>Ga0335073_10002385_pt1 | contig 25653 bp, 31 predicted proteins | sample Lox_Sample_22_FD_207093 | JGI IMG/M metagenome (GOLD analysis project Ga0335073, IMG submission 207093) | Soil microbial communities from Loxahatchee National Wildlife Refuge, Florida, United States - Lox_Sample_2.2 | ecosystem: Environmental > Terrestrial > Soil > Wetlands | place: USA... | reverse complement strand
TGAAATTGGCTCACCCGCACGTCATCGACACTTCCGTCATATACCAACACTCTCGCGGGCCTCCCTACAAGCCATCTCTCAAGTGGCTTGCGCACAAATGGCTGAAGCGGAGAATCCAGGATAACGTCGCTGGACACGATAGTGCCGAGGATGCCAAAACGTGCATCGATCTCGTCAAATTGAAATGTCAAAAGGGAAAGGAGTTTGGGCTCTTCAACGTTGATATGGAGAGTTTGTTTACGAGATTCCAACGACGGGGAGTGGATTGCGCGGTGGTGGAATACGGCGATCGAGGAACAGCTTTTTACGCAGATAAAGTTCGAACTTGTATCTCGGTGGAATCAGATTCTGAAGTCGTGGATGGAGTGTTGGAATCTCTCGAGACAGACCACAAATTTGTATGGGCAAGGATGAAAGAGGTCGAGGCAGCAGCGAAATGGAAGGACAACGATTCCGTTGTTACGCCATCGGAGGAAATGGTTCCGGTCTTGCAAAAGTTCGACGACCACATTCAACGGTTGTGGGCTGGATTGTCCCCGTGTACGGCATTGATGGTGGTTACGGGTTCGGGAGATCCACGAGACATGTCGAGATTATTTTCCAAGAGAAAATTGTACGAGGAACAGAAAAAGGCGGGAAATGTTCAAGTCCAGTGGACGGATGCGGATCATCAGGCGTATTCGCTTGCGGTGGATAAAGCTAGAACGGGTTTGGGATTTGTGGCAATCAAATAGGAATACCCCATAGGTTTTTGGAGGCGTTGGAATGAATTAATAAGGAATTAGAGAAACTTGACACAATCCGAGGCTAACCTACGTTCGGGCAAGGAAATTTCAGGAAACCTGACACTCTTCTCCATTACCGATCCGAAGGAGCCACTTGGCAAAGGTTCTTGCATATTGCAACCTCTTGTTGGTCATTTGACCCACTTGAGATAGGAGCCGTATATTGACATGTAACTTGAGCTGAGTGACATCTTTCCAAAATACAGCATTTGAGATCGTTGCTGCTGGGACTCACTGGCGATTACGGTGTACGGTTTGGACTATGACGAAGGCTTGGAGAAATGCGGGATGAGAGTTCATGGCCGATGGAGTTTTTTCGGTGCAAATCCCCAATCCGTCCGACCTAGCGAAACTGCAGGCTGCGTCACGCGTCGTCTGGGCTGGGCAACCCACTCTTCAAGTCGGTCATTTTGCGCCATTACAATACATGGAATTTGCATAAAACTACATATTAAATAAATCGGACATTTTATGTACCCAGACACTCTTATGGGAGTGACATGTCGTCTTGCATTCCCATTGACATTTGATGTGGCGGCTGGGCGGGGGTGTTTTAGATGAAGGCACTGGGCCGGCCAGGCTAGTGAGGGAACGCCAGGAACGCCGATCCACGCCAAGTTGAAATGCTGTTAGAAACAAAGGTGTGACTCCAGCCAGTTTCTGGCTTTGATCAACGAAACTCCGCCAACACCATGTAGAGCGACATCGAAGATGCCCTCGTTCGACGGACCTGGGACCGTGAAGAAGCCAAGCACAAATACGCAGAACGCCTCGCCCTCGAAAAAGCCGAACAAAAAGAAGCGAAATCCAAAAAGGCCCTAGGCGGCAAACTCCCCCCTCCTCCATGCACCTCGACTACCTCTGTCCAAGCCCGCACTGAAGCTATTATCAAAACTGAAGAATTGCATGGGAAAAGAGAGCTTGTGGATCCACTCGTATCTCATGGCAACAAAGGGAAAAGCGCTGGATTTACTGTGAGACATGTGATTTGGCATTCAAAGACAGTTTAAGTTATTTGGACCATTTGAATTCGTCGCAACATTATCGGCAGCTGGGGATTTCAGGACAGGTGGAAAGGGCGACAGTGGAGGAAGTGAAGGAGAGGTTGGCGTGGTTGATAGAGTTGAAAAGAGAGAAGGAGAAGGAGAAGGAGAAGGGGGAGGGGTTGGATTTGATGAAGAGGGTTGCCGAGAGGAAGAGAGTGGAGGAGGAGGAGAAGCGGAGGAGAAGCGAGAAGAAGAAAGAGCAGCGGAGAGAGAAAAGGCAGCGGGATTTGGGTGCAAGTGATGTACTTTGATGAATTCAATATTTCTCGCCAGATGTGTGGGGGGGTTTCAAGAGCACTCTCAGTTTGTGAGGGCCAATGGTCCGTAAACGAGTGTTCTGGTTCAATTTAATAGATGTTACATGCTTGCTACATCGACCTCTAGGACATATTTAAAGAAACTTGGTGGATTTGGATACTCTCTTCTATGTCAAGGTTTACGGCCAATGGGTAGCTTATAGGCGCACGATGAAATCTCACCCCTCATTTTGGAGAGAGCCAATCAGAAGCCAAAACGCTCGTTCTCGCCTCTGTGCAAGCCAACACCCGACGACTGAGCCTTTGTGTTTCCCAATTCCAAGATTCAAAGACCCCCGTAAGACCGACAACTCTGCATATAAAACATACACACTCTTTTTCCTTACATAGACAGTCAGCATCTTGGACTCTCCACCCCCGTATTCAGAGACCTACCATCCGCCATCCTCCTCCCCTCCTCCCTCCTTCCACCAAATCCCCCGTCATTCCATCATCCATCACCCTGTCCTGGTCACAACAAGAAGGGCCTCGTCAATGACCAGCATCCAACAACCTCACGAAGAGGTCGATCAAACCCAGCAAGAGATTACAGAGGAACCGGTCCCCGAGACCTCTGTAGACGACAACGACTTGACTCACTCGGCTGAATCCTCAGAAGCTCCTGACGCAAGCTTTCTCGTGACGCAGGTGGCCGAAAGAGCTCTTGCTTATGCTCGCGAACAAGCGGAACAGCAGGCCGCGATAAGGTCACACGATCATTATTACGCTATATATAATGTACGGGGCGTGAGAAGAGATATCAAGAAACAGATATGCAGAATGATACCCGACCCGATTGTTCCGCATTTCAAGGGGTACAATCCAAATTTCGCATGGGATATGTTGGATGACACCATCTTCTTTCATCCCGATGAGCAGTATGGTGATGATTGGTATAACGTCAGTGTTCCGCTGTACGAGGTAGCTCCCTCGCAAACAAAGTTAACGAGTTAGCTCGATGTGGGAACAGTTGATTGGATAGTGGAGAGATTAACGGTGGTCAAGGATCGTGTCGAACTCGCGGCATCTGTCATCAGTCCTGGAATACAAGCTAGACAACCCGATTGGGTGTCCTTTGTCCGAGAAGATTCAGCATACTTTGTCCTCCCTGATCGAAAACTTTCCAAACTAGCGCTGCATCTATTAAAAGCAAAAGTCGGCGAGTGCCTTCTCAAACGAACAGACGTACACGCTGGTCTCGAGATAGACCCACAATGGCATCATACTCTCTACTTTCTCGAACTCTGGTACTCTCATCGCTTTCATAGGAACTAATATGTAGCGGAATCCCAGCGGGCAAGAAATGGGATCGACGAATTCATATCCCAGGGCACTCTCTCCTCGCCTCGTTTGCCATTGCCGACGCTACGGATTTCGACGCCGCAGAACTGCAAAAGCTAACAACTTTTGATAATCAAGCGATGCGACGCACCTCCTGGGACAGCATCTACATTCCCAAATCAGAAATCGATCTCGATTTAATCGAGGCCGAAGCAGCAAGACATGCAATCTATGAACCCCCGCCGGCAAAACCACGGGTCGACAAGGGGAAACAACCGGAACCAGATATTCTAACGGAAAGTGGGATGCCAAGGCCACATCCTCCAGGCACAGAGGCGGACCAGATTTTCCCGGAAGCGCTCGTCGCGGATGCGAGTATGAACGACAGGCCGGAGAGCACATTGTGGGTTATGCAGGGCGAGGGATTGCGCGTTGAGTTGAGGAGAACGGTATCATTGTGGCTTCATAATGTTGCGGAGACAGTGTAAGACTGCTGGCGTTTAAAGTTGGATTTTGCATTTTATATATTAGGTTTCTGTTGGTGACCCTGTTACGATAGTGATTAATGACACTTGGCGAGAGGACGGCGAATGGCATAATAAACTTTCTCGTTCATTTTAAAAAAACATCTCAATACTTCTATCACTAGATGGGCCCAACTCCAAACGCCATGAGTGAAAAACGATCATTATCGGAAGGCGAGTACCTCAGGATCTAAGCTTGCCCATCCTCGTTCCTGCCGGTTAGTGCTGTTAATGGGCGTTTATACTCCAGTACGACTCCGAAGTACTTCAACAATGACAGTGTCCTGCTGAACGGGCCGATGAAGCAGAATACAAGTATCAGCGCAAAAGGTCCATGTGACCCCTAGGGCAGGCTTAAATTTCGTCCCTGCAAAAGCGGATTGAGTGTTTGATTCAGTCTTCACGGTGGTATTAATCAAGAGAGTCGTGAGATTAAATTGAGCCGTTATAAGTCGAAGCAGGTGAGTAAATGATTGCATCAAAGCATGGCCTAGCAATAAGAATTGAAAGACGGTGATGGAGATTACCTTGGAGCTGTCCCTTATTCATGAGAATTGAAAGCGGGTTTGCGATGGTGTCGATGACGAGTATATCGATTGGAACAAGCTCTTCCAAAGACCTTCTCACTGACTCGCAGCTTTCGATAAGAGTGACCATGTCTAACGCGGTCATGAGATGAATTCGATCCAAAGTCTCGGACGATGAGGTCGCGTACTGGGAGAGCAGCGATTGGAGGAGAGACGGATTAAACGTCCCAAGGGTGTCAATGTAGACTGCTCGTACATCGGGTGCTTCAATCAAACGCGACAATATAATGTTCGAAAGTAACTATTGTCAAACATAGAAGATGATAAGGATTACGACTGTTTTGCACGTATTTGGTGGTCCTGCAAATTCGGTCATTGACCCTCGAAGCAGACCGTTTTTTAAGATTTCATCTAGCTTCTCGAATCCAGTCGACACTCTCTCTCGTGGGATTCTCGTCTCAAGCAACTTGTTTCCCTGGATTGGTTGAATGCCAGAATAGACGACACTTTGACAAAACTGCTCCAATTCCTAACGCGTCATAAATAAGCCGGAAGATAGTCAGGTACGCGTTTCGTTAGCTTCGATCTTTTCAGCGTAGTTTCGTCCGCCAAAAGGACATCTCTGTCCGTAAAAAGCCCACATTCGACCAATTTCTTCGCTTTCCTCTTGTCATCTTCGGTTCGACACAACTCTTCCAAGCTGGTCATTCAACTCTAACGCGATTGATCGTCCGGCAACCAATATATTCCGCGCTGCCTGGAGTTTACTGTGGCGCCATGTGCCAAATCGGACACGGCTTGGAAAAGGCTCTGTCCGCCCGCGGATTTGAAATGCGTGATCGCTGAAGTGCAAAGAAATTTCTCACCACTAGACATACCCCTTGACTTCGCCGAGCACCATGTCCTCATCCGACATGAACCCATCTCATCCCTCCGACATAGACGAAAACGATCGTGAAGACACGTTTCTCGACCCCAACGAAACCATCGAAGAATTTTCGGAAGATCAAGACCAACAGGACCATCCGATGTCCTCTGATGACGAAGACGAGGATCATGAGGAACATGACATGCTCGTCGAAGAAATCATTGTCGACGACTCGATACAAGGATTTTTTCTGCATACCAGCTCCATTTACAGCGTTGCGTTGTATGACAATTACGCTGCTACTGGTTCGGGCGACGATTTAGGATATTTATGGGACGTTACAAATGGGGAGATGATTCTAAAGTTGGATGGTCATACCGACTCCCTGACTGTTGTAAAGTTTTCACATGATGGGAAGTACCTTGCGACAGGGGGAATGGACGGACAAGTACGGATCTGGGATGTCGCGGAAAGAAAGCTCGTTGTCGCCCTGGAAGCGGGGGATGAAATAATGGTAACTTCATCCCCCCAATGTGTGAGGTCACGCTGAGATCAAAAGTGGTTGGATTGGCATCCTTCTGGACCAGTCCTTCTAGGAGGTGTAGATGATGGAACAGTATGGATGTGGAAAATCCCTTCCGGGCAACCGATGCAAGTATTCTCGGGACATACCGGCCCTTGTACTGCTGGATCATTTTCCCCGTCAGGGAAAAACATCGCCACTTGTTCCGAGGACGGAAGTCTAATAAGTTGGACACCTCAAACTGGCGCTGTAGCATGGAAAATCACCTCCGAAGGTCCTCTCACAAATACCCACTTCTCCTGAAGATCCTGCTGAGTCGTAGATGGAAGGTTTGATGCCGGCCCGTTGATGTCCCTTGCCATCAATCCTGCCAGCACGGTCGTTGCTGTTGGCGGAACCGAAGGTCTAATCAAACTCCTGAATCTGTTCAACGGCAATATCCTCGCTTCTCTTGGTGCCAAAACGGGCGACTCGATTGAATCTCTCGCCTGGTCTACCACACTCCCTCTCCTCGCCGCCGGCTCTGTCGACGGAAAAATATACCTCTACGACACACAATCTTATCGTCTCCGCAATATACTCTCGCATGACGATGCTGTGACGGGGATAGTGTTACCACAGGGGAGTTTCGAACTCACGAGTACGAGTATTGATAAGAGCGTGCGACGATGGGATATTAGAACTGGAACTGAGTTGGCGAGACGTACGGGTCACCAGGATGCGATTGTTGGTGGAGTAGCGGTGAGCAAGGACGGGAAAAAGGCTGTTACGGGGGGAGACGATAGTGTTGCATTGGTGTGGGAGTTTTAATATGTCGTTCTTTTTAATATCATCATCATCTAAGAGTTGCATAGTTATTTATCAAGGTATGTTAGAAGTGATATCTGGTTCTCCATTTTCGCAGTCTGACTGAGCCAATTAACCATAGCAGCCAATACTAGAAATATGCCATAGGGACGGTTACGGAACCTGATAAGCCAGTTACTGTTATAGAGAGCTGCAGACTCTAGAAACTGACTCTATCCAACATCCCAGCTAATAGTGCTGTAATATTATCCTCCATAACCCTCCCAACGGCCTCTTCTAGATGCCGCTTCTCATCTCGCTTCCCCACGTGCCGTTTCTCCAAATCCTCCTTGCTCAAGTCTCCCTGTGTCTCCTCCTTAACCCTCACACAGTATCCCTTGGCTTAATCCTTCATCGCCTCGACATCTTTCCGATTCATCTCATCCATCAAGGCAAAATTCTGCAACGGGAGCGCACTAGTCGACTCCTTTTTGTGCAACGACAATAACATACTTTGTTCCAAGGGCGTTCGTTTTGTCGCAATTGATAATGAGTAATAATGTCGGCCGAGACCATGAATGAGAGCTGCAATGGTGGGTTTATCGAGATGTCCAAGGTTTGAAGTTGTTTGCCGAGGTTCGATGCCCATCATCAAAATTGTGATCTTTTCCGGCTTTAGTTATTGATATTTAGCCTCGTCTTTTTCGTAACTTCCGGCTTTGAAATAAATCCAGTCTGGCCGGGAAAACGGACGGTTATACGAAATTGTGACTGCTTTAGGATACGGTCGTAAACTCACCAGGAGAATTGGCCCTCAAGTCGCCATCATCATGTCCGCCACGGAACCTAAAACGAAACAGATCGGCGGTTCAAAGAATGGCGGAAAGCGCACAATTCCTCATGCCTCTGATCGCGCTCCCAAATGGTATCCCGCCGACGACATCGGACTGCCGAAAAAATCTCGCAAAACTCCTCGACCATCCAAACTTCGACCATCGGTACCTTTCTTCCCCCTCCGTTCAATTGCACAGTACTGACGGTAGTTAACTCCCGGGACTGTGTGCGTTGTTCTCGCTGGACGATATCGTGGGAAACGAGTTGTGATGCTTAAACAAATTGCCGATACGATCCTCGTCACTGGTCCTTTCAAAGTCAACGGGGTGCCGCTCAGGAGGATTAATCCTGCCTATATCATTGCTACAAGCACGAAAGTGGATTTGTCTGGCGCGAGTGGATTGAGCTTGGACAAGTTTAATGAAGCCTATTTCAAGGTCAAGAAGGAGAAAAGGGGCAAATCTACAGAAGCTGAATTCTTCGGGGATTCAGAAAAGGTATATTCGACCTTTGATTCATAATGCGAGCTCGACCTGATTTATGTGTAGAAAAAGAGCGTCCCAGAGGAGAGGACTTTGGATCAGAAAGCTGTGGATAAGGCTATTATTCCCGTCATCACAAAGACGCCCCATATGAGGTCGTACCTTGCATCCTCGTTTTCTCTATCAAAAGGAGACAAACCTCATCTTTTGAAGTTCTAGGCGTGCATCATAGGCGAGACTGTCATAGATGGTCGATTGAGTAAACGAATAATAAAATATGTTCAAATCATTTCACTTTGTGCTGAACCAAATAAATCAGTGCAGGTCACCTGCCACCTTCGGCTCAGAAAAAGATACCTGGTCTGTCGCAAAGAATCGAAGATCTTCCAACTTTACAAGTTAATTTTGGTGGCCGCTTCCGGCACGGCCGAAAACGGAGGAATCTCGCAACATACAAAATCCAAGTTCCTATAATACTCCGATATGAGAAAACATACGTTAAACCTCCGCCCAGGTTCCCTGCCCACCAAGACCTAAACCCACACTACTAGCGCCATCTACACTCTCATGCCAATAATAACCTCGACTTTCATCACCGGGATCATCCCATCTCAGACTCTCCTCCTTGCAGCTTCGTACAGCAGTGTCCTCAAGTCGATCCTGTTGATGACGGGTAGGAAGACGATTTGAGATGAAGTTTTTGACGATATGCCAGACGAGTGGGATGGTAAGCTCGCGATCCCAATAGTCATCGGCAATTTCGGTTGAAGTAGAGAGGATGTCGTTGTCTTCAATTCCCCATGGCGCGTGCGAAGATTCGGTCCGAGGGGAAGCCTGAATACGGATGGGAGTCGGTTGGAAAGGGGCAGTCGAAATTGGATCAGGCGGAAAGGATGACCACGACGATCCGGGATTCTGTACATTGGACTGTCGTTGCCGACCCGGCTCGCCCCAGGGAGATGGCGCTTGTCTCGTGGGACGAGTATTTGGAGATGCGACTTGGGGAGCAGAAGTAGGAATCTCGTACTGTTGCCGGAAAATTTGTTGAAAATGCGAGGATGGGAACGGTGACGCGAGATAGCTCTCCGAAGATGTCTGCTGAAGAAGCGATTCCCAGAATGACTTTCCATCAGACGCCGTAGTCGACCTTGCGTCGACGAGTTGTTCGCCCAGGACAATCTGCAAGAGTTTGTCGTCGAGTCCGATTAGCCTCGATACAAACCGCCATAGCCATCCTTCGAATCCATGACGTCGGCTCCGTTGGTCCTCGTCTAGGGACAGTTTCCGTCTCTTATGTCTCAACTTTGTGTAGAACTGTTGCTCCTGCGCCCAGGCATGAATCCGATGGGACAGCTCTGTTGATGGGTGAGCTGGTTTGGGTAACACATCATCAAGAATCGAAGATGATGTGGAGGCATGTGATGAGAGTGCCTTGGCAGAGGACAATTTAAGGGATTGCGCCGGAATGGCGGTGTGGCGACTTGCAGAAGATTCCTCTCGTTCGGAAGGCGTAGATAAGGCCAGCGTAAATCCGCCTCTCCCATCGTGTGTAGGAAAGCGGATCATAGAGGTAGGTAGACCATGCAGCTACGGAAGAATATTAGCCCTGAGGGATCGGGAGAAGGGTTGGGGGCAGCGTACTTGTTCGGCCCAGGCTTCAGAGTCTGCAACAGTCGAGTGTCGGGTATACGATAGCGGACTGGACAACGTGTCAGAGAAGACATTTTCGTTTGTAGCGCGTGCCAACTCGGTAATGATCCATGATGAATCAAGAGAGTGGACGCTCTGCCGCGGATCCGGACGACGACTGGTTTGTTGATGTTGGGGCTGCTGATAAGACGCCATCGTCACGCCGCGACGGACTTGGACTATGCGAGGATATATAAAGGCTCGATCACGGGAATTATAATATGATGATGGCGATGGTTGTACAGAGACACTGCGTGATGAAGATTCGAGGCAGGGAAGCGGTGGGATAAAGTCCAAGGATCCGAGCACCCAGTTGGGGTGATGAGCCGTGCTGCTGATTACAGTTAAATCCCTCCGAATTCCAAATATGCCCGACATGGAAGAGCGCCCCGCGCCAGCGGGCCGGGAAGTCCGAACCCGATCTCACAGAACCACAGAATGGGCGGTCGTGGATCTCAATGCTCAAAAGGCGTCAAAGTTGAGGAGTAGATCAAAGATAATCGAGTTGCAAGAAGGAGAGCAACTTGTCCTGTCAGTTGAGAATATATATATATAAGCATGCAGATGGATAGCTGTCTCGATCTTTTTATGAGGAGATGGCGAATGGTCCAGTTTCGTGCCTATCGAGAACATACTTACTACTATTCAAGAAACATAATTACACGCTCGACGATGACGAGTGGCGCGAGCGGACGCATTACCCTTGGTGCCATCTGCCTTGGTTCGGTTCATCTCATGCTCTGCGTTATCAAAGATCTCTTCGATGTCGTCCCAGATTTCCTTGCCGACTTCCTCTGCTTCATGAACGATTTCTCCTAAATCCTCCTTGATCTCCTCAAAGCCAGACTTACCATGTTCAATCGCCTTTTCGGTATTGTTCTTTACCTTATCCACAATCTCGTCCAACCCGTCTCTTTTAACCAATCCACCAGCAACTTGGGCCAATTCATCATCCAAAATATCATCCTCCGTGACTTCATCTTTCTTCTCGTCTTTGTCCACGTCGGGCTTTGGGTTCCATCTCTCCTTTGTAAAAGGCCATTTCGGAAGTTTGAAGCCTTTCTCCACAACGAGTGCTACTACTCCCGCGAAACCCATAATTGTCGTGAGTCCCCCCATCACCGCGTTAAGAAGAATATTGTAGCCTTCAAGACCATTGCGAACATAGAAATCTGATACTCCCGAAAGAGGATTCCAGACAGCAGGAGTGGGAGCCATAGTGCGGCGAATGGAAGTGGCGGCGATTTAGGAATATGGACGACATTTGTCGCAGATTAGAGACATGGAGGAAATCAATGTTTGAGATCATCCTGCTGAAAAGTGGGGACGTGGGATCGAGTCATGAGATATTTCGTCACGTGTATTTATTTTAGCTATCGAGATCGGCTTATCGTTGATCCTCGGACCTCCTCCCCCAACTTTGACGGTAATGCTACAATGGATAGCGCTCGCCATATTGCTCAGTATTTGCTATTTCCGCGATCCTCTACGACCCATTCCTGGCCCCATCCTTTATCGCCTCACAAAATGGAGACTAGCACTCGATGACTATCGCGCTTCCAGAACACGGACAATCCACAAACTGCATGCGAAATACGGGCCGGTCGTACGAATCGGACCTTCAGAAGTCTCGTTTGCATCGTTATCGGCACTTCGCCAAATTTACGGTGCTGGAAGCGGTTTCGAACGGTCGGCTTTCTACAGCATGTTTGACGTGTACGGACGGAGAAACCTCTTTACTTTCGCCTCAGCCGAAGACCACGGACGCCGAAAGAAAATGCTTCATCACGCATACTCGAAAAGTGCTATCCTCAATACCCTCATAGTAACACCGCAAGTCGAGCGGTTCCTCCAACTTGCTCAAAAGGGAGTCTTGGACGTCTACAGCGCATCCCTTTTCTATTCGCTCGACAATATAACCGAGTTTCTCTACGGCGGAGCGGGAGCGACGCACGCCCTCTCGGGAGATGTGAACGATCAGAAAATGATTGATGACCAGAGAGACCCAGCACGGCGGAGACTAACATGGTTCAGTACGCATGCAAGATGGTACGTAAAGTGGCTGTCACGACAGACCGGACCCATTCAGTCGGCGTTGGAGATGTTGGGAATGTATCCGCAGCGCAAACCGTTCGTCTACACCGGGATCCGGGAACACGCACTCAAATCTGCGAGCACCTATAAAGGAGCAGATGATGGGAATTCCAGCGATGGAACAATAATTGGACGTCTGAATATGTATGAGCTCGATAGTCTCGACATTGCTTCCGAATGTGCAGACCATTTTCTAGCCGGCATCAACACCACATCTGACACATTGCTGTTCCTGTTCTGGATACTATCACGACCCGAAAATGTGGCACACCAGGAAAAGTTGATAGAAGAATTGCGATCCGCTGGCCTTCCTTCGATTCCCACCCCGAAAGAATTGAACTCTGCACACACTCCATATTTCGAAGCAATTATCCACGAGACACTTCGCCTGTACGCTCCTCTCCCAGCCTCCGAGCCTCGCGTGCACCGCCAAGATACAGAGATTGACGGGTACTATATTCCTGCTGGAACAGTAGTCTCGTCTCAAGTGTATACCCTGCATCGTAATCCCGATGTCTTCGAAGACCCAGACTCGTTTATCCCGGAACGATGGCTCAAAAACGATCCCGAAATGAAACGATGGTGGTGGGCATTCTCCTCTGGTGGAAGAATGTGCATTGGCGAACAGTAATTTCCCTACCGTAATTCTAACTGTAGTTTGGCGATAGCGGAAATAACTGCGCTTGTTGCAGCCGTCTATCTCAAGTACCGCACGTCACTCGTCAATACGGATTACTCCCCTGGAATTAATAGTCGCTTCGAGCTCTTCTTTGATCAACGGTTCACAGATGTCAAGGTACTGAAATCTTTCTGATTTCGTCTCACCATAGCACGAATGCTGGATAAAATTCGATCCTATAGCTTCAAAATAGAAAGCATGTTCCTGAAGGTGACGGGCGTGAAGTGTGGACATGTTTTTTGCGATGCAAATGACAGGATTTCACGACGAACACGAACGCGAAATTTTAGATTCCAACGAGGTAATTCTGGGGCTCAGGGTGCTAGGGTCACAGTTGGTGCTACACAGCAGGTTTCGAAGGGAGCCGACTACTTTGAGGTAATTAGGGTATGAAGAAGATGAAGCCATCCATTCGTTCTAGGCAGAAAGAGATTACAAAGGCCAAATACTAATTTCCAACCGTCAGATCCTATCCCCTGAGAGCTTGGCAAGAGGTGAACACAAGTCTGCAGAGCCTTACTGATGACTGTATACATGCTGCACAGGCACTGCCATTTGCACTGGCTGTGAAACAGCATGTACCAGTACAGATGTCGCCCCATTGCGATGCCATTTCGCCAACAAAGTCCCGCAATTTCCGCAGCGATGTTCCACATCTTTCGTCATGTTTCCAATATACGGAAGACAGCCGAGGCCAAGGAAAATGCAGAGAATAATAGCCATAACACTACCCGGTTAGAAGAATTGCTAAATGACGGTACTGGGTCTGACTCCCGGGCACAAAGTTGATTCGGGTTAAAGCACGGACGCCGCACATGGGACAGTCGACAGGTGCGGATCCCATGTTGAGCGCACTCAATGGAGTTGCATTCAGAAATGTACCCTGCAGGTATTGTTGTTGGGGTACAGTGTGCGGGTACTGTTGCGGGACATGTGAGACGTGCTGTTGCGGGACATGTTGGGGGGGCGGGATTTGAGATGTAGTCTCACGCCCCGTAGGCTTCGGAGGGGTATCGGCAGGTTGGGCCGTATAAGCTGGGACCTTTTCAGAAACAGCTTCGGATGATGGGAATATAGTGTCCATATTGCGTGAAAGGCATGAGAGGAAGCGCAACGCCGATACTTATACGAGACCTTTGACACACGAGTCCCGCAACACTTTTTCGCATTTCAAATTAGTCCATTCCGAGAGAAGATAAAAGAGATTCCGACGAGATATTTTTTATCTATTCGGTGACCTCACAGCTTCCGTGGGTAAATCAACCCTTCTAATCAGCATGGAACACATACTGTGAGCTCTCGGGGGCTCTCTTCGCCCGTACGCGATGCGTGTCAAAATGATCTGCACTCGGGGTCTAATTTTAGATCTCGGAATTGGAACGTGAAATTGAAACGAAATTAAAAGGGCAGCTGGTAATCTCGAGCTTATTTAGACAGCCAATCAGCTAATCGCGTTGCTCCTTTTCAATTAAAGTTTAATTCCACGGGGAGGATAAAAAGTGGAATTTAAGACAACAAGGAAAGTACTATTATAATACCACGCACACATGTGTTAAAACAATCTCCGCTGCGACATCACCAGCCTTCCTTTATCATGATTTTGGTTATCGTTTTTAGTTTCTTGTTTTTGGTGAGGAGAGGGTACTGCCAGTTCGACAATTCGACTGGAATCCCAGCGTGCGCATCCAACTGTTCGTACGCGGCGTTCAACGACATCGGATGCACAACGAGCGCAAATACCACCATTGAGGCATGGCTCCACACAATTATCATCTAACCGGTAGTGGACGTGTATTTGCGGCAGAGGACATGGATTTTTTGTGGATGCTGTCCCTTGTTTCGCGAAGAGTTGCAGTAGTGCCGACCTTCAAACGACGTCAGACTGGTTCACTACACAGTGTGCGACCGTCGATATCGTTCCTCCATCATTTTCAGCCATCCTCAATAACGAACTTCCGCCCATCCCTCCACCTCTTCCACCTCCATCTAAATCCAACGCAACATCAACTGTATACACCGCCCCGTCAGTCATCCCAACGACGCAAGTCATCGTCACCACGCTCGCTCCTTCATCTACATCTACTGCACCTGCGTCTTCCCACAGTACATCGACTTCAGCAGCAGGCTCCATTTCTGATGGCGCAATTGGAGGAATCGTTGCAGGGGCTGTTGTTGTGGTGGGTGCCATTCTTTTGGCGTTTGTACTACTCATTCGTCGCGCCAAGCAGAGAAGGTTTTTGAGACCAAGGCTTTTGGAAATGTCTGCAATTGGTGAGGATGAACCGAAAAGCCCCGCGATACGATACCCATCTACTGATCTCTCAAGAGGCTCACACTACAGCGCAAACCTGAGTACCGACACACGGGGATCGATTAAGGGGATGGTCAAGCCGGAGGATATAATGGAAGAGATTCAATAGATCTGGTAGGAAATTTAGAAATGGGTATATATATCATCAAGTTAGCTGCTTCCAGGATTATATCTGAGCTACTTTAATATATCTTGTCGGAACTTGGAAGTATATGAAAAAAGTGCCCTTCCGCAGCACAATTACTAAGAAGTCCATTAATGAGAAGATACTCACGTCGCATAGAAGTGTAAGGAAAGAAAAATAATAAAACATTGATAGTAATGGTGAAACTCCTCAAAATGAACTTATCAGTTTTGAAGAGGATCAATTACGTACTTAGGTACCATATAGAGCTGCGCGGTTGCTTTTGGATACTGTGACATGAAATAATACCTAATTCCCGTAGGCTATCATAAATTAACAATCCCTTAATCATTGAAATGAACCATGCGCTATGGGCACAAGGCTCGAGGAGTTCTGAGCTTTGGAGAAGGTAAGACCGTCAGATTGGACACCACGTGACTTGACAAATTTTTGTTCTGCTTAGTCAGTGATGGACCTAATTAAAACTTGTTTTTCCAATTTTTCACCTTCCTTTTTCTCCCACTTTTGCACACACACACACACACACGGATATATCGCTGGTGCTTGGTGACGGAGACAATCACCGTCGCGACCGATCCATCGCTCAAATCCATCGAAAAATTATCCGTCAACAATACCCACACACACAGACTCCCATCTGAAGGGGATCTCGACACCCCCCACACACTCATTCCCGCCATCTCCGCCCACACAATGCAGTCTGCACAGCCACAGCAGAATGGATCCTCCCTCCCACCCACAACAGCGGGCGCACAGCAGCAACAGTCCTTCCCGCTACCCCTTAACTTGACTCGCGATCAAGTCCAGGCCATGGTTCAGGTACCCCGCACAAACACCCACCTCGAAACGACATCTTGCTGACGATTCAGGAATGGTCCTTGATGAAGAGACAGGGTGAGACTGAAGCCAACCCAAGATTTGCGCAATTGAGTGGCCAACTCATGGCTATTCAGCGTGCTCAGGCGTTGAAATCTCAACAGGCGCAACAGATGCAGGCACATCAACAGCATCCCCAACCAGTGCAACAACAGCAGCAACAGCCAAGACCTTTAGATGGCACTGGACAACAATCTTCGCCTGTTATCAATGTTCCGCAACGTCCTCAAGAGAATGGTCAAGTGAATGGTATGACCGTCAAACAGCCACAGGAGTTGACATTAGGTGCACATCCACCTAGAACGAATATGCCCCAGGCATTCACTCCTGATCAACTGAATCTTTTGAAAAACCAGATCCTAGCGTTCAAAAAGATTTCTAAAAATCTGCCTCTTCCCGAACAGGTCCATCAAACGGTGATGGCTCCTCTTCGAACATCCTCACAACCACCTGAACAACAAATATCTCAGCCCCAACAACTACAACATCCGCAAGTCCCACCACTCCAGCAGCAACAACAGCAACAGCAGCAACAATTTGCCCTCCATTCGTCTCCTGTCCAACCTGCTCAACCTGCACAAGGGCCTCAGGAAACCCTCAACGCCGCAGCCCGTATATTAGAACATCCCACTAAAACAGCAAGTCCGGCTCCTCCTCTCATACCCGATGAACCACCCCTTCTTTCACCCCATCAATTCTTCCGTCGCAAAATTGCTCTGGCTGAACACTCCCGTCGTGACCTCCGTCCTCTCATCCCAGCCATTTTCCCCACCGGAATCGACGTGGTAGCCCTCCAGTCATGTCATCAACAGGCCAAAGAGACTCGTATCCAATCGCGAATTCAAGAACTCGAAAACCTCGACTCGAATCTCGTTGATTTCCCCGCAGACGGACAACTCAACCGAGAGACGTATTCGCAAAAGAACAAACTTCGCGCACTGATCGAGTTGAAGTCGTTGAAAATGCGAGAAAAGCAACGCGTTCTGCGAAAGATCATGGCAAGAGCCATTAGCAGGATGACCCACCTCTCCACCTCTCCCGACAGAGCACTCTACCGACGACAAAAGAAGGTGTCTCTACGAGAAGCACGCTTGACGGAGAACCTCGAGAAACAACAACGAGTGGATCGTGAACGTCGTGAGAAACAAAAACACGACGACTATCTCAACGGAATCATTCAACACAGTCGGGAAGTACTCAATGCGGGCAGAATGCGTAGTGAACGATACAAGAGATTAGGCAAGGCAGTCGTGTCGTACCATTCTCAAGTTGAAAAGGAGGAACAACGGAGGATTGAAAGGACTGCCAAGTTGCGTCTTGCAGCGTTGAAGAACGATGATGAAGAGGCGTACTTGAAACTCGTCGATCAAGCAAAGGATACGAGAATCACGCACTTGTTGAAACAGACGAGTGCCTATTTGGATGGTTTGGCTGCGGCAGTCGCAAAACAGCAAATGGATTCCGGATCCTTACCTACTATTGAAGGAGATGAAGACGAGGACGAAGAGGAAAAGGTCGACTACTATGCCGTCGCCCATCGTATCAGAGAGGAAGTCACCGAGCAACCAACCCTTCTTGTCGGCGGAAAACTGAAAGACTATCAAGTCAAAGGTCTTCAATGGATGGTCTCCCTCTTCAACAACCATCTCAACGGCATCCTTGCAGACGAAATGGGTCTTGGCAAAACCATCCAGACAATCTCTCTCATCACGTTCCTCATGGAGAAGAAACAGACCCAAGGTCCATTCCTCGTTATCGTTCCCCTCAGTACAATGACCAACTGGGCATTGGAGTTTGCACGATGGGCTCCGTCCGTAAAAATCATATGTTACAAGGGTGCTCCTCCCGTGCGACGAAATCTCGCCTTTACTATTCGGAACGGCGGTTGGCAAGTCCTCCTCACGACCTACGAATTCATCATCAAAGATCGTGCCGTCCTGTCCAAAACCAAGTGGGTATACATGATCATCGACGAGGGCCATCGTATGAAGAACACGAAATCGAAACTCGCTCAAACGCTTCAACAATACTACTATTCGCGATATCGACTCATTCTCACGGGAACGCCGCTGCAGAACAATCTACCGGAATTGTGGGCGATTCTGAATTTCGCGTTGCCCAAGATTTTCAATTCAGTAAAGAGTTTTGATGAATGGTTTAATACACCGTTTGCCAATACCGGAGCGCAGGACGAGATGAAGTTGACGGAAGAAGAAACGATCTTGATTGTGAAGCGGTTACATAAAGTGTTGAGACCATTCTTGTTGAGGCGGTTGAAAAAGGATGTCGAAAGCGAGTTGCCGGACAAGGTCGAGAGGGTAGTCAAATGTCGTATGAGCAGTTTGCAATCTCGATTGTATGCTCAAATGAAGGCGGAGGGTATCATTTCGAGTGAAGCTGGGTACCACCATTCTATCCGACATACGACTAATTTTGTTAGCAAAGGATTCCGTGGGTTAAACAATACGGTGATGCAGTTGAAGAAGATCTGTAATCATCCATTCGTCTTTGAAGAAGTCGAGAACGCAATGAATCCCTACAGTGTCAGCAATGATCTCCTTTGGCGAACGAGCGGCAAGTTCGAACTTCTCGATCGTATCCTTCCTAAATTCAAACGAAGTGGCCACAGAGTACTTTCTTTTCCTTAAACATTGCTGATAGGCAGGTCTTGATGTTTTTCCAAATGACGCAGATTATGAATATCATGGAGGATTTCTTGTTGTACCGTGGATACAAATACCTCCGTCTCGATGGCAGCACTAAAGCCGACGATCGAACGTCTTTGTTGCAAGATTTCAACTCAGATCCTGAACTATTCGTCTTCATTCTGTCGACAAGAGCAGGTGGCCTCGGCCTCAATCTTCAAGTTGCGGATACTGTCATCATCTACGACTCTGACTGGGTATTTCTTTCAAGAATTTTGTACTGATTTTAGAATCCTCATCAAGATCTTCAAGCTCAAGATCGAGCTCACCGGATTGGTCAGACTAAGGAAGTGCGTATCCTCCGTCTTATCACAGAAAAGTCGATCGAAGAGAATATTCTCGCCCGAGCGCAAGAGAAACTCGATCTAGATGGGAAAGTCATCCAAGCCGGACGCTTCGATAACAAATCTACAAACGAAGAACGAGAAATGCTCTTGCGTGCATTGTTCGAATCACGAGAGGAGGGTTCTGACTCCGATGACGAAGAGGAGATGGATGACGATGAGTTGAATGAGATCCTAGCCCGCAACGATGACGAGCTCATCTTGTTCAAGAAAATGGATAAAGAGAGGGAGAAAGAGTCGCCATACGGCAAGAACAAGGCTAAGCCACGGTTGATCACCGAAGACGAATTACCCTTGGTTTATCAAGAGAAGAGCGAGCTCCTCCGCAAAGCCAAACAACAAGAAGAAGTGTTCATGGGCAGAGGATTCCGAGATCGTGGCGACGTAGTTTATACTGATGGCCTCACAGATGATCAATGGGTTCAAGTACGCGTCCCCTAACTATTGTACTGACATATTAGGCGATTGATAACGACGAAGATGTCGACGAATTAGCCCGTCAGAAACGCGAGCGTAAAATGAAACGGCAAGAGAACAAACGTAAACGCGAAGCCGGTCTCCTCGATATCCCCGATTCTCCAGCCTCTGACGTCTCGCATGTCAAGAAACGTGGTCGACCCGCGAAGAGCGAGTCCGTCGAACCGTCCTCAGTTCTCAGCGACAACAAAAAGAACAAGAAGCGTCAACGTGTGCAGAATTCAGAGGACACAACGGATTCGCCTGCTCCTGCACCAAAGAAGCCTCGTGGTCGCGGACGTCCTCCAACGATCAATCACTCTGACCCGCTCGATCCCAAACGCAGGAAACAGTTGAATCAAATCTTTGATGCAGTTTACGACGCGGTCATCGACGTTACGGATGAGGATGGACGAGATCGAAGTGAGCTGTTTATGGAGCTACCCGACAAACGAGAGTATCGGGATTACTATGCAATAATCAAACGACCCATCAGTCTTGAGATGATTCGTAAACGAATTGCTGGAAATCATTACACTTCGTTGCACGCTTTCAAGGAGGATTTTGCTACAATCTGGCAGAATGCCAGGACCTACAATGAAGAGGGAAGTCTCGTTGTCGAAGATGCGAATGCCTTAGAGGTACCCTTAATTTCCCTCTACTCGAACTAACTCGCTAGGCTGAATTCAGTCGCAAACTGGATGAGATGACGGATGGACAAACAATGTTGGGTGGAGTCGCATTTGATTCACCCGTTGATTCGCCGGTGCCGACCAACATGTCGAACTCGCCTGAGCCCATGGCGCGTACGAGCTTCAAGTTGAAGATTAAACAACCGGTCAGACCAATTGTAGAAAGCGATAGCGGTAGCGATGAGGACTAAATTGGCGCATAGTCGGTGTTACTTTCTTAGATTTGTTTTTAGCAAAGGAATGGATAGGTGGGTGTTTGGGAAAGCTCACGTTTGGGTTGATAAGTAAATAGGTATAATCAGATGGAATACATCCCAGCAAGTGCCAAGATGAACGAAACATTGACCGTTGCTCATCGATAGTGATTAGACGTCAAGTTGGCGGTCAATCCAAACTATCCTCGCAGGAGTAATCTCAGCCGGAGAACCACCGGTTTTAAGGTTCGTGATCTCATCGACCACAAAGTAGTATATCCTCAACGAGTTTCTAATGTCGTTGTTTCTTTCATTTTCTTCTATGGCAAAGAGTATATTAGACTCCTACTTAAAGTTTCCGAACACTAATACGCGCGGGCAATGACTCAATGGGTAATTCGACTCCCAATCCAAACCTGTCCGATGGTCTTAATGAAGGGAGAGGACCCAACAGTTCAATATCGAAAAAGTGTAAAAAGGTAGCAGCGTAAGCCAGGACGATAGATCTGGCAAAATTTCGTCCCGGACACTGTCAAATTAGCTCACTCCTCTTGAAAGAGCATACCATCGACTTTCCTCCACCAAAAGGAAGATGTCCCATACGAGTTTGTTTACCGCGTTTGTTGAACAGGACTTTACGGGTGAGTTTTTCGACGTCGTCGCCTTTATCTGTCTTCTCATGGTCCACTTTGAGGAATCGATCGGGTTTGAACGTAAGAGCATCTTTGTACACTTCCTCATCTCGATGGACAACGGTGACAGGTACCCAGAGGGTACTGCCCTTGGGGAAGAAATACTCCTTCCCTGCTGAACCGAGGACGGCGTCTTCGAGAACCAGACGGAACGACCAGACGGATGCTTTGAGACGAAGAACCTCGTTGAAAAAGGAAAGTAAGATGGGATCTTTCTCCATCGCTTGGATATCGAAGGCTTTTGAGGTGATTGTTTTGTCGGACGGGTCTTTGAGATATAGCGCAACTCGGTCCCGAATGAGTTTCTTGTACTCGGAGGTGGATGATGCAAGAACAACGTACCAAAAGCCGGTAGGGAGCGTATTGGCCTTGATATTAGCATAGATGTATGTGGAACATACCCCAAGCACAAAAATCAACTGCAACATGCCACTAGCGAAAGCTCGAGTCGTAGGTTCATAGCCATACTTCCGGTGGATCTAGATAGTCAGGAAACTGATGCGAGAGGTCATACATCGATGCGTTGCTTAATGAACGGTGTGACCAAGTCCTCATATCCAGACATCTCCTTGGCAATTCGCTTGAAAATCCTTTCACGCGCATCCCATCCCTTCTTAACCATGTAATGAGGTTTCCCTTTGGACATGTTGACAAAATCCCATTCCCAAGCCAAAAAGTCTTTGAAAAATTGATCCTCTTGAGATGGGAAGTGTAGACCGAGAAGTGACTTGAGCGACGGTGCAAACATCATGTATCGTCCCCAGTCACGCATATCAACGACGAAACTTTCTTGTCCTCCGTGTTTCTTGAACTCGGTATTGATCATCTCATCGAGAGCAGTGGTGAATTGTCCCGCCAACCAAACAACACTGTCGGATTTTATGGTATATACGTTTGTGAGCTCGTGCAATTCGCCTTGGAGCGGCATATTATCTCTGAAGTCGAGCGGGAATCCGAATACCGGTGCCTGAAGTTGTCTTTCGAACTCGTGGAATTCCATTTGTTTTGTGTTACGGTACATATTGGGAATCCCTTCCAGGATGTCGAGGCAAATGGTCATTTTTGTTCCTGCGGTCCACACCGAAAAGATCTCACCGTACTTCTTACGAAGTCTAGTGAGAAGTTTTTCAGGGTTCCTGTCCATTTCAAAGTACACGCCATACCAGGGTATCCACCCCTTATGAATGGGTGGCTCATCTGGACGTTGTCGGATGAGAATCTTGTGGGCAAGGACTGATAGGCCGAATAGCGCGACAACGCCAAAGAGAAATTGCGCGAGGAGATTGTGTAGCAAGTAGTCGAGGTCAATGATAAAGTCCATGCTGCGAAGCACTTGCCGCCCGCGGCAATATGTGCCTTTTTATGAAATGCGGACCCCTAGCGCCTCGAGTGCCCACTCTCCCCCGTGACAGTATTTGCGGGGCTCTCGGTGGTGGGGCTCCGTCGCTCAACCTTTTTCTGCCCCCGCTTCGCCGATCTCGAACTTTGCGCGACAATTTCCAATGCCGTGATTTTGAGGAAATTCCCACATCGTGGCAAAGTCGAGTTCGTTTTCGTCGACCGGAATCATCATCATGCGTCGTTCATTGCTGCGGTTAGCAGAGCACGTCAGCCATCACGCCCATCCAGCTGGAGGAGTCGGCTCGGCGCCTCATGTACATCCTCCTGCACCATCATACCGCTACTCTGCCGTTGCATTGGGAGCCACAACTTGGTTTTATCTTCTATACAAAGCATATAATGACGGGCCGGTGTTACTGGTAATCACTCCCTGAATCACGATGAAACCAATCTACTTCGTTGACAGTTTATTTCGTGAGAATGTGCTCTAATATTAGGGATGGAGGCATCCATGGGATCACGGAGATCATGGAGATGGGCATCATGGAGAGTCGGATGCTGGAGGTCATCCGGAAGGGCATTCGGAGGGGCATTGAGAGCGACTGTATAATAGATATGCAATGAAACGGGAGTGTGACAATTTCATTGAATGACTGGTGGATTCGTACTATACATACTGCCTTTCTGCCTCGACTTGTCCAAAGGGGCTTAAAGATGCCAAAGCACTAATATTTCATGGAATATATTAATTCCGGCCCGCACGAATAGCAATATTACACGGATTCGAGATCCTCGGGGTACGCGAAGCAAATGCTCTGCGGTGTACAGGTCGTCAGTCCGTGCTATTACTCTCTTAAAGGAAATAATCAGAATACTTGTGGTTTTCGTAGATGTAAAGTTGTATCGACAGCATAATTCAATGGAAACAGATATCACTATAGGCAGAGATTGATATCCGGTGTATCCACTTTGATGAGGAATGAAATAGGAAGAGCTGTATTATCTATTCCCTTACATACTCAACCACAATCCAACACTTTATCGCGACTTGGCAGCTGGGGTGGGTCGTACTCCCTTAGCTTGTTGCTTAGAAATCTTTGAAGCTTGACCACGCGCACTTGAAGCAGCAACCTAACATCAGTCAATATTCCCCCAATGTTACAATACCTTAGCCTTCTCAGCCTTCTTCTTTGATTCTTCAGCTTTCCGCTTCTCCTTGCCAGCCTTGATAGCCTCTTGTCTGGCTGCAGCACGCGCTTCAGGTCGAATGGACCTACGCTCTTTGATCACATCGAGTGATGCACCGACAATGGCACGTTGGTGCTTTACGGTACGACGGGTACGTTTCTTGGCGACTTCTTCAGTGATACCCTTCTTGTGCATTCTCCTGTAGAGCACGGTCCAGGAGATTTTTCGAGGATTTTTGCGTTGGAGGAAGAGGGATTCGGATTTGGAGGTGTTGAAACGGAAGACTTTGCTATCGCCGCGGATGAAGAGACGGCCGCGGCCGGGGTAGATTTTGCCGGAGGAGAAAGAGTCGAGTTCTACTTTCATCTACACAGAGCAATTAGCCTTTGATTCGAGGAGAACGAATTTCTTCGATTGAGCATAGACGGAATTTCATCGATGCATCCATCAAACCATCCTTGCCATTTTGCTCTAACAACCGGAAATTCGCAATGTGCATGCAAGGTAGAGCAATTTGCACCACTTTGCAACGTGAGAATGGGGTTATCGTACCTTGCAGAACCGCTCGACTGATGCTGGTGACGATGGTGATGAACTTTGGAAAATGACAGTCCACCGTGGCGCCTTGAAAGTGTTTAGGGCTTCCAAAAGACGCAGCAAATATCTGTTTAAAACCTTGACAGAAGTAAATTAACCAAGCAACGCAATAAATTTCTCAGTTGTCAAGAGGAATTAAACGCGAGAGGATGCAGTGTATAAGAGACCGATGACTGGTATATTTTGGACATGCCTGTTCTACTTAGATATAAATAATGAGATCAGGTATGCGCTCGATATCTTTTAAGTCTACAGCGCCTGTGCGACCCAATAACCGCTCGTATCGGCCCCCGTCTCGCGATCTCGGCATCAACACCCCCTGATTGGCAGAGATAAGAAAAGTTTCTTACGTACATAGAATCCCGTCTTATCAGCGCCGTCTGTCGGATTTCCGGTCCCCACAGTGTGGCCTAAAATATGTAACGAATTTCTCCGGCCAACTATTATTTAACGTTCCTTAACGGTTCTGCCCTTTCCCAAGGTGAAAAGTCATATATAAGGGAGAATGTCATCTCCTTTCGACAACGAAATCAGGCATCCCCCTCCACAGTCGGCGCCTGGGGTTTCACCAGGAGCTTGGCTATCTGAATCTCAGAACAGAATAGCTAGGAAAAGTATCACGGATGAGCAGAGGCCGTTGTTGCATAAGCCGGTTTCTCGGGAGGATGCATCTCAGAAGATTGCGGATATACAGATGGTTAGGGATGATATAGAGGATTTCAGAGGGAAAGTGTATAAAGCCGAGTTTGTCAAGATCCTCAAGATGTCCGGTCCTGTTATCTTTGCATACATGTTGCAAAATTCATTGCAGACCGGGAGCGTGCTGGTTGTGGGACGAATGGTAAATTGTTGCAGATTTCGATCGATACTGATTTTAGGGGCCAGATGAATTGGCTGTTGCTGCATTTAGTTATATGGCTGCGATGAGTACCGCTTGGCTGGGTTAGATCTATCCTTTGCAAATGCTAACTCACAGTCGCTTTAGGCGGCACTACCGCAGTGGGTATATCTGATTAGTTTCCTCGCTCACCGACAGATACTCTCGGATCGCAGGTCTATGCATCTGGTCTCGACCCTTACGGACTCGGCGTTATTCTGCAACGGGCGTATCTCATCCTCAGTCTTTTCTATCTCCCAATTGCCGTTCTTTTCTGGTTCTCCGAACCGGTATTTCTTGCCTTGGGCCAAGAGCCGTTCATTGCGGAATGGTCTTGTAAATTCCTCCGTACCCTCGTCCCAGGAGGTTTAGGTTACATCCTGTTCGAAACGACCAAAAAATATCTTCAAGCGCAAGGTTCTCCGAATGTGATGCCAAGCTCACCTCAGGTATAATGCACGCTTCCAATTACGTTCTCCTTATTACCTCTCCCGTCAACACTATCTTGAATTACCTCTTCGTTTACACTTTCAAGTTCGGTCTTCTGGGCGCTCCGGCCGCCACTGGCATCACGTACTGGCTGTCATTCCTTCTTCTTATTGCTTATGCGCGATTCGTCAATGGCAGTCAGCCTTGGGGAGGATGGTCGAAACGTGCCTTCCGGGGTTGGTGGATATTTATTCAATTGGCCGCCATGGGGTTCCTGATGGTGGGCACGGAGTGGCTTGCTTTCGAGATTATCACCATTATGGCAGGACGACTTGGAACAATCCCTCTTGCCGCACAAAGTGTCATCGCCACGACTGACCAACTACTGAATA
>Ga0335073_10002382_pt1 | contig 25676 bp, 19 predicted proteins | sample Lox_Sample_22_FD_207093 | JGI IMG/M metagenome (GOLD analysis project Ga0335073, IMG submission 207093) | Soil microbial communities from Loxahatchee National Wildlife Refuge, Florida, United States - Lox_Sample_2.2 | ecosystem: Environmental > Terrestrial > Soil > Wetlands | place: USA... | reverse complement strand
AGTAGCAAAAACACCAGCACGATATGCCGCAGCTTTGGCCAGTTCACGGGGGTGACTCAATCTATCGCAACTCTTCCAATTCCTTCAGGACAGCGCTGCACCGTTCGCAGACGGTGGGGTAGGCCTTGTCTTCGCCGACATGAACGGAATAGTTCCAGCAGCGCTCGCACTTTACGCCCTCGGCTCTTTTCACTTCGACGTGAACTCCGCCCGTGCCGTTGCCCGACGACGGCACCAAACTCGCCGCGGAAACGATGAAAAGATAGCGCAGTTGTGCCTCATATCGCTTCAGCAACGAATAGACCGGTTCGGCAGCAGTAAGAATAACCTGCGCCTCCAGCCCGGTTCCTATGAGCTTGTTGTTGCGGGCTTCCTCGAGAGCCTTTAAAACTTCATCGCGAACCGAGCGCAGGCTCGTCCAGTCCTCGTCCGACTTGGAGTCCGCCCCGCCCGCGATGTCCGAAGACGATGGGAACGACGCCAGGTGTACGCTTTCCCCCCGATCTGCCATCGCCGGCAGGTATCGCCAAACCTCCTCGCAGGTGAAGGTCATAATCGGAGCCAGCAACCGCACCAGGGCTTCGCCGATGCGCCAGATTGCAGTTTGCGCGCTGCGACGAGCGTGCGATTTCGGCGCGAAAATGTAAAGCCGGTCTTTCAGGACATCGAAATAAAACGCGCTGAGGTCGACAATGCAAAAATCACTCGCGCGGTGATAGATCTTGTGGAAAGCAAACTCCTGATACCAGTTCGTCAGGGCAGACGCCAGCCCGGCTGTGCGCCCCAGCATGTACCGATCAAGCGCCTGCATCTGCTCGAAGGGAACCGCGTCTCTTGCCGGATCAAAGCCGTCGAGGTTCCCGAGGATGAAGCGGAACGTGTTGCGGATTTTCTTGTAGTTCTCGCCCACGCGCTGCATCAGGGCTTCGGATCCCACCACGTCTTCCCGGAAATCAACCGAAGCTGTCCACAGGCGCACGATCTCTCCCCCTAGCCGGCTGGCGATGTCGACTGGATCAACATCATTACCCCGCGACTTCGACATGGCCTGACCCTTTTCGTCCAGCGTCCAGCCCGGAGTCACCACTCCCTTGTAGGGTGCGGTGGCGCGCGTGCCCATGGCGCAAAGCAGGGAAGACTGGAACCATCCCCGGTACTGGTCGCCGCCTTCAAGATAAAGATCCGAAGGCCATGGATATTGTGGTTCGTCCGCGACGAGCGCGAGATAGCTGGCGCCGGATTCAAGCCAGACGTCAAAGATATCGGTTTCTTTTTCAAACCTGGCGCCGCCGCAATGCGGACATTTTGTGCCCGCCGGAAGAACCGAGTCTGCTTCCGAAGTGAACCACGCATCCGCCCCGGAGCGGGCAAAAAGTTCAACCACCTTACGGTTGATGGTGTGGTCATTCAGCGGTTTGCCGCAGGCTTGGCACAGGAACACGGCAATCGGCACGCCCCACACCCGCTGCCGCGAGATGCACCAGTCGGGTCGGGTCGCGATCATGTTGGAAAGGCGCTCTTCGCCCCAACCCGGATCCCATTTCACCTTCTTGATTTCTTCCAGCGTGCGGGCTCGTAGCGTGTGGTCTTCCGAAACTCGATCCCCTTCCGAAACTCCATCCCTGTCAACGCTGACTGGCATCGGCGTTTCCATCGAGATGAACCACTGCTCGGTGGCGCGAAAGATCACCGGATTATGGCAGCGCCAGCAGTGCGGATAAGAGTGCTCGGTTTTCTCGCTATGCAGAAGCGCGCCGCGCCGCTTCAGCAGATCGATGATCGGCTGATTGGCGTCCCAAACGCGCTTTCCCTCATATTCCGGCAAGCCATTCCGCAGGATGCCTTTTTCATCGACGTTGCTGGTCGCATCCAGACCATATTTCACTCCCGTGAGGAAATCTTCGGCGCCGTGAGAGGGAGCGGTGTGCACCACCCCCGTGCCCGTGTCCATGGTCACGTACTCGGCCAGAACCCCAAGAATCTTGCGATCGAGGAAAGGATGCTGAAAGTTCAGGTACTCCATTTTTCGCCCGGGGAAATGGGCCAACTCCTGCGGGTCTGCCAGATTGCACTTCTCGGCCACGTCTTTCGCAAGCTTGGAAGCGACGATGTAAACCCCGCCCCCGGATTGGAGCGCGACATATTCCTCATCGGGATGGAAAGCCACCGCCATCGATGCCGGAAGCGTCCACGGCGTGGTGGTCCAGATGATGGTCGAAACTTTCTTCCCGGCCAGGGCCGGATCAATTCTCGCGGGATCGTCGAGCAGGGCGTACTTCACCCAGACTGTGGAACTGGTGTGGTTCTCGTATTCCACCTCGGCCTCAGCCAGCGCGGTTTCGTCGTGCATGCACCAGTAGACGGCGCGCAGGCCTTTGTAGACGAAGCCGTTTTCGTAAAACGAGAAAAACGTCGAGAGCACGACCGATTCGTACTTGCGGTCCATGGTGGCGTAGGGACGGTTGAAGCGTCCGAAGACCCCGATGCGCTTGAACTGCTCGCGCTGCAGGTCCAGAAACTTCTGGGCATACTTGCGGCATTCGGCCCGCACGGCGGTCGCGGGCATCTGCAGCTTCTTGCCACCCAGCTCTTTATCGACCTTGATCTCGATCGGCAGGCCATGGCAATCCCAGCCCGGCACGTAGGGCGCATCGAAGCCCGCCATGGTCTTCGACTTGACAATGAAATCCTTCAGGCACTTGTTCATGGCCGTACCCAGGTGGATCGGGCCGCTGGTGTAGGGTGGGCCATCGTGCAGAATGTACTGGGGCGCACCTTTGCGCGCCTCACGGATGCGCTCGTAGATTCCCATCTGCTGCCATCGTTCGAGCATTCTCGGCTCGTTCTGGGGCAGGTTGGCCTTCATGGGGAAGGCGGTTTTAGGCAGGTTGATCGTGGATTTCAGGTCGAACGGCACTCGGTTGGCTTCTCCCAAACGGTTGAATCTTTTCATTATAGGGAGCTGCAATGGGAACGTCCACGGTCCGGCCGAGATCGCGTGCTGAACCCAAGGTGATATGACCATTAGGGACTCGGAAATGTACTGTCGAAAAGCCGGAGAGAGAGGTACAATTTTACAGAGCTGGCAGTTCACGAAAGCGCGGGATTCCCGTTTAACTACCAGAAGGGGGAAAGACGCGGGTTGCCTTAGTAGGCGAAGGCAAAGCAACTCGCAACCTTGACCTCTCATCTGTGTACAGGGGCTTCTCGCCACAAGCTAAAGACACTTCCATCTCGCAGGAGAATCAGGGCCAGGGAGACATGGCGACAGCAGTTGAAAGCAAGCCGAACGTTGAAACCGAGCCGGAACTGAATCTGCTTTTGGGCACCGAGCAGTTCCAGGAGCCTCTGTGGAAATCTCTGTTCCAGCAACTCGACGACTTCTTCTTTCCCAAGAAGCTCCCGCCCCTGAAGCTCGAATCCAAGCCACTTCCCGTTAAGGACATTTGGGGTTTCTACAACTACAAGAAAAACGGAGTCTTGGGCTCGTCGGTCGCCCACATCATTTTGCTGGGCGCAATTATAGGCGGAACCATACTTGCCCAGAGAATAGTCAGGAAAGCCATTGCCGCGCCACAAGTCGACACCAAGTTAATCGATCCAGGCGAATACATTCCCCTGAAGCCTGCCAGGACCCAGGCGGGCGGCGGCGGAGGCGGTGGTGACCGCGATGTCCTGGTGGCTTCGCGGGGCAGGCTACCGAAATTCTCCATGCAGCAACTCACTCCTCCGATGGCCGTGGTTCGCAACCTGCATCCCAAGCTGGTGGTCCCGCCCTCTGTGGTGATCCCACCGGAAGTCAAGCTGGCCATGAACAACATGCCGAACCTGGGTGATCCCACCTCGCACGCAATGCTGCCCTCCAATGGCACCGGCGCTTTGGGCGGCATCGGTTCTGGCTCAGGCGGTGGAGTCGGCTCTGGCACTGGCCCCGGTGTGGGTCCCGGCGAAGGCGGAGGCATCGGCGGCGGCGTGTTCCGGCCCGGTGGAGGCGTTACTCCTCCGCGCGTGATCTACCAGACGGATCCGGAATTCTCCGAAGAAGCCCGCAAGGCCAAATACCAGGGGACCTGCGTGTTAGGACTCATCGTCGACGCCAGCGGCCGCCCAACCAACATCCACGTGGTCAGTTCCCTGGGCATGGGGCTGGATGAAAAAGCCATCGAGTCAGTGCGAACCTGGAAGTTTCAGCCAGGCGAAAAAGATGGCCATCCCGTCGCTGTCGCGATCAACATCGAAGTTGATTTTCATTTGTACTGAGGCTGGCCAGCTACGGCAACGCCTTTGGGTTAACCCCAGACTCAATCATTCCTTCAGGTCAACGTGTTGCACGTCCTCGACCGGGTGATCAAGAAATCGCTGTCCCAGCCGGCGGAATTTTTCCACAGAATCTGTCGCAAAGAAGCGTAGCCGCGGTTGGGCGCGGCGCTCCTGTTGCGGATGGGCCGAGGGCGGAACGAGCTCTTGCAGTTGGCTCGCGACCGCGCTCGCCGTAGATTCCGCCGAGTCGACTATGGCCACGTGGCTCGGAGCGGTGCGGCGCAGCACAGGCTTGAGCAGCGGATAATGCGTGCATCCTAGAAGGAGAACGTCGGCATCCTGAAACCCATCCGCAAACGCTTCCCTTAGATAGATCTGAGCGACCTGCTCGGTGACGGGATGTTCCACCCACCCTTCCTCGACCAGTGGTACCAGCAACGGGCAGGCCTTCTCGCGCGCCTGGAGCCGTTTGGCCTCGAGAGCCTTTCGGTAAGCATGGCTCGCGACGGTGGCCTCAGTTCCGATCACCACCACTTTGCTGTTTTTGCTTGCGGAATCCGCCGCGGCTGCTCCCGGTTCGACCACGCCAACCACGGGCACATGCGCCGCTGAGGTGATGCGATCAAGCGCCAGCGCCGTAGCCGTATTGCAGGCAATCACCAGCAACTCGGCTCCCTGACCTTCCAGGTAGTGCGCCGCCTCGACCGCATAGCGGGCTACAGTCTCGACGGATTTCGATCCGTACGGAAGGCGCGCGGTGTCGCCGAAATAGAGGTAGTCGGCCTTGGGAATGAGTTCAAGTAAAGCTTTAAGGACGGTCAGGCCGCCAAAACCGGAGTCGAATACGCCGATGGCGGGACGACGCGTCGGGGCACACTGTTCCGCTCGCCCAACGTTATCGTTCATTCATCTCAATCCGGACGAATTTCTTGTCAGTGTTCGACAGTTGCAGCTCATCTTCGCGGGAAAAAGCGACGCCGCAGCATGGCCCCGGCGGAATCGGGGCCCCGTGTGGGCAGGTTCGCGGATGGCCCAGGAAAGTGCAGATCTTGTCCGTGGCCTCGGGAGAAAGAATGTGCTCGAACTTGCAGGCCTGCTGCTCGATCTCCGTCTCGCTGTCCATCGCGAGGCTGTCGGTGAAGAGCCGCTCAGCCAGCCGGTGCCGGCGAATGATGCTGCCTGCGCGTTCCCGGCCGCGCGCCGTGAACTCGACGATCATGGTGCCGTCGCCCATGGAGGCGGAAACCGGCTTCAGCGCGTCGTGGCACGGGTTGGAGAACGGTTTGTGATCGTGCGGTTGCGGAGGATGCGGAGAGGAGACTACCAGTCCAAGCTCGATCATTTTCTCGATCGCCAGGCTGACCGGTAACGCCCCGTGCACCTCCATGCGCTCCACTTCCGCGATTTCGCCGTGTTCGGAGAGAACCCAAAGTTCTTCGAGGACCTCGTCCAACTGTTCTTCATCCGCCATGGAGAAGATTTCCTGCGAAGCGATCTTGCCGTGGTGCAACTCGATGCGGCGGTCCGCCAGCCGCGCGACTACAGGATCGTGCGTGACCATCACGATGGTACGGCCCTGCTGATGAAACTCGCGCAGCAGGCGGAGCACGATTTCCTCATTCTGCGCATCCAGGTTGCCGGTAGGTTCGTCGGCCAGGATGATGCGCGGGTCGTTAATCAGCGCCCGCGCGATGCAAACGCGCTGCTGCTCGCCCCCGGAAAGCTGCGAGGGCAAATGGTGAGCGCGGTCTCCGAGGCCGACGCGCGCGAGCGCCTCAATCGCTTCCTTCTCATCCGTCATGCTGTGAAAATACTGTGCCAGCATCACATTCTCGACTGCAGTAAGGAACGGGATGAGATGAAATTGCTGGAAGATGAATCCGATTTTCTCTGCCCGCACACGATTGAGTTCACCCGATGAGATTCCCGCCACGTTCTGGCCATCCAGCCAGATTTCTCCCGTGGTCGGCCGGTCAAGGCAACCAATCAGGTTCACCAACGTCGATTTCCCCGAACCCGATGGCCCCATGATAGACAACCACTCCCCGGGCGCAACGTGCAGGGAAATGTGATCCAGGGCATGGATCGATCCATTTTCTTTGCCGGCGCCATTCCCGCTCCCGTTGCCGGATTCCTTGGCAGGGTAGAGCTTGGTCACATTCTTGATTTCGATCATCTCACTCTCCCCTCAAAATCACCGCAGGCTGTACCCGGCGCAACAAAGAGATCGGCAGAATCGCCGAAATGAGCGTCACCGCCATGCTACCAGCCAGCACAATCGGAAGCACGCCGAAACGCGGCACGACCGCGGCGTGAAAGTTGGCCCGGCCGATCCAGGCTGCGATGCCAAGGCCAACAAAAAAGCCGAAAACCGCGCCGGTTGCGCCGAGAGCAGCGGCCTCCGCAGCGAAGAACGAATTCAACAGCCGGCCGGAGGCGCCGAGAGCTTTCATGATGGCAAAATCCCTCCGCCGGTCAAACACCCAACCCATAAGCGTGGAGAGCACGCACAAAGCCGCGGTCAGGATGATCAACACAGAAGCAGCCAGCAGAGTCGCCCGGGTTTTCCCCAGCACCCGCGCTTCGCCCTCCACAATCTGCCGCACGGGACGCACATCGGCAGAAGGCAGCACCTGGCTTAGCCGTTTCATAACCGCGGCGATTTCTGCCGGCGAGCCGTTGGCCGCTACCTCGATGGTGGAAGGCTGTATTCCGGTCCAGGCGACGAAATCCGGCAAAGAGAGATACACCCGGCTGTCTTCCGCCGCGCCCGTCCGTACTGTACCGGCCGGCGTTAGCGAAATCAGATGTCCCTGGAAACTCAAATCGAATGCCTGATTCTTCGGGGCAACCACTTCGAGGGCGCGCACCCCAACCAGAGCTTGCTTCGGAGCCGAGGGCCAATGACTCACCGACCACCAATGATCAAGCTGGCGGACACGGTCGAAGTCCGTGCCAACCGCAACCACCGGCTGTCCATCCTTCGTGCGGGCGACAATCATGGCAAACGGTGCAACCAGGCCACGCCCTGCCAGAATCGATTCAACTCGCTGTTGGGAATCGGCAGGCAGCGATGCTCCGTTCCGGCCAACGATGACGATGTTTGCCCCGTAGTTGCGAAATTCATGCTGCAGCTTCGCCTGCACGTCGACATAGAGGTTCATCACGGCGGTCGCAACTGCCGCCGCTACCACCATTGCCAACAGAGCGGAAAGCGCCCGGCCGCGGCGAAGTACGGCAGCCCGAATGAGCATGCGCAGGAACATCGATGAGTGCGGCTTTCCCGTACGACTGGCCGCCAGATCCTGTGCGGCATGGGACATCGGCGCGCTCACAGTTCACCTCGCAGGGCGAATACCGGATCAAGCTGCACGGCGCGGCGGATCGCAGCGGCGCTGCCGGCAAATGTCACGATCACGGCGATGGTGAGAATCACAGGCAGCAGCACCGGAGGGATTGTAATGCTTGAACTGAAGATCGACCGGCCAATTTCCTGGGCCAGCAGGCTGCCGGCGCCAAATCCAACCAGCCCGCCCAGCACTGCTAGCAGCGCTGCCTCGGCGAAGAAAACCGAGGCGACCGCCACCTTGCCCGCGCCCAGGGCTTTCATCAACCCAACTTCGCCGCGGCGTTCAAAAATGGCCGTGGCCATGGCTGCCGAGACCGCCAGAGCGGAAGCCAGCAAAGCCGCCAGCGTAATCAGAAAAATCAGCCCCTCGATACGCGTGAGCACCGCGCCTTCGTTCTGCGCCACCTGGCGAATCTGCTCCGCGTGGGAGTGCGGAATCACCTCCTGCAGCTGGTAGGCGATCGACTGCGGATAGGGTGAGCAATACCAGCGGTCGTAAATCGCTCCCGACATGCTCTTGGGATCCCGGCGCGCGAGGGCATCCTCCGGCTTGGTCAGCGCGCTCACATAAACCCGGCGCACCGCCCCGGGCCTGCCCAGAATCTCCTGCGCCAGGGAAATCGGCGCGACCACCTGATCGTCCTCGCTGCTGCCCGTGGAAAGAATCCCGCTGACGCGAAGCTGACGCCCATCTAGAGTGATCGAGTCTCCAGGTTTCGAGGCAAGTCGCGCTGCCAGCTGCTCGCCAAGCAGAACGTCGCGGGAATCGTCGTCGGGCCATGCACCGTTAACCTTCCACCACGGATCGGTGGTCCGCACCCCGGTGGTGAACTGGTCGGTGCCATAGGAAAAATGCTTGGCGAAATAGGTGCCGAGCAACGTCACCTCCTGCTCATTCCCGCCCTCCTGCAGCTTCGCGTTTACGGGCAGCATTGGCGCAAAGCCCAGGATATTGTTGTGCCAGAACATTCCTTCGATTTTCGGCAGGTCGGCTTCGTTGAGAAAGGCGCCGTCGGAGGGCGGCTTGAGACTTACACCTCCGATCTCCACATCCAGGGTATCTTCCTGGGGGGTGACCACAAGATTGGCCCCGATCGTCCGCAGCTCACGATTGATCTTGTCGCCAATGTCGGTGGCCACCGCGATCATGGCCGTGGCCACGGTCACTCCCAGTGTGATAGCCACGCCGGCCAGCACTTTGCGGCGTTTTTGCCGGCGGAACGATTCGTAGACGAGGCGGGCGAACATCGCTATTGTTGCGCGAACAGGCGGCTCTGCGCCGCAACGTCCGCCTCCTGGATGATCACGGCATCGGCGGTCTGGGTTGATTTCAGCGGAATCGGGTTGCATCCGCCCTGCGTCCCCACCGACTGCGCATTGATCGGAGCGGCGCAGTTCTTGCAGATAATCATGTTGCCCGATTTGTAAAAGCCCACCGCGCCGCAGATCTCGCAGGCATCAAACACTGTGGCGATCTTTCCGTCCGGCTTCTGATAGAGCCAGAAGCGGATTTCCGTTCCATTTTCCTTCGCCTGGAAGCGGTGCAGGTCCCCGTCGGCTATCTCCTTCAGCGGAATCTTCACCTGCCCGTTGGTAAACGTGACCTCGGTCGCGGGCGAGAGCGCGCTCACGCTCTTGGTGTAAATAAACTCGGCGGTAAGCAGCGCGATGAATACGAAAGAGAAAGCATAAACCGAGCCCATCCACAGCCGCTCCTTGCGCGCCGTCCAGGTAGCTTTGCGGCGCTCAGCTGCCGATACCGCTTCCGGCAGCGGCTGACGGCGCTTGGCGTCGAACAGAATCATCAGGGCGGCCAGCGCAAAGATCGTTACGAAGAAGAAAAGGTCATTGCGCACGATGGGACCGATGATGGCCATCTCGCGTCGCGAAGAGGGAAGCACGCCGCTCTCGGAAAGTTCGTGTAGTCCGGCGACCAGCAGTTGCGCCGCCACCAGAAACAGGATGGCCGTCGTAACCCGGAAAAACTTGTGCAGGTTGATGCGTACGCTGCCCTTGACGAACATCACCCCAAAGGCGATCGCCGCCAGCACTCCCAGCAGCGTTCCCAGAAAGCTCATCAGTTCGGTCGAGTTCAGGGTGACGGCGGAAAGAATCAGCACGGTCTCGGCGCCTTCGCGCAGGACCATCAGAAAAACGAAGAAAAACAGGCCCAGCCAGGCATCTTCGCCCGCCAGCAAGCCGACCTTGCCTTCGATCTGGCCTTTTAGCTTGCGGCCGGTCTTCATCATGAAAACGATCATGGTGACGACGAAAAAGGCCGCCACCAGCATGATCCAGCCTTCGAAGACGTCTTCGTTCAGGTTCAGCCGGGAAATGACCACGGCCAGGCCTATGCTGCCCACAAAAGCAGCGGCCAGAGCCCAATAGACGGCCTTGCGCAGATCGTTGCGGCCGATCTTGGCTAGATAGGCCAGGGTGATGCCGACGATGAGCGCGGCCTCGACGCCTTCGCGAAGGGTAACGATGAATGCTTGCAACATTAGAGCGCCCTTATGATTTTGAAAATGAATTTCAATTTCAACTTTCTAAGCATATGCTGTGCGTCGCGAAGGCGTCAATCCGTGTCCGCACAAGCGGTTGTGATTGCAATCACACGGGGAAAATCGAGGAGCGAACGGCCCTCGCAGGCGGCTGAGGGGCTGCCGGTAAGGTGCGCCGGCAATTGAGCGCAACGAAGATTCGTCACAACCTCTTCAAAAATGCATTCGCCTCCGCCAGCCTGGGAAACTGCTTCTCCTCTTCCTGAAACTCGGCAGAGTGCACGCAGCGCCGGCTGCCGCGCAGCTTCACTGGATGCTTCAGATGCAGCATCTCGTGATAGACGATATATTCGACGGCATAGCGCGGCACGGCAAAGTGGTCGAACACGCGGCTGATGATGATCGCATTGTGCGCCGGATCGTAATGGCCGAGAATGCGCCGCGTCTTGCTCTGGCTCCAGCTCATGCGCGGCCGCGCAAGAAGGCCGTGAAAGAAGCGCGCATTCAAATCTTCGAAGAGCGCTTCCAGATCGTAAACGTGTCCGCGCGGCGAATGCAGCCGCTTACGTCCGCGCATCTGCCGCACCAGATGCGCCTTGCGTACGATCTCGTGACTGGCTACATATTTGCGATAGCGCGCGGCCTGCCCGCGATCGATCGGCTTGCGGTACATCTTGGCCAGCAGAATATGGGAGATGGCGCGTAAGACGCTCTCCGGAGCGCCCTCCAGCAAATCCGAGAGCCGCACAAAAAGTTTGCCTTCGCGCAGCCGGACGGTGTTGTTCACGTTTGCGAAGGCAAAGAATTCAATCTTTATTTCAGGAGGAAACGAGCCGGGGCGCAGCTCCCGGTAGGTGTGTTCAAAGATTTCCAGCAGGCCCTGGCGCACGGTGAGCGTAGCTTAGCACGGACCGCAACGCAGAAACCTTCGTGGCTTGGACCGGCATCATCCCGACGGCCCGCGTTTTCACCCAGCGGGTCGAGGGATCTCGCGCGTAGCGATATGTTCAGGCCCACTACAGCTTCCTCGCGCGGCGGATGAAAAGGCAGCGCTTCGGGATGACCTAACTCAAAGCGCAACTTCAGTTTTTCTCGGCCTTCCCGTTATTCTTGGCGGCAGTGTTCAACTTCTTGTGCTTTACCGCGTCTTCCTGGTCGGTGAGCAGCTTGCGATGGTCGTCGGCCGAGCTGTCCACGGTATCAAGGGCGTCCGACAGGACAAACTCATACACGTTGGCCTCTTCCGCTGAAACTCCGGCCGCGTCCTTGAGCGCGCGCAACTTGGCCTCGAACTCTGTATCGGCGTCGATGATGGTTTTCAGGGGCTTGCGGATGTCGTCCTTGCGGTCGATATACGTGTCGATGTTGTCGTTCAACTCGTCGTAGATCAACAAAAAATCGTCGAGCAAATCGTGGGTTTGCTGCGCCCGATCCTTCGTCTTGGGATCGCTGCGCATCTGCTCCATCGCCACCAGCCGTGCCCGGGCAAACCTGATGTAAAGGGTGAGCCGCTGTTGCGGCTCCCAGCTGGTGTCGCGAATCTGGTCGATTTCGGGCTGGGTCAAAGGATCGCGGTGGCGCTGTGCCAGCATGGGCATTCCTGAGGCGAGCACGATGCTCAATACGGCAACTTTTCGAGATTGAGAGAACATCATTTGTTGGCACCCTGGGGAAACATGGCTAGGAGCAAATCGTCGCGGATCTTCTGCAGCCGGTCGATGGCGTCCTGAATCGGTTTCTGGTCGATGAATGTGACCGCCTGCTTAAGACCGATGAGCCGGTGAACCATTTTGCGGATTGCAATTTCGCTTTGTTTTTCGTGCTTGTGAGATTGGATGGAGTAGTCACGGGCCAGTTCCGAGAAAGCGACGACGTCCACCAAGGCTGCATGTCCCTTGTCACTCTCACCCGAACGGTAGAGCTTGTCGGCATCGTCCAACTGAAGCTCGGAAATCTGCACGCACAGTTTGGGCCGTTCTCCAATGTCGGCGTCCGATAGGCGGCCTTTCAACTCCGCAAGTGTTGGTTCTTTGCACGCCGCGACAGTTGGAAAAATCGCTGCCAACAACGCCAGTCCTGCCGTGAAAGCCCTCCGCCCGCGCGATTTTCCTGCTTTCAACATCTTTTGTTCCACAGCTACTTCTTGGGTTCGAGGGCGATCAGCCGATGCTTCGCCTGCCACTCCTGATCAGGATACTTCCCATTCGCCGTATCGAGAAACAGGTGATAGTTGGCCGACGCCTGCTTGATGTCGCGCAGGTGATCGTAGGCGGAAGCGCGCAGGAAATAGGTGATGGGCACCTCCGGCAAAAACTTGGCGCGAACGTCGAGCGCGCGGATCACCAGAGGATAATTCTTGTTCTCGCTGGCCGCGAAGGCCAGGTCGCCATAGGCCTCACCCAAATCAGGCTTCAGTTTCAGCGCGGCCAGGAACTCTTGCTGCGCCTCCGGAAATTTCTTTTCACGCAGCATCGTGTCTCCCAGGCTGCGGTGCAGCTGCGCATCGTTGGGAGAGTGAGCCAGGAGCGCCCGGTAACCTGCCTCGGCCTGCTGGTTTTTCCCGGCAGCGAAGTAGAGATCGGCAAGATCGCGCTGAGCCGATATGTCGCCGGGCAAAAGCTTGACTCCGGCCTGCATCTGCGCGATGGCGTCGTCATCCTTGCCCTCGGCTGCGAGCACACGGCCCAGCTGAATCCTTGCTGGCGCAGCGCCCGGCTGCGCCGCCAGCAGCTTGCGCAGATAGTCTTCCGCCTCAGGAAAGCGGTGGCCGCGCATATAGATGTTTGCCAGCCCAATCAGCGCATCGGCGGACTTGGGGTCGTCAGCCAGGGCCAGCTTGTACTGCTCTTCGGCGTCGGAAAATTTATTTTGTTTCTCGAGCAGCAATCCCGCCGAAAGATGCGGCTCGGCATCCTTGGGCTGCAGAGCCGCCGCCTGTTGATAAGCCGCCAGCGCCTCATCCGGCTTGGATTTTTCGAGCACGTGGCCTAATGACACCCACGCGCGGAACTGCCCCTCGGCGGCATGAGCCGTCGGCTTAAGTTGGGTGGCGGCCTGCAGAAACTTCTCTGCCTCAGGCTGACCAGTTTTTGCCAGTTGCAGGCCAAGGTTCAAATTCGATTCGAAAACATCCGGCTTGGCCTCCACGGACTTGCGATAGGCAGCGATCGACTCATCGGTCTTGCCCAAAGCGTTCTCCACGAAACCCAGGTCAAACCACGCCACATAACTCTTGGCATCAACCTCGATCGCTTTGCGCAGAAGAGGCTCGGCGGCCGCATAGTTCTCGTTCTGGATCGCATTCTCCGCCTGTGTCAGTTCAGGGGCTTGCGCATCATTTACCGGAATCTTGTAATGCCGGATGGTCCGGCTCGAATTCGGTCCGGTTCTTTCGTGAACCGGCTTGCTGGAAGACGATTCTTGCGGCTGGACCTGGGATTGATCGTCCGTCTGTTGAGAAGCCGTCTGAGAAACTGCCGCCGATGGAGCACCTGCGGGGAAATGCTCCTGGGCGCAAGCCGCCGCAGCCGCCGCCAGCAGCAGACCGACCACAAGAGGCTTATTTGCTACCATTGGAACGCGACGCTCCATTGCCATTCAGCACACGCGCCAGATACTTGCCGGTATAGGAACCGGGCAGCTTCGCAATCGCTTCGGGTGGCCCGGCTCCCACAACTTTGCCGCCGCGCACCCCACCCTCCGGGCCAAGGTCGATCACCCAGTCTGCGCTCTTGACGACTTCGAGATTGTGCTCAATCACCAGGATCGAGCCCCCCGCTTCTATCAGACGGCGAAATGCCGCCAGGAGTTTGCTGACGTCATCGAAATGCAGGCCGGTCGTCGGCTCGTCGAAAATGTAGAGCAGACGCCGGTTGCGGCGATCGTTCTCGCCTCGTGCCGCGCCTCGGCCAGTCTCCCGCCCCGCGGGCTGCAGATGCGCCGCCAGCTTCATGCGCTGCGCCTCGCCACCCGAAAGCGTGGTCGCCGACTGCCCCAGCCGCAGATATCCCAGTCCCACTTCTTCCAGCACGCGCAACTTCTCGGTGATCTTGGGCGCTTCGGCAAAGAATCTCAGTCCCTCTTTTACTGTAAGATTGAGCACCTCGTGAATGTTCTTGCCGTGATAGCGCACTTCCAGCACTTGCGGTTTGTAGCGCGTGCCTTTGCATTCCTCGCAGATCAACTCGACATCCGCTAAAAACTGCATCTCTACCGTGACCGTGCCGTCGCCCTGGCAGTTCTCGCAACGGCCGCCGGGAATGTTGAAGGAAAAATGCCCAGCCGACAACCCGCGTTTCTTGGCTTCGGGCAGCGACGCAAATAACTCGCGAATGGCATCGAACGCCTTGATGTACGTCACCGGGTTGGAGCGCGGCGTGCGCCCGATCGGCGACTGATCTACCAGCACCACCTCATCGATAAACTGGTCGCCCTCCAGGCTGTCCCACGCCGCAGGCCCCGGCGAACTTTCATTGCCCGATTGTTTCTTCGCCTGCGCCAGAGCCTGGTAAAGAACCTGATGCAGCAGGGTCGATTTGCCCGAGCCGGAAACTCCGGTGATGGCAACGATCATGCCGAGCGGAATATTGATGTCGAGGTCTTTCAGGTTGTTGGCACGCGCGCCTCGAATCTTGATCTGCTGCGTCCCCGGCTTGCGGCGCACCGCCGGCATCTGGATGCGCAAGTCCTCCGCCAGGTAGCGGCCGGTCAGCGAGGCCGCGTTGTGCACAATTTCGTCATAGGTTCCGGCCGCGACAAGTTTGCCGCCGTTCTCTCCGGCGCCGGGGCCAAGATCGAGAATGCGGTCGGCGGTTCGCATGATGTCAGGATCGTGCTCTACCACCAGAATCGTGTTTCCCAGGTTGCGCAGGTCGTGAAGAATCTTGATCAGCCGGTGCGTATCGCGGCTGTGCAGCCCAATGGAGGGCTCATCGAGCACGTAAAGCGTGCCCACCAGACGCGAGCCAAGAGAAGTTGCCAGCTGAATGCGCTGTGCCTCTCCGCCGGAGAGCGTCGAGGAAAGCCGGTCCAGAGTGAGGTATTCCAGGCCAACATCGTTCAAAAAACGCAGCCGTTCCCGAATCTCCTGCAGCAATTTGTCGGCAATGTCAGCCTCCTCGGCGCTCAACTGAACCGCGGCAAAGAACTTCGCCGCATCTTCCACGGTCATGGCGCAGATCTCGCAAATATTGCGCCCGTTGATCTTCACCTGCCGTGCTTCCAGCCGCAGGCGGCTGCCGTTACAGGCCGAGCAGGTGGAATACCCGCGATAGCGGCTCAGAAACACGCGCACGTGCAGCTTGTATTTCTTGCGCTCCAGATATTGAAAGAAGCCGCGCACCCCGGGGAATCGCCCTTCCCCAGCCATGACGAGCTCCCGATGCTCCGGATCCAGTTCCTCCCAGGGCACATCCAGCGGAATGCCGGCCTGCTTGGCGAAACGCTTCAGGTCGGTGAATAGCATGCGGTACTTCGGCTTCGTCCAGGGATCAATCGCGCCCTCACCCAGCGATTTCGTTTTGTCCGGAATCACCAGGTCGAGGTCGAAGTCGATGGTGTTTCCGAAACCCTGGCAGCGCGGGCACGCTCCGTATGGATTGTTGAACGAAAACAACCGCGGCTCCGGCTCTTCGTAGTGGAGATTGCAGTTCTTGCACTCAAAGCGCTGGGCGAATCGCAATGTCCGCGTAGCGCGGGTGCTCTCGCCCGCGTCTTTGTTTTGGCTCCGGGGAACCTCGAAAATCACCTCACCCGACTCTCGATATGCCGTCTCAATCGCGTCAACGATTCGTGAACGCGATTCGGGAGAGACCGTCAAGCGATCCACGAGAACAAAGACAGGCCGGCCAAAGTCGAGATCGAGAAGCGATTCCGGCGTAGAAAATTCAAACACCTGTCCTGACTGGTAAAGCCGATTAAATCCGGCCTTGCGCAGGTCGAAAAGCCGCGTCTTCAGCTGTTCGCTGAGCTGCGCTGATTCGCTACTCTTCTTTTTCGATTTTCCCGAGCCAGACGATTTCCCGGCCGGACTTGGGCTCGCCGCCTGCAAGGGAAACAGGACTTGCAGTCGAGTATCCGGATCGAGCGCAAGAATGGCATCGGCCACCTCATCGACCGTATCTTTCTTCACTTCGCTGCCGCACTTTGCGCAATAAGTGCGGCCAACCCGCGCGAACAGAAGTCGCAGGTAATCGTAGATCTCGGTGGCTGTCGCCACCGTCGAGCGGGGATTGCGCGTCGTGTTTTTCTGCCGGATGGCCACCGCTGGAGCGATGCCGTCGATGCTGTCGGCATCCGGCTTCTCAATCCGCTCCAGAAACTGCCGGGCGTACGCCGAAAGCGATTCCACATAGCGCCGCTGCCCCTCGGCATAGATCGTGTCAAAGGCGAGGGAAGACTTGCCCGAGCCGGAGACTCCGGTGACTACCGTCAAGGTATTGTGCGGCACCTCAAAATCGATGTTTTTGAGGTTGTGAACCCGGGCCCCGCGTACAACAATGCTTTCCGTGGACATCGGCTAGAAGAGTGAACAGCGGCTGTCGGCCGTGCGGAGGCGCCACAGCGGCCTTCCAGAGCGCTGGCGAATCCTTTTATTATAAAACAGAGTTTCGGTCAGGTAGGCGGTCAAGATCAGGAGGGAAGCAGGGGACTCGGGTGAGCTTCTGCGGGAGCGTGGCTCTGACCCGAACGGCTTACTCCACGTCGCCGTCGTCGTTTTCCCAATCGCGCCGCTTGCCATAGCGGAAGGCCAAGCCCACGCCTACCGTCATGATGCCCAACGGCGGCAGTAGCAGCACGAAAATCGCGCGGTTCAGCGTCTGCTGTGCCTGTTTCGGGGTTGCCCTTGCCGTCGCATAGCACATGGCGCAGCCTTGCGCAAAGGCAGGTACGCTCCAGCATCCCAGCAGCAGGAGCAGGATCAGCAAGCGGTCTCTTAAGCGCGCCCGCAGCATCATTGAATCAATGCACTCCCAACCTGAGGATTCTGCCCGCATCCGGGAAGAAAAAGAAATACATGATAATAAAGCAGGCCACCACCGAGCACACCAGGAGCCAGCGCATGAGCGCGATCTCAAACTTGAGGTGCATGAAATAGGCGATGATCAGCGCCGACTTAACCACGGAGAGGCCCAGCAGCACTTCCAGCATGTGTACCGGCTGGAAGATCTGCCGGTATCCCAGCCAGACTTCTACCGCGGTGAGCGCCAGCAGCGCGCCCCACACCCAGAAGTATTGTCCCTTGCTGTCGTCGTGAATCGCCACGTCGTGCATGGTGAGAGCCCTCTCCTAATCGTTACACAATTTTCGTCGACATCAGATACACCAGCGGGAAGATGAACATCCACACCAGATCGACGAAGTGCCAGTACAGCCCGGATACTTCCACATCGTGAGCGTCATAATCTTTCGGCTTCAGGAACAGGATCACCGTCGCCACGATCAATCCGATTCCCAGCACGTGAATGCCATAGTGAAAAACGCTATCCGTGGGAATGAGGAAATAGCCTGCAATCCAGAGCGCGGCCAGAATCGGTAGAAATTTTTTGCGCAACGCGATCACGCCCAGGTAGATTACGCCAATCGTGACGTGCAGCATGTGCATTCCGGTGAGAGTAAAGAAAGTTCCGCCAAACTGTGGAACCGATGGCGCCCAGGGATTGGTGAATGGCGTCATGCCTTCGTGGATCAGGTGCGTCCACTCCCGCCCGTGGAGCACGATGAATGCCGTTCCGAAGGCCATGGTTGCCAGCAGCCAGTTGCGGGTCCACGCGCGGTCTTTTCGTTGCGCTGCAAATACCGCCAGCACCATGGTCAGCGAACTGGAAAGCAGGCACGCCGTCATGATGCTGGCGTTGGTGATGCTTTCCACCGCGAATGGCGTCGGCCAGGCCGGGTTGGAGATGCGGTTGTAGCTGAAAGCAACCAACAACGCTCCGAAGGTCAGCGAGTCGGAAGCGAGGAACAGCCACATCCCGACCTTCTTCGAATAGGCCCCAAACAGCGGCGCCTCATACGCGCCCGGTATTCCGTGCCCGACCGCATTGTGCTCCAGCGTGGCGTCAGCCATTCGTCAAGTTCCCCTTTCCATTCTCCTTGTTATCCTGAGGCAAGCGCTCTCTGCTCGCCAAGGATCCGAGCGGCCACGCCGAGCACCCGATCGGGCAGCGATTCGGAACCAGCGCGAATGGCCCGCTTGGCCGCATCCTTATCTTGCAAACTCCAACAGCGCAAACACATAAATCCACAGCAGGGCCATGAAATGCCAGTACCAGGCGGTGATATCGACCACGATTCTCCGCGATTCCACCGGCCTCTTGCGCAGAGAAGCAATCGCCGCCCACAGCAAAGCGATGATTCCGCCCGCAAGATGAACCGCGTGCGTTCCGGTCAAGAGATAGACGAACGAACTATTGGGATTCGTCGAGACAAAGAAGCCACGGTTCTCCAGTTCTTTCCAGGCCATCCACTGCCCAACCAGAAATCCCAACCCGAGCACGACCGTAACGCCCAGCCACGGGAAATGCTTTTCATTGCCAAGGGACACACCAGGAATCGACCGAACCGGAGCGAGCGCTGCTTGCCGCGTGATGTCACGCCGCGCAGCTTCCATCGTCAGGCTGCTGACCAGCAACACCGCGGTGTTAATGGCCAGCAAAATCCAGGGCAGGTTCACCTGCCCCCAGTCGCGAACGTAGGTGTTGGACGCGTTGTCGAAAGTGGGCAGGCCCTGGCGCACGATGTAGGCGCTGGTTAGCGAGACGAAAAGCATGATGATGGGCGCGATCAGGCATATCAGCCCCAGCCTCGCCCGCCGCAAACGCTCCCCGTAATTCGGGCCGTTGTTGCTGCCGCCGCCGTCTCCCCCGCCACCCGGCACCGGCGGCTCGGGAGTTTTGCCCCCATGCCCCAGTTGAGGTGTATCGACGTGAGTTGTAGAAAAAGTCGCCATAACTGCCAGATGCTCAATGCGCCGGGGCTGTTGCCGGGTCGGTTTGCATTACGTAATCCCTCGCCGCGCCCGGCACTCCATACTCGTAAGGCCCGTTGTGAACTACCGGAGTGCGCCCGCCGAAATTGTCATGCGGAGGCGGAGTCGTCGTTGTCCACTCCAGAGTCGTGGCCTCCCAGGGATTGTCGCTGGCTTTCGGTCCCTTGAACATGCTCCAGAACAAATTGATGACAAAAATGAACTGTGCCGCAATAGTGATGATCGCGGCGTAAGTCATGAACGTCTGCAGCGGAATCAGCTTGGTCTGATAGGCGACTTCGGTGAACTGCGAGTAGCGCCGCGTCTGCCCGGCCATGCCCAGGTAATGCATCGGCATGAAGATGGCATACGCCCCGGCCAGGGTGATGAAGAAATGCACCCGTCCCCAGGTTTCGTTCATCATGCGCCCGAACATCTTGGGAAACCAGTAATAGGTTGCGGCGAAGATTCCGAAGATCGCGGCTACGCCCATGATCAGGTGGAAGTGTCCGACGACGAAATAGGTGTCGTGCAATTGAATATCCAGTACCGGCTGTGCCAAAAACGGCCCGCTCAGGCCGCCAGAAACGAAAAGCGAGACAAAGCCGATGGCATACAGCATCGGCGTCTGGAAACGAATATGTCCCTTCCACATCGTGCCCAACCAGTTGAAGGTTTTAATGGCTGAGGGCACTCCGATGCACATGGTGAGAATCGAAAACGCAAAGGCGGAATACGGACTCATTCCGCTCATGAACATGTGATGGCCCCAAACCATGAATCCCAGAAATCCGATGGCCATCATGGCGTAAACCATGGCCTTGTAGCCAAAAATCGGCTTCCGCGAAAATGTTGAGAGCACCTGCGAAGCCACACCCATGCCGGGCAGAATCGCGATATAGACTTCGGGGTGCCCAAAGAACCAGAAAAGATGCTGCCACAGCAGCGGCGATCCTCCCTTGTGGCCCATGATCTGACCGTTCACGACGACCAGGGGCACGTAAAAGCTGGTGCCGAGGTTACGATCCATGAGCAACAGAATTCCGGCTGAAAGCAGAACGCCAAAGGCCAGCAAACCAAGAATGGCAGTGATAAACCACGACCACACCGTCAGCGGCATGCGCATCAAGGTCATGCCCTTGGCGCGCAGATCGAGCGTAGTAGTGATGAAATTGAGCGCACCCATCAGCGAGGCGATGCAGAAGATCCCAATGCTTGTGATCCATAAATCGGCGCCCAACCCTTCCCCCGGCCCCGCTGACTGCACTGCGCTCAGTGGCGGATATCCCGTCCAGCCGTGCAGTGGCGCTCCACCGGTCACGAAAAATGCCGAGATCATCACCACAAAAGCCACAAACGTTGTCCAGAATGAAAGCATGTTGAGGACTGGAAACGCCATATCCGGCGCGCCTATTTGAATGGGCAGAACGTAGTTGCCGAAACCGCCCTGCGGCGCAGTGGTCAGCACGAAAAACACCATGATCGTACCGTGCATGGTGAGAAGACTCAGGTACGTCTCGGGCTTGATCTCGCCCAGAAGCGGCCAGTTGGCCGTTGGCCAGATCATGTGGATGCGCATCAGCAGCGAGAGAAACATCCCCACGAACACCGCCGTCAGCGCGAGGAAGTAATACTGAATCCCAATAACCTTGTGATCGAGGCTGAAGATGTACTTGCGAATGAACCCCTGAGGTGCGTGCGCGTGAACCGAAGGTGCGGTCGCCATGTTATTGTTTCTCCGCCTCCCGTGCCGCCAGCCACTTGTCGAAATCCTCCTGGCTGACGACGCGTACCATGCCGTGCATCTTGTAGTGGCCCAGCCCGCACAACTCGGCGCACGCGATTTCGTAGTCGCCGATCCTGGTGGGTGTGAAGTGCATGTGAATGTCGAGGCCGGGCACCGCGTCCTGCTTGAAGCGCAGCGCAGGCACAAAGAAGCTGTGAATCACGTCCACTGAGCGCAGGCTGAGATCGATCTCCCGGTTCACCGGCAGATACATCGTCCCCGTCACCACGTCGTCTTTGGCATCCGGATTCGAGGTATCAAGGCCGACCGCTCCTTCGCCGCCCGCCGAAGGATCCATCAGCTTGACGTTGGTGGGGGCGTAGGTCCCGTCCGGTCCTGGATAGCGGAAATACCAGGCGAACTGCATCCCCGTCACTTCCACCGGTACCGCCCCTGGCCTGGCGGGATCCCAGCGCTGGCTCGCCCACACCGGGCCGCCCATCAGGTTCAAGCCGATGAACAGGATGGCGGTGAGCACGGTCCACACAATTTCCAGTCTCGTGTTGCCGTGCGAATAAGCCACTGGCGGAGACGATGGCCGCTGCTGATACTTCCAGACGATGTACCCCAGACCCAGCTGCGCCGCCAGAAAGATGATTCCCATCAGCACGAAGGTGAGAGCGAATTGGTGGTCGATGAAACCGGCGGCAGCGGCGGCTCCCGGCGGCAGCCACCACGTCTTGGCAACGAAAAAGTATGTGCTGATCAGGGTGATCAGCCAGATTACTGCCATCAACGCGAGGCCCATTCCCCAGCCCTCCGGGTACTGACGATGGCTTACCAGGACTTCCAAAGGCCGTCGTCACGCCCACAGCGTGGCAGCGGTCGGCGGCGAGTGTACCACAGCTTTCCCCGGCGAAGGCAAGAGAGTTTATGCACCGCGGCACCGAAGCGAGTCTGTCATTCCGAGCCAGCCGCTTTTACACTACGAGAGCCTGCCCTGAGCAAGCGCAGCGCCGAAGGGAATCTGCGCGAGTCGCCCGCGGTGGCGATTTCTCGGCGCCACAGTAATCCCGCTCCGTCCTCATGAACTGCGCTATCGACTCGTACCAGCGATCCGCCGCGGCCGCTCACTTCTCCGACCACTCCGGCACTCGTCCCGGCGTCCACGGCGCCCCTGCGGCTTCCATATCGCTCTCCAGTTTGGCCAGATCCACTTCAACCAGCGTACGAAGCCTGGCTAGTTGCTCGGAGAATTCCGTGCCTGCGATGTTGTAGGCGTCGATGTCGGTCTGGGTTGGCCGGGCCAGGGAGAAACGCTCGCCCTCCATCACGGATTCGATACGGTCGTTGATCGAGGTCGGAACCTGCTCATTCAGCTTGGCCAGCGCAGTGTCGCCGCGCAACGCACGCAAAATCTCTCGGTTGCGCGCTTCGAGCGAATCGGCCACCGCTCCCAGCTGTTTTTCGACCGCCGGGGTCTGTTGCAACGCCTGGCGAATCGACTTCATACGGGTTTCCACATCGTTCGCCGTGTGCAACGCCCCGGAAACCGCCCGGTACAACCGTGCTACCTTGCGACTGAACTCCTCTTTCGCCGCGCGATCAGCGTCGCTTACCGAAGAAGCTCCTTCGGTTTCCACCGTGAAACTCTGCGGCTCTCCCAGCTCTGTAACCACTCCACGCACTTTTTCAAACATTCGCACCGAATAGTTACCCGGCATCACCAAAGGCCCTTGCGCGCTCGCCGGAGGGAAGTCCTCGTCTTTTCCCGTTTCCTCGCGCAGCGCGGGCGCCGGATACCGCAAGTCCCAGGCCGCCCTCTGGAAGCCTCCATCTGTACTCCCGTCGACACGACGAATGGCCGCTCCCGACTCGTCATACACGACAAAATACAACTCCGGCTTCGCCTCCTCCGCCTCGGCGCGCAGCTCGTCGTCCGAGGGATAAGGCGCAGTTTCGCCTCTCTTCGCGGCTTCTTTCTCCGCCTCCCGCCGTTTCTCCTTCAGCGTCTTGATCTTCTCTTTCAGATACGCCGTAAACACCGCCCCATAGGGCGGATTTTCCGCGGTGTAGAAAGCATCTCCCTGAAAACCTTTCTTCGGACCGCCCAGCGGATGCCGCTCGATGTACAACAGCGCATTCTTTACAGGAAACAAAGACGCTGCTTGCGCCACCGATTGCGGCGTGCTTTGCCGCAAAACCGTCAAGTCGTCGAGTACGTAGAATCCGCGTCCGAATGTCGCGATTACCAGATCACCCTCGCGCGCCTGAATCACCAGATCGCGTACGGCGATGGTCGGCAGCCCTCCCTTCAGCTGCACCCAATGCTGTCCGCCGTCAAATGTGACAAATGCGCCGGCCTCCGTTCCGGCAAACAGCAGATTCGCGTTCACCGGGTCTTCGGCAAAGGCCAGCACCGGACCTCTTTCGGGCAAGTCGCCGGCGATGGAAGTCCAGGTTTTGCCTTTATCTATCGATTTCAACAAATAGGGCTTGAAGTCTTCATTCTTGTGATTGTCGAATGCGGCGTAGACCGTGCCTTCATCATGGCCGGATGCTGCCAGTCGGCTGACATAAGTCATGTCGGGCACGCCCGGAAAGTTTTCGTACTTCGTCCAGTGTGCCCCGCCATCTTCTGTAACCTGGATCAGGCCATCGTCTGTGCCGACATAGATCAGGCCCTCTTTTTTCGGGGACTCGGTCAGGGCGACGATATTGCCGTAGAACGACGTCGACGCATTCTTCGCCACCGCATCCGGGCCCCAGACTTTTCCCATCACCGGCAGTTTGTTGCGATTGATCTGCCGCGTGAGGTCGCCGCTGATTGCCCTCCAGGTGTCGCCGCGATCGTCGCTGCGGAAAAGTTTGTTGGCGGCAAAGTACAGGCGCGTGTGCGAGTGCGGACTGATGATCACCGGCGAATCCCAGTTCCAGCGCAGCGGCGGTTGGTTCTGGCCCTCCTGCGGTTGCAGCACCAGTTCCTGGCCGGTGGGCTTGTCATACCGCACCAGCACTCCGTACTGTGATTCCGAATACACGGTATTCGGGTCGACCGGATCCACCTGGGAGCGAAAGCCGTCTCCGCCGGTGGTCACATACCAATCGGAATTCATGATTCCGTTCACGTTGCGTGTGCGCGACGGCCCGCACCAGGAAAAGTTATCCTGCGTCCCCCCGCACACGTGGTAGAAGGGAAGAGCATTATCCACAGCGACGTCGTAGAACTGCACCGTCGGCAGGTTGGCCTTGAACTGCCAGTGCGCGTCGTCGTCATAGGTTTCGTACATCCCGCCGTCGGAGGCCAACAGCCAGTGTTGCGTATTGTCGGCGTCGATCCAGATGGCGTGATTGTCGCCGTGATGGTTGACTTCGTTGATCGTGTGCAGCGTCTTTCCCCCGTCGAGCGATTCGTGCAACTGGACATTCATCACGAAAATTCGATCTACGTTTTTCGGGTCGGCCACGACGTGCGCGTAATACATCGCGCCCACATCGAACTCGTTGCGCCGCTCCCAGGTTGCGCCTTTATCGGTGGAACGGAAAATCCCTCCCTTGCCGTCTGCCGCCTCAATCGTCGCATACACCACATTGGGATCGGCGGGCGAAATCGCCAGCCCAATCCGCCCCATATCGACGGTCGGCAAGCCATTTTTCAGCTTGTTCCACGTTTCGCCCGCGTCAGTGGATTTATAAATCGCGCTCTCCGGCCCGCCATCGATCAACGTATAAACGTGCCGCCGCCGCTGATAGGCTGCCGCGTAAATGATGTCCGGATTTGCCGGGTCGAGCGCTACATCGACCACACCTGTGTTCTCGCTGATCGTGAGCACTGCCTTCCAGGTCTTGCCCCCGTCAGTTGTCTTGTAAAGCCCGCGATCTCCTCCCGGTCCCCATAACGGTCCCTCCGCCGCCACGTAAACAGTCTTCGACTCTTTCGGATTCACCACCACCCGCCCGATGTGTTCGGACTTCTTCAGTCCCATGTTCTGCCAGTTTTTCCCGCCGTCGTCGGATCGGTAGATTCCGTCCCCATAGGAGACGCTCCGCTGCGAATTGCTCTCGCCTGTCCCCACCCAGACCACTTGCGGATCATTCGGGTCGAGCGTCACCCATCCGATCGAATACGATCCCTCGCTGTCGAACACCGGGGTCCAGGTCGTGCCGTCGTTCGTGGTTTTCCACACTCCGCCCGAAGCTACGCCCACGTAATACTCAAACTTGTCTTTTGGATTGACCGCGATCGACATCACCCGCCCTGAAGCGATCGCCGGACCAAGCGAGCGAAACTTCAGTCCGGCAAAAGTATCGGCGTTCAGTCCCGGCTTTTTCTCCTCTTCTTTCTGTACCTCTTTCGCTTCCGAACCAGACTTGCTCTCTTCTTTCTTCGCGCTCTTCTTGGTTTTCGTGGCGGGCGACGGGGCTTGCGGCTTCACACCAGCGTCCTGCGCTGATGAAAAAAGACCGTACGTGAATACCCAAACGAGTAGAACCGCAACCAGTCGAAATCTCATAGGGACACTCCGCTAGGGCGAATTCCCAAAACGGATATGTATACAGGAATCCGGACTTAGAAAGAAGGATCAAAACTCCGATTGAACGGAGGCGCTCGGTTCTGAACCCGTCCTGGCGACGCGTCATCCTGAAGCCCCGCGCTCTATTGGCAAGCCTCCCGGCTCCTTTCTGCGCACTGGTTGTTCGCTGCCCGGGCCGTCAAGTACTGATCGAACAAGTGATCTCGCGGGCGTTCCTTTACAATCGCCCCATGCCCGGCAAGTCACGAATTCACGGCCACGAAACCCGCTACCTGAGGATGCAGAAAAACAATTGCTTCGTCTGCGGCGCGGATAATCCCGATGGTATGCGCCTCAA
>Ga0335073_10002380_pt1 | contig 25682 bp, 20 predicted proteins | sample Lox_Sample_22_FD_207093 | JGI IMG/M metagenome (GOLD analysis project Ga0335073, IMG submission 207093) | Soil microbial communities from Loxahatchee National Wildlife Refuge, Florida, United States - Lox_Sample_2.2 | ecosystem: Environmental > Terrestrial > Soil > Wetlands | place: USA... | reverse complement strand
ATCAGAACCCGGCGGGCCGGGCACGGCCAGCGAAGTGGTCACGGCGGGGGAAGCGCCGGCCCGGCGTTGGACGACGGCGATAGGCTTTAATTTCATGACTGGCGAGTCCCTGTACCGAAAGGTCGTCGAGGACATCAAGGCGGCCATCGCGGCAGGTGCCTACCCGCCGGGTGCGTCGCTGCCGTCGGAGGCAGAGCTGGCCGAGCGGTACTCGGTGTCGCGCGGCACGGTGCGCCAGGCGTTCGCCGCGCTGCGCGCCGACGGCGTCATCGCGTCACGGCGGGGCGCGCGGCGCGTCGTCATCGGCGGGCCCCGGGTCCAGTCGTTCGGTGAGCTGCTCTCGTTCTCCCGCTGGGCGCGGGCGATCGGCGAGGTGCCGACCGGCCGCGTGGTGTCGCTGGAACGGCGGCCGGCTTCCGATGCCGAGGCCACCAGGCTCGGCCTGCCCGACGGGGGGACCGTGTACGCCCTGGTGCGGGTACGGCTGCTGTCCGGGCGGCCGGTGATGCTCGAGCGGGCGGTCTACCCCGAGCGGGTCGGCGCCCTGGTGGCGGGGCTTGACCTGTCCGCCGACTCGATCACTCAGCGCCTAGAGGAACTCGGGGTCGTGTTCACCGACGCCGAGCACGTCATCGACGCGGTGCCCGCGTCCCTCGAGGACGCCCGCTGGCTGAAGGTGCGGGCCGGCGTGCCGTTGCTTCGGGAACGGCGGTTCACCACGGACCGTTCCGGACAGCCCGTCGAGTGGTCCGACGACCGCTACCTGGGCACGGAGACGGCGTTCAGCGTCCGCAACTCCGTCGCGGTCAACGCGCTGTCCCGCACGTCGGCGCCTCCGTCAAGGGTCCCCAAGACCAAGCGCGTGCCGCCATCCCGCACCGAACCAGGCGCCTAGCGCCGTCAGGCGGCAGGACCCCAGCCGTCGCGGGCACCGAATCCAGCACGCGACAGGACAAGCGAACTGAACGAATCCTGCACGCTACCGGACGAGCGAACTGACGGAATCCTGCACGCTACCGGACGAGCGAAGTGACGGAATCCAGCACGCTACCGGACAAGCAATGGCAGCCTGCCGGCCGCCTCTTGCTGTTATCTCGATCCGTCTCGCCGTCCGGGCGTTCCCCGATTCGGCTTGAGTCGACCCAACTTGGCTATACAAGTTTGGTGATGGCTATACTCGTTGAACGTGATACGTGAGTCTGGACGGGTTGTCATCGTCGGCGGCGGAATCCTCGGCACCATGCACGCGATCATGGCGCGGCGGCGCGGGCTGGCCGTCACGCACTTGGAACGGGAACCGGAAGGGCGCGGAGCCAGCGTCAGGAACTTCGGCCTCGTCTGGGTGAGCGGGCGGCGGGCAGGCGCGGAACTCGCCCTCGCGCTGCGCGCTCGCGAGCTGTGGGAATCAATCGCGGCCGACGCCCCGGGCACGGGGTTCCGGCCGCACGGATCGCTGACCATCGCCACCAGCGAGGCCGAACTCGCGGTGATGCGGGAGGCTGCCGAGCTTCCCGACGCCAAGCAGCGCGAGTTCGAGGTACTCGACCCCGCGGGCGTCCGGGAGGTCAACCCCGGCTTGCAAGGGGAGTTCCTGGGCGGGCTGTGGTGCCGAGCCGACGCGATCGTGGAGCCACGGGCGGCGCTGCCGGCGCTGCGCGCGCCGCTCGCGTCGAGCGGGCCCCGGTACGAATGGCTGCCCGGCCACGAGGCCGTCGACCTTGTCGCGAACGGGGTCCGCGACCAGTTCGGGCAGTGGCACAAGGGTGACCTCGTGGTGCTGTGCACGGGGGCGAACTTCACCGGGATCGCCGGGCCGCACCTGGCCGCGACCGGAGCCCTGGCCGGCGCGCCCGGGTCCGGCGGAGCCGGCCTGCGCCGGGTGCGGCTGCAGATGCTGCAGACGCGTCCGTTCCCTGGACGTCTGACCACCTCCGTGGCTGACGGCGACTCGATGCGGTACTACCCCGCCTACGACGTACCGTCGCTGCCGTCACTGCCCGCGCAGCCCGCCGTCGCGGCGGAGAACCGGGCACAGCTCCTCCTGGTGCAACGCCTCGACGGTTCACTGACCATCGGGGACACCCACGAGTACGACGAGCCCTTCCGGTTCGACGTGGACGAGGACCCGTACGACCATCTCCTGGCCCGTGCCTCGGCGCTGCTCGGCACCGCCCTGCCGCGAGTCCAGCGCCGCTGGGCCGGCGTCTACAGTGAGGTGACGGGTACCAGCGCGCTCTACCACCGTTCGGCCGTCATGCCCGGCGTGGTCCTCGTGACCGGCCCCGGCGGGCGCGGCATGACCTGCTCCCCCGCGATCGCCGAGGAGACGTTCCAGTGAGCTCAAGCCGTCGCTTTTCCGTCATCTGCCTGGACATGGCAGGCACGACCGTCCGCGACGACAACACCGTCATGGAGGCCTTCGCCGCCGCGCTCGGCACCCGGAACCTGCTGGTCCGCGACTTCAACCAGGGGATGAAGTACGCGCGGGAGACGATGGGCCAGTCGAAGATCGAGGTCTTCAGGCACATCCTCGGCGACGAGGAGGCGGCCCAGGCGGCGAACGCCGCATTCGAGAAGCACTACGCCAAAGCGGTCGCGGCCGGCGAGATCTCGCCGATGCCCGGCGCGGAGGAGTTGTTCGCTGCCTGCCGGGCCGCCGGGATGAAGGTGTGCCTGTCGACCGGGTTCTCACCCGTCACCCGCGACGCGATCATCGCCGTGCTCGGCTGGGGTTCCCTGGTGGACCTGGTGCTGTCCCCCGCCGACGCGGGCCGCGGGCGTCCGTGGCCCGACATGCCGCTGACCGCCCTGCTCCGCCTGGGCGGCGACGCCGTGTCGTCTCTTGTCGTCGTCGGCGACACCCCGTCAGACGTCGAGTCGGGCCTGCGGGCCGGCGCCGGCCTGGTGGCCGGCGTGCTGTCGGGCGACTCGGCGCGCGCCGACCTGGAGGCCGTGCCCGCGGCGACCGGTCTGCCCGGAACCCCGCTGATCCTGGACTCGGTCGCCGACCTCCTCCCGCACCTGTCCTGAGGCCGTCGCCTTCAGGACAGGTGCCCGATCACGGCTCCATCCCGGCTACCCGGCCGTGGCGAGGCGCGGCCGGGTACGCCCGCGCAGCGCCGGGAGGCTGCTCATCGCGATGCCGCCGAGTATGGCGGTGCCGCCGAGTAGCAGCCGCGGGCCTGCCGGGTCGCCGAAGGCGACGACGCCGACCAGGGCGCCCACGAGGGGTTCCAGGTTGAGGAAGGCGCCGGCTACCTCGGTCGACACGGTGCGCTGCCCGTAGGCGAACAGAGTGAACGGCGTGAGGGTGCCGATGACGGCCAGGCCGAGGACGGCGAGGACCGCGAGCAGGCCGGCGCCGCCAGCGGGCGGGACGGGCGGGATACCCGCGGTGCAGGCCGCGGCCGGCAACGCCCCTACTGCCGCACCGAGGAACATTACGGCAGTAATCGCGGCGGGCTGCTGGCCTTCGAGCAGGCGTCCCTGCGCCACGGTCACGGCCGCCGCGATCAGCGCCGAGACGAGGACCATGGCGTCGCCGGCCCCGGTCGCGCCGCCGCCGTGCCCTTCCGCGACCACGGCGACGCCGCCGAGAGAGACCGCGAAACCGGCCCATGCGACGGGACGCGCCACGGCGCGGTGCCAGGCGGCGGCGATGACAGCGACCAGGACCGGCCCGGCCCCGATCAGCAGCGCGGCGTGCGTGACGCTGGTCCTGGCCAGGCCCGCGTTCTGCAGCAGGACCGAGCCGCCGAGCCCGACGGCTCCCAGGGCCAGCACCCGAGCGCGCAGCGCCCGGCGCAGCGCGGTGCGGTCCACCGTCGCAAGCAGCACGGCGGCGGCGAGCGCGAACCGGGCGACGACCAGCCAGGCGGGAGGCAGCCAGGTCAGCGCGGCCTTGGACAGGGGGACACTCGTCCCCCAGGCCACGCCCGCGGCGGCGAGGGCGGCGACGGCACGGTTCCGGCTGGATGCTAGGGGGAGGCGGCTGGTCTTCATGTACCCAGCGTGCTCCCTCACCCGTGATCGTTTGCCAAGTAGCACGCTAGACCAAATATTATTTGGCAATGTGGCCTATAAACTTGATGAAATTGACATCCAGCTGCTGACTGAGCTGCAGGCCGACGCGGACCGCACCAACGTCGAACTCGCCAGGCTGACCGGCCTGTCCCCCGCCGCGACGCTGCACCGGGTGCGGGCGCTCAAGGACTCGGGCGTCATCCGGATCGTCCGCGCGCACGTCGATCCCGCCCAGGCCGGCTTTCCGCTCCAGGTTTTCGTCACCGCCACGCTGTCCAGGCATGACCCCCGCTCAAGCGCCGCGTTCGAGAATCACATCCGGTCGCTGCCGCAGGTCATCTCGGCGGATAACGTCGCGGGCGAGACCGACTACGTGCTGTCCGTGGTAGCCCGCGACGTGAGCGAGCTCGCGCAGGTCCTGGCCAGCCTCTCCGGCCGGGGCGGCCAGCGGCTCGTCACGTACCTGCGGCTCGCCGAGGTCAAGCCCCCGTCCCCGCTCCCCCTCGGCCCGTCGACCACCCCGCCGGCGCAGCGGACTCCGCGCTCGCGCCGCGCGCAGCGCTGAACACACTGACGCAACTTGGCGGCGGGCTTTGCGCCGAGTCGCGGCCCGGAATCGATGGGCACGAACGAAAGCGCAAGGGCCAAGGCCGGCACCGCCGGGCGCGTCTCCGCTGTAGCGGGAACCCGGCATCGGGTGACACCAGGGCCGGCCGTCGCCCGGCAGCGGGCGGCTTCATTCCATGAACGTGCGCTAGGGCGTTTGGCCGCAACGGCAAAGACACCGGGGTCGCCGTCGCGGGACCCGACGGCTGGTTACTGGCCGGCCAGCTGCCGGGCGAGTTGCAGCGCGGAATCGATGGGCACGACGTATCCCTCGCCGCCCCCGTAGCCGACGCTGAGCCCGATCACCTGGCCGGACAGGTTGAAGAGCGGGCCACCGAGTTCGCTCGCGGGGACAGCGAGCGAACTGACCTCGAGGAGGCCGGTCAGCCGCTGACCGTCCAGGTTCACTGGTACGTCGATCCCGGTGACGGCGCCGGTGCTCAGCAGCACGCCCTTGGCCGTCCAGCTGCCGCCGCCCGAGGCCACCCGGTCATCGATGCTGACGCCGGCCGTGGTCCCGATCGCGACCGGTGAGAATCCCGTGCCGGACAACTGCAGCAGCGCCAGGTTCGCCTCCGGGTCCGAGCCGACCAGCCTGGCGGGGTAGGTCTTGCCGGACATCACAAGCCGGGCGGTCAGCGCCCCGGCAGCGCGCAGGCCGTGGTACGAGGCGAGCACGAAACCGGACCGGGTGATCACGAAGCCAGAGCCGAGGTTAGCCCCGGTCGCGGACCTGATGCTCACCACGCCGGGCGCCGAGTACTGCAGCACGTTGTCCTGCTGGTCCTGCCCGGCGCCGTTGTCGTCCTCAACGAACACGGCGTCCTTCGCGGGTGGTGACGGGATCCGTGCGTCCGCCGGGACGGAGCCCCGCACCGCGGTTGTCACCCCCAGGCCGATACCGGCCGCGAGCAGCGCCGCCGCCACCGAGGCCGCGGCCCGGACACCCCGCTTCCCCCACAGCCTGCCCGATGCCCTGCACCCGTCCGAGGCGCCCGCGGCGGGTTCCGGCTCATCCCCCTTGCCGCCCGCGATATTAATGCCAGCGTCTGGCATTTTCTCCAGCCTCCTCGCCGCGCTCCCAGGGAGAAGACGGTAAGCCGGCCCCGCCGCCGCTCGCAAGCAGAATACGGAGAATTAGGCCGCAATGCCGGAATTCGTTAGGATTATTTCATTCTTCTTACGGATAACTCGCCAGAGAATCGCTACGGGCACCGGATCGGCTAGGCATCAACTACAAGATCGGTGAAGTCCACGACAACTACAAGATCGGTGAAGTCCACGACGTAGCCGCGCGCCATGGACGGGATGCCGCAGGAGCAGGAGCCCGGCATCACGATCACGTCCGCCGCGACCACCACGTCGTGGCTGGACCACACCATCAACATCATCGACACCCCTCCCGGCACGTGGACCTCACCATCGAGGAAAGTCTGCGCCGTTAGCCCGCTGTGCCGGGGGCGTTGCGCACGCCCGCACCGCAGGCCCGGCGGCAATGCACGCCGCGGCCGCGCGTTCCTTGCTGCTGCCCGTGCCGAATGAAATGTCCAAGTCGGCCGGCGCGACAGCCGTCCTTGATGTCCGCTTCCGCCGGATTCTCGCCGGCCCCGGAAAGAAAGATCTTGGAAACTTCGCGTTAAATGTCACTTCCGCGTCTGTCACAGACGCCTTTTTTCCAGCTTGCGCAAAGTTTCCAGGCTCTGGCGCGATGGTAACGGCGGACAGGCCCGATGGTTGCGACAACGATACGGTTATAGGCGTATCGCTGCCGCAACCATGGTCCCGGCGTCAGCCCTCCAGCCCAACGGCGTGAGGCTGCGGTGACGAACGGTGTCCCTGGGGCGAGGGTTGTCGCGAAACTGTGCTGCGGGCCAGGCCGGCGATCGTCATCACGCTGGGCGTCACCATGGCGAGATGCGGGTCCGAGCCAGTTGCCGGCTAAAGAGAGGGCGACCTTGCCGGGCGGCGGGCACTAGAGTGCCGGGGTGGGCGAGAGGTGGGCGACGGACGGTCCGGGAGTCCTGGTGCTACCGTCCGGGCGCCTGATCAGGGGTCGTGGGCTGCGCCGCCCAGGTCCCGGCGGGCCGGATCCCGAGTTCGCCCTGTACCTGCTCGGCAGCCGTCCCGAAAGCGTGCCCTGGGAATTCCGCTGGGTCGCCTGGGCCGACTTCGGGCTGCCGGCCGACCCGACCGCCGCGCGGGACGCGTTCGCCGAGGCGCTGGAGCGGTCCGCGACGGAGCGGGTCGAGATCGGCTGCGCGGGCGGCCTCGGCAGGACCGGGACCGCGCTCGCCTGTGTCGCCGTCCTCGACGGGGTCCCCGCCCGCGAGGCCGTCGGCTATGTCAGGGAGCACTACGACAAGCGCGCCGTGGAGACGTTGCCGCAGCGCCGCTTCGTCTCGCGGTTCGCCTGACGCCCGGTTGGCCGGGCACGGCCCCGAAGGCACGCCCGCGATTGAAGCCGTCTGGTTGAAGCCGTCTGGTTGAAGCCGTCTGGTTGACGCCGTCAGGCTGAAGCCGTCTGGTTGACGCGCCGTTTCAGGTGAGCTGGGCCCGGGGAGGCCGCCAAGGTGCTGAGGCGCCCGCTGTTGAGGCCCGATCAAGGTGAGCCGGGCGGAGTTAGTCCCCCAGAGGGAGGTGGGATCATCTGGGGCTGGGATCAGATGTGGGACGGGCGTGTCTTGTTGTCACCAGGGAGGCGGTTGCGGGGGTTTTCCACAGGGGTTGTGGACAAGGGTGTGCGCAACGCCGGCGCGGGCTGTGGCCAGGGGTGGGGATAACCGTGGATAACCTGTGCATACGCGTCCGCGCCAGCGGGACTGACGTGCGCAAACCCTTGTGCATAAAGATCCGCTCCTGTGGATGATCTGCACCGTGAGGCGAAAACTCAGGCCAGGCCGAGCACCTTGACCGCGTTCGTCTTGAGAATCTTGGCCTTGGCGTCGGGCTTGAAGTCGAGCGCGTCGAAGTCCTTGAGCCAGCGCTGCGGGGTCAGCAGCGGGTAGTCGGTGCCGAACAGCACCTTGTCCTGCAGGTACGAGTTGGCGGCGCGGACCAGGTCGGCGGGGAAGTACTTGGGTGACCAGCCGGACAGGTCGATGTACGCGTTCGCCTTGTGCGTCGCTATCGAGATCGACGACGCCGCCCACGGAACCGACGGGTGCGCGAGGATCACGGTCAGCCCTGGGAAGTCCGCCGCCACGTCGTCGATAAGCATCGGGTCGGACAGCCGCAGCTTGATGCCACGGCCGCCGGGCAGGCCCGCGCCGATGCCGGTCTGGCCGGTGTGGAACAGCGCGGGCACGCCGAGGGACTCGATCTCCGCCCACAGCGGGTAGAAGGCCGTGTCGTTCGGCGCGAACCCCTGGAGCGACGGGTGGAACTTGAACCCCTTCACTCCGTGGTCGGCGACCAGCGAGCGCGCGTGCGCGACCGCGTCCGCGCCGCGCAGCGGATCGACGGAGCCGAAGGGGATCAGCACGTCGGAGTGCTCCGCCGCCTTCGCCGCGATCTCCTCGCTGGAAATCGTCGGGTGCCCGGTGGCCGTACGGGAATCCACCGTGAAGACAACGGCCGCCATGTTGAGCGAGCGGTACAGGTCGGCGATCTCCTCCAGGGTCGGCGTGCGGTTGTGCTCGGCGCGGAAGTACTTCGCGGACGCGTCGATCAGTTCGTCGTCCAGGGAGAGATGGCCGTGACCATCAACCTCGATGTGCACGTGGACATCGATAGCAGCCAGCGATTCGGTCTGCATCCTTCAATCCTACCTCTCGAACACCATAACGAATATGTAGCATTTCAAAGCATCAAGGAGCGAAGCAGGCGAAAACCCCTTCTCCTAGAATACTCAGGAAACCTGATCATCGACAGACCGGGCCGGCCGGCCGGCACGGCGATAGGCCCCGGACTGGAACGGACCCGGCAATTCGCGCCTTTTGCGGGATCTGAGTCAGCCGCAGCCCTCGGACGGGGCGCGGAACCAGGCACAGCCCCGGACGGCCCGGAGCCGGCCGCCAGGCCTGGGCCAGACCGGAGTCACTCCGCAGCCCCCGGACGGGCCGGGGCCAGCCGAAGCTCTCGGACGGCAGTTGAAGCTCTTGTTCGGCCGCGCGGGCCTGATAAGATTACGTTCTTCGCGATCTGGCCTGTGCGGGCGAATCGGGGGGTACGGGGCGTCGTCCCCCCGGGCGAAACCGTCGTCCCCACGGAAGACCTCTGTGGTGACAGCCAATATCACTAGTCGCTAACTAGTCCGTGTTCCCATTGCCGACCTGGCGTCCGTTATGCGAACCTCTGCGATGTGAACAGTGCCGCCGACCCTCTTAGCGTTCCCATGGATCTGTCCGCCAGCGACCCGGTGACCGGGCCGGTGAAGGCGGGCGACCTGGTGTGGACGCCAACCCCGCAGCGAGCCGCGAGCGCGAACATCACCGCGTTCATGGGGTGGCTCAAGGAGACCCGCGGCCTGAAGTTCACGAACTACCCGGATCTGTGGCAATGGTCGGTCACCGAGACCGACGCGTTCTGGCAGGCGATCTGGGACTACAACGACATCGTCGCCGTCGAGCAGCCGACCGCGGTCCTCGGCAGGCGTGAGATGCCTGGCGCGGAATGGTTCCCCGGCGCCCGGCTCAACTACGCCGAGAACGTCATGCGCCGGGAGAGGTCCGGCGAGGTCGCGCTGTACTACCACTCGGAGACTGTCCCCGTCACGCCGATGTACTGGGACGAGTTCGGCCCCGCGGTCCGCAGCCTGGCCACCCGGCTGCGCGCGCTCGGCGTCAAGCCGGGCGACCGCGTCGCCTCGACGCTGCCCAACATCCCGCAGACCGTCATCGCCATGCTCGCGACGACGTCCATCGGGGCGATCTGGACGAGCGTGTCACCGGACTTCGGCTGGCGGGGCGTGCTTGACCGGTTCCGGCAGCTGCAGCCGACGGTGCTGATCTGCACCGGCGGCTATACCTACAACGGCAAGGCCTATGACCGCTCCGGCGAGCTCAAGCAGATCGTCGACGACCTCACCTGCCTGGAGCACGTGATCTACCTGCCATTCGGCGACGTGCCCGCGCCACGGGACGACGCGGAGAACTGGCACGACCTGCTGGCCGGTGAGCCGGTGGCACGGGAAGACTTCGCCTACCACCACGGACCGTTCGAGATGCCGCTGTGGATCCTGTTCTCCAGCGGCACCACCGGGCTGCCGAAGGCGATCACGCACAGCCACGGCGGCATCCTGCTCGAGCAGTTGAAGCTGCAGCGGCTGAACATGAACCTGAGCGACGGCGACGTGCTGTTCTTCTACACCACCACCGGGTGGATGATGTGGAACTTCATGGTCAGCTCGCTGGTGCTGGGGGTCAAGCCGCTGCTGTACGACGGCAACCCCGGTTTCCCCGAGCCGGACGCGCTGTGGCGGATGGCCGCCGAGGCGAGGGTGACGCTGTTCGGCGGGTCGCCTGCCTACGCGGACATGCTGGCCAAGCGCGGGGTGGTGCCCAAGGACCGGTACGACCTGTCCGCCCTGGAATGCGTCATGCTGGCCGGCTCCCCGGTCAGCCCCGAGGTGTACGCCTGGTTCTACCGGAACGTCAAGCGCGACCTGTGGCTGCACGTAGGCTCCGGCGGCACCGACGTGTGCGCCGGGTTCACCGGCGGTTCACCCACGCTGCCGACCTACGCGGGCGAGCACCAGCACCGCAACCTCGGCGTCGCGGCGTACGCGTTCAACGACGAGGGACACGCGGTCGTCGACGAGGTCGGCGAGATGGTGATCACCAAGCCGCTGCCGTCGATGCCGGTGAAGTTCTGGGGCGACGACGAGAACATGACCAGGTACCGGGACACCTACTTCGACACCTGGCCCGGCGTGTGGCGGCAGGGCGACTTCTTCAAGGTCACCCCCCGCGGCGGCACCTTCGTGCTCGGCCGCTCCGACGCGACACTCAACCGGTTCGGCGTGCGGATCGGCACCGCCGAGATCTACAACGTCCTGGAAGGCATCCCGCAGATCGACGACGCGATCGTGGTCAACCTGGACCTTCCCGGCGGGCATTTCTTCATGCCGATATTCGTCAAGCTGGCCGACGGGCTGACGCTGAACGACGACATCATTACCGAGATCAAGACGCGACTGCGGCGCGAGTACACGCCGCGTCACATCCCGGACAAGTTCATCCAGGTGCCCGCCATCCCCACGACGCTGACCGGGAAGAAACTAGAGGTCCCTGTCCGCAGGCTGCTGATGGGCGTGCCGCTGGAGAAGGCCGCCAACACGAGCGCGATGGCCGATCCGTCCTCCCTGGACGCGTTCATCGACTACGCGCGCACCCAGGTTGACTACAAAATGTAAGTAAGGCCTAAACCAGGGGGTTCCAATGACGGAACAAGCAGGCTTCCCGCTCCCCTCGCAGATCGCCGACGTGCCCGGGGCGGAGAACTGGCGCTCGATGTACCAGTACTTCACGCGCTTCCAGCCGGACGACGACAAGCGTTTCTGGTTTTACAACTCGATGCACTTCCCTGAGCCGATGCCCGCGTTCGACACGATCACCGGCGAGGTGCCGTACCAGGCGATCGGCGCCAACACAGCGCGGTTGTTCGTGTTCCCGACCACGCTCGGCATCGAGCACCGGATCGTCAACGGGCGGATCTACATCACCGCCAACCCGGTGCTCGACCCGGCGGAGATCGAGCGGCGGGCCGCCGAGTTCGGGCCGCGCGCCGGGTACTACTTCGAGAACTGGGACTCCCTGTACGAAGGGTGGAAGGACCGGCTGCGGGCGCTGATCGCCGAGATTGAGTCGATCGAGGTGCCTCAGCTGACCGAATGGGAGCCCGCGGACGTGGTGTTCGGCGCCGTCGGCGTCGCGCAGAACCACTACCTCGTGGACAACTTCCACCGGGTGCTCGCCCTGTACTCCAAGATGTGGCACCACCACACCGAGATGCTGATGCTCGGCTACGGCGCGTACGTGGTGTTCTTCCAGTTCTGCCAGCAGGCCTTCCCCGAGATCAGCGACCAGACCATCGCCCGCATGGTGGCCGGCATCGACGTGATCATGTACCGGCCCGACGACGAACTGAAGGGCCTCGCGCGGCTCGCCGTCGAACTCGGCGTCGATGACCTGTTCGTCCAGGGCTGCGTGGCCGCCGAGGTCCTTTCCGCCCTGGAGGGACGAGGCGAGGCCGGGGCGAAGTGGCTGGACGCGTTCGCCAAGGCCCGCGACCCGTGGTTCCACGTCTCCTCCGGCGACGGCTTCTACCACCACCACCTGTCCTGGAACGACGACCTGACCGTGCCGTTCACGGCCCTGCCCGGCTACGTCGCGGCCGTGCAGGCCGGCGGTATCACGCCGCGGCCGACCGGGCAGCTCATCGCCGAGCGGGAGCGGATCGCCAACGGCTACCGCGACCTGCTGAACACCGATGACGAGAAGGCCGCCTTCGACCAGATGCTAGGCCTGTGCCGCCTGGTGTTCCCGTTCGTCGAGGACCACAAGTTCTACTGCGAGCACTGGTTCACGACGCGGTTCTTCCAGAAGGTCAAGGCGTTCGGCGCGCTGCTCGCCGCCCAGGGCGTCCTGGCCGAAGGCGATGACGTGTTCCACCTGCATCATACGGAGATCGACCAGGCGCTGGCGGATGTCGCCCTCGCCTGGGCGGCGGGCAGCCCGCCGCTCGGCGCCGGGCACTTCCAGCCGATCATCGCCGAGCGGAAGCGGATGCTGAAGGTGCTCAAGGACTGGTCGCCGCCGCCGGCGCTCGGCCCGGTGCCCGAGGCGCTGAACGACCCGGCCGTCCGCATGCTGTGGGGCATTACCTCCGAACGGATCGAGTCCTGGCTCAACCCCGACCCCGACGAGGTCGTCGGCGTCGCCGCGTCGGCCGGCGTGGTCGAAGGAACCGCCCGGGTCCTGTTCGACGTGTCGGAGATCGCCGAACTGCGCGAGGGCGAGATCCTCGTCGTCCCGGTGACCGCGCCGTCCTGGGCGCCGGTGTTCGCGAAGATCAAGGCGGCCGTCTCCGACATCGGCGGCTCGATGTCGCACGCCGCGATCGTGGCCCGTGAGTACGGGATGCCCGCCGTCGTCGGCACCGGCGACGCGACCAAGCGGATCAGGACCGGGGACCGGATCCGGGTCGACGGCGACCGCGGCACGGTCCGGGTGCTCGAGGGCTGATGCCGATGACGGGAGGACGGGCGTACGCCGTGACGCTGACGGCCGCGGGCGGTGCCGGGGCCGACGTCGTCGGCGGTAAGGGCGCGTCCCTCGGCGAACTGGCCCGGGCGGGCGTCACGGTGCCGCCCGGGTTCGTGGTCACGGTTGAGGCGTTCGCGGCCGCGATGGCGGTCATCGACCCGACCGGGGCACGCCGGGCCGAGGTCGAGGCGGTGCCCGCCGCGGACCTGGCCGGGATCGCGGCCGTCGCCGCCCGCTTCCGCGCGCTGGTCGCCGGCGCGGAGCCGCCCGCGGAGGTCGCGGCGGCGATCGAGGCCGGCTACGCCGCCCTGGGCGGCGCCGAAGACGGCGTCGCCAGCGGAAGCGCCAGTGCCAGCGAGCAGACCAGCGGCCAATCCGGCGGCGATCCCGATGTCGCCGTCCGCTCGTCGGCGACGGTGGAGGACAGCGCGGAGGCGTCGTTCGCCGGCCTTCAGGACACCTACCTCGGCATTCGCGGCGGGTCAGCGGTCCTCAAGCACGTCCGCCGCTGCTGGGCGTCGCTGTACAACGACGAGTCGGTCGCCTACCGCCGCCGTCTCGGCCTGCCCGAGGCCGGCGTGGCGATGGCGGTCGTGGTGCAGCGCATGGTCGCGCCCCGCGCCGCGGGCGTAATGTTCACCAGGTCCCCGGTCACCGGCGACCGTTCTGTGGTCGCGATCGAGGGCACCTGGGGCCTGGGCTCGGCGCTTGTCTCCGGCGACGTGACGCCGGACTCGTGGACGATCAGCAAGATCACCCACGAGATCACCGGCCGGCGCGTCTCCCCCAAGGTGAAGATCCACCGCTACGTCCGCGGCGGCGGCGAGGCCTCCCCTGGCGCGGCGCACGGGTCCCCCCTGCACGCTGACGCAGCCGAAGGCGGGCAGCTCAGCACGGGAACAGGGGCAGGCATACCGGGGAGCCTGGTGCACGTCGTGGACGCCCCGCCGGAACTCCGCGACGCGCCCTGCCTGACCGATGAGGAGATCCGTGCCCTGGCCGCCATCGCCTGCCGCGTGGCGGAGCACTACGGCGCGCCGCAGGACATCGAGTGGGCAGTCCTGGACGGCGCGGACGAGGCGGGCGTGCGGATCGTCCTGCTCCAGTCGCGTCCCGAGACCGTCTGGGCGGCGCGTGAGTCCAGGCCGGCCGGCGCGCCGCGGGCCCGTGCCGCCGACCACGTCCTCGCTCTGTTCGGGAAGCCCCTGTGACCGTCCGGTGCCGCACCAGAAGCAGGATGGGACCGTGGACCTGACGAATGAGGATGTCGCGGACATCCTGGCGCTGCTCGACTCGCTGCCCTATGACTCGCTCGATGTCGAGACGCCCCGGTTCAAGCTGACGCTGCGCCGCGCACCGGGTGGCGGCTGGACCGAGGAGTCCCAGGTGCTCGCCGACCCCGTCCCGGTCACGCCGTCCCCGGATGGCGCGTCCGCTCCCTCTCCGGTTACCGCGAACGTACGGCAAGAGCGCGGCGGCGTGGCTCAGGCGGCGGCGACCCAGGCCGGCGCGAACGCTGGGCCTGGCACGGCAGCCGCGGCTAGCCGGACCGGCGGACCAGGGACGGCCGATGACGCCGACGGCGCGGACGGGATGGCGGGCGTGACCACTCCGCTGCCCGGGACGTTCTACCGTGCGCCGAGGCCTGGCGCGCCCCCGTTCGTCGAGGCCGGAGATGTCGTGAACGCGGATACGGTGGTCGCGATCGTCGAGACGATGAAGCTGATGAACTCCGTCCACGCGGGAACGCCGGGCCGGGTGGCCCGGATCTGCCTGGAGAACGGTGAATTCGCTCCCCTCGGCACCACCCTGATGCTGATCGAGCCGGAGCCGTGAGCCTGCGGCGGGTGCTTGTCGCTAACCGGGGAGAGATCGCCGTCCGGGTGATCAGGACCTGCCGGCGGCTTGGCATCGAGACGGTGCTCGCCGCCTCCGACGCCGACGCCGGCTCGCTGCCCGCACGGCTCGCGGACCTGGTGACCGGGATCGGGCCTGGCCCGGCAACGGCTAGCTACCTTGACGTCGACGCGGTTGTGCGCGCCGGCGTCACGGCGGGCGCCGACGCCGTCCACCCCGGGTACGGGTTCCTGTCGGAGAACGCGCGGCTCGCCCGGGCCTGCGCGGCCGCGGGGATCGTGTTCATCGGGCCGGCCCCCGAGACGCTCGAGGCGACCGGGGACAAGCTCGCCGCACGCGAGCACGCGATCGCCGCGGGCCTGCCCGTCCTGCCCGGCGGCCACGTCCTCCCCGGCACAGGGACGGCGCGGACCGAGGCGGCACCGCCCGGCCCGGAAGCGGCCGGGGCCGTGGCGGCGAACGGCCCGGCGGGCGCTGCCGCGGCTCCCGCATTGCCGGCCGCGGAGGTCGCGGATCGGATCGGATTCCCCGTGCTCGTCAAAGCCGCCGGGGGCGGCGGTGGGCGCGGGCTGCGGGTCGTGCGTGACCCCGCGCTCCTTGACGACGCCGTCGCCGTGGCGAGCGCCGAGGCGGCGGCCGCGTTCGGTGATCCCCGGGTGTACCTGGAGCGCTACGTCGAACGCGGGCGGCACGTCGAGGTGCAGCTTCTCGGGGACGGCGAGCACGTCATCCACCTGGGCGACAGGGACTGCTCGGTGCAGCGGCGCTACCAGAAGCTCATCGAGGAAGCGCCCGCCCCGTACCTGGGCGATGACCTGCGGGAGCGCCTGCGCGCCGCGGCCGTCTCCCTCGGCGAGCGGCTCAACTACACGGGCGCGGGCACGGTCGAGTTCCTCGTCGACGCCGACTCGGCCGGCACATGCGGCGGCGAGTTCTATTTCCTTGAGGTCAACGCGCGCATCCAGGTCGAGCACCCGGTCACCGAAGCGGTCACCGGCGTCGACATTGTCGCCGAGCAGCTGGCGATAGCCGAGGGCAGGCCGCTGCGCCTGAAGCAGGCGGACGTGACGCTCACCGGACACGCCATCGAGGTACGGGTGAACGCCGAGGACCCGGGCATCGACTTCCGCCCCAGCCCGGGCACGATCACGCGTGCCGTCTTCCCCGCCGCCGCCCCGGGCGGCGTTCGGGTCGACACGCACATCCAGGCCGGCGCGACAGTGCCGCCGTACTATGACTCGCTCCTCGCCAAGGTCATCGCCCAGGCCGGCGACCGGGGCGGGGCCATCGCCCTGCTGCGCGACGCCCTCGACCGGTGCGTCATCGACGGGGTCACGACGAACCTGGACCTGCACCGGGGGCTGCTCGCCGACGCCGAGTTCGCGGCGGGCGGCGTCGACACCGGCTACCTCGCCCGCCGGCTGGCAGGCGGGGACGCGGGCCGTGCGGACCGCCGCCCAGGGTGGCGGGGTGACTTTGACCTGGGAGAGGGCGGCGATGGCTGAGATCCGCCTGGTCGACGTGTCGCTGCGGGACGGGAACCAGTCGCTGTGGGGGGCGACGGGGCTGCGGACAGCGCACATCGCGACGATCGCGCCTGTCCTCGGACGGGCCGGGTTCCGCGCGCTCGACTACTCCTCGTCGACCGCGATGGGCGTATCGGTGCGGACGCACCGGGAGGACCCGTGGGCGCTGCTGCGGATCAGCCGGGCCGCGATGCCCGACACGCTGCTTCAGTTCATCGGGACCGGGTTCCGGTTCATCTCCTGGGAACGGGCTCACCCTGAGGTGATCGAGCTTGTCTACCGGAAGCTCGTGGACAACGGCATGGACCGGTTCGTGGTGCTCGACCCGTCGCACGACATGGACGCGGCGCGGGCCACCGCCCGGATCGCGAAGAAGGCGGGCGGCACCGAGGTCATCGGGGCGCTGACGTACACGATCTCGGCGGTGCACGACGACGCGTTCTACGCGGGCATCGCCGCCGCCTACCGCGACTGCCCGGACATCGACCGGGCCTACATCAAAGACCCGGCCGGCATCCTCACCCCGGACCGGGCGCGGACGCTGATCCCCGCCGTGCAGGCGGCTCTCGGCGGCAAGCCGCTGGAACTGCACTCCCACGCAACCCTCGGCCTGTCACAGCTCACCTGTCTCGTCGCGGCCGAGCTTGGCGTCCACGTGCTCCAGGTCGGCTGCGGCGCCCTCGGCAACGGGTCTTCGCTGCCTGACGCCGAGCGGCTCGTCGCCAACCTGCGCGCCTCCGGGCACACGGTGGACATCGATGACCGGCTGCTGACCGCCGTCGCCCGGTACTTCGACCGGCTGGCCGCGGCCGACGGCCTGCCGCCGGGCCAGCCGGGGTCCTTCGACGCGGCGTTCATGGACCATCAGCTGGCCGGCGGGACCCTGTCGACGACCAGACGGCAGCTGCGCGAGATAGGCCTGGCGGACCGGTTCGGGGCGCTCATGGCGGAGATCGCCCAGGTGCGGGCCGAACTCGGCTACCCGATCATGGTGACGCCCTACCCGCAGATGGTAATCGGGCAGGCGCTGGCCAACCTGCTGTCCGCGCAGGCGGGGAACGCCCGCTACGACAACGTGCCCGACCAGGTGATCAGGTACGCGCTCGGCACCTTCGGCAAGCCGACCGCGCCGATCGCGGGCTGGGTGCTCGACAAGGTGCTCGGCCGGCCGCGGGCGGCGGAGCTGTCCGCCGAGCCGCCGCCGCTGTCCGTGGCAGATCTGCGGCACCGGTTCGGTACCCGGATCAGCGATGAGGAACTGCTGCTGCGCTTCGCGATGCCTTCCGCCGAGGTGGACGCGATGGTCGCCGCCGGGCCGGCGGTCACCCGCTACAACCCGGACACGGTGCCGGTGCTGAAACTGCTGCGGTCGCTGGCGGACCGGCCGCCGGCCCGGGAGCTGACGGTGGACAAGCCGGGGTTCCGGCTGTCGCTGCGGAGTAATGCGAACTAAGGAGCAACGGTCGTTGAAAGGCGGGCCCCGGTGACCTCGACTCCCCTGGTGACCTCCGGCGAAGTGCTGCGCCGGCTCAGGGACGCGCGCGGCTTCATTCTCGACATGGACGGCACGCTGGCGCTCGGCGACCGGGTCAACCACGGGCTTGCCCCGCTGCCCGGCGCGGTGGAACTGCTGGGCTGGCTGCGCGAGCACGGCCTGCCGTATGTCGTGTTCACTAACGGGACCAACCGCTCCCCCGCGCACTTCGCCGCCGTGCTCCGGGAGGCCGGGCTTGACGTGCCCGATGACCGGATGATGACGCCGGCGTCAAGCGCCGCGGTCATGTTCACCAGGCGCGGCTACAAGCGGGTCATGGTGCTCGGCGGCGAGGGGCTGACCGAGCCGCTGCGCGCGGCGGGCATCGAGATCGTGCCCCCGGTCGAGGCGGCGCCCGACACCCGGCCCGCGGAGGAACCGGACGGCGTGGACGCGGTGTTCGTCGGCTGGTTCCGCGAGTTCACCATGTCCCACCTGGAAGCAGCCTGCCACGCGGTCTGGTCAGGAGCCGCGCTGTACAGCGCGTCGGAGACCCCGTTCTTCGCCACGGCGGGCGGCCGCGCGCTCGGCACGTCGCGGGCGATCTCTGCGATGATCCGTTCGGTCACCGGCTGCCGGCTGACGATCACCGGCAAGCCGTCGCTTGACGCACTACGCGCCGCCGCCTCCCGCCTGGACGTCCCCGCCGGTCACCTCGCGGTGATCGGCGACGACCCGCTGCTCGAGGTCCCGATGGCCCATCGCGGACGCGCCCTGGCCATCGCCGTCCAGACCGGCCTGGCCGGCCAGGACGCCTACGACCACCTGCCACCCGCCAAGCGCCCGCACCTGCACCTGCGGGGCATCGACGAGCTGCTGCCCCTGCTGCGCGCGGTCCGCCAGGAGCAGGACCCGTCCAGCCGTACGGAATGACAACCGAAACCCCCGATTACTGGAGTGCCCTGATGAGCGAAATGCGGGCTGTTGGCTTCACCGAGTTCGGTGACCCGTCGGTGCTCGGCATCGTCACGGTGCCGAAGCCTTCACCCGGCCCCGGCCAGGTCCTGGTGAAGGTGGCGGCCGCCACGGTGAACCCGACCGACCTCGGCTTCCGGCACGGCGGCCAGCCGCTGCCACCCGGCGTGGAGCCGCCCTACATCCCGGGCATGGACCTGGCCGGCGTCATCGACGAGGCCGGCCCTGAGGTGACGACCTGGCACGCCGGCGACCGCGTGATGGCCGCGGTCTCCCCGCGGGTGCGGGGCGGCGGGGCGCAGGCCGAGTACCGGGTGGTCGCCGAGGACCAGCTCGCCAAGGTGCCCGACGGGTGGTCAGTGACCGAGGCGGCGACCCTGCCGATGAACGGGCTGACCGTGCGCACCGCACTCGACATGCTCGGCCTGCCGCCGGGCTCCACCCTGGCCGTAACCGGGTCAGCCGGAATCGTCGGGCAGTACGCCATCCAGCTCGGCAGGCACGAGGGACTGACCGTGATCGGCGATGCCAAGCCGGAGGACACCGCGCTGATCGAGTCGTTCGGCGCGCACCACGTCGTCCCGCGCGGCGAGGCCATGGCCGCCGCCGTCCGTGACCTGTACCCCGGCGGAGTGGACGCGGTCATCGACGCGGCGCTGCTCGGTACCGCGGTCATCGGAGCGGTCCGCGACGGCGGCCAGCTGCTGGCCGTTCGCCCGTACCAGGGGCCGACCGAAGACGGGAAGGCGGAGCGAGACATCGCCGTCCACCTGGTCCTGGTCGGCAACCACCTGCACGAGGGCAACCGGATCGCCGAGCTCGCCGACCTCGTGTCCAAGGGCGTGCTGACCCTGCGGGTCGCCGCCGCGCTGCCCGCCGCCGAGGCGGCCGACGCACACCGGCGACTAGAGGCCGGCGGCGTCCGCGGCCGGCTGGTGCTGACCTTCTAACGGCCGGTTTTGCCTGGTCAGCGCGCGGCGGTCAGCACGCCGGGAGGGGCCGGGTCGGTGTAGAGCAGGTCGACGAGCGCGGTGCGCTGCGCGAGGACGCGGCGCTGGTTGACGTAGCCCTTGTCGGTGATCTCGCCGGCGTCGAGGCTCGCGGGGCGGGCCATGACGAGGAGCCGTTCCACCCGCGCCGACGAACCGTGCGCGTCGTTGTGCCTGGCGAGCCCGGCAGCAAGCAGCCGCAGCAGTTCCGGGTCGGCGACCAGGTCGCCGTCCGCCGGGTCCGGGTCGCGGCCGAGGAGCCTGGCCGCCTCGGCCGGGTTGAGCCAGGCGAGAGCCGACACGTAGGGGAGGTTCTCGCCGGCCAGGACGGCGTCGGACAGCGCGGGTAGTGACGAGAGCAAGGTGGTGCGGACCGCGCCGACGCGGACGAACGTACCCGTCTCGAGCTTGAAGTCCTCGGCGATGCGACCGCGGAAGACCAGGCCCGCGTCCGGGTCGCCGGGCACCGCGAACGCTACGCTGTCCCCGGTGCGGTAGAAACCGTCGGCGTCGAACGCGTCCGCGGTCAGGTCCGGGCGTGCGTAGTAGCCCGGGGTGACGTTCGGGCCCTGGACCCGGATCTCGTACGCGTCCTCGACGGGAGCCAGCTTCACGACGGCACCAGGAAGCGGAGCGCCGATGCAGCGGGCGTCGCTGAACGGGAAGTTCGCCGATGTTACCGCCGGGGCGGTCTCTGTCGCGCCCCAGGAGCCGGTGACCGGGATCTCCCGGTCACCGGCGTACTTCACGGCGAGGGCTTCCAGGCGGGTGCGGAGCGCGGCTGGCAGCGCCGCCGCTGCGTTGAACAGCAGCCGCAGCCGGGAGAAGAACCGCGTCGCGAACTCGGGGTCGCCCTCGAGCGCCGGGACAAGCTGGGCGTAGCCGGCGGGCACGTTGAAGTAGATGGTCGGCGGCACGTCGGTGAGGTTCGCGACGGTCTGGGCGAACAGGCCGGGCACGGGGCGCCCGCCGTCGACGTAGATGGTGCCGCCGTTGACGATCATCATGTTCACGTTGTGGTTGCCGCCGAACGTGTGCGACCACGGCAGCCAGTCGACGATCACCGGCCGCTCCCCGGCCAGGAACGGCCACGCCTGACGGATCATCTGCTGGTTCGACGACAGCATCCGGTGCGTGTTCAGCACGCCCTTGGGTGCGCCGGTGGAGCCGGAGGTGAACAGGATCTTCGCGATCACCCCCGGGGTCAGCGTCCCGAACGCGCCCCGCACCGCCTCGCCCGGCACGGTGGCGAGCAGTTCCGCCAGTGGCGTCGCGCCCTGGCGGGTCCCCGGTCCCACCACCTGCCCCGCGCCACCCGCGGCGGCCGCGGCGTCAAGCGCCGCGCCGAACGCGGCGGCGTCGTCGGCGTAGACGGCGCCGGGGGTGATCATCTCGGCGATCGCCCGGATCCTGGCGTGGTCCTTCGACTGAAGGGAGTACGCCACGCTCACCGGCGCGACCGGGACGCCGGCGGCCATCGCCCCGAGGGTCATCAGCAGGTGGTTGACGCCGTTGCCGGACAATATGAGCAGCGGGCGGGCCGGGCCTAGGCCGCGCTCGAGGAGCGCCTGGCCGATCGCGTCCGTCGCGGCCACGGCCTCCCCGTAGCCGACGGTTCGCCACGCGCCGTCCGGGCCGCGCTCGGCGACGAGCGGATGATCCGGATCGGATTGCGCCCATCGCCGCAGGCTGTGCAGGACCGTGACGGGGTAGTCACCGAGCTCGTCGGCGGAGCGCAGCAGCAGCGTTCCGTCGTCCGCGTGCCCGACGGTGACCCGCGCCCTCGCGAACATGCGCGCCCCCTTGTGGCTCGGCGATACCGCGATCTGTTATCGTTCCACTAAAACGTGCCTTATTGCCAGCTATTTGTAGCAATTATGTGATGCGGCACACAAGACCCCAACGGCGTACTGCCGCACGACCCTTATGTTCGTCCGCGGTTAGCCCCGACCACCGCTGGAGCCGACACTCATGTGCGCTGCCTGTGGCGTGCCCACGCACGTCGCCGTCGTGGAGCCGGCCGAAGACCCCGGGACCGGGCAGCAAGCCGCACGGCCGGCCAAGTTCGCCGCGCTGCGCAACCCCAGCTGCCGGCTCTACCTGGGCGGCGCCGCCATGGCGATGATGGCCGACAACATCGAGCACGTCATCACCTACTGGGTGATCTGGGAGAAGTTCCACTCCCCCGCGCTGACCGGCTTCGAGGTGATCAGCCACTGGCTGCCCTTCCTGCTGCTGTCCCCCTACTTCGGCGGCCTCGCCGACCGTTACGACTGCCGCAAGCTGATCCAGGCGTCCCAGGCCCTGTTCATGACCGTGTCGCTCACCTGGGGCATCCTGTTCGCCACCGGCACCCTCACCGTGTGGGACGCCTGCATCCTGCTGATCTTGCATGGCATGGCGGGCGCCCTGTGGGCACCCCCTGAGCAGCTACTACTCGAAGACTTCGTCGGCCCCGCCGACCTGCCGAGCGCCATCCGGCTCAACTCGACCGCTCGGTCGCTCGGCATCCTGTGCGGGCCGGTGGTCGGCTCCGCGCTCCTGCTCGGACTCGGACCCGTCCATGGTATCTGGGTCAACATCGCCTTCTACCTGCCGCTCACCGTCCTGATGGCGCGCACGAGGTTCACCGGCCACTCCCGCGAAGGGATCGTCGCGCCCGAGCGCGTCGGCGTCCTCGCCGCCGTCCGCGTCTTCCGCGACGTGTCCCGTGACCGCGTCCTCGCCGCCATGATCATCCTCGCCGGGCTCGGCTCCTTCTTCGTCGGCTCGGCCATGCAGACCGTGATGCCGTCCATCGCAAGCAGCACCACCGGCATTTCAAGCGGCACCGCCTACGGCGTGCTGCTGTTCGCCAACGGCCTCGGCGGCGTCCTCGGCGGCCTGCTGCTCGAGGGCACCGGCTGGATCAAGCTCTCGGTCCGGGCCGCCCTCTGGTCCACTCTCGTCTACGGCGTCTGCACCGTCTTCTTCGCCGTCAGCCACGATTACCTCATCGCCGCGCCGCTGCTGGTCATCGGCGGCATCGCCAACCTCGCCGCGCTGTCCATCACCCAGACCGTCGTCCAGCTCCGCGCACCGCGCGAGAAGAAGGGCCAGGTCATCGGTGTCTACGGCACCGGCGCCAACGGCATGCGGGTCGGCAGCGGCTTCACCGTCGGGCTGTTCGGCGCCGCCGTCGGGCTGCGCCCCGCTCTCGGCTGGTCCTCGGCCGCGCTGTGCGCGAGCACCGTCATCCTCGCCGCTTACCTCGCCGTCAGCGCCCGCCGCGGCCCCGCCACGGACGCGGACCTGGACGCCGCCACGGACGCCGACCGCGACACCACGGACGCTATGGGGACGGAAAGCATCGCAGGCTAACCACCGCTGTCGCCGGCCGTTGCGCCTCGTCCGCAGGAGCGTCCGACGACAGTCGCCGGGGCGTGCCGCGAATTCGCAACAGACCCTGGAGCGCGTGGACGCGATCCTCCTCGCCGAGGTTTACCAGGACGTGGGCGACCGCTTCGCCGGCGACTTGTTATGGTGCGGCCCGCTGATCCAGGGCCCGACCGCCAGTGACGCGGGTGACGCGGAGCGGAAGCGTCCGCGGACCGCGGACTTGTCCGGTGGACCAGGTCACCGCCGTAGGGTCGGCGAAGGTGAACTCGGAGAAGCGCTCGAGCCATGCTCCCAGCGCGACCCGAAGCTCCATGCGGGCCAGGTGGGATCCCAGGCAGCGGTGGATGCCGAGGCCGAACGCGGCGTGCCGGTTGACCGCCCGGTCAATGACGACCTCGTCGGCCCGGTCGAACTGCGCCGGATCGCGGTTGGCCGCTGGGTAGCACATCAGGATCCAGTCGTCGGCCTTCATGTCGGCCCCGCGCCAGTGCATGTCCTGCTTGGCCATCCGCGCCATGGTGACAGGCGCGTAGGCGCGCAGGAACTCCTCGATCGCGGTCGGCAGCAGGCCCGGGTCGGCGGTGAGCCGACGTCGGTCCTCCGGGTTCTTCGCCAGGTGCCACAGGGAGGCGCCGATCGCGCTCCAGGTCGTATCGATGCCGGCGATGAGCAGCAGAGTCATCGTGCCGATGACATGCGGCGGGTCAAGTCTGCGTCCGTCGACCTCCGCGTTGATCAGGTATGTCGTGAGGTCGTCCCGCGGGTCGCGCAGGTGGTCCTGGACCTGCGCGAGCAGGTAATGAAACAGCGCCGACATCCGCGTCGTGCGTTGCTCGGGCGGCAGGTTGACGCCCTCTAGCGTGTTCTTGACGAACTCAGCGAACCGCGGCGCGTCCTGCGGGGGGAACCCGAGGATGCCGGCTATTACCCGCATCGGGATGTGCTGCGCGTAGTCTCGGGCGGCATCGACAACGTCCTGACCGACGAACCCGTCAATGAGCGAGTGGCACAGTTCCACCGTCGCGGGCTCCTGCTTGCTGACCGCCGTCTTGGTGAACGCGGGAAGCAGCAGCCTGCGCGCCTCGTGGTGGAACGGGGGGTCGGAGGTGATCGGCGGCGAGCCGCCGGCCGGCGCCAGGTCCCGCGGCGGCCGGAAGTTGCCCACGATGACTGCCCGGGAAGAAAAGCGTTCGGTATCGTGCGCGATGGCCTCCACGTCCTCATAGCGCGTGGGCAGCCAGGCACCGCCGAACCGCTGGGTGTGCGCGATCGGGCAGCCTAGCCGCAGGTCGTCCTGGATCCGGTAGGGGTCGGCGGCCCACGCGGGATCGAGATGGGAGAAGTCGGTCGCCCAGTCGCGGACCGGGCCGACGACGATCTCGCTGCGGGTACCCGCGGGCCCGCTGCCGCGTCTGTTAAAGCCGTCCTGGGCGAAGCGGCCATCGGCACCCATGTCACTCTCCCCCGGTCAACTCGATCGCCTGCTCGGGGCAGTTCGCCGCCGCAAGGCGAGCGCCGCCCTCCCGGCCCGACGGCACGGTGCCGTCTCCCGAGACCATTCCGTATCCCTCATTGTCTTCGCCGAACAGGTCGGCCGCGACGTCGTAGCAGCGGCCGTGGCCCTGGCAGCTGCTGGCGTTGATTCGCACCTTCACCTGGACGTTCCGCTCTCTCGTGTTAGTACCCGAGAATCACCTCGATCGGGCGGACAGCGCCATCTTACGGGTTAAACAGCAATTCATCACCACATATCCTGTACGTAACCGGTTATATTGGCGCGGGCGCGCTGGTGACCAGGGACTGCAAGCGAGGTGCGGTCTATGTCGGCGCGCCCGCGCGACCGTTGCGCTGACGGCTCGGCCAGGTTAGCCACCGACGCGGCCGTGTTGGGTCCGGAGGTCGCCTTCACTTCTTTAGGATTATAGAATGGCCTGAATAACCCCTCATCATCTCCTCTTTGTGGGCGTGTTTCGCGACGGTCAAGGCGCTGGCGGGCCTACGCTTTCTGTGTATGATCGCTTGTGTCATTATTTGATGGCGTTTACCCTCTGCAGCCCACTGTTCATGCCAGTATTAACCGTTGCCGTTATCGAGCCGGTGCGGCTAGGGCAATCCAGAGCGGATACCCCGCTCGTGCTGACATTGATCGCACAGACGGCTGTGAGAGATAGCGAGCTGAGCGCTGGGCTTGACCGACAGACTTGCGGACAGGGGCGACTGGAAATCTCGCCTCCGGTGCCGATGGAAGGCGAGACGGCGGCAGCCTTCGGGCGCTGCGTGGCCGCGCTGAGCGCCATTATCGCCGCGAGCCCTGCTGCTCGACGGGACGCTGCCCGCCGCTCTCCGGGAGAGCATTCGTTCCTACAACCGCAAAATCCTGGCCTACTCCAGCGACCAGATCATGCCGGTGCGGCGTCCGTTCGGCGGCCGGTGGTTCGACGACGTCACCGTCCCCCGGCAGATGATCGACGACTTGCTGGCCACCCCTGCCACCTTCGCGAACTGGCGGCGCGCACACGGCCCGGGCAGGGCACTCTCCGGCTTTGCCGCAGGCCACCCGCCGGCTGCTGTTGCGTCCGAGGTCTGCCTTTTGGCCGGTCGGATCACAGGTCCAGGCTGGTGCCGGGTTCGAGCCTGGCGACCTGCGCGC
>Ga0335073_10002379_pt1 | contig 25687 bp, 10 predicted proteins | sample Lox_Sample_22_FD_207093 | JGI IMG/M metagenome (GOLD analysis project Ga0335073, IMG submission 207093) | Soil microbial communities from Loxahatchee National Wildlife Refuge, Florida, United States - Lox_Sample_2.2 | ecosystem: Environmental > Terrestrial > Soil > Wetlands | place: USA... | reverse complement strand
AAGGCTCAACTCGACGCAGAGCGCGAGGGAGTTCTACCTCGATCAACGTCGACGACACCCACGGTGCCGTCGCCTGGGCGTCAAGCCAGTCAGCGAGGGCATCGCTTTCAGGTTCCCGCCGCATCAGTTTCATCAGGGCCGAAGTGTCGAGGTACAACATCAGTACCGCTCGGCGTCCCGCAGTTCACGCAGCAGTTCGCCAGCCTCATTGTCGGTCTTGACCGGCCCTGACGGGCGAGGTGCTGGCCCGCTGACTGTCGCTGGACGAAGCCTTCCGGCACTGATCATGTCGGTTAACGGATTGCCCTGAGCTGGTACCAACCGGGCCACGACGACGCCGCGTTCGGTGATCTCAATCTGCTCACCGCGCTTGACTCGTGCGAGCACGCCGGAAGTATTTTGGTTCAGCTCACGGACCGGCACCTCAGACACGCCCGCAATTGTAGTACGAATTGGTAGTACATCGCGGCTTGCGTCTCGCAGGCCAGACTCGCCTAAGTTCTGCAGCCTGACCGCAGGGCGCCGGGGGTCCACGCCGGCCAGGCCGGCGAGCCGACGAGGAAGCCGTCGTTCAGTTCCGCGACGATGCGGGGGCCTTTGAGCCCGCTGTTGTCGTACACGGTCGTCGAATCGCATCGGGTGATCGCGGCGGCGACGAGCCCCCAAAGACGTTGGTAGCGTTCGCGAATCTTATCCTCGGGCACGTGATGTCCGCCCGCGCTGACCCGGTGCCGGACCCGCTCGACCGCCAGCTCCTCGGGGATCAGCAGGACATGCAGGACGATCGTGTACTCCGCCGCGTGGGCGTTATCGATCAGTTCGAGCTTTGACGGATGGGAGAACACCGTCTCGGCGATGAACGATGCGCCCAGCTCGGTGAGCTTGGCCCTCGTCTCTGCCGCCACCCGCGCGGCCTGATACGCATGCGACACCGGATCGTCGGGCCAGCGTCGCCGGGCGATCTCGTCGGCGTTGACGAAGGCGCTACCGGGCAGCAGTGGCGCCAGGGTGAGCTCGACGAACGTCGACTTACCCGCTCCGTTGGGTCCGACGACCAGATCGAGCCGCTTCATCGGGTGGGCGCGGCGCTGGCCTTCCTGCGTCGTGGCGCGCGGCGTTTCGCAGTCAGCACGACCGAGGACCCATCAGGGCGGTGCTCGACGACGTCACCGTTCTCGTCGAGGGCCACGGTGGTGATTCCGCGCGCGGCCAGCAGCGTCCCGTAATGCGATCCCGCCAACTTCTCCTGGACGGCCGCGGCGATCTCGGCGTTGAACACCGCGCCCTCTTCGGCGGTCAGCTCGCGCAGCTCCAGATCGCCGGTCAGCGCGGCCTCGACCCGGCGCCGGGCCGCGGTCTGCTGACTCGACACCGCGCGTCCCACCCGCGCCCAGTGGTCGAGCTGCTGCTTGGCCGAGCGGCTTTGTCGCGCACCCTCGGCGGCCGCGCTGTCCATTAAGTCGGCGGCGACGCGGGTCACTCGATCAGCGGTGTTCGCCATAACGCCTTCCTGATGTAGCAACCTGCTTCAACTGTAGCAAAATGCTACAGTTGAAGCAGGTTGAGTCAACAGGCGGGCCCAGTCGCAGCGGTCCAACCGCCTCCCGTCGGCGCTTCTGAAATGCCATCGAGGATTTCTCGGCGAACCGGGAGTCCTTTGTGTGTGCCTTGCGACCGCGCGAGCGAGTCCGGCTGCGCCAGTGCCCCAGGTCGCGGACACGGCATACCTGTTTGTAGCCGCACAGCGAGCCAACGTTTAGGGCTCTGGTTCGGGCGGTCGACTCAGTGCCTCTGCGTTTCGCTTCACGCGTTCGTCGAGGAATGCGGCAACTGACGGGCTCGCGATCGCGTGCTTTTCTCGATCGTCGCCCTGTCGCATCCACCTGTGCTTCGCGTGTTCGACTACGACGGTATGCCGTGAGTCGGTGCTGACCAGCATCTGTCGAGTCGATAGGAACCGTCCATGTTGACGAGCCTCGCTGCGAGTCGGCCGGCGGAGTGTCATGCACGCAGGGCAGAGCCAAAGATCTTTATGAGGTTCGTTAACGCAGCGCCGGCAGATTGATACGACGCAGCAGTCACATGCAACTAAGCCGTCAGTGCAGATTGGGCAGATTTTGGCGGAGCAATACGTGCATACGGCGTCCTCGGGGCCAAAATGACCCTCGCGGTCGATGACGCCGGCGGTTCGTCGGAGTTTCGAGGTCGCGTCGAGTCGCCTTGCGTCCGTTTGTCCTGGCGTCAGGCTCACTTCGTAATGCCAGACTTGACCGTCTTCCATGGTGACCGTTTCCTCGATGCGGACACCAATAAAAAGAGCCATTCGGGATCGTGTGCTTTGCACGCGCTGTTCGAGCAAGGTGCGGAACCTGGGCGGCAGCTCACCAAGCTCGGGTGTGGTGGGCCGCGCGCCGGGTAACCAGAACTCCAATGCGTCCGTGGTCGTGCGCGGGGGTTCACGCCAAGTGGCCGGCCGGACGGAGCCCAACGGGTGGACCTGCATTGAAACGTCCGTCGCGTTAGACACCGACGAGCGGGAGACCGTTCTTGGGTCGGTGAAGGCGCCAACTTCGTCGGCGTCTGGATGACCCATCGACCGCGCCAGCATGGTCGCCGAAGGAGCTTCGGACGAGGCAGATATGGTGTACCACTCTGCCAGGCCATCGACTCTCACCCCAAGGGCGATTAGCGACGCGATCGACACGATGGCGGCTTCGACCTCATCCGTTGCCGCGTACTTGCGAACGCCGGGCGCCGGTCGCCAGGCCTCGCTCACCCAGGTTGGCGCAGCGTCGATTCCGTCCCAGACGGTGACGACTTCTCGCACGGCAGAACCATCGATCGTGCGGGAGACGAGCCCAGATTCAGTAAGTGCTACATCATGGCCTCTTCGATACCAACGCATTACAAGCTCGACAGTATGCGGGTCCGGCATCGATGCGATTGCCTGTTCGACTCGGGTCGGCGTTTTCTCAACGGGTTTCGGAAACAGTGTCGTAGCGGCAAAGTCGTTATCGGCTACCAACCCAGCGAGATCGGCATCAGTGTTGAGGAATGATTGATTGCCTCGACCTGATATGTCGAGCTCATCCACGGACCACGCCGGGTAAAAGGTGCGGTTCGACTGCACGATGACATGTGGTACATCGATCGTAGTCTCAGCTCTGGGCGACTCAACGATCGGTACGATTTGAGTGCGAAGTTTCTTGCTTGCGAGCAGTCGCAGCCGGTAAATGTTGTCGATTTCATTCCTGCCGAACACTATCCAGGAGTCGATCGATCCGTTCCGAATAACTGCACTCTCGACGCTGGAGCGCCGATTAATCAGAAGCGTCATTGCATCCTGAGCGGAGCCCGCGAGCACAGTTGCGTCTGCTATGGCTAGGTCCGCAGGAAGGCTTCTCAGTTGGTCTTCAGTGGCCGGTGCGAGCCCACTACAGGCAGAGCAAATCTCGTCGATCCGACATGCTGAACATAGGCGGCGCATACAAATAAGGCAGGCGACGACCTCCGGATCACGCCCGCATTGACGGCACGCATGGTCATCGCAGAAGAGGCATCGCGCGTCTGGGACCGTATGCGTTTCGGTCAGGCATCGTCGGCACACTGGTGTTGTGCAACTCGGACATTCGATCGAAGCCTGGTGCTCGACTTCGTCGCATACCGTGCATGACCATGTGTGGCATGAGCTGCACTTGGCGGCCGTGCCGGCCAAGTAGAAGTGGCCGTCACGGCAAACACCGAAATTGTTTTCACGTTGCTGAAGGTCATCCAGCATCGGCGCTATCGGTTGGCCGTCGAATGCGTGATACTGATGAATCGCCGTTCCATGCCCCCGCCAGGTCTCATGAACCTTGAATCCGCTGCGCACAACGGCGCTGAAGGATCGATTCGTCTTCTCTAACAGCAGGCGGCTCAACTCGGTTGGCAACATGTTGGCGATTCGCGCAGGCGTGATTCCAGCTTGCGCACCTAATGCGTTGAGAGATGAGCGATCTACCGGCGCAAGATCGACTGCTTCGAAATCTGTTCGCAGCTCGGCAACAGGTTGAATGCTGCGGCGGACAAGCTGACACTCCGACGGAGATGGAAAGGCGTCGACCATGGTGACCGGCTCTTGTGGATGTCTGCCTACTCGTCCTCCAGGCGCGCCGAGCGAACGTAATCGGTCGAACCACACGAATTGATCCTCGCGGCCGGCGCCCTCTGGAAGCGCCATCCAGGGCGAATCGACATGAGGTCGGATTCCGTCCGACACACTGACGAGGACCGCGTCGTTCCTGCGCTCTGCCGCCACCTGTAGTTGGCCGATCTCCGCCGTCGCAAGTACCGGATCGTTGAGTGATTCCTCTCGCCATTCAAACGCTTTGGCCTGCTCGCTAACGATCTGTAACGTGCCGTCGTCAGCCACTGTCAACACTTGCTCTACAACACGGTCCGCCTCAAGGTAGATTTCCGTGAACTCAGAGCGACGGGTTACAAGAATCGCACGCGGTGCGGGAGGCGGCACTTGGCGACGCAGCTTCTCCAACAGAGGTGCGACGCCCCTTTGGCGTTCACTGCTCACGTCAGGCGCTGCGTACGCGGGCAGATCACCGGCCGCTGAAGGATCGATCTTAGAGGTGGGGTCCCTCGCAACTGAGAGCTCGGTGTGAACCGCTTTGGAACTCTGCAAAAGGAGACGAGTCAGATCGTCAGATGGCGGGCGATTGCTCAGGTCGCGCACGATCAACCCACTGTCGGGTGGCAGGTCATTTTGAATCGCATACGACCGCACTCGGATTCGATCCCGATCGTCAACGTCCTCATTCGGTAGCACGACTGAAGGCGAAGACTCGCCTCGCCGCGCAAGTTCGGCAACACGCTCGCCGACAACGAGCGTGGCTCCTCGGCCCAACCGCCACCCGATACCGAATCGCGTGTCTAAGTCGGGCGCACGCTCAGGCGATCCGCATTGGAGGCACAGGCCCCCCGTCTCGTTGCGGCACGAACTGCAGCTCGATAGACCGCAGGTGGCGCACTCCGCAAATACCGCATCGTCCCCACACACACTGCAATAGTCGAAAGTGCAAGAGTCGCAGTGAGAAAGTTCTGATTCGTCGACCCAATGTGCACCAGAGCAGAGTGCCAACACGTTGATAGTTGATTGCGAGGCATCACTTTCGACCTCCGGCATTCCGGGCAGGCCCCATTCATAGGTCAGGGATCCCTGGGCGTCCCCTTGTCCCGCCCAGCTCTCTTCCACCAGCCAGTCGTCCTCGTCGAGAGTGATGGCGAGCAGTTTGGCCCGTGCACGTACATCGGGCTTTCGTCCGAGTCGACGCTCCTCGGACCTGAGTGCTCTTCGCAACCGCTCCTTGTCTTCGGACACAGCTTCCGACAGCTGCGCCTGGTAACCGGTTCGTATCCGTTCCAATTCACGTGCCTGCTCCTGCTCGACCAGTGCAGCCCGATCACGTCGCAGCCCCTCGAGCTGGCTGGCTGCTTGACGTTCAAATGCAGCGACCATATCCGATGGCAATTTGAACGCGGACGTTAGGGATTCACCTTCATTAAGTGGGCGACGTGGGAGCCGTACCTCGTTGTTCCCATCGATCTCAGCGGTGATGATGTGTTCGGTCGTTTCTGCCTCGCCGACCGTCGCACGAAAAGTGGCCTGCCCACTCCATGTGCCTGAGGGGATGAGCTGACGGCGAACGAGGGTGATGGTTGCTGCATGTCTGAATGGGCTAGGACCAAGGTCGTCGGGAACCACCGGAACGGTTGCGTGAAGGTCGCCGCGCATCCGTAGGAGTCCAAGCAGCTCGTCGAAGACGGGCGAGCCGACCGCGCACAGTTCGGCATCCGGATGATGCTCAAGGCCGTGTCGGTCGAACGCGAGATGCATGAGAGTTCGTCCGCCGAGTTCGTCTGCAAACTCTTCATCGAATTCGGTGGTGATAAATGCGCCCTGGCCCTTACCAGTGTCATGCAGTATGTGCGCTCCAAGCGCTTTCAGTACGCGCCGGACCCACGCCTGTACTCGCCGCTGCCGCATGCGCGCACGTTCGGTGACCTCGGGCCTGAGCTCGACACTCCCTCCTTTTGTCAGTTCTTTTCGATGTTCGAATGCGGCTGCCATCCAGCTGCTCAGCCCACTGTCGGCGGCGATGAGCGTCGAGGCCCGCTGACGAGCGTCAGCGAGTTCAGTGCCCAACTGCGACAGTAGCCGCTCCATTTTGGAGTCTGTATCCGCGAAAAGTGCTTCGAGAACGCGTGATTCAAATGTCGCAGATTTCGAATCATCGAGCTCGCCGAGGATCGTGGTCACCTGCCCGAACAAGAGCTCGAACATTCGCAGTTTCTCCGCGAGCAGCTTGTAGACGCTCTCGTCAATTGTTCCGCGCGCGTAGAGGTTTGCGACGAAAACCTCGTCGCGAGGCTGTGTAAGCCGGTCGACGCGTCCAATACGCTGCTCGATACGCATTGGGTTCCAAGGGAGGTCATAGTTCAAGACACAGTTGCAGAACTGCAGGTTTTGTCCCTCGGCGCCGGCGTCAGTCGAAACCATGATCTGCGCGTCACCCGACCTGAAAGCGGCGATGGTTGCTGCGCGCTCGCTAGCGGACATCGATCCGTGGAACGAGCGCGCGCTCATTCCCTCGGCCTCAATACGTCGGAGTAGACCGGTAACCGTATCGGTATGTTGGGTAAAGATGAGAACCCGCCCGTGTTCACGGATCCAATTGCGGGTGATCTCTAGAGCCTTGTCCTCCCGGGCAGACGCCCTTATGTCCATCGCAAGATGACCGACTTCGCGGAGCACGGCACGAACGCGATCCTCGGGATGCCTCTCGGCCATGCGCAGTGCCGTTGTGCCCATCGAGAAGGGGCTTGCTGTGAGGCGTAATGCGAGGCTGCGCCTTCGCATGGTGTCGCTGGAGCTCTGCATGACGTTTCGCAGCAAGTCAGTACTCAATGCGTACAGTTCGTGTTCCCGCTTCCCAAGCTCGATCGGCACGTCAACGGCCCGCCTGACAACACGATCGACACCGGCTTGGGCCCTAGTCGTCCGGATCATGGCGCTGCTGATAAGTCGACGCAGCGCTGCTGGGTCTTTTGGTGTCCGCGGGTCATATCCCGTCATGAATTCGCGCTTGAATGCACTGACTGATGTAAAGGTACCCGGGCGTAGAAGCTCGACCAGGCGGTAGAGCTCTAGTAGATCGTTCTGAACCGGCGTGGCTGTCAAAAAGAACGCGTAGCGGCAGGCGGTCGTCAACGCAGTGATCAGTTCGCGCCGCTTTCGGGCGCCGGCCCCAGCTGCGCGATGTGCTTCATCGACAATGATTATGTCCCAAGGCTTCTTAGTGAGTTTGTCGATTTCACGAGTGCCTAAGGTCAGGCTGACGATGAGTTTTTCTTGATTGCCAACTTCGTATCCGCGGTACGCGACATCGAACGGGAGGTCGAATTTACTGTTCATCTCCTCCCGCCATTGATCGCGGAGAGGAGCAGGACACACCACCAGGACTCGTTTGGCAAGGCCGCGCAGAGTCAGTTCCTTGACTGCCAGGCCGGCCTCGATGGTTTTGCCAAGCCCAACCTCATCAGCCAGCACGGCTCGCCCGCGCAGACGCGACAACGCGTGACGGGCGACGGCTTCCTGATGCGGCATGCGATCGACGTTGGCGACGTCGACAGCAAGGAGCTCCTCGAAATCGTCGAGTGTCGCCAGTTCTTCGCCTTGTAGTCGCAATTCGACTAGCTCGAGTGGGTCGAATCCAGCCGCTTTGAGCTGTTCTTTGAAGAGCTCGCGGGCTTCTGTCAGAAAGCCGATAGTTCGCGACTCCTTGTGCCCCCAGTCGTACTTGTCGTCTGAGTGAAACTGGCGGTCGATGGTAGCCCGCCGGCGGGCGACTTTCGATTTCGCTGGAGTCTTCAGTACCGCCGCAGGTTGAAGGGTTGGGTAGCTGTAGCTGGTAGGTAAACCGGAACCGGGTGGCAGAAGGAGGAGTCGGTATGTTTGTTCGACATTGCGGAGGCGGAGCAATCCGCCAACTTGGCCGTAGTCCTGAAGCCGCTCAGTAAGCATGTCTCCGCTGAGGTGTCGCGTGCGCCCGCTCCACTGCGCACCAAATACCTCGCCTTCAAGTTCGATGTCGATCGTCGTGCTGTGCTCCGGCAGGGTTAGCTCGGCACGCTCATTCGGGGTGAGGGTGAGCTCACCTGTTTCGAGCAGTTGTTGTGTGATTCGCTTTTCAATCATCTTGTTGTTGAGGAATTCCGAGTGTTTGGGCGCCAGCTGGCGTCAACACGAGCGTTTGATATGAGGTACGCAGGCCGTCGCGCTCGACATTGCGCCGATTGACTAGCCCCTTGTCTATGAGCTGACTCAGAGCCTCGTCCCACCGTTTCTCACCGTTGCGGACATGCCGGAGCGCGCCGAATTGTGGGCAACTGAGCACGCCTTGCCCAAGGGGCCGTCCCACGCCGAGCGACTCCTTACCGAGGACAGCGGCACGGAGGCTGGCTTCCCCGTAAGAACCACGGCGGTATGCCGAAGACCACGCCACCGACTGCAGCACCGTCAGCTCCGCGTTGACCAACAGTTCGGGATCGACAACCAGGTGATCGGGCAATGATGACCAAGAAGGGGGCTCTCCTTGGCAGATATCGCATGGCACGATCTCGCGGCTCGCACAGTCAGCCACCTCGTCACCGAAATGGTTGCCGACGACAACTCGGCGACACGTCGATTCGTTCGTGGCATAGTCGATCATCGCTTGAAGCCGTCGTTGCTGCCACCACCTCCAGCGAGTTGATTCTCTAACGAGCGCATCCGCAGGAGCGACTCGTTTTAGTAGCTGAACGCGGCGAAGCCGGCGGGAACTCGAGAACGTGACGAGACGGTCAAGTGACCACTCGATGAGTTGTAGCTCCAGTGCGTCCGGGTCGTATCCCTGCTGCTCTTTGAGCTGCTGAAAATCGAGCTGGATACGGACATTTGGACGGGCTCGGTGGTGCTGGTAGAAGAGCTCGCGAAAGAGGCGGCGTTCCTCCTCTTCCTCCGGTTCTCGAAAGCCGACATCGACGATCCCTCGTGCCGAGCAATCGAGGCCCTGCTCCAGAACGCCCACGCGCTCAAGCTGAGCCAATTGAACATTGAGCTCGTCGTCATCGATTGCGAGTGAATCGGCCATTTCTTCGACGTCGAATACCCTGCTGTCTCTGCGCTCCGGGCAAGCCCACAGTGCAGTGAGCAGTCGTTGAGCGAGCGCTGCGTCCGTCTTCGCGTCGTGGGCATGGATGAGTCGACGACGTCGGGCGAGGTCGCCCTTGGTATAAAGCAGCACGCACTCGCCGGTGAGATCTGATTGCCTTGCCGCCCGGCCGGCTTCCTGCGCGTAACCGTCAAGCGAATCGGGAAGGTCGTAGTGGACTACCCATCCGATATTCGGCTTGTTGATACCCATTCCGAAGGCCTTTGTCGCAACGATGATGCGTGCCGTGTCGGAGTCGAAGTCCTCCTGGACCGCGTCGCGTTGCTCCGGGACCATCCCTGCGTGATACGGCCTCGCCGCATGACCGGCGCGGCGCAGCAATGATGCGATTTCCTCAGCGAGCGCTCGCCGTGTCACGTACACGATGCCAGGACTTTTCTCCGACCATGTCACGAACCTCAGCAGCTCGCGCGTTCGCTCTTTGTCGTTGGCGCACTCGATGACCCAGAAGTGTAGGTTCGGCCGGTCGCTCGGTTCGCGAACGGTCACCGGCTCGTGCATTTGCATCGAGGCCGTGATGTCGGTCTCAACTTCAGGGGTAGCGGTCGCCGTGAGCCCGGCCCGCGGCGGCCGAGTAGCGAAGGTAGCAACCGATGCCGGCACTTGACGGAACTCGGGCCGAAAGTCATGACCCCACACCGAGATACAGTGAGCTTCGTCGACCACGACACGGTTGAGTTGCTGGCGCCCTAATGCGCCGCGGAGCACCGGGTCACGTGCGAGCCGTTCGGGCGAGACATACAAGAGCCGCACGCGGCCCTCTGCAGTGTCACGAAGAATCTCGGTCTGGACCACCTTCGATGTCGTTCCTGTGATGCCGTGGACGGGTCGAATGCCTCTGCGCCCTCGCAAATCGTTGACCTGGTCCTTGATAAGTGCGATAAGGGGCGACACGACTACCGTTGCGCGTGCTTCGGGTACGAGTAATGCAGGTAGCTGGAAACACAGTGACTTCCCGAAGCCCGTCGGGAGGACGGCGAGAAAGTCCTTACCGTCGATAAAAGCGCGCATCACCTCCAGCTGCTTCGGGTGAAGTTTGGTTATCCCGAAGAGCTTTTCGGCCGCTTCGATGAGCTTCGCCGTCGGATCCTCACCAGCCACGAGGCGAAGATTGTCAAGCAGTTGAGTGACGTCGTCGCGCCCGGATGTGATCGCAGTAGACAGATCAGGCAGCGAGCCGGTGACGAACTCGATTGCTCGTATCCATGCGTCATCGCGATCGATCGCTTCATGAATGGCGGGATCCGGTAGCGACCCGAGAATGACGCGTCGTGCCTGCGTCGGGGAGTGTAGGCGCCGATCACACACCAGTGCTGCACCCACATCGGTTTCGGAACGCACCAGTCGACCGAAGCCCTGGGTGAACTGCATGGCCGTCATCGGCAGCACGTAGTCGAGGAATGGGTCGCCGCCGCGTTCGGCAATCGCGCGCTGCCGCGCAGAGATCAACGGGTCTTCGGGATGAGGATAGGGCGGCTTCTCTATGAAAAGATACGAAAGGGTTTCCCCGGGCGCGTCGAAACCCTCCCAGTACGAGCGCAATCCGTACAGGACAGTTCCAAGTTCGGACCGGAACCGATGCTGGATTTGCGAGCGCCCTTGCTCGTGCTGGACAAGCAACTCCACTCCTCGTTCTGCGAGTTCTGCTGCCCGGGTTCGGACCCCGGTTGCAACGGCCTCCATCCGACTTCTTGCCGCAAACAGCGTGAGGGTCTTGCCGCCAGATAGCGACAAGAACCCAGTTTGGTCTGCGGCCATCTCTTCGCAGAACTCGCGTTCGTTCACCGGTATTGGAACCGGGAGGTGATTGGTCAGGATCACTAACGATTGTGTTGAATAGTCAAACGGCGACGCGAGCCTGAGCGCTCTGAAACTGTTTTCGTTCGGTTCGGGATCGATGCGTATACCCAACCGCGAGGCGATGTAGTCAAAGCGATGTTGAACGGTGAGGGTCGCCGAGCAGAGGACTGTCGAGTGTGTCCGCTCGACGACTGATTGCTGGAACTCGGGAAACACATGGATTGGAATCCGCTCGTAAGTCCATGCGGCGGGGTCGTCCTCTTCGGCGGCAAGACGATATACCCACAGGTGGCTATCCGGGAGATCACGTGTGGTACCAAGCAAATCGATCGCTGTGTCGAGACGCTCTGAGAAACCGCGGAGCCGCTGCTGCGCTGAACGCGTTCCGCCGACCTCGGCGATACCTTGACGCAGCGCGGTGACGGCTTTCGCTAGCTGAATCAGCCAATATCGCACCGTCGCCGAAGCTTGCCGCAGCGCCCTGAATTCGGGGCGGCTATTGACGACACCGCTGCGGAGCACTACTGAGTCGGACTTGCCCGAGTACTCGTGAAGGTAGGTCGCGACCGCTTGAGCGAGTTCCGCACCAGAAACGCGCAGCTGCGTGCTGCTTGTTGCCACGGCCTGGCTTGCCTCGGCGAATGACGAGTCTGCTCCGACACGTGATCGGACCTTCCTCATGAGCCTCGATCGCGGCGAAAGGCTGTTGACAAGTATGTCGAGTTCGAGAGCGTCGACTCGTTCGGTCCACGCGGTTGTCAGGGTGTCCTCAAGGGCGTGCGCCTCGTCGAACACAAGATCTGCAGTTGACTCGCCGAGGACGTTGCCCGGGGCATGCCCCCCGCCTTGCTCAATTTTCACCCAGCTTGCGATAAGGGCGTGATTTACGGATATCACGCCCGGGTTCTTGTCGAGGCCACCCAGCTGCTGCATTAGCGGGCATACGTGCGCCCAGGTACACCTCGCCCGGTCGCATCCGCCGGCATTCGTCCTCATTCGTGCGCGTGTGCGCGCATACCGGGTATCCCGACGGCGGAGGAAGTCGTCGGTCACGTCATCCCAGGTGCCAGTTGGAGATGCGGCAATTGCGCGTAGTGCCACCGCCAGGGCAAGTCCCGAAGATTCCCGGTCAGACAGCGCATCTTCGAGCTCGCGCGTGCAGACATAGTTTCCGACGCCTTGGATCTGCCGGAACGGGGCCCGGAGAAGTTGTTCCGACTGGAGACGTCGCGCCTCGTCACGCAATTGACTTTGCAGCGCCTTGGTCGCGGTCGCGATGACAACTGGCTGGGGTCCCTTCGATGCGCGTCCGATCGCCGGCAACAGGTACGCGAGCGATTTGCCTGTACCGGTCGGGGCTTCGACCGCGAGTTGCCCACCGCGGTCGAATACTTCGGCCACCGCGTGCGCCATCTCGTGCTGCGCCGCACGCGTTCGTAGTCCGCGCTGCGCCTGAAGAATTGTGAAAGCATCTCGCGTGGCCGACCACGCGTCTGCAGCAGGCGTGCCCGCAGTGATGAGCAAGGGATCGGCCTCACGGGCCAGCGTCGACAGTTCGGGTCCCGAGGAGAGTGTCGGCATTAGCGAGACGAGTGGGTGATCGAACGTTTCCAGAACACCAATGGCGAGTTGCCAACTCGGGTCATTGACATCGATCGCGTTCAGCAGCTCGCGGACAACCGCGGCAGTCGCCGTTGCATCTGCGAAGGCGCGGCGGACGTGCTCGTGAACAATGCCGTAGCGCTGGGCCAGATCCGCCAACGAACGGTTAGGCATGGCGACGTCGACCAGGGTGGCCAGATGGAGGCTGTCAACGCACAGGGGGAATTGCGGTGGATCGACGGCGGCCCGCTTGGCCGCCAGCTCGAGGAACGGTCGGTCAAATGCCAGCAAATTGTGGCCAATCACGGTGTCAATCTCCATGAACTGCGTATTCAGCACTCGCAGTGTCTCGTCAAGTGACGATTCGGCGTTGTGGCTGCCGCCGGGCCGTTCAATACCGTCGGGCAATTGGACAGTGATGTTCACAATTGGAGTGCCGTCCAAGCGAACCAGAGCGAGTTCGCAGATGAAATCCTTGGAGGGATCGAGACCCGAGGTCTCAATATCGAGCACCGCCACGCGTTCAAGTAGCACTCGATGAACGCTTGAGGACCGGTACCAGTCGGGGTCTTCGTTCGCGTCTCCTGTTTCGGTGACCGTCAAGGTCAGGGCAGCCGACGCAATCGACAGTTGGCCTTCGGCCGTGAGATGAAAGCGATTCGGGAAGCGATCCGGGAGCTGCGCGAGTCGCTCGATCGACTGACTGAAGCCTTCCGAGCGGAGGGACTCACTCAGATCGGCTGCGGATAGCGGTCCGCGCTCGGAAAGGAGCCGATAGGCAGCCTCGATGGCCGGAGGCAATGGGGCGGGAGATGCAGTCATGGCGTCCTTACGAAGCCCACACCAGCAAACACTCAAAAGCGAGAAACTGATGTACTCGCATCCGTCAACCCCCGGGCTGGTGGCCTACTTCTGACACGCCCGTACCAAAGGTCGAGCGAATCGAACCCTACGCAGAAGGTGCGACAAACGTAGCCGTTTTGGGAGCTGGAATATGAGGGCGGATCAAGCTTGGGCACCCGATCCATCGGCAATACAGGCGAATCCGCATCGGGGTTTGCCGCTCGGTGCGCGGAGTGCACCGCCGGGTGTTCAGGCAGATCACTAAGCCATAGAGCCTTCTCGAACTTGTCTGCCGTTCTGACGGGTCTGACGAGCAGTTGCTGGGTAGGGCCCAGATAGGTGGAGAGGTTGACTGCCTTTCGCACCAACCCAGGCAAGTCATTTGAATCGCATGCGGGTCCCCAAGGCGGACCACGGACGGAATGGTTACTGCGATCGTCGACAAACTGCTGCGGGTCTGGATCGTTCTTTGCTCACGGAGAGCGGGAATGTCTTGCAGCCGCCCGTTTGGTCCGGCGTCTGCATACTCGTCACCGAGGCCTCCGGCGATGTCGAGCATCAAACTGTGGATCTCGTATGGCGCACCCTGATTGGGGCCTGCGCCCTCCCTATTCGGCTATGGCGCTGATGTGACCCCGCTGCACTGGTAGTCGAACGGGCTGCACAGGAGCTGGTTGCCTCCCGTCCAGCCGCCGTAGTACCCCGGCGTGTCCCAGGTCTGTCTCAACGGGCCGTTCCAGCGGTGCCCACCGCAATCCGCATCCCCGGCGTGAACACCGCTGCAATCACCTGGCGCGGCCGTCGCCACTGGCGCCAACAAGAGTCCGGCACCTATGGCCGCCACTGCAATTGCGGTGATGATGGTTCGCCCCATAGATCTCCCTTCCTTGTTGTGTGCGGCGGAGTACAGCAGAGGACGCAGCGAGCCGAAACCCCCTGCGCCCTGCTCGAGGATGGTGAGTAATTTCACGTCAGATGCTGCACGTCCGGTTTGGGTCGCGGCAACGGACAAGGGCAAACTCACAGCGAGACGTATAGTAATTACCTTTGTACCAACGACGGCCAGGAAAACCGGAGCAATGACCTTGAGTCGAGGGCGCGGCCGCCCGCGCAGCGAGGAACGCCGCGACGCCGTCCTGAAAGCCGCCATGGAACTGATGGCGGAGGACGACCTGCGCAGGGCGTCGGTCGACCGCATCTCGGCACGCAGCGGGGTTAGCAAGGCGACCATCTACAAATGATGGCCGAACAGAACCGCGGTGGCATCGATGCGTTCCTGCACCAGATGATGGCGGGTGGGCCGCTGCCCGACACCGGATCGGCGGGCGAAGACTTCCGGGTGACGTTGCGTGGCAAGATTCGGCCCCATTGCCGGAGCCCGTTGCCCACCAAGGCAGCGATTGCTTGACGATGAGCGGTATCGGATAGTCGCCGTAGACGCCTCGATCGTCGTCCTGCAAGACCCAGTGGTGTTGTTTCTCTGCACGAGGTGGCGATCTCGGCGTGATGGCGAGCGATGGCCGCCCGTCGCGCGCGGACTTCGCGCATCAGGGACCGCATCAAAAAGAACAAGCCGGTCAGGACCAGCGCACCCAGAATCAACCAGAAGAATCTCACGATGATCGCGGCGATGACCATAATGGCGATCAACGGCGCCAGTGATTTCACCGCACCCCCACTCCTGACCCAGCCGCATCACTGACGGCCGAGACTCGACCGGATGTTATGGACCGCCACCGACAAGTTCGGGTGCTGGCGGACGGCTGGCTACTGCCGGACACCGCCTAACAGGGTCCCTAATAGGGTCGAGGAATCAGCTAACGAGAGTCGAATCCGGCCGCAGAAAGGTTCAAACGGCGGGCGACATCCGGCCCGGCGACCTCACGGATGAAGTCTGGATCGCCACACACGACAAGCTGATCGCGGGCTCGCGAAAGGCCGACATAGAGGCGTTCACGGGAACGTTCGAACGCGGAAACCTCATTGACCACAAGCACGACCGCTCGCCGTTCAAGCCCTTTGAAGCCCAAGACATGGCCATAGAAAACCTGCTCGGCATCCCAAAAGCTGTCCCAGTAGGCGGCGTTGCCGGCAGCTTGGCGTTCCTTCTGTTCGGGGTGGCGAGTGCCGGTGGTCAGCAGTGCGACATCTTCGGGGCGCCATCCCTCGTCTAGAAGTAGATCGACCTGATGGTCACCGACATTCATCGCGTCGTCTTGCGAACAGGCGACGAATTTGACAGCAGGCCCATCGCCGCCGAGGAGGCGCATGGGCTGATTGACGAGCGGCTGGAACGCCGTCGCGATCTGGCGGGTGTTGCGGAGGTTGTGGTCGAGAACCAGTGGTACTAGAGGCACCGGCGGAGAGCCATGCCGGTTGAAAACGCGTTGACCTTCGTCGCTGAAGACGTAAAGGCCGCCCGTCTCGTCGTCTTTCAGTGCCGCGAGCAGTGGGTCCCACCATGCGTCAGCGAAGTCTTGGGCCTCATCGACAACGATCGAATCGAATCGATGGCCGGGCTCGAGCTGTGCTGCCAGATCGGCCATTTGAAGCGGCAAGTCGTGCTCCCAGAACTGGACGGTCTCGTCGGTGCGCACGGATTCATCGGGGCCTTGGGGTGCTCCCCACTGCACGCCCAGTGCGTGAAACTCGCCCACGTAGGCCAGTTGATGGCGTCGGCGCCAGTTTGAGGTGATCCGCTGCATATATGAGGCCAGGCCATGGGAGTAGCAGACGAGGGCGACCCGCTTGCCTTTCGCCGAGAGTCGACGCGCCTGTTCGACAGCGAGAAAGGTCTTGCCGCTTCCTGCGCCGCCACGGATTTCGACGCGGTGCAGCAACTTGATGGCATCGAGGATTACGGCCTGGTGTTCGGTGAGTGCGTCAGCAGTGTCCTCGCTGGCCAGTGCACGGGCGACCACGCTCCGTTGTGGTAATCCCCTGCCGCTCAACGCTGTCGAGAGTTGCTTGATGCCCTGTTGAGTTAGCAATGGGCGGTCGAGTTCTTGTCGTATCAGGACGCGTTGGAGATTCTCGACGAGTTTCCAAAGTTCGTTGCGGTCGACGACTTTCCAGCGTGGGCATTCAGGTAATGCGAAGGCGTCGTCGATTTCGGCGTTCGGGAATACCACCATGTGGTCCCAGCGCAGCCGACCCTGAGTCCAGCGATCGTCCTCCTCAACGAATCCGCGTAATGCGTAACAGGCCTCGCGGGCTTGGCGAACTGGATCAATCTGGTGGTCGTTCCCGCCTCGCCGCTGCCACCATGCGTCGCCGTCGTGCCAAACGTCGCCGCCCTTGACCTCAAGACAGACAATGCCGGCACCCTCGATCGCCACAACGAAGTCGACTTCATGGTCCTTGAGGTGGTCCGTGACGCGCTGCCCCGGAATCACCAGGCTATTTGGTTCGAGCTGTTTGACAAGAGTTCGATAGACCTTGCGCTCGGCCTCATTGGCAAGGCGGGGCATCTGCTCGGCGGTGGAGGTCACAGCAGCACCCCTACCACAAGACCTTGTCGCTGCTCAACCTCCGCCGTCGGCGCAGTTCCACACAAGTAGAAGATGCAGACGCGGCGCGCACCAAACTTCGGACCTTCGGCCCGATTTTCAGTGCCAATAATGTTTCGCGATCCGCCATGTCTTCGTACACTGACCCCCGGGCGAAGGGGTCGCGTTCACAGTTTGTTTCCTCGGGCGGGATGCCGCGTGGACGGCAAAGGAGCACTTGACGATGACGTCGTTAGCCTCATCGGATGGCGAGACGGTGCCGTCATTTGGCTATACCCCCGATTACGAGCGAATCGATAGCGCGTTCGAGCATGGTCAGTTCACCCGAGCGCTCGTACTCGACCATCCCGTCCGTGCTCTCGCGACTCGGGTTGCTGAATGCCGGGTGCTCTGGAGACCTGAAGTTGAGTTGCCAGAGGGCCTCTATTGGTTCCAAGGCATCAGCGAAGGCGCGCTCATCCTTCAGGTAGCCGTCGGCCGTCCGCCGGACAGCGCCGTCATCACACCGCTTGACCAGCTCGCGGAGGGTGATCCGCTCATGGCTGCATGGGGCTGGGCAGAGCATCTTTGGCAAACCGCATTAAAAGTTCCTGCCCCGCTTTTCCAGATCAACCAAGCCGCAGTGACGCACCCGGGCGATGTGGACGTTGCGATCCGGGATCGGAAATTCCTTAGCAAGCAGTGGTCGTACACAGTGATTGTCGACGGCCGTCAGCAGGATGTTGTCGAGTCAAGACTCAAGCCTCGTCCGCAGCTCGACGATCCCCGACAGTGGGTAATCGGCGATCCCACGCCGGCTCGCCGATTCGGCGCGACGCTCACGCGCGCAAAATTGAGAGGAAAGTTCGCCAACACTCTGTTCTCATTCCGCGCCACCCGCACGACGTTTCGCCCCTACCAGTTCAAGCCGGTCATCAAGCTTTTACAAACTGGGAAGGCGCGGCTACTGATCGCTGATGAAGTCGGTCTGGGTAAAACGATCGAGGCGGGCCTGATCTGGACCGAACTAGAGGCGCGACGAGAAGCCGATCGTGTGTTGGTTGTCTGTCCCGCAGGCCTGGTGGGCAAGTGGATCGAGGAAATGCAGGACCGGTTCGAATTCGAGCTGGTCGAACTTGATACCAATGGGCTGAGAAACTTCCTCACGCGGCACCGTCAAAATCAGCTGCCCGGGCGGCGTGCGTACGTATGCAGCCTCGAACGACTACGTACCTGGGGCGGGCTTGATGAGATGGATGAATTTCCACCGGAATTCGATCTGATCATCGTCGACGAAGCACACTCCATGCGCAACCAGGACACAAAGAGCTATGGGTTGGGGACCCGGCTCGCCGACTGGGCCGACAGTCTAGTTTTTCTCACCGCGACGCCCATCAATCTTCGGCAGCAAGACCTGATGAACCTCCTTGAGCTGCTTGCGCCCGAAGACTTCGGAGATATTCGCGATCTCGAACTTCGGCTGGAGCCCAACCGCATCATCAACACGGTCGCAGCTCGCCTCGTGCAAAAAGGCGTCAAGGGTACCGATTTGCTTGCCGAGCTCGACAAGCTGACAACGACCGTTCTTGGCGGAGCGTTGATGGGCCGTCCTGACTTCCCGTTATTGGCGGAACTGCTCGCGAAAGATGACCTGACGCCGCGCGACATCGTAGACGCCAAGCGTTACTTGGCTGATCTCAACACCCTCTCAACCGTTATCACTCGCACTAAGAAGGTTGAGGTCGACGATCGCAAGGCCAGGAGAACATTAGACAGACAACAGATCGCTTGGGTTCAGGCCGAAGTCGATTTTTACGAGGAATACCTGGAGTGGTGCAAGCAGAGAGCGGCTGAGGTCGGAAAGCCCGTGAATTTTGCCATGCAGATGCCGTTGCGCTTGGCCAGCGCGTGCTTGCCGATGGCCCGTCGCGCGGTACTGGACCCCGAAGCATTCGCGAACATTTCCGATGACGACTCGGGCGAATCCGCGGGTCGCGTTGAACCGCATCCTGACCTGGTGGCGGCGGCTCTGCGCCTACCCGAAACCGTCGATACCAAATTTGACGCACTGCGTCGGGTCCTGCACGGGTTGCACGGCCAAGGCCGGCAGGCGCTGGTTTTCACATTTTCACGACCTACCCTCGCATACCTCATCCAGCGGCTTGAGAGCGAATTTCGCGTAGCGGTGATGCATGGGGGTGTGAGCCGCGAGCAACGCCGTCGGATCATGGCCGATTTCCGTTCCGGTGCATATGATTTCGTACTTGCTAACCGGGTCGCCAGTGAAGGCCTTGACTTCGAGTTCTGTTCTGCGGTGGTGAATTACGACTTGCCGTGGAACCCGATGGAAATCGAACAACGCATCGGGCGCATCGACCGGATCGGCCAGCAAGAAGAGACCATCCTGGTGGTCAACTTCGTGAATGAGGCCACCATTGATGAACGCATCCTGTCGCGTTTGTTGGACCGCATTGGGATCTTTGAGTCCTCGATTGGAGCGCTCGAACCGATCATCGCCGCAGCGGCCCCGAGGGCTCTGGAAGCTGGTTTCGACTTCACCTTGACTCCTGCCCAGCGTGAACAAAAGGTGCACGAAGTGCTTACTGCCATGGAGGAACAGCGCGCCGGACTAGAGGATCTATCTGACGCATCGAGCGCGCTGCTGGTCAGCAACGATGTGGACGTCGCCGGGCTTGAAGACGATCTAGTTCGTACGGGACGTTACATCGGGCAGCAGGAGCTCGCGCAGTTGCTCGATGACTGGGCACAAGTCGATGGCGCCGAGGGAATCCACTTCGCCGATGACGGGAGGACCGCCGAATTCCGAGGTAACCCCGCCATGGCGACGAGGGTCGACGAACTTGCCAAGTCGGCTCAACGTACTCGCGCAGAGACGAGTGCGATCGCATCACAGCTTCGAAACGAGATACCGATATCGCTGGTCCTCGACCAGGAGTTGGCTCGGACAGGGGGCGGCATGCTTCTGACGGCGACGAGTCCGCTCGCGATGGCAGCGGCTGCCGTGCCGGGTCATCGACAAGCGCGGTTCGCGTCGCTTCGACTGCCCGCACCGCCCGAAGATGTCGTACCCGGTGTTTATGTTCTCGTCATGGCAAAGGCTGTATCGGCATCGCGGGGCGGCGATGAGCTCTGGGGCGCGGCTGTTACGGGAGCTGGCCGTGACGCTGGTGAGGGGCCGGTAAACGTGTTGTTGTCCGCGCTTGCCGAGGGCAAGCTCGCCGACGCCCCGCTGCCTGCTCTCGATCGGCTCGACAAACATGCCCAACAAGTGCTGAATCACCTGCACCGCCGCCATTCCGACGAGCAGGACAAACGAGACCATGAGTTCGACGCGCTTCAACGAGCCAGGAGCATCACTCTGCAACAGCAGTATCAACGCAGGCTCGAAGCTATCGATAACCGCATCGCAACTGCTAGGGCTCGAGGACGCGGAGACCGCACAATAGCGCTGTTTCAGAGTCAAAAGCGCAGGGCGCAAGAGCGATTCGACCGCTTATCAGCCGAATTGCAACGCGAAATTCAGCCCGAGATCAGATTAGAGCCGCTTGCGGCCTGCGTCGTCCAAGTCGTCTCTTGAAGAAGTAGAAGCTATGCGGAAAGACCTTGAACTCGAAGATGAGCGCATCGCTGAGAAGCGATACGCTGAAAAGCTGCGCCAAAAAGCCAGTAAGGCTTCCCCATACCAAGGACCTGCGAGCACCTTCTGGACCAAAAGTGGCGTACCTAAACCGCCCAAGATACCTGTGGGTGAGCTCGTCGGCCGCGTCGCTTTGGCTAATCCGGACGACATGCTGGGCAATCGTAACGACTTCTACATCGGCGAAAAACATGTAGACCTCGACGGTATCGAAGTCTTCAGCTGGACAGCTCCCATCGCGTGCTCCTTCTACCGTCAGAATCACAGGCATGAGGCGCATAACGGTCTCGGACAGCTTTGCGACGATGTCGCTGTTATCCGGTCTTTCGTGCACCGCAACGGCCAGATCGTTGATTTCACGGACGACTTCATGCGAGACGGCGCGCCTAGCCAGCCGTTCCGCAAGCAGGGCCTTGCCATTCCGGAGCCGCCGAATCGACCGAGTCTGCCTTTACGCGACGTTCCTAGGCCCCCGGAGCCCGCACCCGTCAACGACGAAGCACATACCCAACCGAGCCCTCCGAGACCTCTCACTTCTCGACAGCATCGTCATGCAGACCATGGAGTTCCACCGGTCCGCGCGGAGGATGCGTTACGCGCGCAATTAGAGGCTCCCCGAACGAAGAGCCTCACACCGGTTTTGTCGACGCTTCAGCCTGATCAGTATGAACTCGTGACTATCCCGGCGATGGACAGCATGATTATCGAAGGCAAACCCGGAACCGGGAAGACGATCATTGCTTCGCACAGAGCCGCATACCTGGTCAACGATGACACCCCACCTGAAAATGCGCTCGACGGCAACGTCTTGCTCATTGGTCCAACGACGGGCTATTCCAACCACGTTCGCGGAATCGTCAACCGCCTCGGCGGCGGAACGGAGCGCATCAAGGTGCTGTCGCTACCTGAGCTGATGCAACATATCCTCGGCCTCAAGGACTTACCTCGAGGTGCAATATCAACCACTTGGCGGGATGTGGACTGGGAGCTAGGCCGGTTCGCGCGCAGAGCGATTGGGCGCCTCCAAGCGGCGAAAAGCGGCGCCTCACCAACAACTGATGAAGCGTACGAGTACCTTCGTCTGCACGCCGGGACGGTGACCAAAGACAAGGGCTGGGCCAGCTATCTGCGCCGCCTGCCTCCGTTCAAGGAGGCCTTGCCGATGAGGGCCCATTCGCCTTTGCTTGCATTTATTCAGTGGCAGCTTGCAGCACCCGACGACCTCAAGAGGGTCGAACACATCATCATTGACGAAGCGCAAGACGTGACGCCCCTTGGATGGTTCCTGCTGGACGAGATCAACGAGGCGGATGCATGGACCATCCTCGGCGACTTGAACCAACGTCGCTCAGACCACACCCTCCCAACCTGGGCGCAAGTTCTCGAGGTGATCGCGATCGACGAGGGCACTCCAATTCGTCAGATCAAGCGGGGATACCGTTCCACGCAACCGATTTTGGAGTTCGCAAATCGCCTTCTGCCGCGTGGGCAGCGCACGCTTGTTGCTTTCCAGGAGGAAGGTCCCGCGCCGAGAGTTGAGAAGGTGCGACCGACCGAACTTGGTGCAGCTGTTGTTGGCCAGGTTGATCGCCTTCTGGCCGCCTACCCGGCCGGCACTGTCGCGGTTATTAGTGCCGATCCAGCCGCGGTGAGGAAGAGCCTCCGAGCGAAAGGCTGGGCGACGGCCCGCTACAACGAGCAGCTCTGGGAACGAAATGGCCTAGAAGTAGCCGTTCTTGAGTCAGACACAGCGCGCGGCTTGGAATTCGACGCAGTCATTGTGGTAGAGCCTGCCGACTTCGCTCAGAACTACGGGCGTCAAGGACCGCTATACACGGCGCTCACAAGGCCCAACCGTGAACTTGCTGTTGTGTACAGCAAATCGTTGCCAGATACGCTGCGACACAAGTAGATTGGAAATATCACGACTCGCTACCTCGTGGAGTTATCACTATGATCAAGCATCTCTCGATGCGGGTACCTTGGCGCGACCAATCGTGGGACCACAGGCTTTGCGCCCATCCACTGGATAACTCTTCCTGCCTACTACTTAAAAACATCGGCGCGAAGCGCGACGATGACTATGAAGTCGCGCATGCCCTTGAAGACATCGGGCAGTTAGAGGAGATTCCCTGCCTGAGCGAGCGCGGGACGTTCATGTCTTCGAGCGGTTACCAAGTAACCAAAACGCACCCATACGCCACTTACGAAGCGCTCAAGGGCCACATCGAGCCGACGGTACTTACTATGCCGCCCTACGCCTTCGAGGCTGTGCCGTTTCGATGGATGGCCCGCGATACTTTCGAAGCAAAGCTCTGGCCCAGTTGGCGGGCAGACTACGACCCTGATGCTGAAAAGCGGGTGCAAAAAATTCTCGACCTGAAGAAGCAGCCCAACTGGATCATGGATGGGCGTAATCAACAGGCAGTAATCCGCACCTTTTTTGAACCCGTCGTCAATGGCTCAAGTCTCGTTTTCGTATATCTAAAACACTCACCGTTTCAGGATGACAGGAGTGATCGACTCCTGGTTGGCGCTGCTCTCGTCGAGGACACACACTTTCCGGGATTCTGGAAGCAGTCGGGTCAGCAGCCGTTTGATTCGTCGATGTGGGAAACGACGATCGTTCACTCGCTGCGAACCGAACAGAAGGACGGCATCCTGCTGCCTTACCAGAGACTCGTCGAGCGCCTTGATGCCGGTGAGGACATTTCGTCTGCATTGGCCTGGGTGCCTGAGGGTAAGAACGATGAGTTCTCCTACGTTACCGATCATGTCAGCAGCGACACTGCCATTGACGCGCTCACCTCGCTCCGAGCTGCTGCAGAGGGTATGCAGGCTTTGGGTATCGAGGTGCCAGTCTCCGCTGTCTCTTGGGTCGACGGCCAGATTCATCGTCTATGGGACGAACGTGGAGCAACGCCAGGTCTTGCGTCAATCCTCGCGTACCTGCAAGTCAGTCAGGCGTATGCCGCAGCTCGGGCACTTTCCGATTTGACCTCGGATCCCTGGCAGGTGCTCGAGGCGGGATTCGCGGATGCGAACACCTGGCCAACTCAACTCCGTGGGAAGGTGGCCGCCTCGGTCGGTTCTGAGTGGGTCAATACCGATCCGCAGCTGAGAACTGTGCTGAAGCTGCTGTCGACGATGGACATTCGTCCAGATCAAGTCAAGTTGGTCATGTCCGGCAAGGCATCTGGTGATCTGGATCCCGTCGACCTGCTCGATGATGCTTACCTGGCAGCAATCTGCACCTACGATGATCTTGAGCGAATTGATGTAAACACTGTCGATCGTGCCCTCTTTCCGGCAGCGCATGCACGCTGGGCATCCCTCGTGCCGGATCAATGTCGCATGGCCGATCCCCGCGATTGGCGGCGCGTTCGAGCCATGATGACAGCTGGCCTGCGCGTTGCCGCAGGTCGAGGCGACACAATCGTTAGTGCCGAGGGGCTAGTTGAATGGGTCAACCACCTCGAACTAGCTGAGCCCCTTCAGATTTCGTCTGCATTGCTCAAAGGCCACGGCCTGGATGCAGAAACGCTTGTCGACGACGGTGGATGGTCGCCCTTCTATGGTGTGGAGCTTGCCGCCGGTCTGCCCGCGTACAAGCTGCTTAGCTTAGTGGACGCGAAGAAACGCATTATCGGATGGATCGAGCCACGACTTGCGCGCTCTCCAGCCGAAGTGAATTTTGATCCACGGGAGCAGATCGACGCGACACTCGCGGAACTGGGTCACGTCGGTGCCATCGACGGTGACGAGGAATCAGCCCGGGCAGAGAAAGCTATCGGTCTGGCTGAGCTTTTTCGCGCGCGGGTCGCTGTGCTGGTTGGTCCTGCGGGAACGGGCAAAACGACGCTGTTGAGGGCGCTGGCGAAGCTACCTGATGTGTCCCGTAAAGGCGTACTTTTACTCGCCCCAACTGGTAAGGCGAGTGTCCAGCTCACCACGAAAGTCGGTCGACCGGCACGGACGTTAGCGTCGTTTCTGGTGCGAAAGGACGGTTACGACCCCGACCGGGATACTTACCAACCTGTCGACCCGATGCACGCAGAGGACGCTGGTTTGGTTGTCATCGACGAGGCTTCAATGCTCACCGAACAGATGCTGGCTGCCACCCTTAGTGCCTTGGGAAGCGTAGAGCGACTGGTCCTCGTGGGGGACCCTCGGCAGCTGCCGCCGATTGGTGCCGGTCGCCCGTTTGTTGATCTTGTCAACCACCTGCAGCCGGACTCTTTCGACACCCCGACACGGGTGGGGCCCTCCTACGTCGAGCTAACGGTCTCGCGTCGACACGGAGGTAGTGACCGGGACGATGTTCTTTTGGCGCAATGGTTCGGCGGCGGTGACGTAGGAGCTGGAGCCGACACAGTGTGGGAACGTTTGCGGACGAGCACCACGACAACGCATTTAGCGCATCGGCCATGGGCGAACGACGATGTCATCAAGTCTCTTGATGAAGTGCTGACCGAGGAACTCAGTTGGGGCGGGCACGCTGATCGTGAGATCGCTTTCGCGCTGACCTATGGCGGCACCTTGTCAGACGATGGCAAATATCTGAACTGGCGCACCGGCAAAGGCGGTGCCGGCGATGGTGCCGAGAAGTGGCAGATTCTTAGCCCGTTCCGATCACGCGCATTCGGGACAACGGAGATCAACCGGCACATCAAAAGGACGTTGCGGACGGGTGATCTCGCGCGTGCGTTCAGGTGGCGGGCCGGCGCATGGCGCAACCCAAAGCCGATTGGGCCAGAGCAGATTGTCTGCGGCGACAAAGTGATGCAGACCCAAAACGACTCTCGCGCCAAGGCGTATCCGGCAGGCAGTGGCATCGACTACGTTGCCAATGGCGAGATCGGCGTCGTGACCGGACGTTGGAGCAACAAACCCCGCCAACCCGCGCACGTCGAGTTCTCCTCCCAGCTTGGCGCGACATACACTTATTGGCCCAGTAATAAGGAGGATCCGCCCCTCGAGCTCGCCTGGGCAGTCACAGTTCATAAGTCGCAGGGGTCAGAATTCGGTAGGAC
>Ga0335073_10002378_pt1 | contig 25696 bp, 22 predicted proteins | sample Lox_Sample_22_FD_207093 | JGI IMG/M metagenome (GOLD analysis project Ga0335073, IMG submission 207093) | Soil microbial communities from Loxahatchee National Wildlife Refuge, Florida, United States - Lox_Sample_2.2 | ecosystem: Environmental > Terrestrial > Soil > Wetlands | place: USA... | reverse complement strand
ACGCGCACTCTCCTCGACACGGCCGCCCGGCAGTCGAAGCGCTGTTGTTGTCGTTGATTCAGCCCAGTTTCTTTCGTACCTAATTCCAAGCCATCACTCAAGACCTTCAACCGGGCTCGGCCCCTCTGACACATGAACTCTTCAGGAGACCACGTGACCTACTCATTTCGACTGTCCGCGATTCCTGCTCTGCTGCTGATTTCCTTGGCACTTGCCGCTCATTCCCAGGTAGTCGGCGCCACCATCACCGGTACGGTGCGCGATTTGTCGGGCGCATCGCTTAACGCCGCTACCGTAACAGTGAGGCAGTTGGAAACCGGCGCCACCCGCACGCTCACGACAGATTCCGAAGGTCGTTTCTTTGCGCCATCTGTGCCCGTTGGCCCGTACACGATAACCGCCGAACACGATGGCTTCGCGAAAGGCGAGCAATCCGCGACGCTCGTCGTAGGACAAAGTCTTCAGCTCAACTTTGTACTGGGAGTCGCCTCTATCCAGCAGGCGGTAGAAGTTACTGCCGAAGGCTCAAGCGTAAACACCACCACCCAGCAAACGGCGGGCATTGTCGACGAACGACAGGTGAAAGAGCTCCCACTCAATGGCCGCAGCTATGACGGTCTTCTTTCTCTGAATCCCGCAACGGTCAATTACACCAACCAGCGCTCGGGCGGCATCGGCACTTCGAATTCCTCTGTCGGCAACATGTTCTCTGTCGGCGGGCGCCGTCCGCAGGACAATCTCTTTCTTCTTAATGGCATCGAGTACACCGGCGCTTCCCTGATCAACGTCACTCCCGGCGGGACGAGCGGGCAACTCCTTGGGGTAGATGCGGTCCGTGAATTCAACGTTTCCACCGATACCTACGGCGCGGCGTATGGCAAGCGCGACGGCGCACAGGTAAGCATTGTCACGAGCAGCGGCACCAACCAACTCCGAGGCACAGCGTTCGAGTTCATCCGTAACAGTGCACTGGATGCACGCAACTACTTCGACCAGGGCGCCATCCCCGTCTTCCAACGCAATCAGTTTGGCGGCTCTCTGGGCGGTCCCATTCGAACCAACAAGCTCTTCCTCTTCGGCAACTACGAAGGATTCCGCCAGAACTGGGGTCTCAGCGACGTGACACTGGTACCCGATAACGAGGCGCGGCAAGGCTATCTGCCGGACTCCTTGGGCAACCTGCACTATGTTGGCCTAAATTCCTCGGTCGCGCCCTTGCTCAATCTGTGGCCCAAAGCCAATGGTCCTGAACTAGGTGGCGGCATAGCCGAATCCTTCTCCCATCCGCCGCAACGCATTCGCGAAGACTTCGGTACAGCGCGATTTGACGCCAACCTTAGCGGCAAGGACCTCCTGTTCGCGATCTACACCGTCGACGACAGCATGGCCCACACGCCCTCGCAGAACCCGTTCAGCCTGATCGACGAAAGCCTGCGCGAGCAGGTGACAAGCATCCAGGAACAACATGTCTTCTCGCCTTCCTTCCTGAACACCGCACGCTTCGGCTATTCCCGCGCGAGTTATTTCTTCACGGGGTACTCGTCCGTCGATCTGACGGGATGGGTTGCCGGGAAGCCCATCGGAGCCATCGTTATCAGTGGCAGCACTGCCTCCAACGGTGCGTCGCAGATCTCCCAGGCTGGCTCTAACGTGGGAAGTAACAATACCGCCGCGCGGAACCTGTTCACATTTGACGATCACATCTACTTGTCGCATGGACGCCATCAGGTCGAAGCAGGAATCTGGCTTCAGCGCGTCCAGTCCAACGATCTTCTTGCCCAGGATCAGTATGGACAGGCCTCTTTCAGCACTCTTCAATCTTTTCTCCAGGGAACCGTGAAGACCTTCACAGTCGTCGCCTCTCCCACCGAGCTTGGCTGGCGCATGCTTGCCGGTGCAGCGTTCGTGGAAGACACCGTAAAGGTCACCAGCCGTCTCGAAATCCGTGCAGGTTTCCGGTCCGAATCGACCAGCGGATGGAACGAAGCGCAGAATCGTGCCGCAAACTATGCCATTGTCGATGGCGTTCTGCAAACCAATCCGGTGGTTGGCTCCTCGGCTCTGACTACGAATCGCGCCAGATTTCTTCCGGAGCCGCGCGTGGGCTTTGCGTGGGACGTTTGGGGCAATGGCAAAACCGCTGCTCGCGGAGGCTTCGGTCTCTACCACGGCCTGCTCGATACTCTTGACTACCGGCTCGATCAGACCGCTCCATTTAACACCGCCGAGACGCTTTCCAACGTTCCTGTCTCGGGTCTCCAGATCACTCCGGGCTCTGCTCCCCCCGGAGAAAGCAAGATCTCGCCCAGCAACGTGCAGCCTGACATCGATACTCCGGCAGTGCTTAACTGGAGCTTGCGGGTCGAACAGCAGATTGCACCCCATACCTCGCTCACGGTCGGCTACGTCGGTTTCCACAGCTACCATCAGATCCTTTCGGAAGACATGAACGAGCCCGTCCCAACCTATCTTGCGGACGGCAGCGTCTTCTATCCTGCGGGATCGGCTAATGCCAATCCCGCTCTCGCCAACTCCACCTCGTGGACATCGCAAGGCGTCGGTTCTTACAACTCGCTTGTTGTTGACGTACGCCGCTCCTTTTCCAGCGGCCTGCAATTCCGTGGGAACTACACCTTCTCCAAAAACCTTGACGACGGGTCAGCCTGGAACACCAGCGTTAGCGGCAACACCCCTGCCTTCGTCGAGTTTCCCCTCGATCCCAAGCTCGATTGGGGACCCGCTGCCACCGATGTACGCCACGCCGCATCCTTCAACGGAAGCTATGAACTCCCGTTCGGTTCCAAACGCCGGTATCTGCAGCGGGCTTCGAGGCCGGTGCGATTCCTCGCATATGACTGGACGGCCAGCGCCATCCTCGCCGTGCAGACGGGATTTCCATTTACGCCGCAGCTTGGATATAACCCCACCGGAAACGGCGACACCCGTAACCCGGTCCGTCCAAATTGGAATCCCAATTTCAACGGCAAGCTCTATCCAAGAACCGTGCAGCAGTATTTCAACCCGGCTGCTTTTCTTCCTCCCGCAACCGGCACCTACGGCAATGTTTCGCGCGATTCCCTCACCGGTCCCGGTCTCACACAGTTAGACCTTTCCGCCGCACGCAAAGTGCATCTCAGCGAGCGCCTGGATCTTCAGTTCCGCGCCGAGTTCTTCAACATCCTGAACCACGCCAACTTCTCGACTCCCAACGAAGTGGTGTATACGTCGGCGGCATCCGGCATTTCCCCTACCGCTGGACTTGTAACTTCCAGCTCAACGACCTCGCGTCAGATCCAATTCGGCACCAAGTTGCAGTTTTGAAGGCACTCGAGTAGTGCATCTGTAGTGCATCGTACGCAGATCTGGTCGGAAGCGAGCGCGTCAATTCGCAAGATCGCGAGTGGTAGACCGGCAATACGGAGAGTTGTCAAGTCAGGGGCTTTCCAGGCTTTGTCCGCATTGCCGGGCCATTGAGTTACTTCACGTTTGCTTCATGCCTGTTTCATTTCAGAGATCCGATACTGGCAATGATCGGAGTTGTTCTGGGATGAAGTTGAACAAGGTACTTCTTATCGCAGCAGGGATGGGCATTCTTTGTGCGGCCGCCGCCGCGGAGCAATCACCACTAGAGGGAGGTCGTAAGAGCGGAATTAGCAGGATGTTTCTCGATGCGCATGCCCCCACCCAACCACCAAAGTACAGCCGTTCGCAAATCAAGAAAATGGTTCAGGATGCGAAAACGCCGGAAGACTTCGAGCGGCTCGCTGACTACTTCGATTATCAGTCTCTTGATTCTGACCGAAAGTCCGACGAGCAAGTGAAGGAACTCGAACGACTGCTGGCACTGCCTTTCCACGCCCGATCGTACCCGACGCAGGTCGAGAACACTCGGGAACGGATAAAGGAATATCGGGCAAAGGCGGATGACTTCTCTTCGCGAGCCAGTGAATATCGCGCGCATGCGGCGGGAGGCGCTCAGCGGCAATGATCGAATAACAGAGGCGCCGCGATGTTACCTCGCTTCAGCGGTGGTTGCCTGTGCAGCCAAGACGAGCGCCTGGTTCATTGGCTAGTCCATCTATCGATCGCCTCCAGAATGGGTGAGACAAAAGCTTAAATGCGTGCTGCCGGTTCCATGTCGGTGATGCTCTTATGATCTGGCGTGGCTCAACCGGAAGTGATACCTTTGGGAATCTCCCCAACAGGTCTATATGCCGTTCGTCTGTCCGATTTGGATTCATAGCCGGGTCATTGAACTTCGCGCGGAAGCTGCGGAGTCAGGCTCCTGGCGCTGGTCTGTTCGAATTCCAGATGGCCAGATATTCTGGCAGGGTTCGGTGCCGAGTAAAACATCAGCACTGGCGGCCGCCGAACGCGCATTTGAGGAGCGACTTCAAAGAGCTAGTTTGAACCGTTATTTCCCTCCGAATGGATACCCCTGGAAGGAATCGTTGTAGAAGCCGATTTTTTACGCGTTGAGGAACGGCTTCCGCATCGACCGTCTCGACGGATTCGGCCTTATCCCCAGGAGTTCGCCTTAGCTGGAGCGCACAGGGATTAAGACCTCTTGCTGCAGCGTGAAATCGATGAGGCTTTCACTCGGTACTTTGACCTGATCACCGCGGGTTATGGTTTCTGAGCCTGCACCGGCACCTGCTCCGACGCCCGCACCGACGGCTGCTCCCTTGCCGCCGTCAGCAGCGGCGCCGATGATGGCTCCAAGGGCCGCGCCGCCGATGGTCCTTCTCGCGGTGCTCGCGCCGCGCGACTTGCCGGTCACTTCATAGTCTCCGGTCACAACCGGCACCGTCTTCCCATCCACCACAATCCCGGTCAGCTCCAGACGCAGCCGCGATCTGCCGCTGAAGGTTCCTGACTCCTTAGATTGTGTGAGCTGGCCAAACACGAGGGCGTCTTGCTCTACGACGATATTACCGTTCAAAATCAGCGGTTCTGCGAGGGAAGCCTGGAAACGGTCTCCGGGGAGGTTACGGGTGGAATCGATGGCATCGATGGTGCGCACAGATATTTGCGTCCCGGCCGGAATGGTCAAATACGCCGGCTTTGGTTCGGCAGCCGCATGTGCCTGCGGAGCGTCGGGAAGCGAACTCTGCGGTTGCGGCGCCGGGTCACTTGCTGTGTCGCCCGAATCGAACTTGAGGGAAACGACGTCGGCCAGGTTATATTTCTGCACCGTCGAGCCTACCTGGAAGCTTATTTGAGTGTCCGTGCCTCCCAGGAACTTGCCTTTGATGAGGCTGCCGTTCTTCAACTCCAATGTATCGGCCGACGCCATCGACGCAGCCAGCGCCAGCATCGTAAGAAGTCCGAATTTCAGGTTGAGTGTCATAGGTCCTTGCGCTTTCGATGCGGCTGCTGACTTCCTGTTTCATATATCTTGTGGATTCGTGCCGACTCACCTGGGGCGAAGCGCCTGATGGAGGCCGCATCCTGAACTGTGTCAAAAAATTGACACCCCAGTAGTCCGGGTCAATGGGCTCTTTTTCGGGCTGCCGAATTGCCCGGATTTGGGGCAGTCCCTCAGGACCACTTGCTGTTCCCCTGGGAAGATCATTTTTCGTCTCGAAACACCGCAGAATAATCTCATAACCGCGAACCTGGATCTCTGTCTAAGGTGCTGAATGCTGGGAAGCGATCACTCGATTGTCCGGTCCGTGCTGGCCGGGGACAAGGAAGCGTACGGGGTGCTTGTCCGCGCTCATAGTGCGACCGTGTTTCGAGTGGCGTTTCGGATTGCCGGCGACGAAGCCGATGCGGAGGAGATTGTGCAGGAGACGTTTTTGCGCGGGTATCAGCGATTGGAGAGTTACGAGGGTCGTTCCAGTTTCGGGACCTGGATCTACCGGATCGCTGTCAACTGTGCACTGAATCGGATCAGCCAGCCGGGGATCGAAGCGGAGTACAGGCACGGCGAGGAAAGCGACCCGGAGGAGAGAACGGTGCAGGTGGCGGCGCAGGGTGCCGACCCGGAGCGGGTGTTGTTGAGCGGCGAGATCAGCGCAGCTCAGGATGTTGCGATGCGGAGGCTGACTCCGACGGAAAAGAGCGCATTCGTACTTCGACACCTTGAGGACCGCTCCACAAACGAAATTGCGGTGGTCCTGAATATCGCCCCGAATGCGGCGAAGCAGGCCGTTTTTCGTGCGGTACAGAAATTACGGCGGGAGTTGGCACCGCTGCGGGGGAATGTATGAAGCACCTGGACGAGGACGAACTGGTCGAGTTGTATTACGGCGAGGGGAACAGTGCAGCGGATGCGCATGTGAAGGCTTGCCGCGAATGCTCGGCGCAATATGCCAGATTCAAGAAAAGTCTCGACGCGATTGATTCAGCTTCTGTGCCGGGACGAAGTGCAGACTACGGGGACCGGGTGTGGGAGACACTGCGCCCGCAACTGATTCCGTATCAGAAAAAGACCGCCGGATGGCGCAGTTGGAGGCATTGGAGAGTCGCGGCAATGCTGGTTGGCTGTGCGATGGTGTTGGGAATTGTATTCGTGAGCGGTCGTTATTGGGAGCGGATCACGACGAAGAAGACCACTTTGGCGAACAATCCGCAAGCGGGGCAGCGCGTGGTTCTGGTGGTGCTGACGGATCACCTGGATCGCACCGAGCGGCTGCTGGTGCAGTTGGAGCATGCGAATTCAATGGACAAAACCGATGACGCGCAGATGCAGTCGGAGGCGAGGGAACTGCTGGCGTCGAACCGGCTCTATCGCGTGACCGCAAGCAATGCGGGCGATCCGGAGCTGGCGGGGGCGCTTGATCGGCTTGAGGGTGTGCTGGCAGAGATTGCGAACGATCCGAATCTGAACGCAAGAGATATTGAGCGTGTACGCAACGATATGAACACGAAGGGAATGCTGTTTGAGATTCGAGTTCTGCGGGCTCGCAGTTCGGATCAGGAGAGCAGAGCGGGAATCGCGAAGGGAGCAACGATCTAATGAAAGTCAAGGTATTTGCAATTTTTCTTATCGCCGGGCTGACATTTTTGTCCCGGCCATCCTATGGTGCAGTACCGCAGCCCTTTCTGATATGGGACGGCGGTGCGGCTGCAGACGATGCGAGCCTGTATGCCGACGGAACGCGGGCAATCAACGAGAGCCGCTGGTCGGACGCGGCCGGGTTGTTCGATCGGGTAGCGCAGATGCACGGCGACCATGCTGAGGGCGCACTCTACTGGAAGGCATATGCCGAGAACAAGGAAGGGCAGCCGGCGAATGCGCTGAACACCTGCGCCGAATTGCGAAAGAGATATTCGAACAGTCGATGGCTGGAGGAGTGTGGCGCGCTGGAGATCGAGATTCGCGGCAGGAGCGGGCATCCCATGTCGCCACAGGCCGAGCCCGATGAAAACCTGAAGCTGCTGGCCTTGAATGCGCTGATGCAGCAAGACTCGTCGCAGGCATTGCCGATCCTGCAGAAGATTTTGAGCGGCAACCAATCAGAGGAACTGAAGAGCCGGGCGCTGTTTGTGCTGGCCCAGACCCACTCACCCCAGGCGGAGGCGATGATCAACCAGATTGCGCAGGGACAATCGGGCCCGGCGCTGCAGATCAAGGCGATTCGGATGCTGGCCGTCGCGCAGGGCAAGTCCGCCAGCGACGCTCTTGCCTCGATCTATCAACACAGCAGCGACCCGCAGGTAAAGAAGGTGATCCTGCAGTCCTATCTGATCACGGGAGATTCGTCGAAGCTGGCGGCAATCGCGCGCCAGGAGACAAATCCAGAGTTGGTGAAAACCGCAATTCATACGCTGGGCCCTATGGGCGATGTGCAGGACCTGCTGACCATCTATCGCGCGACGAACAGTGCGGAGACAAAGTCGGACATCATCAACGCGCTGATTCCGAGCGGCCAAAAGGGAGTGTCACCGCTGACGGAGATCGCACAGTCGGAGCGGGACCCGGAATTGCGAAGGAAGGCGATTCGCAACATGGGCATCGCGGGAGGAACATCGGTGGCTCCCGCACTGGTGAGCATCTACGAGAAGAATACGGATGTGGAGACGAAGCGCGCAGCGGCGCAGGCGCTATTCCTTGCGAATGATGCGCAGGATTTGATCACCCTCGCGCGTGGTGAGAAGGATCTGGAGATGAAGCAATACCTCGTCCAGCAGCTCAGCCTGATGCATAGCGAGGAAGCCACGAAGTACATGCTGGAAATTCTGAACAAGTAGAGAGGAATCCCCATGAGACAGGATTGGTTTGTGGCGGCGGTACTCGGCGCGTCCACGCTGGCAATGGCGCAGCAGCCGAAGGTGATCAACGCTCAATTTCGCGCAGAGCCGGCGAGCGCCGGACTGGCCGCGACGGTGAATCAGCTTCAGCACAGCACTGGACCGCTGTGGATAGGCTATGCGGTGACGACGGTTCCCGGATCGCGTTTCTCGAGTTGTTCCGGCGATACCCAATCCGAGAATGGATGCTGCGGTGTTTATCGGCTCGAGGATTCCGACCACAGTTACCGCTCCGGCGACCAGGACCATGCCCCCCAGACCAGCGTCGATATATTGGTGCGGATCGATCAGGGGGCGATCGACAAGGTCCGCTTCATTGGGAGCGGGTGCCAGATCGATGCGGGGGGATTGTCGTTCACGTGGTTGACCGGGGTGAACGAAGACGATAGCGTCGCGTGGCTGGCGAGCCTGGTTAAGTCCGAAAACAAGCATCCCACCGACGAAGCTCTGGCGGCGATCGCAATGCATGAGACCGCGAAGGCAACGGCGGCGCTTGAGGGCTTTGCCGCGTCGGCAAGTCCGCTGTGGCTGCGGGAAAAGGGCGCATTCTGGCTGGGCGCGGGACGCGGGCACGAGGGCTATCTTGCGCTGAAAAAGCTGACGACCGATCCCGATCCCGAGTTCCGCAAAAAACTGAGCTTTGATTTTTTTGTGAGTCATGATCCGGCAGCAATCGATGACGTGATCCGCATGGCGAAGTCGGATCAGGACGCAAGCGTTCGCGAACAGGCCATCTTTTGGGTCGGGCAGAAGGCAGGCGCAAAGGCCGTGGCGATGCTCAAGGATACGGTCGAGAACGATCCGGAGGTGGCCGTAAAGAAGAAGGCCGTGTTTGCGCTGAGCCAGTTGCCGAAGGATGAGGCGGTGCCCGAGTTGCTGCACGTGGCGCAAACGAATCCAGATCCGGCGGTGCGCAAGGATGCGATTTTCTGGCTTGGGCAAACGCATGATCCGAGAGCGCTGGCCTATTTTGAGCAAATCCTGGAGCACTAGAGGAACCGGGCAGATCCACCTCATTTTGGAACGGTTCAAACGGAAGGAAGTGGTCGATGATTTTTGTTTCGGAACATCCCATGACTCTTCTGGAGGAGCTGCAGGCCAGAATCCTGGCAAGAAGCGGATATGGGAGCGCATCGGGGCGAGGTACGACGCAGACGCTACTTCCTTTGTCAGAGCAGCCGGAAGACGTTTCTCTTTCAGCCGGGAGCACGCAGGTGCCGCCTATGTCTGAGAGATGTGGCGATTGAGGCCGTTGGCGATCTGTTCGGGTCAAAAAACTTCGGAACCCGAAGAAAACCTCAGGAAATTCTGGAAAAGCAAACAAGAGGCCAGGAAGAGACCTGAGAGGCCACATTTCGCACTTTGTAGGGGGGGAATTTGGAAGTGGTGCGGAGGAGGGGATTCCCCTTCGCCTACCTGAAGCTTTTTCCTAAAACAATGATAAAAGTTGGGGCTACAGGAAGCAAGCCCTGTATACAGGTTTGAGGGGTGGGCATCAAGTATTCCCAACAACACTGCAGATCTTGACACCTCAGAAACCCAGAAAAGTGTTAGGAAATGCTAGGAATATTTGTTGCGAATAGAGGTGGGCAGCCCTGGGCTAGGCCAGCTCGCCTACGACAAACGAATGCGCATCCTTGCTGCCAGCCAGCCTAACCAGGCTGCCCGCGAATCTGATTCGTTGCATCAGGGGCTACTGAGTTACGCGTTGACAGTAGAGGGGCTCATCGACGGCAAGGCTGACTGGCAGCCAGAGGACAGCAAGATCACAGTTGGCGAGTGGCTCGACTACGCGGCCCATGCGGTGCCTAAGATTCTCCAGTCTGGAGCGGTGGTGACCGATTTCGAGCAAGCACTAGGAGAAGGGAATCGACGTTCGTAGCGAGGGATCCCATGTTTATTGCTTTTGGAATACGAGGACACCCCAACTGGGCAGATTGATGCCGAGCTGCCCCGCGGCGGGCAGGAGAGAAGCGCCGAAATTGCCAACCGTTTCGATTCCTCCATAAACGGGAGCCTGCGAATTGAACACCTCTAGCCAGCTTCCGGAATTGTCGCCGGCTAGGTTGACCCGATACTGGTTTCCATCCCACTGTCCATTTCCAGCATTCACCACGATCAACAACACATCGCCATCGAGGTTGTACCGCTTGAAGGCGACCACCTGATTCTGTCCGTCGGTATGCGTGACCAGTCCAGCCGGGGAGCGCAGCCCGTCGTGATTCCAGCGGAGTTGATTGATATCCCGCACCATTTGCTGCATGGGTGCCCCAATCGGATCACCTACCTGGCGCCAGTCGAAACGATGGTCGTATCCTGCTTCAACCACGGGATCCCAAAAGCCATCGAAATGTCCTTCGGTGCCCATGAACATCATGGGGGTCCCGGGGAGGGTTGCGTTCAGGGCCCAGGCCAGCCGGGCCTTGGCTTGCGCCCAGCCATTGCTGCGGCCACCAAAGCGCTGGGTGAAATACACTCCCGAATGGTTCTGTCCGCCGTAGATCTGATCGTGTGAGCCGGTAAGATAGCTCACCTGGTGCCATGAATTGGGATCGCTGAAGCTGCCGATTCGAGTTAGCAAGAGAGGAACCACGTTGTTCCCGCTCAGTGCGGAGAAGATATCCCCGGGACTGTTCGTGTCCCAGGTGGCACAGAATCCCAACGTGCCGTAGGGGTCGGCCGGCGGGGAGGCTGCGGAAGTCGTGTCGTAAGGGTTGTATTCGGCGATTAAGTATTTGTCAGGGAACTCGTTCCGCAATTCCTGGACGACATACTGGACGGCGTCCGAGGGAATGGCCTGAACGGCATCAAAACGAAATCCATCGACCAGGTAGTCCCTCAGATACATGCGCGCGTTGTCTAGTAACAGGTCCTTCACCTCCCGCTGCCAGACGGCGAAGCCCGAACCCCAAGGGGTCGGATGTCCATCCACAAAGTAGATGCCTCCGTCCTGATTTTGTCCTGGATCTCCGGCATTATTTCCGTCGTATCGCCAGTACCGGTTGTTTTGGATTGCGGCGTGGTTATAGACCATATCCAAAAAAACCGCGAGGCCCTTCAAATGCGCGGCGTCGATGAACTGGATCAGTTCCGAGACCGCCCTTTCTGGACTGGTTGCGTAGGCATCTTCGGAGGCAAACAAATCGGACGGTCCGTACCCCTCTCCAGCGCCTCCGACGTCGCATAAGAAGTCGGTGATGGGAAGCAGCTCGATCGCGTTGAAACCAAGGCCTCGGAGGTAGTCGAGTTTGGCGATCAGATCGACGAACGTAGCGGTGTTATCGGCTACCGCAATGCCATCGTTCAACCCCACATAGGATCCAACGTGCAACTGATAGATGAGAAAATCCTGGAACGCTGGCGTCGTAAATGGCTGACGTGAGGTGGTGAAGATCGCGGGATCCACGACGTACCCCATCGAGGTCGAGTCGGAACTCTCGACTTGTTGAGCGCGTGCGTCGGTGCGGTACCACGGCTGAGAGTTGTCGTTGCTCGATCCGCCTTGGTTCGTAATGACGTATTGGTATTTCCGGTTGGGGCTAATCTCTTGCACCTGGTCTGCCGACCAGTTGCCGGCTCCCGGTTCCGGACCTAGATCAAATGCCGGCGCATTGTGGATGTTGTCGAGAACAACTTGGACGCGGCTCGCATTCGGAGCCCAGAGGCGAAAGCGGCAGCCCGTCGGCTCGAGCAAACTTCCCATTCCATCGTTGAGGGGAGCAGGAACACGCATCGATGACCTCCACTGATCTGGACAACTGAGATTCCGGGATGATCCCCCAGAACCTACCTAGTCCAGTGCGCGTCAGAAACACTTAGTGAAGTTATAGCCGAAGGTAGGGCCATGCCCAGCACCCAATGCGAGGTATCCTTGAGCCGCGATGTGACCGTGGAGCGACAAAGCTATCCCGACTCCCGTATCTTGGCGAAGTTTGGCGAAGGAAAGGCTCGAGAAGGTTGGGCCGACGGTCCCGGCATCATAAAAAAGCAGAATGTTGTAGAAGGGCAGGATGTAGTTGGTTTGGACGAAGAGAGCGTCGGGTGCTCGGAAGCGGTAGTTGGGCCAGGCGCGCAAGCTCAGTCGAGAGTCGATATCGGAGCCGCCGACTGTCGGCTCGAGATAAAAAGGCACGTTTGAGCCCGTGCCGGTTCGAGAGACCGCGAGATGGGAGACGAAGTCGAGATCTCCGAAGCCGCAGGGCTGGCGCACCTTTAGCACGTAGTTGGCAGGTTTCGACCAGTCGATGTTTTTGTCACCGCAGGTCTTGGCGAGCATGGAATCCCAGAAGTGCTCGCTGCCGGTCTTGGCATCGCCAACTTGGACGTAGTGGCGGACCCGGGTACCAAGCTGAATGTTTTCGTCCGAGTCTTCGACAAACTGCTGGAACGAAGAAGCAGGATGGCCCGGTGCGGAGTACCAGTGATACTCGACGCTGTTGTTGAAGGTGAATTGGTCGTAGGGTTTCATCAAGGGGCCGGTGTGGTTGTCGTCCTGGTCGTCGGTGCGAGGCGAGAGGATGACGATGGGGCTGGTACGCAGAGCAACATGACAATGGCCGAAGCTAGGTTGCGAGGCGAGACCGGGAACTGCCGGGGCGGTGAAATTGGCGCTGACGGAGTTCGATGCCGAGCTGTGAGGAAGATCGGTCAGCCAGAATTCCGCACCCGACTCGACGGTGAACCAGTCGGTAAGTGGAAGCGCGGCGCGGATGGATGCGAAGGAGTCGTTCTCATTAAAGACGTACTTGAGGGTGGGTGAGTCGGAGCCAATGCCGTAGAACGAAATGGTCTGGAGACTGCGATGGCCGGCTTCAAAGTGTAGACCGAAGATTTGCTTCGTACATAGGGGGCCGAGCTTGTTGCAGCTGATCTGGACTCCTAGGTGGTTGGTGCGGTGGCCGTCTTTATAGCCCTTGGGCATGAGGGTCAGTGTGCCGGTCGTATCCCAACTCCCGTTAAAAGAAAAGACCGCGGCGAGACGTGCATCTGCACTCCACAGCGAACCGCCTGCGACGGAAGGAAGTTGGCCGGTCGTGATGTCGGGCTGCGCGGAAGTGGTTAGGCCAGGAACAACGCCTGGGCCGGCTGGGAGCGAGAACGGGGAAACATAGTGATTGTTCTGTTCGAGCACTCCACCAATGGCCATGCCGTTGCCGGGAGGCATGCCAGAAAATGTCAGGTGAGCCGGGTCTTCGGAAAACAAGGCTTCCAGGCAGTCGAGTTTGACATGCACATTGTTCTTCGCAAAGCTCTGAAAGAAACCCTTGCAACTCGTGTAGGTTTGGGCAGCGCTCATGGATGGCGCCATAAATAGGAAGACACCGGCCAATAGACGGAAAAGGTGAGGTGCACGAAATGACCCGGTCATTGTCCACCTCCAGCGGCGTTCTTCGCGGTTGTGAGGGCCTGTTTCAAATAAGCAGACACTTCTGTGGAGTTCGTGAGATTGGCGTAGTTAGGGGGCGGCTGAAGGCCTTGCTGCTGGAGTGAGAACTGCATGGCGCCGGCCATGAGCATGGTGAGATCGGATGGAGCGCGGGGAATGGGGGTATTGACACCGGCGGAGATCACCGGGTCGGGTAGAGGAACCACATCGGTGCGTATGTTCCTTCCGGTGAGGGTGAGCACGTTTTCGAAGGTCGCGGCTTGAGCCTCCCGCCAGTTCAGCGGCTGGCTGCCGGGACAGAAGAGTTTCCGGACCGTGGAGACAACGGAGCAGTGATCATAGTCCCGGTCATTGATCACGGTGTTGGGCGGGATGCATGGGGAGACGAAGACCGCGGGAACCCGGACACCGAGACGAGTGAAGTCGAATACGTCGGGTGGCCCGGCGTGCTGGACGTCGGGAACGTTGTTGTAGATGGGATTGCGCGTCAGGACCGGGGGCGGAACGTGGTCAAAGATTCCACCGTGCTCGTCATAGAGGATGAGGAAGAGTGTGCTCTTCCAGTCTTGACTGTTGGTGAGGGCATAATAGATCTCGCGAATGAGAGCTTCGCCACGGTTAATGGGAAAGTCCGGATGCTGGCTATTGGCGAATCCTCCTTGGCCGTCGTCGTCATAGGCGGGCTCGATGAAGGTGTACGCGGGAAGATTGCCGTTGGTTGCGTCAAATACGAAATTCGCGTAGTCGCGAAACTTGCCCATGTTCCCGAGCAGGTATTTGTTGGCGAGGAGAACCGACGAGCCGCCTGTGTAGATGGCAAAATCGTGGGGCGTGGTGTCGTTGAAACTTTCAAAGATGGTGTGCACCATGAAGGGCGCTGCCATCACATCCTGGGTGAGGGAGCCGGCAGAGCTGGCACCGTGAACAAACAGACGGTTAGGAATCGTCGAGCCAGGCACGGAAGAGAACCAGCGATCGCAGACGCCATATTGGGTAGCCAGTGTGGAAAGAATGGGCAGCGTCTGCGGGGCGAAGCATTTCATGATGCCGCCGGCATGGGCTGCGTCTTTACAGTCGTCAAAGTAGTCGCGCACGAAACCCTTCATGTCGGGATTGCCGACCGGGTCGCCGGTCGACGAGATTTGCCAGGTCACATGCGCAAACTCGTGGTTAGGATCGGGATTGAGGTCTTCCACATCGCCGGCGTCGTCGCTCACCCCGACGTTGGTCGTGCCCTCTCCGGCCGGAAGGTTCCATTCGTTCCCATTCAAACCATTGATGGCGGGATTGGTTCTCTTGAGGAACCCGAGCATATGGTCAAAGGATCGATTCTCCAGCATGAGAACGACTAGGCGCGTGATCTGCGTAGGCATGGACCTCACCTCACCTGAAAATTTCCTTGAAACGAGCGCAAGAATTCGTCTAGTCATGACCAAAATCGCATTTCCATCTCATGTCCGAGGAATTCCGCCAAAGACCTCGGATTATCCCAAATCTTCCAAACGCGTTTCGAAAGCGTTATCCACTACCACTGACCGGGATTGGTCGAGTTGCAGTGCAAAGTGACGGTTTGCCCAGGATCAACATGAACTGTCTTCGTGGGACATTGGAATTTTCCGCCGCCGAAGGGTGCCTGGCCGGCCACCGAGATCTGGTAGGTGCCGGGGGCAGAGACATTAAACGTGGCGTCGGTGGTTTGCTGCATTGGCCGATTGTTAATGGTGATGACGGCGCCGGTGGGTGTGGAAGAGATCACCAATCTGGCTGGCCCCGGGGGCATCTGTGGTAGGAGTCCCGCTGGGAGCAGCAGGACAGCAATTGGAAACAGAGCAAGCCGTACTCGTAATCTCATAGCGGGCTCTTTTCCATGAGATCGAGTCGAGCAAAATCGGTGAAGAAAACCGCCGCAAGGATCAGGGTGACGAATTGTGCGGAGGTCAAATAAGAGTACATTGAATCGTAGGGATTGAATGTCTGATAGTTCAAGAAAACGCCCTGCACAAACCCTTGGCAGAGGAACCCGTAGTAGATCGAAACCCCAGCGAACAAGGCCGCGAGAAAGGCCGCTTGCACGTGCGCAGACTTCAGTTCTTTGCGGGCATTCACCATGAGCCATCCGATTCCACCAATCAGCGCCATGGCCAGGTTAATCAGCTGAGAGATCTTTCCGCCTTCCGTATTCAGCTGCATCTTTTGCCATTCGGTCGGTGCAGCGGGTCCAGATGGAAAGCCTGGAGTGGAAGAGAGAACTGTGTTCGCCTGATACTTTTGGTAGTAAACGTAGTAGGCGCACTTTTGTGTGGTCCACAAAACCGCTCCGATGAGGGCTACGGCCAGAAAGTACCGGCCGCGGCTGAATTCAGGTTGGAAGAGCCATGACGGCATGTGTAGATGGGACGACATCGATCGACCTCCCAAGAAAAGGAAAGATAGCCGTAGGAGGAGACTTTCAAGCAGGTGATCGATGAATAGTGATCGATGGTGCCAGAACGTAACACAATTTGTCTGCTCGAGCCCGAGTTTTTTGGGTGTGGGGCGCGGGTTGCGAGCAGGGGTAGGCAGGCTCAGTCACAGCTTTCTTGGCTCCGTCACTCTCTCGTCAGACTTGCTACCGATCACGATCTTCCCAAGTTTTGTGATCTGATTTTGTAACGAAAAGAAGCTTCCACGCACGATCACTATGTGCAGAGTATTCCTCCGTATCTCGGAATCCGGCGGTTTGGATCAACTCAACGGTTTCGGTCGGTGGAGAGGTCTCTCTGTCACGAAATCTTTTCTTGACACGATTGTTAGCGATACCGTCCTCGCGAATAGCAGGAATTGGCATTGAATTTATAGGGCCCACCAGTGCCGCCATCCGTCCCGCCCATTACGTTATAGAAGCAGTCCATCGCAGAGTTGGAAGAATGAATCGATGAATGTCCTCCCGGCCCCCCTCCTCCAGTCACATCACATCCCACGGCAGGCCACTTGACTCCCGATCTCCACCACGAAGGCTGCGACGCAAGATAGAACGAGGCCGGGGGAGAGGATGGGCAATTTGTATCCGCTGCTCCCGCGATGTTGTCGTAGTTGCCGGAAAAGTAAGCCGTATTATAGGCATTGGCCGAGTCGATGGAACTTCTCCCCGAGTCGCCTATCGTTCCATAACCGAAGCTCTTGGTGTAGGCAACCGTATCCCATGCGCGGGTCCTATTCCACAGGATGTTTGAGGTCTTGGTCAGACTTAGGGCAGATTGCTCTGCCGATCCCAATACGTTTGCGACGAAGCTGTCCTGGGTACTCAGAGCGTAGACGTCCAACGACCGTGCTGCTTGAGTCTGGTAGGAGCATCCTGAGGTAACTGTGCTTCTTCCATTCAAGGGGTAACAGGCGCGCCCTGTTCCCTTCGACCAGTTTCTGTAGGCAACTTGATAGCTGCTCGATCCCCACACAGAATCGAAAACAATATAGGGCAGAACGTTTCCTTCCCAAAGGTTGTAATCAGGGTTCGGACCGTGGGTATAGGTTCCTCCTGTGCCTCCCAAAAGGAGCGTGTTCTGGTCTAATCCGCCTTCCATATAGTTGTAGGCAACGACGTTTCCTACCGATCCATCCTGGAGGTTAACTGCCGTCTGCATTCTTTCGAGAATGTTGTTTTCGATCAGGACATTGGAGGTTTTGAACTGAAGCTGGATCTCGTTTTCCGTTGAGCCGGAAGTGTGGCGGTAGGCATCTGAGAAATAGCTGTCTCTTACTTCATCGCGGAAACCGAAGTCGATCTGGACATGATTTCCGTTCCCGTCAACGTAGTTCCCTTCGATGCCTTTGACCCAACAGAACTCGCAGGTGTTCATGCGGATGTTGTAGCTCTGGCCGGTATTGTTAGCGTAAAGCTGAAGGTCTTCGATTCCAGCGTAACGAATGGTCGCGGAGAACGGAATGGCTTCGGGAGCGTTGGTTAGAGGGACATAGAGCTTGGGCGTAAAGGTAATCGTCCTTCCTGAGATACCGGTAATCTGGACGATCTGCCCCTGATTGCGTGTGCCTCCATCAGAGAATCCATCGCACCACGTGCAGGTTCCGTCTCCACCAACGTTGGTTATAGGAGGAGCGTTGAGCTGCGAGAGATACATGAACTGCCCTTTGACGAATTCTATTGCCGAGGAAACGACCAGCGAGGTCGAACCTGCCGTCGACCCTGATGTAATCGACACGGAATTGCTCAGTTGCGGTTCCTTCCCAATCATTTGAATTGCGGAGCCAGAAGTGCCGGTCTCCGAAATGATCGTCTGGTCTGCGCCAGAGCCCCTGAGTGTCACGTTCGATGGAATCTCGAGATTGGAGAGTGAAAACGTTCCTGCTCCCAGAAGGACATATCCGCCATCCCCGGGACTAGAACGCGTGATTGGGTGAGCCAAGGCGCAGCGATTCAATGCTTTCTGAACGGTTGAGGTACTAACACCTGCCGAGAGAGTTGATCCGCATTGTTTCCTTGTGGTTGGAATACCGCCTGGAATGCCCACACTTGCGCGGCTCCAGTCCACGCACCGACCTGCGGGGAGATACCTAGAACATAGTTGCTGCCCCGCCGCCGATACAGCCACGACAAGAGCGAGAGCCGTAAGTATCTTCACTAGGTTCACACAACGATAATGGTTGAACCGCTCGCCAGATTTGTACTACGACCTCTTCGACGAGCATGAGGCCAATTCGAATGAAACGATAAATGACAAGAGATGACCGATTCCGGAACCCATCACGATTATAGGTCGTTCGGCTTGTCAACCGCTCGGAACGCGCGTTCTTCGCGCGAACCCTACTCCTGGCAACCTCAATGCAATGCTAAGTGGAAAATGCTGGCGCTCCCGACAAATGCGGCACCGCGAGGGATATCTTAATCGGATTAGAAACCAAATGTCCGACATTCGAAACCTCGATCTGCGGAGATCGCCCGTTCGCCCGCAGTACGAGCATGCTGGCTGTCTGGAGTAATTCATAGCGCCTCCTCAGGGAATCGGGACCTCCGTTATGGGGCCCGGACAGTGTGGTGGGTACTGTCGCTTTGAAGCGAAACTCTAACGAAACACTAGGTTGGCTCGCGGCAACGCCGCAAATTCTGTGCTTCATCAATCCAATGTCTCTGCATTTCGCATCCTATATGAAGTACGCGGTTTCTCCATTGGGCTTTATGGCTACTAACAGGTCTTCATCCAAATTGACTAAAGCGATCAAGAAGACTCTGATCAAGGTGGAGAAAACCTCTGGAGTGCCCGAGAATAATCCTGCTCTCAAATCCCTGAAAGCGATACTGACTCGACGACTCGGTGAGTTAGCGAGAGCACCAGACCCACAGCATCCACCCTTTCCTGATTGGACGGACGGTTCTCGCCGTTAGACGTTGCTCCCCGATCTTGCGTTCTGATCCGTCTGGCGATCATAGTACGCTCTTCAAAGCACTGGCCTGCCTTGACTGGGCTCGATTGCCCGGCTGCGCAGCACGGTGAGCCGCAATGAGCAACGCGCAAGTGCTGTTCGGCGAGAAGACGATGGCGAAGATCGTCACGGATTCGATGGCGTCGCGCCGGTTTGCCCTGATCCTCCTTGGGTGGGTTTGCTGCGCAGGCGCTTCTGCTGGCGTGCGAGGGCATTTATGGTGGGATGGCGTACCCGGTGTCCCAGCGGACGCAAGAAGGGTGGGTATCCGCATGGCGCTGGGTGCACGGCGAAGCGATGTGCTGCTGTTCGTATTCAAGGGCGGCTCCAGCGACAGACTACGATCGGCAGGAAGATAGGAAGCCATTGGCTTATAGCCGAACATCGGAGCTTCAAAAGAGTGCGTGTTTCCAGTCAAGATCAAAACTAGATCATGCGGCCTGCTTTCGCCCAAAGTCAATAAGGCTTTCCCCAGGGCTTCATCGCGAGATCCTTGAGACGTATCTGCAGAGGGCACATCGAAGGCGAGGGCCCATAGATCTGGATAGTCACTAGGAAGCACGCGCATCGTGAGAAGAAGGTGCAACATCGCTTCGCTTGCTCTCCCATCCTCAGCACCGTCATTCCAGCCCGGTTCAGCAAACATCAGTGTGTTACCGTGCTTTGGTCTCTTGAGGTTAGAGCGTGTTTCATAAACCCGTTTTATGTCAGGGCTCGACTTTCAGTCGTGCCGGAAAAGGGCTGAAACGATGAGGGGTGTTAACCCCTACGGGACCACGCCCAGATGTTGCGGCCATTTATGAAACACACCCCAGGAAGTCTGTCCGCGACCACATCGGCCGGAGCTTGTGAGGCCGCCGGCCAACAGCGAGACAATTTGTATCGCCCCATTCGGCGCTCTCATGATTGGCCCTTGGCAAAATTCATTCGGGGAGAATTTCGGATTACACCAGTAACGACCCGAACCGCCCCTGACGTTACAATTCTCCGCCTGTCTCTCATCCGAGCGCCTGTTTGAGATCCGCGACGAGATCTTCCGGATGCTCGAGGCCAACTGAAACACGAAGGAGATCCTCAGGAACCGCTCCGGCAGGATGCATGACGGAAACGGCGTGCTGGATGAGGCTCTCCGAGCCGCCGAGGCTGCCGGCATTGATAAACAGCCGAACGCGCGAAGCCACTTCGATCGCACGTGCCCGCCCGCCTCCGGCCTACAGTCTTGGGCAAACTTCATGGAATCACCTCGTTCTTTGAGCGAAGTCTGGTATCTCGATCACAACCAACAATGAATGGGCAAGGGAAACCTCCCAGCTATTGAAAGCGGTGCAGCACAGTGACCGGGACTGAACCGTCAGGTCTCCGCGCAACCTCCCAGGAAAGCTCGCTTCCACTCATTTGATAAGGGCGCACCTGTGAGGTGTCATCCTCATTGGAAAACGAAGCACGATCAACGTGGAAGGTGATCGTATGTCTGTTAGGGTCGACGCTGTATGTTCCGAAGTGGACGCTCGTACTTAGACAGGCTTCTTTGTACTCTTCAGCTGTTCCCTTGAGTTTATTACCTGAGGAAAACTTCAGACGCTTTGCACGATAGATTTGAACAGAGTAATGCCCATCGGAAGTAAAGATGACAAGGCCGTGCGGATTGTCTCCATAGTCAGAAGCGCGCGTACCATCTGGAAGTATCTTGTACGCTGCAGTCAGAACCCACGTGCCAACAATGGAAGAAGATTGTGCAGTAGCGGCGAGACTTGCCATGCAGAAAAGAGCGAGAAGCGAGAAATGGCTGATCTTCATGCGGCTAATGTAGCAATCAGCCAAGAACCGCACAATTTGATTCTTCTCAAGGCATCGTTGAGCGCAATTTATGTTTTTGTGCCTGGGTGGTAGAAATGTCGATGACACTGTTGTGCTTAGTTGCGCGTGTCTTCTCATTGGGATGAGATGCCAGAGCCAACTTGAGCGACTGCGAGAGTAGTTCAGTCATGCGATCAATAGTCCTGCTATCAGAATGTGTGCCTCGTTGCAAGGTAACAGGCAACTGTCCAAGTTCAGGTAGACCATGGAGCGAACCAGATGCAGTGAGACCGTCAGGAAGATTCAGCGCCGTACGCGCCGTAACACCAAGGCCACCAAGTAACGACGCCCAAAGACCATCCAAGCTTGGGCTGTTGGCAGCAATGCGGTACGGAATCTTCTTTGCATCGAGTTGCTCGATCACCCGCCTGCGGAAGATACACTGCGGGCCGAGCGTGGCTAAGGGCAAAGGCTGATCTTGTGGTCGAGCGAAGCTCGATGCGGCAATCCACACCAGATCAAGATGACCTATCGTCTGCGCCGCGGCACGGCCTTCATGGCCAATGACAACTGCAAGATCAATTTGTGATGCTTCAACTGCGTCGGCGAGAGCAGCGTTGCCTTCGATACGTAGCTCTATCTGCATTTGCGGATAGAGTGAGGAAAAGCGCGAGAGAACCGACGGTAGAACCGAGGCAAAATCCTGCGTACACCCTAGGCGAATATTGCCCGCAATGCTCGCTCCCTGCATAGTGTCCAGCAACTCATCGTGGAGCGCGAGAATACGACGCGCATAATCGAGCACAGCCACTCCAGCTTCCGTCAGCGCCAAATTACGCCCATGCTTACGGAAAAGGGCGATGCCAAGGTCATCCTGAAGGCGCTTCATTTGCAGACTAATCGCTGAGGGCGTGCGGCCAAGTTGCTCTGCAGCCTGTGCTAGACTTCCAAGTTCCTGGGCTACAGAAAGCGTGCGGAGAGTATCGAGATCGAGGTTGGTGTGCACGGACATAGGGTGTTCGTAGTTTAAATGATCGATTCCTTCAAGACGGCTTTTGTCCAACGAGAGAGGGACAACACGCTGATCTACTGCCTCCGCAACTGCCAAGCGGATGTCTTAGACTAAACGCGTGAGACGCATCCATCGCCATCCCTTTGCTTCCTGTGTCATCGATTGATGTCGACTCTCCTCAGCTGATCGTCCGTTATTCAAAACACTCAACCCGAGCTTAGATTGAGCATAACTCCCAACCGGCCGGCCCCGTACTTCACTCACAGCGTATGGAATTCATTGGGTCTGTGCGCATGGCCCGGCGAGCCGGAAGATAACAGGAGACAAATGCGGCAAACAGCAAAATGCTCACTACGCAGGAGAGCGTGAGTGGATCGCTGTTGCCGACTCCGTAAAGTAGGTGAGAGAAACTTGGCAACAGGTAAATGAGCGCCGACGCAGCGAGAATTCCAATGACCAGTCCTGTAATGGCCATACCGATCCCATTGCCCACGATCATGCAGAAGACCCTGCTTCTGTCTGCACCAAGAGCCATGCGAATGCCGATTTCCTGTGTGTGTCGCATTACTGAGTAAGACATGACTCCACAGATTCCGACCGAAGATAGCAGCAATGCCAGAGCCGCAAAGGCAACGAGGAGCAGGCTAGGAAGGTTTCTCGATGCCATGGACTGAGACATCAGATCGCGCGATGTTCTCGACATCCCCCAAGCGGTGACCTTGCGCGGGACTGTTCGCGAAGCAATTCCCGAATAGCCATTAGCTTATGAAGCCGCAAAACCTTTCTTCCCGACTCGCGGTGCACTCGGTAGTTCTTTCATTTTCACGAAGCCGGCTCGCAGTTCCTCGGTGGTCCTGCCGCACCATTTCTTCGAGCATGATGATTGTCTCGGTCGGATGAGAGTCTGCATTGTGCTGGCTGCTCGATCAAAGACTGCCAACCGCTCTGCCCAGTCTTGGTTCGCCCACATCGCGTATCACGATATCAGAGAGCCTGGAGATGGTAGAGCCAAGCTTCCGGCGCTCGAGCCTCTTGGTGCCAGTAGCAGTGAACGTGTCAGCCGTCCAATTCCGGAACCTCAATTTCTGCGCACAGGTTGGCACCGGAATTCTCGCTGGTGCCATACTCACTCTGGTGCTCAATAGGGTGCTGGCGGGCTGGGAAGCCGAGAGTTCGCGCAATCCCCGTCTACTGCTCGCCGCCGCAGGGGTGCTGGGCCTGTTGGCCGCCGTGGCGTGCGCGCTGCCAGCCTGGCGCGCGGCAGCATCGAATCCGATGCGTGCAATCCGATACGGCTGATCAATAGTAATTGAGAATAAAGGGTCCGGGTGGAGGGTCAACCGCCCAAGACTCATAATCTCAGCTAACAAAGAGCAGTATTTGCCGGCCTTTCTTGACCAAGCGGCTTCCTGAAATGACAGATACAGACCAAAACGCTCATTGATCTATTCAAGTCGATCAATGTTCTCCGCAAATGGACGTAAAACCGGCTACAGTTCAAGGTGCCGGCAAGTTGACGAGAAGCTGACTACACGGCCCAGTGACGTGAACGGCGTTTCCGGTTCGAACGGTCAATGGACGAGCCTGCAAGTTAGAGTTGAAACGTACACAATCCCGCGATAGGAAGTCTCGTACTTCGGCTCCGATTGAGCCTTTGGTACATGGCTTCACGTTGGTAGCCGGGGTCCCGATAGGGGCCGCGGGAACTCAACGCCTCTTTTCCACGATGCGCGTGTGCGCCTGAGCACGATCAACGTCGCTGACGATCTTTGAGAGAGCGGCGAACGTCCTCTGCGCGGTGGCGGAGATGTCTTTCTCGCCTTTCTCGAACCAGCACTGATGGGTGGTACCAAGCACGGCAAAGACCAGTCCCGCCAGCAGATGAGCCGTAACGCCGTCTTTGCACCGCCTGCTGAAGGCCTGTGTGACCCGGTCCTGAACGGCGGCGACGCGGGAGAGCTGTGCTTCACGAGCAGCGGGATACTTGTCGGCAATTTGCATAAGCTTGCCCGACCGAGGATTGGAAGCCGACTTCTGAGCAACTTTGAAGACGACTTCACAGAAGAGTTCCCCTACAGACAACGAAGGCGGGCAGGATTCGATTGCGCTGACGAGTGAGGTACCCCATTCGACGATGGGTTGCGCCATCAGGTCGCTTTTCGACTCGAAGTGACGGAAGAATGAGCGTCGGGAGGTACCGGCTCGTGCCGCTATCTCATCGACGGTTGTCTCGTCGAACCCTTTTTCGAAGAACAGATCGATCGCCGAATCCCAGATTGCGTTGCGAGCGAATTCCTGCTTGCGCTCCTGAAGACTGACACGGGCGGGCACGGCGACGGACGAAGCTTGCGAAGCGGCATACATGATAGATAAGAGGATAGCATTTGTGGCATCAAATGCAAATATGGCATTTTCATGTTGACATGACACTACGTGCCATACTATTGTTCAATTGATGAAATCGACGACCTTCCTGTGCACTCTATTAAGCGCGGCATTTGCGGTATTGGTGGCCGCGCCTTGCGCGTCGCCGCAGAACACCGTTTCGGGCGACCGTGAGATCGATCGCAAGGTGGAGGCACTGCTGAGGCAGATGACGGTCGAGGAGAAGATCGGCCAGCTGACCCAGTCGTTCCATTTCGTCAAGAACGCCAAGTCGGACCAACGCGTGGTCAACGGAGAGATAGGGGCCTATGTCTGGGAGACAGATCCGGCAGAGATCAATCGGCTGCAGCATCTGGCCATTGAAAAGTCGCGGCTGCATATCCCGCTCATTTTCATGATGGATGTGATCCACGGTTACGGCGTAACTTTTCCGGTGCCGATCGCAACGGCGGCCTCGTGGGACATGCCAATGATAGAGAACGAACAACGCATGGTGGCCAAGGTGGCACGAAATGCCGGTCTGCAATGGGCTGCCTCACCCATGGTCGATATTGCACGCGATCCGCGATGGGGCCGCATCATCGAGGGGGCCGGCGAAGATCCGTATCTCGGCGCAAAAGTGGCTGTGGCGCAGACGCGCGGATATCAGGGCACGGGGCCAGTGGATGGCGATCACATGGTTGTTTCGCTGAAGCACTTTGCGGGCTACGGCTACTCGGAAGGCGGCCGCGATCACGATGAGGCGCTGATTCCAGAGAGTGTCCTGCGCAATATCGTTCTGAAACCGTTCAAGGCGGCGATCGATGCCGGGGCAGGGTCAGTGATGAGCGCATATATGGATCTGAACGACGTGCCGGCTACCGGCAACCACTGGCTATTGACGGATGTTCTGCGAACTGAGTGGGGATTCAAAGGAGTCGTGGTCAGCGACAACAATGCTGTCACCGACTTGGTTGCGCACGGGTTCGCCAAGGATCAGGAAGACGCCGGCACGCGCGCTCTTGCCGCAGGCGTCGATTTGCAGATGTCGAACTTCGGCAACGTGAGCGGGTTGCTCGCCGCGGGGAAAGATGGGACGGTCAACGTTCAGGAGCTGGATCGTTCTGTCCGCCGGATGTTGAAGTTGAAATATCAGCTCGGACTCTTCGATCGTCCATACATTGACGAATCAGCAGCCGTCAACTTTGACCGGCAACCGCTGTTGAAGGCTGCCAGGAACGCCGCAGAACGCTCTGCCGTACTACTCAAAAACGCAGACAATCTCCTGCCGCTTCGCACAAACGCCTACAAGAAGGTCGCACTGATCGGGCCGCTTGCGGACTCCAAGCAGAACACCCTCGGGCCATGGCTCACACGGGAAAATGTTGACGAAACGGTGACGGTCCGTCAAGCCCTGGAAGAGTCCAAGAGATTCGATTCGGTCACCTACGCGCAGGGCGTTC
>Ga0335073_10002377_pt1 | contig 25705 bp, 24 predicted proteins | sample Lox_Sample_22_FD_207093 | JGI IMG/M metagenome (GOLD analysis project Ga0335073, IMG submission 207093) | Soil microbial communities from Loxahatchee National Wildlife Refuge, Florida, United States - Lox_Sample_2.2 | ecosystem: Environmental > Terrestrial > Soil > Wetlands | place: USA... | reverse complement strand
GCGGCGGCCTCTATTTGCCACGCCGTGCCGACTATGCCCCCGGACCGGGATTGGGGACCACCGCAGGCGGCGCCGGGAAGGGGGTAACCGGGGACGGAGGCCCGGGCGGAGTCGGGGGCTTGGGGGGAAGGGGCGGAGTGAACGGCGGCGGCGGCGGCGCCGGGGTGAGCGGCCCCGGCGGACCCGGCATCCCTGTATATGGCTTTCTCGCCGCAAATGGCGCCACGAGCATCACATCCTTCGGGGAGAGATACGCGCCTGGGGGGTTTGGCGGCGGCGGCGGCGGCGGGTACAACGGCGGCGGCGGCGGCGGCGGCTTCTCGGGCGGTGGGGGCGGCAGCGTTGGCCAGGATGAATTTCTTGGCGGCGGCGGCGGCGGCGGCGGCTCTTATCTGGCGCCGGCGTTCACCGATTCGGTCCTCCTGTCAGGCGTCAATCACGGCAACGGCTTCGTGACGATCGATCCGGTGGTCCCCGAACCCTCCACCTGGGCCATGATGCTCGCGGGCTTCGCCGGACTCGGCTGGCTCGCGCGCCTGCGCGCGCGAAGAGCGAAGCCGTCCTGACGGCGCTCCTCTTCGGCGCTATAGCGGGGAGCGGCGCGCCCCGCGCCGCCCTTCTTGTGACAGGCCGCGCCACGTGAAGAACCGCCTTCATTTCATTTCCGGCCTGCCGCGCTCGGGCTCGACCCTGCTTGCGGCGCTGCTCAGGCAAAATCCGCGCTTTGTCGCCGGGATGAGCAGTCCGGTCTATGCGCTCTTCCGTTCGATGCTGGGCGAGACCAGCGCCCGCAACGAAGGCTCGGTCTTCATCGACAACGACATGCGCAAGCGGCTGCTTACCGGCGTTTTCGACGCCTTTTACGCCGAAGTTGCGCCGGAGACGGTGCTCTTCGACACCAATCGCGGCTGGACGACCAAGCTGCCGGCGTTGGTCGAGCTTTTCCCTGACGCCAAAGTGATCTGCTGCGTGCGTAATCCCAGTTGGGTTCTCGACAGCGTCGAACGGCTCGTCCGTCGCAACGCCTACGAGCTTTCCGGCATTTTCAGTTTTGATTCCGGCGGCACCGTCTACTCGAGGATCGACGGGCTCTCCTCGGCCGGCGGCATGTTCGGCTTCGCCTATAACGCGCTGCGCGAGGCGGTCTACGGCGAGCAGTCGGACCGGCTGCTTCTCGTCCGCTACGAGACCCTCACCACGAACCCGCTCGGGACCCTCGCCGCCATCTACGGCTTCATCGGCGAGGAGCTCCACCCGCACGACCCGAAGCACATCGAGCCCTGCTACGACATGATCGAGTTCGATGCGAGGCTGGGCACGCCCGGCCTGCACGACGTCGGGCGCTCGGTCGAGGCGCGCGAGCGCGCGACCATCCTGCCGCCCGACCTCTTCCTGCGCTTCCAGAAGGACGCCTTCTGGGAGGACTTGAAGCAATTGCCGTCGGCGGTGAAACTGGTGTGAACCGCCCCCGGCTGCCGCTTGCGCCGGAGGCGCCGAACGAGAGGCGTCTCAATTGCGCGTGAGACGGCCGAAACCCGCTTGACAGTCTGCCCTCGCCCGGATCCTCGAGCCCTCGACCTGGGCGATGATGCTCGCGGGCTTCGGCGCGATGGCGCTGCGGCGCAAGCGCAAGCTCACGCCGGCTTGAGGCTGGTCCCTGCTCCCGCTTTGCGGGAGTGGTAGCGCCAGGCGCCCCGGAGATCCTCGGAAAAACCGCCAATTGAAACATTTTCTTGCCAAAACCAGAATCCAAGGCTATGCTGTCAAGATGATGGGAAGACGGATCGAGCCGCGGCGGGATGAACAGGAGCGCGACGCGCGGCGGGAGAAAAAAAAGTGCTTGAATCGCCGGTAACCCTTTGAAAAGGCCCGATTCAGAAAAATAAAAGAAAGCAAATGAAAGCGGTTTCGCTTTCGTGGGCTTTCGCCGATTTTCGCCGATTTTCGCCCCATTTTCAACGGCGGGAGTCTGTGCGTTTGCCCTCCGGCGGCGCCGGGCGTCCAGCCGCGACGCCCGCCGGGGCGCGCCGCAGGTGAGCCGGGGAGCGGTTGTTCGATGAGGACTGGAGCCTTCGCCGCTCCGGCCGGGCGGCCGAAGGACTCAGACCGAGAAGCTCACCCCGCAGCCGCAGGAAGCGACCGCGTTGGGGTTCTTGACCCGGAAGGACTGGCCCATCAGGTCGTCGACGAAATCGAGCTCAGCCCCCTTGAGGAGTTCGAGCGACACCGGGTCGACCAGCACGGTCGCGCCGTCGCGGGTCACCGCGACATCGTCTTCGGCGCGGCGCCGTTCGACGTCGAAGGCGTATTGGAAGCCCGAGCAGCCGCCGCCCTTGACCGAGATCCTGAGCGCCGCGCCCTCCTCGCCCTTGAGGATCGCGTTCAGCCGCCTGGCCGCGCTGGCGCTGATCGAGACGCCCTCGAGGGGAGGAGAAACGGCTTCGTTCATGGCCAATCGCCCTTTAATCGCTTGCGCCGCCAAGCCGGCGCCGCCAAAGACTCCGCTGACCAAAGATATGGACGCCCGGTGAAGAGCGCAATGTCAAGCGACCGAATGAGGGACGCGCCCGCGCGGGGGCCGCGCGCCCCTTACGCCGCCGATCCGGCGCGCGCGCCGGGGCGCCTCGCGCCCGAGCCGCCGTCGGCGACCCGCACCGAGTTCCAGCGCGACCGCGACCGCATCGTCCATTCGACCGCGTTCCGCCGCCTCGCCCACAAGACCCAGGTGTTCGTCGACCACGAGGGCGACCACTTCCGCACCCGCCTCACCCACACCATCGAAGTGGCGCAGATCGCGCGCTCGCTCGCCCGGGCGCTCAGGCTCGACGACGATCTCGCCGAAGCGGTCGCGCTCGGCCACGACCTCGGCCACCCGCCGTTCGGGCATACCGGCGAGGACGCGCTCGACGCCTGCATGGCCGGGCATGGCGGCTTTGACCACAACAGCCACGCGCTGCGCATCGTCACCGAGCTTGAGCGCCGCTATGCCGACTTTGACGGGCTGAACCTCACCCAGCCGACCCTGGCGGGGCTCGTCAAGCACAACGGCCCGCTGCTCGACCTCTCCGGCGCTCCGGCGAAGCGATATTGCGCCCGCGGCGTTCCGGCCTCGATCCTCCGCTACGATCAGCGGCAGTCGCTCGATCTCGCCTCTCACGCCAGCCTCGAGGCGCAGGCCGCCGCGATCGCCGACGACATCGCCTACGACGCCCATGACATCGACGACGGCTTGCGCGCCGGCCTCTTTTCGCTCGCCGACCTCCGCGCCGCGGTTCCGTTCGCCGCCGGACTATTGTGCGAGATCGATGATCTCTACCCGGGCCTCGAAGAACCGCGCGTCATCCACGAGCTTACCCGGCGCGTCATCACCCGGTTCATCGAGGATGCGATTGGCGAGAGCGGCCGGCGGATCGCCGCCGCGCAGGTCGACAGCCCCGAAGCGGTCGCCGCAGCCGGCCAGACCCTGGTCGGCTGGTCGGCGGCGGTCGAAGCGGCCGACCGCGACGTCAAGGCGTTCCTGTTCGCCCGGATGTATCGCCATCCGGAGGTGCGCAAGGTCCGCGACCGGGCGGACGCGATCGTGCGGCGGTTGTTCGACGCCTACATGACCGAGCCCGCCGCGATGCCGCCCGACTGGGCCTCGAAGGCCGGGCAGGGCGAGCGCGCCCGGGCGGTCGCCGACTACATCGCCGGCATGACCGACCGGTTCGCCATCGCCGAGCATGCCCGCCTTTTTGACGGCGCTTCAGACTTGCGATAGAGGCGCGCGCTTCTTAAGGCGCCACGGCGTCGACGGCACGGAGAAAAATGAACATTTTCGCCGACTTCCAGTCGCGCATCGCCCGGCTGCTCGAGCAACGGATCGCCGCCGGGGACCTGCCCCGCGGCCTCGATCTTGGCCGCTTCGTCGTCGAGCCGCCGCGGGAGGCGGCGCACGGGGATCTCTCGACCAATGCGGCGATGGTCTATGCGCGGGAAGCCAAGGAAGCCGGCTCGAACCCGCGCGCCCTCGCCGCATGCCTCGCGGCGGATCTTGCGCGCGAACCGGACGTGCTCAGCGCCGAAGCCGCAGGGCCGGGCTTCATCAACATCGTGCTCAAGCCGGAAGTCTACCATCAGGTTCTAAGAGCGATCCTCACCCAGGGCGTGCGTTTCGGGGCCGGGGCGCCGAGCGCGGAGGGGCCGGTCAACGTCGAATATGTGAGCGCCAACCCGACCGGGCCGATGCATGTCGGCCATGCGCGCGGCGCCGTGTTCGGCGACGCGCTGGCGAGCCTTCTCATCTTCTCCGGCCGCGAGGCGACGCGCGAATATTACGTCAACGACGCCGGCGGCCAGGTCGATGTCCTGGCCCGCTCGGCCTTCCTCCGCTACCGCGAGGCCATGGGCGAGGCGATCGGTCCGATCCCCGACGGCCTCTACCCCGGCGACTACCTGAAACCGGTCGGCGAAGGGCTTGCGCAGGAGTTCGGCGCGGCGCTGAAGGATGCGCCCGAAGCGGACTGGCTGCCGAAAGCGCGCCAGCGCGCAATCGACGCCATGATGGCGATGATCCGCGCCGATCTCGCCGCGCTCAATATCACCCACGAGGTGTTCGCTTCGGAGCGCGCTCTCACGGGCGCCGAAGGAGGCGAGGATAAGGTGCGTGAGGCGATCGACTGGCTGCGGGAGCGCGGCCTCATCTATGAGGGACGCTTGCCGCCGCCGAAGGGCGGCGCCGTCGAGGATTGGGAAGACCGCGAACAGACATTGTTCCGGTCGACTGAGTTCGGCGACGATGTCGACCGGCCGCTGATCAAGTCTGACGGCGGCTATACCTATTTCGCCGGCGACATCGCCTATCACAAGACCAAAATCGACCGCGGCTATCGGACCCTGGTCGACGTCTGGGGCGCCGACCACGGTGGCTACGTCAAGCGGATGCAGGCCGCGGTCGCCGCGCTATCGGGCGGAAAGGCGAGGCTCGAGGTGCGCCTTTGTCAGCTTGTCCGCCTTATGCGGGCGGGCGAGCCGGTCAAGATGTCGAAACGCTCCGGCGACTTCGTGACGCTTCGTGAGGTGGTGGACGAGGTTGGGGCGGACGCCGTCCGATTCATGATGCTTATGCGCAAGAACGACGCGCCGCTCGATTTCGATCTGGCGAAGGTGATCGAGCGCAGCCAAGACAACCCAGTCTTCTATGTGCAATACGCGCACGCCCGCGCCTGCAGCGTCTTAAGGCAGGGCAAGGCGGCCTTTAACGACTTCGACCTCGATCCGCTCGCGTTGAGTAAGGCCGACTTTTTGCTCCTGACCGACGACGGCGAGCGCGAGCTGATGCGAACGGCGGCGCAGTACCCTCGCCTTGTGCTTCAGGCGGCCGAGGCCCACGAGCCGCACCGAGTCGCGTTCTTCGCGCACGAACTTGCCACGCGGTTCCACGCCCACTGGAACAGGGGCAAGGATACGCGCGATTTGCGCTTCGTTAATGAAATTAATCGAAAATTGTCGTATTCGAGGCTGTCCCTGGTGGCCGCCGTCAGCCTTGTTTTGGCCTCCGCACTGTCAATTTTGGGGGTTAGCGCCCCGGAGGAGATGCGATAGCGGATCGTCGTCATAGTCGGCGCGCTTCGCGCGCGCGGGCATGATCCGCGATGGATGAGGACCATATGAACGTTCCGGGTTCACGTGCAACCGACGACATCAACCTCGAGGAATTCGAGCGGCGGCTGAGGGCTGCCGGCGCCCAGCAGGCAAATGTCGAAGATCCGCTTCAGGAATTGGCGCGCCTCGTCGAGATGTCCTACGCCGGATCGTCGAACAGCGAGACTTCGGCGCGACCCGTGTCGGAACCAGAAAAGCGAGGCGCTGAATCCACCCGGTGGCTCGAAACCGAGCCGCTCCGACCGGCAATCGACGCGACGGACGACCTTGTTCCTGCGGCATCGGAGGCTGATCGCTCGGCTCGGCAAGATTACGAGTTCGACGCCCCCCGTTCTTACGACCCCCAAGCGGCTGCTGAGGCGCCCGAGCCGCGCCCGAGGCGCTGGAAACTCGCGGTCTCCGCGCTGGCGCTCGCCGGCCTGGCGATGATCGGCGCGGTCTTCGCGCTCAAGGGCCGGGTCCCCGGCCTGCCAAAAGATCCTCCGTTCATCGCCGCGGCTCAGGGGCCGACCAAGGTTCAGCCGCCAAGCGACCAGACAGTCACCGCGTCCAATGACCCCGGCGTCTCTGTTCTCAAAGACAACGGTAAGACGGGATCTGTCAAAATTCTCAATACCGAGGAGCAGCCTGTTGATTTGACCGCAAAGGCGTCAACCGAGAGTCCACCGCCAGCGCCGCCCAATCCCCCGGCAGCCGTCGACCAGTCCAAACCACAGGTCGGCGCGGCAGATGCGACGCCGATGGCCTCAACCGACAATACGCCGGTCGTGCCTCCGGCTCCCGCGCCACCCCCGGCCATGACCTCGGAATTCCCCAATCCCAAGCCGGTTCGGACCGTTTCATTGCGGCCCGACGGAACGCCGATCGCCGCAATAAATCCGCCGGCCCAAAACGGCTTCGCTTCGGCGCCCGCGGAAAGCCCGCCGACGCCGACGCCCGCGCCGGCGCCTGTCACTGTCTCTGCGCCAGCGGCGGTGCCTGCCCCGAAGACAATGAGCGACGCCGCCGCGATTGCGGAACCCTCGACGCCCAAACTTGAATTGCCGACGAAGCTTTCGCCGAAGTCCTCAGCCCGCGTAGCCGTGGCGAAAACCGACACCACGGCGCCGGACGCGAATGCGCAGACGCCAAGCGAGTCGGCGCAACCGGGCGCTGGATCCAAGGGCGCGGAAAAGGCGGCGAAGAAGCCGAAACCGGACAAGACCGCGGCTCCCGACAAGACTGTGGCCGAGGCGACCGGAACAGCGGCCACGCCTGAGGCGCCGCCCGTCGACGCGACGCCAGCGACCGCCTCGGGCGGTTGGGCGGTTCAACTCGCGGCGCCCCGATCCGAAGCCGAAGCGAAGAGCGAAGCCGCCCGATTGACCGGCAAGTACGGCGCCGAGCTCAACGGCTCGCCGATCGGCGTGCACAAGGCGGTTGTGAACGGCGAGACGATTTATCGCTTGCGGGTGGTCGGCCTCACCAAGGCGGACGCCGCGGCGCTCTGCGCGCGCCTGAAAGGCGAAGGCGGCGAGTGTTTCATCGCCAAGTGAGCCAGGCGCGTCGCCCGAAATGCCAAAGGCCTTCATCTGCGGCTGCGCCGGCCTTGCCCTCAATGCGGAGGAACGCGCGTTCCTTCGTCATGAAGACCCGTGGGGCCTGATCCTCTTTAAGCGCAATGTCGCCGATCGCGATCAGGTGCGCGCCTTGACGCGCTCGTACCGGGAATGTGTCGGCCGCGCCGGTGCGCCCGTCTTGATCGATCAGGAGGGCGGCCGGGTCCAGCGCATGGCGCCGCCCCATTGGCGCGCATACCCCGCGGCCGCCGCGATCGAGGCTGGGCTCGAGCCCTCCCGAGCCGAAGCGGCGGCGCGTCTTGTCGCTCGCCTGATCGCCTTCGATCTGGCCGAAGTCGGGATCACCGTCGATTGCGCGCCTGTGCTCGACGTCGCCGACCTGAGGACGCACGCCGCCATCGGCAGCCGGGCTTTCTCCTCTCGGCCGCAGCGCGTCGCCGCCATGGGGCGAGCGGTCGCCGAAGGACTCCTCGAGGGCGGCGTCGCGCCCGTTGTCAAGCATATGCCGGGGCACGGCCGGGCGCGCGCCGACAGCCATCTCGAGCTGCCGGTCGTCGACGCCGCGCCGGATGACCTCAAACGCGATTTTGCGCCCTTTGCGGCGCTCAATGATCTGCCGATGGCGATGAGCGCGCATGTCCTCTATACGGCGATTGACAATCGCCGCCCAGCGACAGCGTCTTCGATTGTCGTCTCGAAGGTCATGCGCGGCGAGATTGGCTTCGACGGTCTCATCATGAGCGACGACGTATCGATGAAAGCTCTGGAGGGCTCCTACGAAAGCCGCGCCGCGGCGATCATCGACGCCGGACTTGATATCGTGCTTCATTGCAACGGCGAACTCGACCAGGCTCGCGCCGTGGCGTCCGCCGCGCCGCAGCTCATAGGCTCATCGCTGCGTCGCGCCGAAGCGGCGCTGGCCAGCATATCCGCGCCGCAGCCGTTCGACGTCGAGGAGGGCGAGCGGCGGCTCGCGGCGATCATGGCCGATCTTGGCGTCGCGTGAGTTCACGAGCCCGTGATGTTCACGCTGCATCGACAGTAACGCGATTTCGGCCTGCCGACTTCGATCGGTAGAGCGCTCGGTCAGCGCAGCGATAGAGATGAGTGGAATCCTGTTGGCCGCGCAAATCGGCGAGACCAATCGAAACAGTGATCGACACCGACTCGGCGGCTCCTGGAATCGGGAATTCCGCGCTTTCTATGGTTCGGCGCGCGCGCTCGGCCATCTGCGCCGCATGCGTGGCGCCGACGCCCGGCATCGCGACAACGAACTCTTCTCCTCCCAAACGACAGACAAGATCGCCGCCGCGGACTATGTGTTGTAGCTCGGCGGCGAAGCCCTTGAGCACGAGATCGCCCGTTTCGTGCCCGTAGGTGTCGTTGATGCGCTTGAAATGGTCGATGTCGAGAATCATCATCGTTACCGGCGCTCCCCGCTGGCGCGCGGTCTCGATCATGGTCGGCAGGCGGAGCTCCAGGAAGCGGCGATTGTTGAGACCGGTCAGCGGGTCATAGAACGCCATCTCTACAGACTGTCGCACGGATTGACGCAGTCGGTCCGCATAGCGCTTCTGACGGACGTTCGTACGCGTGCGGGCCAGCAATTCGTTTCGGTCAATCGGGCGGGTCAGGTAGTCGTTGACGCCGAGTTCGAGACCGCGCAGAACCCTCTCGCGATCGTCGCGATCAGCAATGGCGAGGATCGGGAGAGTTCGCGTCGACCCATGCGAACGCGCCCGACTGCAAAGTCTCAATCCGTCGAAGGTCCCAGTTCCGAGACTGACGATCATGAGGTCGACATTTTCGCTTGACGCTTTGGCGAGCGCCTCGCCCGGCTCTTCAACCAGGATGACATCATGATGCGGCGTCAGCGCCCTTGCGATGCGCTCACAAGAGCTTTGCTTGCAATCGACGAGCAAGATGCGCCCTCGCTCTACCGCCTCCAGCCTCAAGGATCCGATGAATTCGACCGTGCCTGTCGCCGCACCGTGCGCGGCGCGGCCGCGCAGCTCGTCGATCGAGAACTTGAGTCGAGCCAATGACCGAATGCGAGCAATCAACGCGATTTCATCGACCGGCTTGGTCAGGAAGTCGTCGGCGCCCGCTTCAAGGCCGCGTACCCGGTCGGCAGGCCGGTCGAGCGCGGTGACGAGGACGATTGGCAGATGCGCGGTTTCAGGCCCGGCTCGTAGTCGTCGGCAGACCTCAAAGCCGTCCATGCCGGGCATCATCACGTCCAGAAGAACGATATCGCAGCCGCTCGTTTCGCAGACCGTGATCGCGTCCGGACCGTTTGTCGCCGTCAACACCTCGAAATATTCGGTGCTGAGCCGCGTTTCGAGGAGCTTGAGATTGGGACGGACATCGTCCACGACCAGGACGCGAGCCGTCATTGTGCGACACCAGGCCCAAGAAACTGGTCGATGGTGTCGAAGAACCTGGCGACCGAGATCGGCTTGGACAGGTAGGCCTCGCAGCCTCCCTGTCGAATTTTCTCCTCATCGCCCTTCATGGCGAACGCGGTCACTGCGACGACCGGTATCGTCCTCAGCTCTTCGTCATCCTTCAGCCATTGCGTAACCTCGAGCCCGGAGACTTCCGGCAGCTGGATGTCCATGAGGATGAGATCGGGCCGGTGCTTACGCGCCAATTCAACCGCTTCGATCCCGCTGCGCGTTTGCACGATTTTGTGCCCGCGGGTCTCGACGAGGTCATTGAACAGCTTCATGTTGAGTTCATTGTCCTCAACGATGAGCACGGTCTTGGGCATTTTAGTTCCATTCGGCAGGATGTAGCCGGTTAATTCCCAAGCTAACGTCGAGACATTGACGAAAGGAGAATCGGAGTATGCGCCATTCCTCGAAAGCGCAGCAATCCGTTAACGTCGAATTCAGCCGATCGTTGGCCGCGTCGGCGTTGGCTTTTGTCGCTTCCGACCCGGACCGGCTCCAGCGTTTCCTCAATCTGACTGGACTTGGTCCCCACAGCCTGCGGGACGCGGCGGAAGATCCGGCGTTCCACGGCTCGGTTCTAGAATACATGCTTGCCGACGAAGAGCTTCTCCTGCGCTTCGCCTCCGAATCCGAACTCAAGCCGGAGGCGGTCGCGCTGGCGCATCAGGCGCTGTGCGGACCAGTCGATTTCGGCGACCCTTGATGGATGCGCAAGCGTTCCGCCTCTGCCGCGACTGCCTGAGAAGAGGCGCCCGGGACTCGACACGCTGCGCCCAATGCGGATCGCCCCGGACCGTCGATCTTGAAGCCGCCGAGGGGCTCACGATCGCACATGTCGACTGCGACGCGTTCTACGCCGCGGTCGAAAAGCGCGACGACGTCAGCCTTCGGGACAAGCCGGTGATCGTCGGCGGTTCGGGTCCGCGGGCTGTCGTCGCCACCTGCTGCTATATTGCGCGCACGTTCGGGGTCCGATCGGCGATGCCGATGTCGCGCGCCCGCTCGTTATGCCCCGATGCAATCGTATTGCCCCCCGACATGGCGAGATATGCGCGGGTTGGCCGTGAGATCCGCGCCCGAATGCTGGAGCTTACGCCGCTGGTCGAGCCGCTCTCGATCGATGAAGCCTTTCTCGACCTGGCCGGCTGCGAGGGCCCCAACGGCGCCAGCGCCGCCGAGACTCTGATTCGCTTTGCTGGGCGAATTGAGCGCGAGACCGGCGTCACAATTTCGATCGGCCTCAGCTACTGCAAATTCCTGGCGAAACTCGCCTCCGATCTCGACAAGCCGCGCGGCTTCGCCCTGATCCGCCGCGAGGACGCCAAGGCCTGGCTCGCGCCGCAGACCATTGGGCTGCTTTGGGGAGTGGGCAGGGTAGGGCTGGAACGGCTGGAGCGCCTGGGCTTTCGGACGATCGGCGATCTGCAGCGGATCGACGAGCGGACGGCGGTCGCGCGGCTTGGCGACGACGGTTTGCGGCTCTGGCGCCTGGCGCAGGGCCGTGACGATCGCCGGGTCGTCGTCGAGCGCGAGGCCAAAAGCATTTCGAGCGAGACGACTTTCGACCGCGACATCGGCGACAAGCCCGAGCTGACGCGCATCCTGCTTGTCCATTGCGACCGGGTCGCCGCGCGCCTGCGCAAGGAAGGCCTCGCGGCTTCGGGCCTGACCTTGAAATTGCGCTTGCCCGATTTCAGCCTGCGCACGCGCAGCCGCGGCGGCATCAAGCCGACCCAGCTTGCGCCGCGACTGTTCGAGGCGGCGCGCCCGTTGCTCGACGCCCAACCCGACGGGATCGCATATCGCCTCCTGGGGATCGCCGCGACCGGGCTTGCGCCCTCTCAGGGCGCGGACGAGGATGACTTGATCGGAGGTGAACGATACCGTGAGAAAGATCGCGAAGCGGCGATCGCGAGCGTGCGCGACAAATTCGGAGCCGCCGCGGTGCAACGAGGCTTGGCGTTTCGACCGGGGCCGAGACCGAAGTGAACGCGGAACCCTATTTGGCGCAGGCTGAAGTCGGCAGAATCTCCAGTTTGCGCAAGTGGGCGCGGAGGGCGAACGCGCCGTAGTCGAGCTTGAGGCTTCCAGAGACGCCGTTCTCGTAAAGGTCAAAGCTAAGCGTATATTCAGGCGCGGAATCGGTCGAGGCCTCGTCGAAGTAGGAGATGACGACAGGCCATCGACGGACCCCGCCGAGCGCCGCGGCGGTCTCGGCGTCCTCCCCCGGCTTCGTCGCCTCCTTTCCGATCACCGACAGGGTGGCGAAGATTTTCGCGCCGGTGTCCGAGCCGTCATAGACGCGCGCCTGGACGACGCCTTGGCCACGCTTGGCGGCGTCGATCAGATGCTCGATATGCTGGGTGGGAAAGAGCACATCGCGGCCGAAATCGAGCGATTTGGCCTGCGGCTTGGTCAACTGGACGCGCAGATCGTCGTCCGCTCCGCGCGTGGCCATGCCGGCGACCGGCTGGGTTTCCTGCAATCCTTGGGAATCGATCTGGAAACGCATCGATTTCCCGTTTGCCTCCTCAAAGGACATGGCGTTGACCTGCATGGACAGCGGGTCACCCTCGCTGCGCTCCATTTCGGTCATCTGGCGGAAATTGGAAGTGTATCCCTCGCAGGCCGACCCGTGAAATTCATAGGCGATCAGACCTGTCGCCGAAACCGGGGTCTGCGCGGAGGTCGGCGGAGGAGCCGAGGGGTCGACCAGGGAAATGTCATAGGCCGCCCGATGCGAGGCGAGCGGCAGAACCGGCGAAGTTTCGGCAAGCGCGGCGACGCAAAAGCAGAGAAAGGCTGCTGCGCTAATGGCTATTCGGGGAACCATGGTCACTCCACGGGGCTGACCGCGATGCGCAGAATCCGCCGCATTTTCGGCGCTTTCGTGACGGCGCCACGCTCGGCTCCGCCTGCCGACACGACCCGCCTCGTTGATGCTCAACGGCTCTCTTCCGTCGTGACAGGCGACCAGGCCCGTTCGAGCGCCGAAGGATCTTCGAGCGGGTCCTCGTCCGCCCGCAACTCCGATGCGTCCTCCGGTCGCGGGACGTCATAGCCGGCCGGCAGTCTTCCGTCGAACAAGCCTGCACCCTTAAGCTCGTCGAGCCCGGGCAGGTCGGTGATCGCGTCAAGGCCGAATTGAACCAGGAACTCGCTTGTCGTCCCGTAAGTGATGGGCCGGCCTGGCGCTTTTCGGCGTCCGCGCATACGGACCCAGCCAGCCTCCATCAGAACGTCGAGGGCGCCTTTCGACACGGCCACTCCCCGGATCTCTTCAATATCGGCGCGGGTGACGGGTTGATGATAGGCGACGATGGCGAGGGTCTCGAGCGCGGCGCGCGAGAGCTTCCGCTTTTCCTCGCGCTCGTGAGCTAAGAGCCAGGCGAGATCACCGGCGGTGCGGAACATCCATCGCCGTGCAACCCTTACGAGATTGACGCCGCGTCCCTCATAGAGACGCTGCAATTGATCCATGACCGCGGCGACATCGGCGCCTTCGGAAAGCCGCGCGGCGATCGCCGATTCCTCGAGCGGTTCGGCGGAAGCGAACACCATCGCCTCGGCGATCCGGACGTCTTCTGGCGATGCGCTCGGCGCAACGGCCGGAGAAAACAACTGGGCAATATTATCCTTGGCGGTCGTGCGGCTCATGAAGCGCCTCTTTTGAATTGGAACGGCCCATCGCGCCGCGGACGCCAGGCTGCTGGCGGCGACCTCAAGCGGCGAGCTCGCCGGCAGGTTGCGGATCCGTCGAGCGCAGCCAGAGCGGGGCGAAAGCCCGTTCCTGTCGGATCTCGAGTCTGCCCTCCCGCGCCAATTCGAGCGAAGCCGAAAACGCGGAGGCGCGTGCGCTCCGGCGCATCCCGGCATCGGTGCAGGCCTCGCGGAGGAAATCGTCGAAGGCCGTCCAGTCCGCCTGTTCACCAACGAGGCGGGTCAATGCCTGGCGTGCCTCGGCGAGCGACCAGACCTCCCGCGTCTTGAAACGGACGCGCGCCAGCGCATGTCGCTGGGCCTGCCGGGCGTAAGCCGCCAACAGGTCATAGAGGCTCGCCTGATACGACAGGCGGCGCGACGCCTCGATCGGTTCAGGCTCGCCTCGGGCGAAGAAGTCGCGCCCGAGGCGCGGCCGGTTGAGCAAGAACTCGCCCGCCTTGCGGATCGCCGCCAGCGCTCGCAGGCGCTGAGCAAGAGCCTCCGCCAGCGCCGAGGCGTCCTGATCGGTCGGCTCCGGCGGGGCGGGAAGAAGCAGACGAGACTTCAGAAAGGCCAGCCAGGCGGCCATCACCAGATAATCCGCGGCGAGCTCGAGCCGGAGCTTGCGCGCCGCCTCGACGAACCGGAGGTATTGCTCGGCGAGCGCCAGGATCGAAATGCGCGCCAGGTCAACCCGCTGCCGCCGGGCAAGCTCGAGCAAAAGGTCGAGCGGGCCTTCGAACCCGTCGAGATCGACGGTGAAGGCTGGTTCGCCCAGGTCCCGGGTGAGGTCAAAGTCGACTCCAAACGCGTCCGCTCCGGCCACGAATCACCTCCAGGGTCCATGCTGACGCACCGGCGAGGGGCAGGCAAGGGGCGAGGTCGGGGCGTCAACAGGGCCTCGATTGCGACACAATCGCCCCTTGCCCTCGTCGATTAAAATATATGGTTCATACGCCGAAGTCGTTATCTAGACTAATCTTCGTTATCGCCTGGCAGATAGATTACGTAACGTAAGCATTAACTGACTTTGTTGAGGTAAATACGATCGGCTTGAATTGAATGACCTGATTCTTCTTGCGCCAGGGTGGCGCAAGCGTATCGTTTCGTCTGTTCGGTCAACACAACTTTGACAGAGACGCCCCGCGGGGTTCGGGTCCCGCCGCATCTCCCGGAACCCGCAGGGCTGGCCGGCCAGAGCGCGATCTTGCCTCAAACCCCGCATGACGCGCTCTGCCGGCCTCCTTCATGTCGCCGCCCACATCTCAGTAACGGCGCAAGAGAGAGACCATCTTGCCCTGGACCCGGACCCGATCGGGACCGAAGATCCGGGTTTCGTAAGCCGGATTGGCGGCCTCGAGCGCGATCGAGGCGCCGCGCTTGCGCAACCGCTTGAGCGTCGCCTCTTCCTCGTCGATCAGGGCCACGACGATGTCGCCGGTTTCGGCGGTGTCCTGCTTGCGGATGATGACCGTGTCGTTCTCCAGAATTCCGGCGTCGATCATCGAGTCGCCGCGCACCTCGAGGGCGAAATGCTCGCCCGAGCCGAGGAATTCCGGCGGCATGGCGAAGGTCTCGAGCCGGGTCTGGATCGCCGAGATCGGGGTGCCCGCAGCGATGCGGCCCATGAGCGGCACCATGACCGCGTGGCGCTCGTCCGGGTCGCGCGCCGGCGCAGGAGGCCGGATGCGGCCGAGATTGCCCGGGATGACGCTCGGCGAGAACCTTTGCGCCCGCGGGGCCGAGACCGTCGCTGACTCGGGCAGCCTCAAGACTTCAATCGCCCGGGCGCGATTGGCGAGGCGGCGGATGAAACCGCGCTCCTCGAGCGCCATGATGAGGCGATGAATTCCGGATTTCGAGCGCAAGTCGAGCGCGTCCTTCATCTCATCGAAAGACGGTGGCACGCCCGATTCCTGCAGGCGCTCATGGATGAAACGCAAGAGTTCGCTCTGCTTCTTTGTCAGCATCAAATGCCCTCCGCACGGCCGGCTGTGATTCGCTTGTTGCGCCCGTTCGGGCGAAGAATCACGTCCGGCAGTAAACAAATCACGAACAGAGCCTAATTGTTCACGGCTTGTTCGGCAAGCGGATTCTGCATCCCGCCGGGCGGCTTGCCGGAGAAAGCTCTGAACCGCCCGGCCGCGTCCCGTCCCTCCGAGCCGCCGCAAGCGAAAAGGGCCGCGAACGGAGCGCGGTGAAAATGGACGAAAACGAAATCGCCTGATTTCGCTTTCTTTTGCTTTTTGGAATCGGGACTTTTCAAGGGGTTACGGGAGATTCAAGCACTTTTTTCTGGTCGCGTCTCACGGTTTGCCGGAAATGTATCAAAAGCATTTTTCCGTGCTCTTCTCATCTGCAGGCGCCGTATTCTGACAAGCGCCACTCTAGCACGAATTCCAGATTTTCGGCAAGAGATTTTCTGCGTCTGACCACGATTTCAATATTATTTCCGCTCTATATGCGAATAAACTCAACTACGACATCAAGACAGGAATAGTGAATAAGGTGGAATAAGGTGACACTTGCACTTTTCCCCTAATGCTGCAATCCTTTCGGCTTGCCTTGGCCTCTCTTGGAGCCTCCATGTCCCGCATCGGCCGGTTTGTCGTTCCCGATCTGCCGCATCATGTCACCCAGCGCGGCAATCGGCGCGAAAAGGTGTTCTTCGGCGACGACGACTACGAGCTCTATCGCGACCTCTTGAGCGAGGCCTGCCGGCGCGAGGGGGTTGCGGTTTGGGCCTATTGCCTCATGCCCAACCACGTTCATCTGATCCTGACCCCGCGGACGGGCGAGGGCCTCGGGCGGGCGCTCGGCAGGGCGCACCGGCGCTATTCGGCCTTCGTCAATGCGCGGATGCGAGTGACGGGCCATCTTTTCCAGGCGCGCTTTTCCTCGGTCGCGATGGACGAGGACCATCTGATGGCGGCCGCGCGCTACGTCGCGCTGAACCCGGTCAGGGCGGGGCTCGCGGCGAGGCCCGAGGATTGGCGCTGGTCGAGCGTCGGCGCCCATCTCGCCGGGCGCGACGACGGCCTGGTCGAGGTCGCGCCGCTCCTTGAGCGCTGCGGCGGGCGGTTCGCCGACCTCATCGCCGAAGAGCCCGATCCGGCGCGGATCGCCGCCCTGCGCGCCGCCGAGACGATCGGCCGCCCGCTCGGCGCCGGGGCCTTCCTCGACCGGCTCGCCGCGCTGACGGGGCGCGATCCGCGGCCGGGCAGGCGCGGGCGCAAGCCCGGCGTGGAGCGGGTCGTCGCGGGGGCCAAGGCCGGCCGGCGATGATAGGGAAATATGCATGTGTCACCGTTTTCCTGTTTCCACACCCACACCGTTTTCCCCAATATGCATGTGTCACCGTTTTCCACCGTTCTCACCGTTTTCGACGCGATTTCGATTTACCCAATTTACCGATTTGAGTTCACCCAATTTCCTCGGGGCTATTGTTGCGGGTGCAAGGAAAGGTGTTAGGGTCTCGGAGGGATCGCTTTGGGGGCGCGACATCAGCGCCTTTGCATGTTGGGAGAGGGCTCGATGTCGCTTTGCAAAGCGTCCGGACTCGCCATTTTCGCCGCCGTCGGTTTGTTGGGTGGGACCGCCGGTTCGGCGTATGCCGAATGCACCTCTGGCTACTCCTGCGCCACCGAGTGGAGCGCCGGCAAGATCATCAACATGGGAGGTCTGCCGAACTCGGTGTTTAACAGTGCCACCGCCATCAACGACGTCGGGCAGGCGGTGGGATACAGCGACGATGCCGCCGTCGAATGGAGCGGCGACAGCGCGATAAACCTGGGAGCCCTGCCGGGCGCCTTTGCAAGCTGGGCGCTAAGGATTAACGACGCCGGGCAGATAGTAGGATCCACCGAGTTCGAGTTAGGTAAATATAGTTCCGCCACCGAGTGGAGCCCCGGCGGCAGCGTTATCAACCTGGGAGGTCTGCCGGGTTCGACGTCTAGCCAAGCGGCCGGCATCAACGACGCGGGGCAGGTGGTGGGGGAAAGCAGTGCCGGTGCCTTTCCTCAGGCCACCGAGTGGAGCCCCGGCGGCAGCGTCATCAGCTTGGGAGACCTGCCCGGCCAAATTGTTGACAGTGAGGCGCTCGGCATCAATGACGTCGGGCAGGTGGTTGGGTGGACCTTTGTCTACAAGCCTAACGGCGGTGTCTACGCCACCGAGTGGAGCCCCGACGGCAGCGTCATCAACCTGGGAGCTCTGCCGGGCTCGAACGATAGCGTTGCCACCAGCATCAATGACGTCGGGCAGGCGGTGGGGTACAGTTATATCGGCGGGGTCCCCTACGCCACCGAGTGGAGCGGCGACAGCATCATCGCCCTGGGAGGTCTGCCGGGCTCAACAGGTAGTGTTGCCACTGGCATCAACGACGTCGGGCAGGTGGTGGGGTATAGTTATATCAGCTACGTCCCTGAATCCTCGACATGGGCGATGATGCTGTTCGGCTTTGCCGGGCTTGGCCTTGTGGGGTATCGCCGGGCAAGAGCAGGCCGCGTATAATCCGTTTTGATCTAAGATCGGACCAAGGGGCAAGAGCGTCGCATGCAACAGCGCGTCGTGAGCCTGACCGCGGTGAGCCTGAGTCCCATGGGCGTGTCCGGGGATTACGGGGAATACGGGAATACCGGGAATACCGGGAATACGGTGACGCTTTACTTAACCCCTTAACCGGCGCCACTTTACTCAACCCCCGATGGACCGCGTCGGCCGCGCTCAACGAGCGCGGCTACAGCTCGCGCTCCTCAGTTCAGCGCCATCTCCGGCGGCTCGGCGTCGATGATCAATTGCGCCGCCGTCGCCTCCTCGATTTCGCGCACCGTGACGCCCGGCCCGCGCTCCTTCAGCACGAGGCCCGCCTGGGTCGGCTCGATCACCGCCATTTCGGTGACGATGAGGCTGACGCGGCGGGTCGCGGTCAGGGGCAGGGTGCAGCGGGGCACGATCTTGTGGCCGCCCTTGGCGGTATGGACCATCGCCACGACGACTTTTCTCGCGCCGGAGACGAGGTCCATCGCGCCGCCCATTCCCGGCACCATCTTGCCCGGCACCATCCAGTTGGCGAGATAGCCGCGCTCGTCGACCTCGAGGCCGCCGAGGACGGTCATGTCGAGATGGCCGCCGCGGATGAGGCCGAAGCTCATCGCGCTGTCGATCGAGGCCGCGCCGGGCATTGCGGTAACGAAGCCGCCGCCGGCGTCGGTGAGGTCTGGGTCCTCCATGCCCTCGGGCGGGCGGGGGCCGAGGCCAATGACGCCGTTCTCGGCCTGGAAGAACACATGGACGTCCTTCGGCAGGTAATGGGCGACGAGGCTCGGCAGTCCGATGCCGAGATTGACCAGCGTGTCCGGCTTCACCTCCTGGGCGACCCGGCGGGCGATGATCTCCTTGGCTTCCATCAGGCATCACCTCCGTTACGACGCGGCCGGCCTCCCGTGATCGCATGGTAGGCGGCAGCCGTTATCGCCGTCTTCATCTCTTCCGCCCCCCTTGGCTTCCCCCGCGCATTCAGCCAGCCCGCGACGCAAGGAGCGTGCCGCGTTCGGAGGTCAGCTAGCGGCTGTCCGGCATCATACCGGCCCTAGAATGAGGTATTTATCCTCAGTTGCTCTTTGACAAGCACTGTTGTTGTGTCAATAATTAAGCCGCAATACAGAATGAAGTCCTTATGTTTCACCTTCCCCCCGACATCCCATTTAAAGTAGGGCAGATTATCTTGGGGGTGACTGCGAGCATCTAGAAAACACTGCCCAACTTCCTCTTTGCTGAATCCAAATGACAGGGGAAGATTACTCAAACCGCTTCCGAGCTTTTGTCTCGTTTCGGCGTCGGTGTTGCGATGCCACATCGCACTTGCATCTATCGCGGTTCCATCACGGTCCATCTGCATCAAGCCATCGCCTACAACCAACTTGCAATAGGGACCGCCGTCCGTGTGATTGCACTCGGATTCCGGAGGGATTGCTTTGCGCATGGCTTGAGCGAGCTGTTCGTTGGTGAAGCTCTGAGCTAAAGCGACCGTCGAGAATATGCAGGCCGCGATACGAAAAACCGCCCTCAAGCTAATCTCAGTTGCTGACATTATTGTCATATTATCGATGCAGTGACCTTTGTCCGGAAATTGTAAATCGCGCAAGCCTGCCTCCCAGTGTTTGACGGCCCCGGGGCGGGTCCGCTAGGGGTCCGCCCAAAGTTACAATCCATGGCTAACGCCGAAAAATACAACAGTAGCAACGCGTTAAGGCGATCTACAACTCTGAGCGTCCATCAGAAGGCCCTCTCGAGAATGTGGGTGACGAGCACGCCCGGCGTCTTGACCGCGTCGGGCGGGATCACGCCGACCGGCACGATCGTATGCGGCTCGGCGATGACGACGTCGGCGGCGAGCGCGATGACGGGATTGAAGTTGTGCGCGGTCAGCGAATATTCGAGATTGCCAAAGTAGTCGGCCTGTCTCGCGCCGATAAGCGCGAAATCGCCGCGGATCGGGGTCTCGAGCAGGTAGGACTTGCCGTCGACCTCGATGATCCGCTTGCCCTTCTCGACCAGCGTCCCGATGCCGGTTGCGGTCAAGACGCCGCCCAGTCCGACGCCGCCGGCGCGGATCCGCTCGATCAGCGTGCCCTGGGGCACGAGCTCGACCTCGAGTTCGCCGGCGATCAGCTGGGCCTGGGTTTCGGGATTGAGGCCGATATGCGAGGCGACCAGCCTCTTGACCGCGCCCGCGCTGATCAGCTTGCCGATCCCCCGGCCGGGCCAGGCGGTGTCATTGGCGACGACGGTCAGGTTCTGCGCGCCGCGCCTGACCAGCGCCTCGATGAGGCGATGAGGCGAACCGGTGCCCATGAAGCCGCCGATCAATAGCGTTGCGCCGTCGGGGATCAACGCCGCCGCCGCTTCGGCGGTTATCGCCGTCTTCATCTCTTCCGCCCCCAATTCGTCGCGCGTCGGGACGCTGCGCGACGACGCAAGGATTGTGCCGCTTCGCGCCTCTCTCCCTTGCGGGAGAGGGGGTTGACGGGCAGCAGGGCCCTATTGCCGCTCGTACATGTGACGCCACTTCGAGCGGGCGCGGCGGCGGAGCGAGGCCGGCGACTGGCGCCTGGGCGCGGGCGTGAGGCTGTCTGTGCCCTCGAGGTCGAAGGTCTGCCCAAGATATTCGTTTGGCGCCATGGCGTCCGCGAGCGAGTCCTGGCCCCGGCCGGCCGGGGCAGCGGGAGATGGGGCCCCGGAGGGCGGATTGGCGGCGATCTGCGCCTGGAGCGTCTTGAGATCAGCGGCGGCGGCCGCCGCCGCGGCGTCGGCCTGAGCGGAAGGCGGCAGGGCGACCGCAAGTTCATCGGAGCCGCCGCTTGGCGGCGGCCTGGCTTGCGACTCTGTCTTCTGCGGCGTCTGCGCCGCGGCATGAGGCTCGGGCGTCCGGGAGGGCGGCTGGCCTGACGCAGGCGAGGGAGCCGGCTTGGCCCCGGCGGAGCCAGGGGTTTGCGCAGGAGCGGTCAGCGCCGCCGGAGCGGGTTGCGGCTGGGCCTGCGCGGCGAGCGGAGGGGCATTAGGCTCCGCCTTGCTCACGGGCGCCGAGGCGGGCGCCGGCGCGGGGCGAGGGGGCGACTTGAAGGGTTCGACCTGAACCGTCGCCGTGAGCCCGGCGACGAGCTTGACCCCGTCGGGGACCTCGTCGATGCGGATGCGCACCGGCACGCGCTGGGCGAGGCGCACGAAGGTGAAGATCGGGTTGACGGTGGCGAGGCCGGCCGCGTCCGGGGCGGCGTTCGGGACATTGATGCCGCGCGCGAGCCCTTCGACCGTGCCGCGCAGCAGGGGGCTGTAACCCATCAGCTTGATCGTCGCGGCGTCGCCCTCATGGATCCTCCCCAGCGCGGTCTCCTCGAAATAGGCGTCGACCCAGAACGAGTCGGAATTGACGACCGAAAGCTGGAGGGCCCCGACATCGGCGTAGTCGCCAAGCTGGGCGGTCAGGTTGGTGACGTAGCCGTTGACCGGCGAACGCACGCTCGTGCGCTGGTAATTGACGCGCGCCTGGGCGAGGTTGGCGAGCGCGGTCTGGTAGGTCGATTCAGCAGTGATGGCCTGGCTGATATAGGTCTGCCGCTCCTCCATCGTGACCGCGATGTCGTTGAGCTTGAGCCGGCGGACCATTTCGGCGTTGGCGTTGTCGGCGGTCGCTTTCGCCTGCTCGGCCGCCGCCTCCGCCTGCCGCACGGCGATCGAGTAGTTCCTCGGATCGATCAGCATCAGGAGATCGCCCTTGTGGACGAACTCATTGTCGGCGATCGGCAACTTCACGATCTCGCCGGCGACCTGTGGAGCGATCTTCACCACATAGGCGCGGACCGTGCCGTCGCGCGTCCATGGCGCGCCCATGTAATATTGCCAGGCCTGCCAGCCGAGCGCCGCCGCGGCGCAGACGGCCGCCACCGTGACGAGCACGGGCAGAACGCGCAGGGACGACCAGACGGACCGTGGCTTGACCGCCGGCACGGCCTTGACGTCGTTGGCTTTGAGCTCGACGCCGGACATCATGGGCTCCAGCAAGCAATTACGAGAACGATCGACGAGACGATGATAACATAGAGCGAAAGCTCGAAAAGAGCCGGGTGCCAGACGAGCGGCGTCAGGCCGAAGCGGTCGCCCACTCGCCTGACGACGACATAAGCGACCCAGGCCGCAGCCATGATCACCGTGATCGGCGCCACGTAAAGCCCAAACAGGTTGATCTCGTTGAACCTCATCAGATCCGTTCGTCGTAGTAGGGGGCGTACGCGGCGAGCTGACCGCAGAGCATGAGCAGGCCGGCCCGGAGGCCAAGCGCGGCGCGGCTGCCGGGCCCGGAGCGGGGCAAGGCAGCGAGTTGGCTGTCGATGTCCCGGAGGCGCCCGATCGCCTCGCTGCTTCGTCCTTCGGCAAGCGCGTGAAGCGCCGCGTCCACGGCTGCGCCCGGAACGAACCGAGGGGCGACACGCCGCAGCCGCACGATGTGGTTCCCGACAGCCATTGCCGCGACAAGCTCGGCGCGCTCGACCGGCTCGGCTTGCTCGGGCATCGCCAGGAAGCGGGCGACGATGCGGCTTTCCCAGTCGTCCTCCCGCCTTCGGGACAAGGCTCCTCTCGCGAGCCGCCTGAGATCGGCGAGCGTGAGCGCAAGCAGCCGGCTGGTCCGGATCGTCGGCGACAACTGGGGCAGAATGAGCATCGCGACCGCCCCGACAGCGATGCCGACAAGGATGGCGCTAGCAGTGTTCCAAAATTGCGATGCGTCGAAGCTAATCGTGTTGTTGATCGAGAGCATCGGCAGGAAGTTGACGGCGCATGCGAAGTAAAAGAGCGGGTTCTTCGCCCGGGCGAGCAGGAATCCAAGAGGCAGAAGCGGCAATGCCAACGCGAGGCACAGAGTCGGGAAAGTCGTCGCTCTCGGAAGGATCGCGAACACCAGGACCGCAGCGATGCCGGAGCCGAGCACGCATCCCTTCAGAAACGTCATCGACGCGGAAAAGGCCACATCGCCCTGCAACGGCAAGAGGACGACGATGATCGCGCAAAACGTGATTGCGGACGCGCCGTTCGGCCATGCGCTCGCGATCCAGAAAAGCGATATCGCCCCGATCGCCAGAAAAGCGCGCAACGCGTTGATGGTGGGGGGTAGCCAGTCAGCGACATGGAATCGCGCCGTTCCCCGGATGGGGATCATGTCGGGCGGATCGACCACGCCGGTGAGCCCGTTCAGCGCGCGCGCCATGCCGAGCATCCCTTGGGCGGCGCTATCCGCCAACAGCCGCTGGGAGGGGGTTTCGGCGTTGAAACGGGTGAGCGACCGCACCGCCGAGCAGCACGCCGAGCGCAATTCCGCTGGCGTTTTCGCCGAGCCCGACGGGTCGGGCGAGAGCCCGTCGCGCGGCAGTTCATTGTAGACAGCGCGAGCGTCGCGTTCCGTCGCCGGATCGCGGTTCAGCGCGATCTGATATGCGGCCTTGCGCCACGCCGAAATGGTTTCAACGAAGCCGGACACTGCCCGTTGCAGCACCGGCGAACGATAGCGGAGATCGGAGGCCTCGCCGATCGCCGCGTCGATCGTCGGATCGAGCGCAATGACGCGCCGCAAGAGGTCGCGTCGAAGCCCTTGAAACTGGGTAAGGTCCGAGCTGGCGATCCGAAAACAATCGGCGAATCCGTCCATGATCGCCGTCGTAAGCGAAGCAAGCTCCGTCGCGAGCTTTCGCCGTGAGTGGCCGAGATCGGTCAAGGCGAGCACGACGCCCGCGCATAGGATGCCCATGCAAATCTCGATGGCGCGATTGATCGCGAGGAAGGTGACGTCGCCGTTAGTCGTTCCAACCTGTCCCAGGACGTCGCTCGCGAGAATCGCGGCGGTGTAGCCGGCAAGCGCCGCCGCATAGGCGGCGAAATTGCGCAGGAGCGTTGCGATGAAAGCGCTTGCCGCGCACCAAAGCGCAAGTCCGACGAGAAAGTCGATCCTGTCCTGGCGAACGAGAGCGGCGAGAATCACGATGCCAATCGCTCCGAGAATTGTTCCGATCATGCGGAAGAACGACTTGCGGAGCGAGGCCCCTAGCACCGGCGTGCAGACGATCGCAGCCGTCGTCACCGCCCACGTAGGATCGCTGAGCTGAAGGGCGAAGGTGACATAGTACGTGAGACAGACGGACGCCCAGAGCCTCAGGGCGAACAGGAAAGCCGGCGTCGCGGCGCTCAACCATTCCGCGAGCGAGACGCGGGCGGACTTCGCGATCGTGGGGCTTGCCGCGGTCATGGCGCGAGGTCATATCACGGCGAGCAGCCCGCCATCGACATAGATGATCTGCCCGTTCACGTAATCGGAAGCGCGTGACGCAAGAAACACCGCGACGCCGATGAGGTCATCCGGTTTTCCCCAGCGGCCGGACGGCGTGCGGCCCTTGACCCAGGCGTCGAACTTGGGGTCGGCCATCAGCGGCTTGGTCATCTCGGTTTCGATGTAGCCCGGCCCGATCGCATTGGCCTGGACGCCGTGCGCCGCCCATTCGGCCGCCATCGCGCGCGTGAGCATCTTGAGCCCGCCCTTGGCCGCCGTATAGGGCGCAATCGTCGCTCTCGCGACCTCGCTCGCGAGCGAGGCGACGTTGATGATCTTGCCGCCGCGCCCGCGCTCAATCATCCGCCGGGCGGCCTCGCGGCCCATTTGGAATGAGCCGGTGAGATGGGTCTCCACGACGCGGCGCCATTCGTCGGTCGTGACCTCGAGCATAGGCTTCCTGAGCTGGGAGCCGGCATTGTTGACGAGGATGTCGATCTCGACGCCCGTGGCGTCGAAATGCTCGAAAGCGTCGCGCACCGCCGCTTCGTCGGCGACGTCGAAGGCGCGGGCGAGCGGGCGCCGCCCTTCCGCTTCAAACGACTTTGCCGCCGCCGCGAGCTTGCGCTCGTCGCGGCCGTTAAGCACCATGCGCGCGCCGGCCGCGGCGAGGCCGCGCGCCATCGCGAGCCCGAGGCCGTCCGAGGATCCGGTGACGAGCGCCGTTTTGCCTGCAAGATCGAAGAGATGGGACACGCTCATCTTGAGCCCTCATAGCGCGAGGTCGACGCGGACCGGCGTATGGTCGGAGGCCTTGTCGCGGCCGCGCATCTCCTTGTCGATTGCGACGGCGCTGAGGCGGTCGGCGGCCTCAGCCGAGAGCAACAGGTGATCGATGCGGATGCCGTTGTTCTTCTGCCACGCGCCCGCCTGATAATCCCAGAACGTGTACAAGCCCGCCGCGTCGGTCGTCGCCCTGAGCGCGTCGGTGAGGCCAAGCGCGGTGAGCTCGCGGAATTTCATCCGCGTCTGCGGCAGGAAGAGCGCGTCGTTGACCCAGAGCTCCGGGCGGGCCGCGTCGCGCGCCTCCGGGATCACGTTGAAATCGCCGGCGAGCACGAGCGGCTCCTCGTATTGGATGAGCTGGCGCGCATGGGCGATGAGCCGGTCCATGAAGGCGAGCTTATAGGGGTATTTGTCCGAATCCGGCGGATTGCCGTTCGGCAGATAGATGCTCGCCACCCGCACGACGCCGTCGCCCGCGGGAATCACCGCCTCGAGATAACGCGACTGGGAGTCGTTCTCGTCTCCCGGCAGTCCGCGCGCGACCTCGAACGGGCGCTTGGACAGGATGGCGACGCCGTTGAACGTCTTCTGGCCATGGGTCTCGATGTTATAGCCCAGCTCCTCGATCTCCATACGCGGGAACTGGTCGTCGAGACACTTGATCTCCTGGAGGCAGAGCGCGTCGGGGCTCGCCTCCTTCAAATAGGCGAGCAGGTGCGGAAGCCGCTGGCGGACGGAGTTGA
>Ga0335073_10002376_pt1 | contig 25714 bp, 25 predicted proteins | sample Lox_Sample_22_FD_207093 | JGI IMG/M metagenome (GOLD analysis project Ga0335073, IMG submission 207093) | Soil microbial communities from Loxahatchee National Wildlife Refuge, Florida, United States - Lox_Sample_2.2 | ecosystem: Environmental > Terrestrial > Soil > Wetlands | place: USA... | reverse complement strand
CTCAACCCCGACCCGAGCGGGGGCATGTGGACCGGCCCGCCGCTCACCGACCGCTACTGGTACCCGATCTTCGAGAAGATGACCGAGCTCGACGTGCCCGCCATGGTGCACGTGTCCGGCAGCTGCAACCCCAACTTCCACGCCACCGGCGCGCACTACATCAACGCCGACACGACCGCGTTCATGCAGTTCATCCACGGTGACCTGTTCGCCGACTTCCCGGGCCTGCGGCTGGTGATCCCGCACGGCGGCGGGGCGGTCCCGTACCACTGGGGGCGGTACCGGGGGCTCGCCGACATGCTCTCCAAGCCGCCGCTGCGCGAGCACGTGATGAACAACGTGTTCTTTGACACCTGCGTCTACCACCAGCCGGGCATCGACCTGCTGCTGCAGGTCATCGACGTCGGCAACGTGCTGTTCGGCTCGGAGATGGTGGGCGCGGTCCGCGGGATCGACCCGGAGACCGGGCACTACTTCGACGACACCAAGCGGTACATCGACGCGGCCGAGCTGACCGACGCGGAGCGCGCGCAGGTCTTCTCGGGCAACGCGCGGAAGGTTTACCCGCGCCTGGACACCGCGCTGCGGGAGCGTGGCCTGTGAGGTTCACCCCCGACGCCGACTGGGTCCCGTTTGACCCGCACCCCAGCAAGCCGGCCTACACCCCGCCGCCGGGAGCCGTCGACGCGCACTGCCACGTGTTCGGGCCCGGCGACGTGTTCCCGTACGCGCCGGAGCGCAAGTACACCCCGGCCGACGCAGGCAAGGACAAGCTGTTCGCGCTGCGCGCGTTCCTGGGCTTCGAGCGCAGCGTGATCGTGCAGGCCACCTGCCACGGCGCCGACAACCGGGCCCTGGCCGACGCGCTGGTGGCCGACGGGGGGCGCTCCCGTGGCGTGGCCACGATCCGGCCCGGCGTGTCCCGGGCCGAGCTCGCCGACCTGCACCAGGCCGGCGTGCGCGGCATCCGGTTCAACTTCGTCCGCCGGCTTGCCGACCCCAAGCCGGACGACTACTACCGCGGGCTCGTCGACCTCGTGGCCGAGCTGGGCTGGCACATCGTGGTCTACTTCGAGGCGCCGGACCTGGCCGAGCGCTGGAACCTGTTCACCAGCCTGCCCACGCCCGTGGTCGTCGACCACATGGGCCGGCCGGACGTGACCCAGCCGGTCGACGGCCCGGACTTCTCGCTGTTCCTGCGGCTGCTGACGGAGAACGAGAACGTCTGGTCGAAGGTCAGCGGCCCGGAACGGCTGTCGAAGTCGGGGCCGCCGGAGTACGCCGACGTGGTGCCGTTCGCGCAGCGCGTCGTCGAGACGTTCCCGGACCGCGTGCTGTGGGGCACCGACTGGCCGCACCCGAACATGAAGAGCCACATGCCCGACGACGGCGCGCTCGTGGACGTGATCCCGCGCATCGCCCGCACCGATGACCTGCAGCGGCGGCTGCTGGTCGACAACCCCATGCGGCTCTACTGGGAGAAGGAGGCCTGATGGCGACCGAGTACACCTCAGAGTTCGATGACATCCCGGGCACCCGGGTGTTCACCGCGCAGCGGGCCAAGCAGGGCTTCAGCCTGAACGAGTTCTGCATGAGCCTGATGAAGCCGGAGAACCGGGAGCGGTTCAAGGCCGACGAGCGGGCCTATCTGGACGAGTGGCCGATGACCGAGGGCCAGAAGCAGGCCGTGCTCGACCGGGACTACAACGCCATGCTCGACCAGGGCGGCAACATCTACTTCCTGGCCAAGATCTTCGCCACCGACGGGCTCAGCTACCTGCAGGCGGTGTCGACGATGACCGGTATGGACATCAACGATTACCAGCAGATGATGGTGTCCGGCGGGCGGTCGCCCGAGGGCTGGCGCTCGATTAAGGACGGTGACTGAGATGGCGCGGATCACCGCGGGACTGACCACCAGCCACATCCCCGCCATCGGCGCAGCGATCGACCTCGGCAAGACCGGGGAGCCGTACTGGCAGCCGCTGTTTGCCGGATACGAGTGGACCAAGGCGTGGGCCGCGTCCGAGGTCCCGGACGTGGTGATCCTGGTCTACAACGACCACGCGTCGGCGTTCTCGCCCGAGCTCGTGCCCACGTTCGCGCTCGGCTGCGCCGACGAGTTCCCGCCCGCCGACGAGGGGTACGGGCCGCGTCCGGTGCCGGTCGTCCGCGGGAACGCGGACCTGGCGGCCCATCTGGCCCAGTCGCTGATCCTGGACGAGTTCGACCTCACGCTGATGTACAGGCTCGACGTGGACCACGGGCTCACCGTGCCGCTGTCCCTGGTCTACGGCCAGCCGGACGAATGGCCGGTGCAGGTCATCCCGCTGGCGGTGAACGTGGTGCAGTACCCGCCGCCGACCGGGCACCGCTGCTACATGCTGGGCAAGGCAATCCGCCGCGCGGTGCAGAGCTACCCCGGGGACCTCTCCGTCCAGGTCTGGGGCACCGGCGGCATGAGCCACCAGCTGCAGGGCCCGCGCGCCGGGTTCATCAACTCCAAGTTCGACAACGCGTTCTTCGACCGGCTGATCGGCGACCCCGACAGCCTGGCGCTCGTGCCGCACCTGGAGTACGTGCGGGAGGCCGGCTCCGAGGGCATCGAGCTGGTCATGCAGCTCATCATGCGCGGCGCCATGGGACCGTCGGTCGAGGAGCTGTACCGCTTCTACCACGTGCCCGCGTCCAACACCGCGGTCGGGCATCTCGTGGTGCGGCCGGCCGGAGAGGAAGCGAGCTAACCCATGAGAATCGCAGTCGCCGGGGCCGGCGCCTTCGGCATCAAGCACCTCGACGGTCTCGCCCAGATCGACGGCGTCACGGTCACGTCCGTCGTCAGCCGCCGGCAGGAGCAGGCCGAGGAGGTGGCGCGCAAGTACGGCGCGGACCAGGCGACCACCGACCTCGGGGAGGTGCTCGCCCGCGACGACGTGGACGCGGTCATCCTGTGCACCCCGACCCAGCTGCACGCCGCGCAGGCGATCGCGGTCATGCAGGCGGGCAAGCACGTCCAGGTCGAGATACCGCTCGCGGACAGCTGGCCGGACGCGCTCGGGGTCGACCGGGTGCAGCGCGAGACCGGCCTGACCTGCATGGTCGGGCACACCCGCCGGTTCAACCCCTCGCACCAGTGGATCCACCGCCGGATCGGCGCCGGGGAGCTCTCCATCCAGCAGATGGACGTGCAAACCTACTTCTTCCGGCGCAAGAACCTGAACGCACTCGGCGAGCCGCGCAGCTGGACCGACAACCTGCTCTGGCACCACGCGGCGCACACCGTGGACCTGTTCCAGTACCAGACCGGCGAGGACGTCGAGATCGCGCACGCGGTGCAGGGGCCGCTGCATCCCGAGCTGGGCATCGCGATGGACATGTCGATTCAGCTGCGCACGCCGGCCGGCCGCGTCTGCACGCTGTCGCTCAGCTTCAACAACGACGGCCCGCTGGGCACGTTCTTCCGCTACATCTGCGACAACGGCACCTACATCGCCCGGTACGACGACCTGGTCACCGGGCGCGAGGAGCCGATCGACGTGTCCACGGTCGACGTGTCGACCAACGGGATCGAGCTGCAGGACCGGGAGTTCGTCGCCGCGATCCGCGAGGGCCGCGAGCCCAACTCCAGCGTGGCCTCGGTGCTGCCCTGCTACCGGGTGCTCGGCGAGCTTGACACGGAGCTGGCCCGGGAGGTGTAGCGGTGGCGATCGCCCCGCTGGCCGCGGAGCTGGACCCGCCCGCCGACGCGCCGGTGCTCGTGCTCGGCAACGCGATGGGCACCACCGCGTCGGTCTGGGAGCCCCAGCTGGCCCAGCTGCGGCGGCACTTCCGGGTGCTGCGGTACGAGCACCCGGGACACGGTGGCTCGGCCGCGCCGCCGGGGCCGTACACGGTCGCAGAGCTCGGAGCGGCGGTGCTGGCCCTTCTCGACTCCCGCGGGATCGGGCGCGCCCGGTACGCCGGGCGCCGCGCACCTGGCGAGCGTCTCGGCGCCCGGTCAGGTGGGCTGCACCTTGCTCGGCTTCCTCCTCGGCTGAAGGATTAAAGCCTCACTCCGGCGGATCACCGCGTCGGCTCCCATCGGGCGGATGACCGCGTCCTGGCCCGCCGTGCCGCGCCCGCCGAGCAGCGTCCTGGTCAGCTGGGCCCGGGCGTCGAGCAGCTGATCCAGGGCCTCGGTCAGGTGCGCGCCGGTCACCCGGATCGGCGCGCCGTCGCTGCCCTCGTGGGCCTGACTGGCCCCGGCCGCCAGCAGCGCGGCGCGGCGCAGCAGTTCCTTGAGGAACGCGGCGGTGACGCCTTCGGTGCGCGTTATCACGTCGTCCAGGCCGGACACGTCGAGCAGAAGGTTTCCCTTGTAGAGGGCAATCAGCGTCCGGCGCGCCTCGGCGTCGGGCGCCGGGAGCTCGGCCGCGTGGTCGACGCGGCCGGGCCGCTGCGCCAGGGCGGTCTCCAGCAGCTCCGGGCGGTTCGTGGTGAGCAGGAACGTCACGTCCACGTCCGCGCCGAGCCCGTCCATCTCGTTGAGCAGCTGGAACAGCAACGGGTGCTGGCCCGTGCGGGGCCCGCGCTCCTCGGCGATCAGGTCCACGTCCTCGATCACCACGACGGACGGCGCGAGCGCCCGGGCCACCGAGCAGGCCTCGCCGATCCAGCGCAGCGCGTAACCGGAGAGGATGACCACGGTCACCCCGTCCAGCTGGCCGAGCAGGTAGCGGATCGTGTGGGTCTTGCCGGTTCCCGGCGCGCCGTGCAGCAGCACCCCGCGCTTGAGGTGCTGACCGCTGGCCAGCAGTCGGCCGGCGTGCCTGGCCACGCCGATCACCTGGCGCTCGATGCCGTCGATCACGGCGGGCGGCAGCACCACCATGTCCCGGCGCAGCAGCGGCCGGTCGTGAAAGCGCAGACCGCCGCTGCCCCGGCCGTGACCGAACATCTCGTCGCCGAACGAGATCACCTGCCCGCGGAACACGTTCCGCGCGACGGCGTGGCGCCGCACCTCGTCGACGACCCGCTGGGCCGCGGCCTGGTCGGTGCAGGCGACCTCGAGCGTGGCGTTGCCGTTCGGGTCGTGGTCGCTAGGGCCCCGCAGCAGCACGGCGAGCCGGGTGTCCCCGTCGTCGACCAGGTAGAGCCCGCACCGCACGCAGGCCATCGTCTGCCCATCCGGTCCGCACGGCAGCGCGGCCATCGCCACGCTGCCCACGCCCAGCCACAGGTGCTCCGCGGCAGGCTGCAGCAGATCGGCCAGGCCGAAATTCTCATGCTGAAACCCGGTGAGCCCGACGAGTTCGTGCTCGCGGCGCCAGCCCGCCAGCCAGGCATCGAGGCCGGCCTGCAGGTTCACGTGGTCGTAGCCCTGCCAGGAACCGAAGACCACCGGGATGCCCGGCGTTTCCGGGCCAAGGTGCTCGCGCAGCGCGCGCTGGACCGGCGCGTCATCGGCCCGCGCGGCGAGCACCGCCCGGCGGATCAGGCGCCTGGCCATTCTCGGAATGTCGGCAAGCTCCGGCCAGTCGTCCGGTCCCCCGAGGTAGGCCAAGGGTCCCCTCCGCGTCGGGGTTCACGCCCGGGCATACCGGACGCCTGGGCAACGACAGCGTACCGCCGGGGGCTGTCCCGCCGCGCCCAGGTATGACCACTTGACCTGCACGTTTTTCTACATGAACCGGCTCACACCGTCCGCTTGCTGGCGGACGTGGTCACGCTGGCCGGGTGCGCGACGGTCTGGTAGACAACGCAGTAGCGCTCGGTCTGGGTGACGAGCCTGGCCACCTGCTCGTCGCTCGCGTCGGTGTCGAGCTCGAAGCTCAGCCGGATGGCCGCGAAGCCGACCGGCGCATCCTTGCTCACGCCGAGCGTCCCTCGAACGTCGAGGTCTCCCTCGGCGCGCACGGTCCCGCCCGCGATCGGAATCCGCATCGAGGTCGCCACGGCACGCAGCGTGACGCCAGCGCAAGCCACCAGCGCCTGCAGCAGCATGTCGCCGGAACACGCGAGCGAGCCGTCTCCGCCGGTTGCCGGGTGCAGGCCGGCCTCCGTCAGCCCTTGGCTGGTGGCCACCGAGCAGCTGATGGCCTCGTCGCCGAGCATGCCCTGGGCTTGCAGCGTGATCATCGCCTGCTGCGGGTCGCTGCGGTACCTGTCCTTGAGGGGCTGCTGGATCGCGCGCAGCTCGGCCGTTTCCATGGTCTAAACCATGCCCGACCGATACCCGCCTGAACAGGGTCTTCTCGCGTAAGACCTGCCTCCACACCTCGTCCACAGCGTCTGCACCCCGGCTGCATCGAGCCAGTGTCTCTTGAATCACGAGGACGGGCGGCAGCTGCCACGACCAGATGTCGTCCACGGGGGTAGCGGGCGGTGCCCGCCAGCGAAGCGCCAGTTTCGCCACCCTCCGGTCGAGCGGGGGGCGTGACCGGAGAGAGCAGGGTGGCGGCCGGCGTTGGCGCGAGCCGCGGTCGCGGCAGTCGGGCACCGCCAGCTACCTGTCTTGCAAATCGGGGATGAGCTGAGAGCCGGGGGGTCAGCTGATGGCTTTCGTGCAGATCATCGAGTTCCGCACCGACGACATCGAGGAAGCCCGCCAGATCGACGAGGAATGGCGGCGGGCCACCGACGGCAAGCGGACCGCGCGCAGGCAGGTGGTGACCCGGGATCGCTCCGACCCCGGCCGTTACTTCGTCATGATCTTCTTTGACTCGTACGAGTCCGCCATGGAGAACTCCAGCCTGCCGGAGACCAAGGCTGCTGCCGAGAAGTACATGAAGATCAGCTCCGGGCCGCCGGTCTTCTACGACCTTGATGTCATCGAGGACGTGGCCGGCTAAGCGCGGGGCAGAGTCAGCGTCATCGCGGTCCCCTGGGCCGGCTCGCTGCTGGCGGTCAGGTTCCCGCCATGCGCCTGAGCCAGCTCGGCGGCCACGGCGAGGCCGATGCCGCTGCCCGAGATCTGTGCGGCCTGGCGGCCGCGCCAGAACCGGTCGAACACGTGCGGCAGCTCGTCCGCCGGTATCCCGATCCCGGTGTCGGTGACCGTCAGCACCGCATCCGGCCCTGCGGGGCGGACCTCAACCGTGACCCGGCCGCCGTCCGGCGTGAACTTCAGCGCGTTCGTGAGCAGGTTCATGATGAGCTGATGCAGCCAGCGAGGGTCGGCCAGCACGTCGGCTCCGGCGAAGCGCCGCTCCAGGGTGATCCCGGCCGCGTCGAAGCGGCCGATCAGGCTGACGACCGCGTCGTCGGCGAGATCGGCGAGGTCGCAGCGGCGCCGCGACAGATGCAGCGCCGCGGCGTCGGCGGCGGCGAGGGTCTGCAGGTCGCTGACCATGTTCGCGAGCCGCAGCACCTCGTCGCGCAGCGAGGCCAGCTGTTCGGGGGTGGGCTCGGCAACGCCGTCCAGCATGGCCTCGTGCCCGGCCTGCAGCACCGCGACCGGGGTGCGGAGCTCGTGGGCGACGTCGGCGACCAGATCCCTGCGCAGCTGCTCCTGGCGGGCCAGCGCGTCGGCCATCTGATCGAAGGCGGTCGCCAGCTCGCGGAGCTCGGCTGGCGCGACGACCTGGCCCACCCGTGCGGTGCGCTCCCCGCCGCCCATGGCCCTGGTCACGGCGATGATCCGGTCAACGGGGCGGGTGATCCGCCGGGCCACCGCCAGCCCGGTCAGCAGCGCCCCCAGGGCCGCTACCCCGGCTGCGCCGGAGATCGCCCGCAGCAGCGCGATCTCCAGGCTCCGGTCCGCGCCGCCGAGGCCGGAACCGGTGAACCGGACCACGACCCGGCCGACCGGCCTGCCCCGCACCCTGGCGATCGCGCTGAATTGCGGAGCCGACGCCTGGGCGGCGAACCCGGCCGAGCGCGAGACCACCCTGCCCGCGTCGTCGCGGATCTCGATGTCCGCTCCGGTCCGAGCGGCCAGGTCAAGCACGGGGGACAGGTCGGCCGACGGCCAGCTGCCCTTGCTCTCCCAGGCGGCCGCGGCGGCCACCGTGATCGCGGTGGTGAGCTCCTGGCGCTGCCGGCTGGCCAGGGCCGACACGTCCGCTGACGCGAAGATCGCGGTCAGCCCCGCCAGCAGGGCAACCGCCGCCAGCGCCACCGCGAGGAAGGCCAGCGCGAGCCGCAGGCCGAGCGCCTCACCGCGGGCAGCGGGACGCCGCGGCGCCGCGGCGCCGCGGTCAGGCATCGCGGGTGAGGCCCAGCCGGTAGCCACCGCCCAGCACGGTCTGGACGATCCTGGGGTTCGCCGGCTCCTGCTCGATCTTGCGGCGCAGGTTCTTCACGTGCGAGTCGACGGTGCGCTCGTACCCCTCGAACTCATATCCCCGCACGCGGTTGATCAGCTCGAACCGCGAGTACACCCGGCCCGGGACGGTGGCGAGCGCCACCAGGATCCCCCACTCGGTCGGGGTGAGGTCCACGGCGTTGCCGTGCACCATGGCCTGCCGCTGCGGTTCGTCGATGACGAGGGCGCCGTCGCCGTAGGAGGCGCGCCCCTGCCCGGTGGCGGGCGCGCCGCGGCGCAGGATCGCCTGGACCCGCAGCACGAGCTCGCGAGGGCTGAACGGCTTGGTCACGTAGTCGTCGGCGCCCAGCTCCAGGCCGGCGATCCGGTCCTCCTCGGCCGCCCTGGCGGTGAGCATCAGGATCGGCGTGTTCCCGGCCGCACGCACCTCGCTGGCGACGGTCTCGCCGGGCACGTCCGGCAGGCCGAGGTCAAGGATCACCAGATCCGGCGACGCCGAGGCGGCCAGCGTGAGGGCCTCGGCCCCCGAATCCGTGGACAGGACCGTGAACCCGGCTCCCTCCAGGTAGGAGCGGATCAGCTCCCGCAGCTTGCGCTCGTCCTCGACCAGCAGCACTGTCGCGGCCATCGCCACGCACCCCCCTTCTGCCCGACCGTGAGGCCGCGGCTCCACACGGTCATCACGGGGCCTCCAACGGTCCAGCATCCCGACGCGAGAGCTTAGTGGCACTAGTCCCGGCAGATAAGGCGGCGCAGATGACCCGCGGTGATCTGGTCATGCTGCTGCCCTGGCTTGTCTTCGGCATCGCACTGGGGTTCATCGCCTTCCGGCTGCTGCGTCGCGGCGGCCCTCGCTAGCCGGAAATTCGTCAAAAAGGCGCAGGCGGTGCGCGGTCGCGGCGGCCTCGCCGCGACCCGCCACCCCGAGCTTGGCCAGGATGTTGGACACGTGCACGCTCGCCGTTTTGGCCGATATGAACAGTTCTGCGGCGATCTCGCGATTGCTCCGGCCGGCCGCTACCAGGCGTAGCACCTCGAACTCGCGAGCGGTCAGGCCCAGCCGGTCTGGCTGCGCCGGCACCGTTCCGCCCGCGCCGGTGCTCCCGGCCCCGGCGTCGTCGTCCTGGCCGCCGAGGCTGACTCTGGCACGCCGGGCGAGCAGCGCGATGTCATCGCCGAGCGTGCCCGCGCCGAGCCGGCGCGCGAGCTTTGCGGCCCGGCGCAGCCGCTCCGCGCCGCCGTCATGGTCACCGCCGCCGAGCGCCGCCTCGGCGGATTGCAGCAGCGCCACGGCCGTGGGATACGGCTCGCTGGCGGTCTCCCACGCCCGTGCCGCCTCGTCCCACGCGGCGACCTGGCCGCCAGCGTCCTGCCGCCCGGCGCGCGCCATCTCGGCGGCGAACGTCAGGCGGTGCGCCGTCTGGGTCACCCCGTCGGCCTCGAGATCGCCTGCGTCGGCCCGGATGCGCTCCAGCAGCGCCTTCGCCCTGCTGGCGAGCGCCTCGTCACTGGCTGCCGCGGCCGCCAGGCAGGCGCGGGCGCCCGCGACGAGCAGCGGCCACGCGTACCGCGGGCTGACTGACACCTTGTAGCGGTCCAGCGCTTCCTCGACGGCCGCCAGGGCGTCGCCCGGCCGGCCCTGCGCCAGCTGTACCTCGGAATCCAGCCGGGCCATCGGCAGCTGGTGCTCGTTCTTGTACCTGACGCCATCCAGCGCGGCACGGACCGAGGCGGCGCGCTTGGCCGCGGCGGCCAGGTCGCCGCGGGCCAGGGCCACATCCCCGGCCAGACGCCACACCGAGGATCGCGTCACCCGTGGCGGCATGAACTCCAGCGCGCGCTCGATGACCTCGGCGGCCTCGTCCCACCGGCCCAGCGACACCAGCGGCTCGGCCAGGTTGATCGCCAGGACCACGCCCGACGTGCGGGCCATGCCGTACTCGACGGCGGTGGCGAGACCCTCGCGGGCCACGGCGGCGGCTGCCTCGTGCTCGCCGAGGCCCTCCAGCATGTCCGACTCGGTGATCGCCGCGCCCAGCAGCGGCTGGTACGCCTTGGCCTGGGCCGCTGCCGCCCGGGACTCGGCGAGCAGCGCCCGGTTCCGCTCCAGGTTGGCCGCGGACGGGTTGACGCAGGCCAGCGTGTTCAGCGCCATCGCCTCGATCGCCAGGTCGCCGGCCAGCCGCGCCACCGCCAGTGCTTCCTCGGCGCGGGCCTGGCACTCGGCCAGGTCGTAGCCATGGCGATGATGCATGGCGTGCGCCGCGGCCTCCAGCACCCGGGCCCTGGCCGGAGTGGGCGGCTCGGCGGGGACCAGCTCGACGGCCTTTGTCAGCTCCCACGCGTAGTCTTCGCGGCCGAGCAGCAGCTTCAGCTGGCCGCGGGAACTGTGCAGCAGCGCGGCTCGGACGGGCTCCGCCCGAGGGTCAACCTCCTTGAGCGCCCCGGCCGTCAGGGCCAGCCCGCGGTCGTAGTCCCCGGCCAGCTCGGCCGCCCGGACCGCGGCCTCGAGCACCGCCACGTGGTCGGCGCCAACCCGGTCGGCGGCGTCGGGCACGCGGTCCCATAGCTCGAGCACCCGCGAGAGCATCGCGAGCTGCTCGGCGTACGCCAGCGCGCGGCCGGACTCCGCGGCCGCCTGCCAGGCGCTGATCAGGGCCCAGCGCGGGTCGAGGGCCGCGTACCAGTGGTAGGCGCGCTCCACGGCGGCCCGCCCCGGCGGGACGAGCATCGGGTCGTCCTCGATGGCCCGCGCGAACTGGCCGTGCAGCCCGCCCCGCTCGCCCGGCAGCAGTTCATCGTGCACCGCCTCGCGGATCAGAGAGTGCCGGAACGAGTAGCCATCGGAGCCGGTCAGCAGGACGTTCGCGGCGACGGCCGGGCGCAGCGCGCTGGCCAGCGCGGCGTCATCGAGGCCCGTCACCATGGCCAGCAGCGCGTGACCGACCTGCTCGCCGCCGGCGCTCGCGATCCTGATCACATCCTGGGTCGGCTCGGGCAGCCGCCGCACCCCGGCGATCAGCAGGTCGCGCAGTGACTCGGGCAGGCCGGAATCCGGCTCGCCGTCGCCGACGAGCGCCTCGATGAACAGCGGGTTTCCGTCGGTGCGGCGATAGACGAGGCTGGCCGCGTCCTCCCGCGGCTGGCGGCCGGTGAGCCTGGCCACGAGCGCGTTGGTGTCGGCGCGGGTGAGCCTGCCCAGCTCGATCCGCCGCACCCAGTCGACCCGGCCGAGCTCGGCGAGCAGCGGCCGCAGCGGGTGAGTGCGATGCAGGTCGTCGGACCGGTACGTGACCACGATCAGCAGGCCGTCGATCGCGCGCTGGTTGCGGATCAGGAATTGCAGCAGGTCCCTGGTTGACCGGTCAGCCCAGTGCGCATCCTCAACGATCAGCACGAGCGGGCCGCGGTCGGCGAGCTGTTCCAGGAGGATCAGCATCTGCTCGAACAGCCGGGCCCGGGAGGCGGCCGCGTCGTCCGGGCCGGCCGGCTCGCCGAACTCCGGCAGCAGCCGGGCCAGCTCCCTGGTGGCGCCGGCCGGCAGCAGCGCGGCCACGCCGTCGGCACCGAGGTCGCGGACGAGCTCGCGGAGCACCGAGGTGAACGGGGCGAACGGCAGGCCGTCGGCGCCGAGCTCGAGGCAGCCGCCGGCCAGGACCCGGGCTCCTGTCTGCCGTGACCGCGTGGCGAACTCGTCCACCAGCCGCGACTTGCCGACCCCCGCCTCCCCGCCGATCAGCACGGCGGACGGCTCGCCGCTGGCCGCCCTGGCGAGCGCGGCATCCAGCACGGCGAGCTCGCCGTCCCGGCCAACCAGGCTGGGGCTGAGGAAAGCAGTGGTCACGATCTCTAGGATGCCAGGCAGCGACGGGTGAAGGGGTTCAGCGAGATGGCGATCTTTGTTCTGGTACACGGAGCCTGGGGCGGTTCGTACGGCTTCCGCAAGGTCCGCGGCCCGCTCCGGGCGGCCGGCCACGAGGTGTTCACGCCGAGCCTGACCGGCGTCGGCGAGCGGGCGCACCTGACCAGCCCGCAGGTCTGCCTGACGACACACGTCACCGACGTGGTCAACGCCGTGCTCTACGAGGACCTTCGCGACATCGTGCTGCTCGGCTGGTCGTACGGCGGCTGCGTGGTCACCGGCGCGCTCGAGTACATCGGTGACCGCGTCGCCCACCTGGTCTTCCTGGACGCGTTCGTGCCCGCCGACGGCGACAGCGTGGCCGGCGACACCGCCGGCCACGCCGCGGGAATGCTCGGGAATGACTGGCTGGTGCCGCCCGCGCCGCGCGAGTACGACGACCCCGACGAGGCCGCGTGGGCCAATGCGCGGCGCACGCCGCAGCCGGTCGGCTGCTTCACGGAGCCGGTCCGGCTGCCGCGCCCGCTGGAGGAATGGCCGTTCACGCGCACGTACATCAAAGCGACAGGGGAGCCGAGGCCGGAGCCGGGCGGGCCGTTCTGGGCCGCCGCCGACCGGGTCAGGCAGTCGCCCGCCTGGCGCTACCGGGAAATCGCCACCAACCACATGATCCCGAGCAACCGGCCGGATGAGCTGGCCGGCCTGCTGATCGAGCTGACGGCCGGCTGACGCGCGTCACAGGAGCGTCACCCGGGCCGCTGCCCGCCTGCCCTGGGCGAAACCGGCCCGGGCAGCGGGGATGCGCGTCGCCGGATCCATCTGGTTCGCGCCCATGGCGGCTCGCGAATCGGCGTCCGGCGTGATCACCTCGACGTGGCTGCCCTCCCTGCGCAGGGCGTCGACCTGGCTTGCCAGGTCCGCGCCCGGTGGCCGGCGCAGGCCCTCGAACTGGCCCGGCGGGTCCCCGGCCCGTTGCGGTGACGTCCGGCTCCGGCCGCCCAGCGGCGAAAGCACCACGACGTTCGCATAGCCCGAGGCGAGGTCGGCGTTGTCGGGAGAGCGCACGCCGCCGTCGATGTAGCGCGCGCCGTTGATGCTGACGGTGGGGACCAGGCCGGGCAGCGCGGTGCTCGCGGTGACCGCGTCCACCAGGTCGACGCCGGATTCGCGGCCGAACGCAGCCAGCTCGCCGGTATGCGCGTCGACGGCCGTCACGATCATCGGCCGGTCCGGCCATTCATGGCGAGGCAGCCGGGCGGCGACCGTCGCCCGCCGCTGCCCGGCCGCGGGTCCGAGTGCAGCGTCACTCTCCAGCCCGAACGCGCCCATCGCGCGCTGCAGATCGGCCGCCGAGGTGGCGGCGGCGGAGATGGCCCTCATCCGCTCGAACACCGTGGCCATCGGCAGCGACGGCGGCCGCTCCCGGCTCTGTCCGGACGGCTGAGCGGGCGGGGACAGCACCGAGGCCAGCAGCTGCGCCGGCGGTATGCCGCTGCGCACCTGGGCGGCTGCGGTGGCGCCGGCCGAGGTGCCGACCACAAGATCGGCGGCCTGTGCCAGATCGAGACCAGCTTCGGCCAGGCCGGCGATGACACCGATCTCCCACGCATTTCCGGCGGCGCCGCCACCACCGAGAACCAGGGCAACGCTGTGAGCTCCCCGCGGGTGCGACGGCGGGAGCGATTCGTGAAACTGCGACATGTGCTGGTCCTTTCAGGGCATCCGCGATGCGGGCGCCCCGGGACCCTGACGACGAAGCCCTACCGGCTCCGGCGCGAAGGGGTGAGCACCCGACTGTGAACGAAAATCGGACTCACCTCCTCAGACCGTGCGCTGCGACAGCGCTCCTGAGCGAACTCAGCCCGAACAGTAGCCGGGCAGGGAACCCGGCCGCAACGGCGAGGCGGTTGCCGGGCCGAAAAAAGTCCGCTGCGATGCAACGGCCGGCGGCGCCGGCCCGTCTGATCGGCATGGGGTCCCGGATGCGGATCACGGCCGGTGTTGCCGCGGCTGTGATCACGGCCGCCGGATGCGGGCCGGCTGTGGCCGCACGGCCGCGGCCGACGGCGGTCAGCCGCGGGGTGGCAGCCAGCGACCTGGCCGCCACCCCGCGAGCCCTGGCCGCCGCCGACACGGCGTTCGGGCTCGATGTCCTCGGTGCCTGGTGCCGCCGGGACCCGCGCGCGAACATCGTGCTGTCCCCGGAAAGCCTCGCGAGCGGCCTCGGCATGGCGTACCTGGGTGCTCGGGGAGGCACCGCGAGGGCGATGAGCGAGGTGCTGCACCTCCCTGCCGCAGGCGCCGGGCTCGAGGCGGGCCTGCACGACCGGTCGGCCGCCCTCCGTGAGCTCGACGGGCCCGGCGTGACCGTCGCCGGCAGCGACCGGGTCTGGACCAGCCCGCGCATGAATCTGCTGCACGGATACACCCGTGCCGTCGCCGCCGGGTACGGCGCGACGGTCGGGCGGGCCCCGCTGCTGACCGATCCCGCCGAGGCGGCCCGGCAGATCGACGCCGCGATCGCCGCAACCACGCGGGGCCACATCCCTGCGCTTCTCGGGCGCCGCAGCCTGAACGGCATCGCCTGGGTGCTGACCGACGCGCTGTACCTGGACGCGGACTGGGCCGCGCCGTTCCCCGCCAGCCAGACCAGACCGGGGCCGTTTACCACGGCTGCCGGGCAGCAGGCCAGCGCCGACTTCCTGCACGGCGGCGGGTTCCGGACGGTCACCGCTGGCGGATGGACCGCCGTGTCGCTGCCGTACCGCGGCGGCAAGCTGGCGATGACCGCGCTGCTGCCCGGCTCCGGCTCCGGCGGCTGCCCGGCGCTGGCGCCGGCCACCCTGCGCGGCATCGCCGCCGCGTTCGCCATGCCGAGGACCGGCGGCGGGCTGACCGACATCGCGCTGCCCAAGGTCAGCCTGCGCTCCTCGGCGAGCGTGGGGAGCCTGCTGGCCGGCCTGGGCATGGGCGTGGCCTTCGGCAGCGGCGCCGACTTCACCGGCCTGTCCCCGCAGGCGTGCTGCATCGCTCTCGTGGTGCACGCGGCCACGCTCGCGGTGGCTGAGAAGGGCACCGTGGCCAGCGCGGCCACCGCGGTCGGCATCGCGCCGACCGCGGTATCGGTGCCGCTCACCCGGATCGTGTTCGACCGGCCGTATGTGCTGCTGGTGACCGACACCCAGACCGGGGAGCCGCTGTTCCTGGCGCGGGTGGCCGACCCCGGGGTCTGAGACACTAGGCAGCATGTTGCCCTGGTCCACAGAGCTGGCCGGCCGCCTAGAAGAACACGTGATCAGCAGTGAGCTGCTGCGGGACAACCCGCTCGGCGACCCGTTCGAGCGACCGCTCTGGGTGTACCTGCCGCCCGGGTACGACGCAGACCCCGGCCGCCGTTACCCCGTCGTCTACGTGATCCAGGGGTACACCGGGCACGTCGCGATGTGGTGGAACCGGGCCCCGTTCCGGCAGCCGTTCCCGGAGACCGCCGACGCCGTGTTCGCGCGCGGCGAGGCGCCGCCGTCCCTCGTCGTGTTCGTGGACGCCTGGACCTCCTACGGCGGCAGCCAGTTCGTGGACTCGCCGGGCACCGGCCGCTACCACTCCTACCTGTGCGACGAGGTCGTGCCCTGGGTGGACCAGCGCTACCGGACGCTGCCCGCCGCGGCGCACCGGGCGATCACGGGCAAGTCGAGCGGCGGGTTTGGCGCGATGATCACCCCGATGCTGCGGCCCGACCTGTTCGGCGCGCTGGCCACGCACGCGGGCGACGCGCTCTATGAGCTGAGCTACATACCCGATTTCGGCCAGGCGGCGCGGCTGCTGCGGGACTACGACGGCGACATCTGGCGCTGGTGGGACGACTTCCGGTCCCGGATCTCGTTCACCAAGCCGGCCGACCAGACCCTGCTCGGGCTGCTCGGGGTGGCCGCGTGCTTCTCCGCGCACGAGGACGGGACCGTGGACCTGCCGTTCGACCAGCGGACCGGGGCTCTGCGCCCCGAGGTGTGGGAGCGCTGGCTGGACTGGGACCCGGTCCGGATGGCCCCCCGGTACGCCGGGGCGCTCCGGTCGGTGCGCGCGATCTGGATCGACGCCGGCACCAGGGACGAGTACTACCTGGACCTGGGCGCCGAGGCGTTCCGGCAGGCGCTGCGCGAGGTCGGCGTCGCCGACGAGGTGATCCGCTTCGAGCTGTTCGACGCGACCCACGCCGCCATCGACTACCGCTACCCGATGTCGCTCGCCTGGCTGTGCCAGCGGATCGCCGCCTGAGATTCATCGAAAAACCGTTGAACTACTCCGCCCGGCCTTACGTGCTCCTGTGTGAACGCGGAGCGGGTAACCGTAGCGAATGGAGTAGATACGATGCGTAATCGATGGTTGGCGGCCTCTGTACTCGCCGCTGCCGCCGTCGTCGGGCTTGCGGCGTGCGGCGGTTCTTCGTCCTCGACCCCTCCTCCAGCGACGAAGACCACGAGTCCGGCGACGAGCAGCGCCGCCTCGACCTCGGCGGCCGGGATCAAGACGATGTCGATCGACGGACGTACCGTGCTCACCAACTCCGGCGGGTTCGTGCTCTACTGGTTCGCGCCCGACACCCCGACGAAGTCGGTGTGCAACAACAGCTGCGCGACCTACTGGCCGCCGCTCATGGGGACCCCGAGCCTGGCGTCGGGGGTCACGCTGGTCGGCAAGCTCGGCACGATCAAGCGGGCCGACGGGCAGCTTCAGGCCACCTACGACGGCCACCCGCTGTACCTGTTCAAGAGCGACACCGCCGCCGGCCAGTGGACCGGCAACGACCTCAACGCCTCCGGCGGCCTCTGGTGGATGATGACCTCCAGCGGCAAGAAGCTCGCGAAGAAGGACACGTCCTCCTCGTCGAGCGGCAGCAGCGGCAGCGGCAGCTCCGGCAGCGGCAGCTCCGGTAGCGGCGGCTCCGGCAGCGGCAGTGGCGGCTACGGCTACTGATCGCCGCGCCGCGTGAGCGTGGCGGCGCCTCCCGTACCGGGCGAGGAGGCGCCGCCACTGCTTGCGCTCCAGCCGCTGGCCCTTAGCCGGCAGCAGGAACGTCCAGCACGGCGCGGGAGAGCCGGAACCGCGATGGGTAGATAACGTCGCATGCACCCCGCCCCCGAGGACAACGGGTCTGGCACGCGCCCCCGCGGCGGCCTGGTCATCATCTACGCCGCGCTGATGCTGGCGATCCTGCTGGCAGCGCTCGACCAGACGATCGTCGCGACGGCGCTGCCGACGATCATCGGCGACCTCGGCGGACTGAGTCACCTGTCCTGGGTGGTCACCGCGTACCTGCTGGCCACGACCGTGTCCGCGCCGCTGTGGGGGAAGCTTGGCGACCAGTACGGCCGCAAGCGGCTGTTCCAGGCCGCGATCCTGATCTTCCTGATCGGGTCGGCGCTGTGCGGGCTGTCCCGGAACATGTTCGAGCTGATCGGCTTCCGGGCGCTGCAGGGCCTGGGTGGCGGTGGCCTGATCGTGCTGGCCCAGGCCATCGTCGGTGACGTTGTCTCCCCCCGGGAACGCGGCAAGTACCAGGGCGCGTTCGGCGCGGTGTTCGGGGTGGCCAGCGTGGCCGGACCGCTGCTCGGCGGGTTCTTCGTGGACAACCTGGGCTGGCGCTGGGTGTTCTACATCAACCTGCCGATCGGGGTTCTCGCGCTGGCCACGATCGCGTTCGCGCTGCCCGCGAGCGCGGCCACCCGCGCGCACAAGATCGACTACACCGGCACCGTGCTGCTGGCGGCGTCGGCGACCTGCGTGGTGCTGCTGACCTCCTGGGGCGGCACCACCTACCCGTGGCTGTCCCCGGAGATCTTCGGGCTCGGCGCCGGGGCGGTGATCCTGGCCGTTGGCTGGTGGCTGTCGGCCGGCCGGGCCGCGGAGCCGGTGCTGCCGCGGCGCCTGTTCCGGAACCCGGTGTTCTCGGTCGGCGCGGGCATCAGCTTCGGCGCCGGGTTCGCGCTGTTCGGAGCGACCGCGTTCCTGCCGCTGTACCTGCAGGTCGTGCGTGGGGTGACGCCGACGATCTCCGGCGTGTACCTGCTGCCGATGGTGCTCGGCCTGCTGCTCACGTCGGTGACCAGCGGCCAGCTGATCTCCCGGTTCGGCCGGTACAAGGCGTACCCCATCATCGGCACGGCGGCCATGACCGTCGCCCTGTACCTGCTGTCCACGCTCACCGAGACGACCACGTCGCTGGAGATGGACGTGTACTTCGCCGTGCTCGGGTGCGGTCTCGGCCTGATCCTGCAGGTGCTGGTCATCGCCGTGCAGAACTCCGCTGACTACGCGGATCTGGGCACCGCCACGTCCAGCGTCACGTTCTTCCGCACGATCGGCGGCTCATTCGGCGTCGCCATCTTCGGGTCGATCTTCTCCAGCCGCCTGGTGGCCAACCTGACGGCCGCGCTGCACGGCACGCCGCTGCCACCGGGATTCAGCGCGGCCTCAGCGCAGGCCAACCCGGCCGCGCTGAAGCGGCTGCCCGCGCAGCTGCGCGCCGACATCGTGCACGCGTACGTGCTGTCGTTCCACACGGTGTTCCTCGCCGCCGTGCCGGTGGCCGCGGCCACCTTCGTGCTCACCTGGCTCCTGCGCGAGGTGCCGCTGCGGGCCACCTCCGCCGCCCCCGACATCGGCGAGGGCATCGGCGCGGCCTCCGCCCAGCGCTCGTCGGCCGCCGAACTCGAGCGCGCGCTGCTGCGGCTCGCCGACGTCGATCTGCGGCGGCAGGGCTACACCAGGCTCGCCGAGCTGTGCGGTCTCGGCCTGCCCGCTGGCAGCTGCTGGATCCTGGCCCGGGTGGCCAAGGGCGGCGGCCGGGTGGCGGGCGCGGACCTGGCCCGCGAGGCGGGCGTCACCGTTGAGCATGGCCGGCCGTACGCGGACAAGCTTGTCGAGGCGGGATACATGCGGCGCGACGACGGCGTGCTCGAGCTGACACCGGAGGGCAGCGCCGCCGCGGACCGGCTGTTCACCGCGGGCCGCGACGGCCTGGCACGGCTCCTGTCGGACTGGTCGCCGGAGCAGCACGCGGAGCTGGCCCAGATGCTGGACAAGCTGTCCCGGGCGTTGCTCGGCGAGCGCGCGGACGAGCACCTCATCGCCAGGTGACGCGGGCTGCCCGGCCGGGGGACACTGGCCTGGTGAGAACCGACATTGTGGTTATCGGGGCCGGGGCGCTCGGGCTCAGCACGGCGCTGCATTGCGCGCTGGCCGGCCGGTCCGTGGTCGTGCTCGAGCGGGACACGGCGGGTTCGCAGGCGTCGGCGCGGGCGGCCGGGCTGTTCAAGTCCGTGCAGGCCGACGAGCCGCGCACGGTGCTGGCGCGGCGCAGCATCGAGCTCGCCACCACCTTCGGCGACTGGGCCGGGGCCGAGCTCGACGTGGCCCGCAGCGGCAGCTTCCTGGTCGCGCGCACCGACAAGCACCGGGACTACCTGCTGGCCGAGGCCACGCAGTCCCGCGGCTGGGGCGCGGACGTGCAGCAGGCCAGTCCCGCCGATCTGGCGGAGCGCGTGTCCTACTACCACGTTTCCGATTCGGGCGAGGAACTCGCGCTGTGGTGCCCGGAGGACGTCTACATCGAGGAGCCGATCAGCCTGGTGCGCGCCTCGGCCGATGCGTGCCGGCGGCACGGTGTCGAGATCCTCGAGTCCGAAGCCGTGGTTGGCATCCCGTTCTCGGGTGGCCGGGTGAGCGGCGTCGAGACCGAGGCCAGGTCCATCGACGCCGCGGTTGCCGTGGTGGACGCCGCGGGCGCGTGGGTGCGGCAGGTCGCAGAGCTCGCGGGGACGGGGGGCCGGGTGGCGATCGCGCCGGTCCGGCACCAGCTGCTGATCACCGAGCCGTCCGCCGAGGTCGACCCGGCGGAACCGATCATCCGGGTCGTCGACGCCGCGATCTACCTGCGCCCGGCGCGCGGCGGCCTGATGTTCGGCGGGTTCGAGGCCGCGCCGCTGCCCGTCGATCCCCGGCAGCAGCCGCCGTCGTTCCGCACCGCTGACATGCCGCTGGACATGTCCGTGCTGCGGGAGATGGCCGCCCAGGTCGCCGACGAAGTGCCGCTGGCCGGCGGCGTCCCGGTCGCCGAGCACCGCGGCGGGATGTTCACGATGAGCCCGGACGGGCGCTTCGTCGTCGGCCCGGTGCCCGACGCGCCCGGGCTGTGGGTGGCGAGCGGCTGCAACGGCTCCGGGTTCTCATCCTCGCCGGCCATCGGCGAGGCCCTGGCCGGGTGGATCACCACCGGCGAGCCGGCCGGACTGGCGCCGTTCTCGCCGGACCGGTTCCCGGCGATGACCGACGAGCTGCTGGTCAAGAACGGCGCCTGGCAGTACGCCCACTACTACGATCCGGCCGGGCAGCCGGGGTGATGATCCGCCTCTCCTGGCGGGGCGATCCAGACGCGCCAGCGGGCGGGCAGCGCGGCAGTTCCGAACCGCTGTGGCGGGCGCTCGCGGTCTTCCGCTTTGCCAGCCTCGGTTACGCCGCACTGCGGCTGGCCGTCATCGACCGCGCCGACTACTCGCGGCCGGACTGGGCGTGGGCGGTCATCGCGGTGATGACGGTGTGGACGGTCGTCACCACCATCGCCTACACGCGCCCCGACCGCCGCACCCGGGTTCTGCTGAGCGTCGACCTCGCGGTCACCGCCTGCCTGCTGCTGAGCACCGCGCTGCTGCAGTACCCGCAGGACCCCCGGCACGGCGTCACGCCGGTGACCGCGACCTGGCTCGCGGGCCCCGTGCTGGCCTGGGCGGTCCGGTACGGCAGGCGGGCAGGCGCCATCGCGGCGCTGGTCATGTGCGGCTGCGATCTGGTGCTGGTGCACGGCGCGCTGTTTGGCCAGGCGCTCAATGGCATGGTGCTGTTGCTGCTGGCGGGGGTCATCGTCGGCCACGTCGCCCGGCTCGCGGCCGAGGTGGAGGCGGAACGGCGGCACCTCATCGAGGTGGAGGCGGCCAGCCGGGAGCGGGAACGCCTGGCCCGCGACATCCACGACTCCGTGCTCCAGGTCCTGGCGCTGGTGCAGCGGCGGGGTGCCGAGGCGGGCGGCGCCGCCGCCGAACTCGGCCGGCTGGCGGGCCAGCAGGAAGCCGCGCTCCGCGCGCTGGTGGGCAGCGGGACCACGGGCACGGAGCCCGGCGCCGCGCCGGGCGGGGCGGGGAACGTGGACCTGCGCGCGGTGCTGCTGTCCGCCCAGACCGACCGGGTGACCGTGTCGGTGCCGGCGCAGGCAGTCCTTGTGCCGAAGGACGCGGCGGATGAGCTGGCCTCGGCGGCGCACGAGGCGCTGGATAACGTGCGGCGGCACTGCGGCGAACAGGCCCGCGCTTGGGTGCTGGTCGAGGACGAGCCCGGATTAGCGACGGTGACGATCAGGGACGACGGCCCGGGCATCCCGGACGGGCGGCTGGCCGAGGCGGCGGCGGCTGGCCGGCTCGGGGTCAGCCACTCGATCCGCGGCCGGCTGCGCGACCTGGGAGGTTCCGCCAGCATCCGCTCCGTCCCCGGTGAGGGGACCGAGGTGGAGCTTCGCCTGCCGCACGGTGCCAGCGCGACGGTGGCGCGGTCTGCCGAACGGGCTTAAGGTGCGGACGTGGAGCGCAGCGGCCCGATCCGGGTCATGGTGGTCGATGACCACCCGATGTGGCGCGACGCCGTCGCACGGGACCTGACCGAAGCCGGATACGATGTCGTCGCCACCGTGGCGGACGGCGCGCAGGCACTTCGCGTTATCGGTGCCGCCCGGCCGGACGTCGTCGTGCTCGACCTGCAGCTCCCGGACACCTCCGGCGTCGAGGTGACGCGCGCCCTGCGCACGGCCTGCCCCGCCGCGCGCGTCCTCGTGCTGTCCGCGAGCGGCGAGCAGCAGGACGTGCTGGACGCGGTGAAGGCGGGTGCGGTCGGCTACCTTCTGAAGTCCGCGGCCCTGGCGGAGTTCCTTGACGCGGTGCGGCGCACGGCCGAGGGCGACGCGGTCTTCACCCCGGGGCTCGCCGCGCTGGTCCTCGGGGAGTTCCGGAGGCTGGCGTCCGCGCCCGTCACCGGCGGCGGGGATGCCCCGGCGCTGACCGAGCGGGAGACCGAGATCCTCCGCATGGTCGCGACCGGCATGTCCTACAAGCAGATCGCCAGCCGGCTCGTGCTCTCCCACCGGACCGTGCAGAACCACGTGCAGAACTCACTCGGCAAGCTGCACCTGCACAACCGGGTGGAACTGGTCCGGTACGCCATCGAGCACGGCCTTACCGGCGCGTCCGAACCGGGCGGATCTCAGTAAGGTTCAGGCGCCACCCTAGGCTACTCATGAGTAGCTTAGGCATGCCAGTTGAGTACCAGCACCGATGCCGTACAGGCCGCCAGCCCGGAGGCTGATGGCCATGAACAATTCCGCGCACGCCGCCGCGGGCGGCCTGTACAGCTTCAAGCCCTGGTACGCCCGCTGCCTGGCCCCGGTCCGCCGGCGCCTGGTGGCCGCGAACGTGCCGCCTGCCGCCATCACGATCGCCGGAATCGGTTTCGGTGGCGGCGCCGGCGCCGTCCTGGCGCTGATGCGGCCGGGGCCGGCCGCCGGCGCGGCGGTGGCCGCGCTGCTGGCCGCCCGGCTCGCCTGCGCCAACCTCGACGGCGGGGTGGCCCGAGACGGGGACCGGGCCACCCCGTTCGGCTCGGTGCTCAACGAGCTCGGCGACCGCGCCGCCGAGCTCGCCGTGCTGGCCGGCTGCCTCGCGCTCGCCCCAGCGGCGCTGGTGCTCGCCGCGGCGCTGGCGGCCACGCTGCCCTCGTGGGTGGCGCTGGCCGGCGCGGCGGCCGGCCTGGGCCGGATACAGGGCGGCCCGGTCGGCAAGACCGAGCGCTGCCTGCTGCTCGCGCTGATCGCGGCCATCGGGTGGCCGGGCGTGCTGCTCGGGGTGCTGGCGGCCGGCTCGGCGCTGACCGCGGTCGTCCGCGCTGCCCGGCTGGCCCGCGCCGCGCGGGGCTCACGGTGAGCGGGCTGGCCGGCCCGGCGGCCCTGATGGCCGGCGTTCTGGCACTGGGCGGGATCGGCGCGCTCGCGTCGGGGAACGCCGACGTGATCCGCAAGTGGCGCACCTGGATGGTGTCAGCCCCGCTGGTCACGGGGTGCCTGTGGCTGGGCGCACCCGGCGCGGCGCTGCTCGCCGCCGGCCTCGGCGTGACCGGCGCCGTGGAGTACGGGCGGCTCGCGAAGCTCCGGCCCGCCGACTCGGCGCTGCTCGCGGGCATCGCGGTGATCCTGCCGCTGGCTGCCTGGCGCATGCCCGCCGACCTGGGCCACGTGCTCGCTGGCGCGCTGCTCGCGGCCGCGCTGGTCCCCGTGGCCGGCGGCGACGCCATCGCGGGAGCGCGGCGCGCCGCCGCCGCCGTGTTTGGGGCATGCTGGCTCGCGGCGCTGACCGGGCTCGTGCTGCTCGGTGCGGCCGCGCTGCCGCTGATCATCGCGGTGGCGGTGGCGGACGTCGGCGCGTGGTGCGCCGGTCGCCTGCTGGGCGGCCCCGCGCTGTCGCCGCTTTCGCCCGCCAAGCGGTGGACCGGGGTGGCCGGAGGGGCGCTGGCCGGGCTGGCGGCGCTGGCGGCGGCGGGAGCCGTGAGCGGCCCGGGTGTGTGCACCCCCGTGCACCTGATAGCGGTCGCCGCCGGCCCGCCAGCTGGCGACCTGCTGGAATCGATGGTCAAGCGCGGCGCGGGCGCGAAGGACGCGGGCCGCTGGCTGCCCGGGTTCGGCGGCCTGCTGGACCGGATCGACTCGCTGCTGGTGACGCTGGCCCTGGCGGTGATCCTATGAACGGCCGCACGCGTGCCCGCCTGGCCGCCGGGGCGCGCAGGGAACTGTGGCGCACGGTCCTCACGCTGATGGGCGGACTGCGGGTACAGGGCGTGCCCCGCATGCCGGGCAGCCCGTGCGTGATCGTGGCCAACCACCGCTCGCACGCGGATACCGCCGCGCTGCTCGCGGCGCTGCCCGCCGGGCGCAGGCCCGCCGTCGCCGCGGCGGCGGACTACTGGTTCCGCGGCGCGCTGCGACCGCGGATCTGCCGTGCGCTGTGCGCGGCGTTCCCGGTGCGGCGCCGCGGGGGCGGCAGCGCCGACCTCGCCTCTGCCGCCCGGCTGCTGGCGGCCGGCCACGACGTCATCGTGTTCCCCGAGGGAACCCGGTCACGCGACGGGCGGACCGGGCGGTTCCACCGCGGCGCTGCCTGCCTCGCCGCTGCGGCGGGGGTACCGCTCGTGCCCGCCGGGATCAGCGGTACCGGAACGCTGCTGCCGCCGGACGGAGCAGGCCGCCGTCTCCGGCGCGGGATGGTGATCGTTCGCATCGGCGCCCCGGTCAACGTCGCGGAGATGGCCGAGCGCCTGGCCGGTGCCGGGGGAGACGCCGTGGCCGACGCGACCGATGAAGCGCACGCACGGGTCGTGGCGCTCATCGAAGCTCTGTGAGGGCCGGGCGTCCAGGGACCTCTGGTCCGCTGGACGCTATCGCCAGGATTGGCCACCCAGTACGGTCTATGTACATTCGGGCCACGGGAGATCAAATGGGTTACCTGGCGACGGCTGTCATTGCTGCGGTGGCGGTCATGATCGGCATAGCCGTCCTGTACCTGCGCCACGAAAGCCAGCCTGACCCCATGGTCATGCGCAGGGCAGCGCGGCGAGCGCAACGGGTCCAGCTGGGCGATGCCTGCATCTGCGGCGGCACGGTGGAAAGAGCCGGGCGAACGTCCGCCAAGTTCGGGGAACTCCTGAGCTGCGCGGGCTGCGAGCGCACGTGGACCATGGACGGACGCAGGGTGGTCCGGCGGATCATCCGCCGCCCGGCCGCCCGGCGCGAGGGCGTGGGCAATTCCGACTGAGGCCGCGGCTGGCGAGGCCGCCGGCGGCGTTGTGAACATGTTGATGGTTTTTTATCAGAATATTTCTGCCGTTCCGCTCATCTCGGTATTGGCATCCGCCCGGCCCGGGGCTTGACTGTTCAGCGCCCAGCGAGCAGGAGGCCCTCGATGAAGCTGTTCCGTTCCGCGAGCGTTCCGAGCAGTCCGCGTGCCAGGCGCCGTTCCCCGCGGCTGGTGGTGGTCGCGGGGTTTGTGGCGGTGACGCTGCCGGTCGCGCTGGCATTAGCCGGCGGCCCGGCCTCGGCGTCCGGCGCGCACACGTCGGCGTCGGACGCGTCGTGCCCGTGGCTGAACGAGTCGCTGCCGATCAGTCAGCGGGTCAGCATGCTGATGTCGCAGATGACGCTCGCCGACAAGATCAACGAGGTGACCGGGGGCGGTTACTCCGAGCCCTACGTGTTCTACATCCCTGCCATCCCAAGCCTGTGCGTCCCATCGCAGAACGAGGAGGACGGCCCGGTCGGCGTGGGCGACGGCCTGACCGGTGTGACCCAGATGCCGTCGGCGCAATCGCTGTCCGCCACCTTCGACCCGTCCCTGGCCAACGCGTACGGCAGGGTGGTCGGCGCCGAGGAGCGCGGCAAGGGCGCGACGGTCAACCTGGGCCCGACGATCAACATCGACCGTGACCCGCGCTGGGGCCGGGAGTTCGAGTCTTACACCGAGGAC
>Ga0335073_10002375_pt1 | contig 25722 bp, 24 predicted proteins | sample Lox_Sample_22_FD_207093 | JGI IMG/M metagenome (GOLD analysis project Ga0335073, IMG submission 207093) | Soil microbial communities from Loxahatchee National Wildlife Refuge, Florida, United States - Lox_Sample_2.2 | ecosystem: Environmental > Terrestrial > Soil > Wetlands | place: USA... | reverse complement strand
TACCGTACGCCAAGCCGCGGCCGCCGGCGCTGAGCGCCACGCGGCACGCGGCACGCGGCACGCGGCCCTGGACGGCTGCCGCGGGTTCACGCCGGCGGCTGGCCGGACTGGACGTCGACCGGCAGGCTCGCGGCCGGGGACGAGCCGATCGGGGTGTGCGCGGGGAGCGGCAGCAGCGTGACGTCCAGGCTGCCCGCGCCGCGGGTGACCTGGGCGCTGGTGGCCGGGCTCAGGGCCACCCGGTACTCGAACGTGGCCACGCCGCCGGGGGGCAGTTCCTGGATCCCGCCGGGCTCGGTGACGTTGAGGTAGTCGTTGCCGAAGCCCTCCACGTCGTACTGGATGGTCTGCCACACGTTGCTGGTGCTCTCCCGCTCCTGCATCGTGCCCGCCGGGAACAGGCTGTTCGCCGTGCAGCTGCAGTGGCCCAGCGACACCAGGGGCAGGATGTTCCCGTACGGATGCGTGGACGCGTTCGTCACCGTGACCAGGAACCGGACCGGCTTGCCGCCCGGAACCAGGCCCGTCCTGGTGCCGAGGATTGTGATCTTGGTCGTGAGCCCGCTCTGGAGCGGCGGCACCGGGGGCGGTGTCTGCGCCGCCGGGGACGCGGCCGGCGCCGCAGACGCGGCCACGGTCGCGGCGGGCGTCGGGGTGGCGGCCGGAGCGGACTGGGCGACCGCCGGGGACGCGCTCGGCGCCGGGGGCGCGGTGTGCGCGCTGGGCGTGAGCCCGAGCGACGAGCAGCCGCTGACCGTGGCGATCGCGGCGGCCAGGGCGGCGGGAACGGCCGTGCGGACCACGGCGCGGGCGTTGATGTTCATTGGCCTGATTCCTTCCGGCGTGCGGGGCGTGACAGCCGTAAGAGCCGCGAGGGATCGTCGCGCCAACAACTTTTCCGGGCCGGTTTCCGGCCGGGGCTCTTAGCCCGGCCTGGGGCGCCCGCCGTCCGTGGCCGAGATGGCCGCCGCGACCGGACGGGCCGAGGCCGCGGTGCGGGAAGCGATGCGCTCGCCGCACGACGCGCACGCGATCGTGCTGACGCCGGCCGGCGACGCGGACGGATGGCCCATCCGTTGACGGCCGGTCGACCGTCAGGTCGTCGAGGTGCCGCCGTGCGAGAACAGCGTGATGACCAGGATGAGTCCCAGCGCATCGAAGATCGTTGCAACGATCGACCAGGTCAGGGCGCGCTTTGACGCCTTGGCCGCGCGCTGCATGTCGCCCATCTGCCAGGCCGGCTGGACCCGGCGTGAGTTGCTTAGCGCGACCAGCCCGCACGGCAGGCCGATGATCAGGCTGAACAGCACGCCGCACACGATGGCGGTGATGGCCCACGCGCGGTAGGTGGACGGCGGCTGGCCGGCCGGCTGGCCGTAGCCGCCGTACCCGGGCTGGCCGTAACCGCTGCCGGAGGGATAGGCCCCGTAGCCGCCGCCGGGGGGCGGAGCACCGTAACCGCCGGGCGGAGGGGCGCCGTAGCCACCATCGGGCGGAGGGGCACCGTAACCACCGGGAGGGGGAGGCGTGGCCCCGCCGGGCGGGCCTCCAGGTGTGTCGTAACTCATGCCTGCGTGCCTCTCCGGGAGTAGCGGTGTAAGCGGCAGTCTTCCACAAACCAGTTCATGCTGACGGCTGCGGAACGTCACAATCGGGCCGCCCAGCAGTCTTCATGATGTGCGCGTCCGGCGGAACATCCGCCACGGTGCGGCCGTTATTTGGATCACTTTCGCTCCATTCAGCCGGCCCGGATTCGGGGCGGGCCTCCGCCTCCGCTGCTAATCTGCATGTCTATGCAGGTGGGGGGCGTTCCGTGAGGGCCGGCCGGGCGCCGGGATTACCCGGGCGTGCTCACGCCCCCTCGTTATCCCCCAGGCAGCATTGCCGAAGGCAGCGCGAAGGCCCGGCGTTAGTCGCCACAACTGGCCGGGCCTTCGCAACCTCCCGTTCCCGGAGAGGCGGACATTAGTATGCCCGTAACCATTGCAACGGCTCCGGGCGGTACCCCGTTCACCGTTAACGTTTCTATCCGGCCGGCATGACCGGGCCGGCGTCCCGGCTGGGGTTGCGCGCGCTGGTCACCGGAGCATGGCAGGCGCAGTGCGTGCGCGTCGCCGCCGACCTCGGCCTGCCCGACCATTGCGCCGCCGGGCCCATGACGAGCGCCGAGCTGGCGGCGGCCTGCGGCGCCCACGAGCCCGCCCTGCGCCGGCTGCTGCGCGTCCTGGTCGCCATGAGCGTGCTCGGGCGCGACGAGGATGAGCGGTTCTCGCTCACCCCGCTCGGGAGGGCGCTCGGCCGCGACGGGCTGGGCGCGTGGGCCGCCCGGGCCGGCTCGGTTCCGGCGTGGGACGCGCTGGATCACTCGATCCGGACCGGCGAACCCGCCTCGGGCAACGTGCCCGGCATGCGCTCCTGGGAGTACGGCGTGACCCACCCGGAGGCGGAACGGTTCCGGGGCGCAGCCGCGGCGGGCACCGAAGAGGCCACCGGCGCGATCGCGGCCAGCTATGACTTCTCCCGGTACCCGGTCGTGGTCGACGTCGGCGGGGGCGACCCGGCGCTGCTGGCCGAGATCCTGCGCCGCAGCCCGCGCATCCGCGGCGTGCTGGCCGCGCGGCCGGAGGTCATCGAGCGGGCCCGGCCGGCGCTGGCCGATGCGGGCGTGCTGGACCGCTGCGACCTGCGCGGCGGCGACATCCGGACCGGGGTCCCCCAGGGCGACGCCCACGTGCTGCGGTCCGAGCTGCACGAGCGCAGCGACGAGGAGTCGGTGGCGATCCTGACGCGCTGCCGCGAGGCGGCCGGCCTGTCGGGCCGAGTGATCATCGTGGAGCGGGTGCTGCCCGACCAGCCGGGCGAGGGCGACCTTGAGGCCCTGCTGACCGACCTGAACATGATGGTGATGGTCGGCGGCCGGGAGCGCACGGCCTTCGAGTTCGACCGGCTACTCGCCCGGGCCGGGCTGAGCGTGCGCCGGATCATCCGCACCGGCACCCAGTACTCGCTCATTGAAACCGTCTTTGATTTTTAACGCCCTGATTCCCCCCCGGGGCCGGCCGCGAACGGGGTCAGGCCGGCCCGCGCGGCCGGTGCCGTCGGCGTCCGCGACAATGATCGGACCCCTTACCAGCAGCGCCGCGTCGCGACGGTGCTGGATACCGACGGCGGAAGGTACACCGAGCACGATGACCACGCACGGCCACGCGCGCCAGCCGGTAAGCCTCGATCATGGCCCGGCGCGTGACTGGCGGGTGGTGCTGCTGACCATCACCGCAGGCGCGGTCAACGCCGTGTCGTTCATCGCCCTGGGCAAGGTGTTCAGCAGCGTCATCACCGGGAACATGGTGCTGCTGGGGGTCGCGGCCACCACCGGAAACTCGGCCGCGGCCATCCACGGCGGCGTGGCCCTGGCCGGGTACTCGGCCGGGGTGCTCGTTGGCGCCCCGATCGCGGCGCGGGGCGGGGAGGAGCACGGCGGGACCTGGCCCGCCAGCGTGACCGCCACCCTGACCGCCGAGGCGGTCGTGCTGGCGGCGTTCTGCGCCGGCTGGGAGGCCGCACAGGGTCATCCGCGCGGCGGCGCCCAGGCCGCGCTGCTGGTCGTGCTCGCGGCGGCCATGGGCATGCAGAGCTCGGCCGTCCGCCGTCTGGGCCAGATGTCCAGCACGTACCTGACCAGCACGCTCACCGGCGTGCTGGCCGGCCTGGCCACGCGCAAGGTGCCCGAGGGCCTGGCCCGCAGCCTGGGCTCGCTGATCGTCATCGTCGCCGGGGCCGTGGCGGGCGGATTTCTCGCCACCACCTCGGCCTATCCCTGGCTGCCCGTCGTGATCCTGCTGCCGCCGTGCCTGGTGATCGCCGGGGCGCTGAGCGCACATCGCCGGGCCGCGCGAACGGCCCGGTAACGCCGGCCGGAAAAGAAGTGGCGGCCCAGGCGGGGGGGATGCCTGGGCCGCCACTGGCGCGGCGAGCTTATGCGGGCGCTCCGGCAGATATCTGCCGCACGTCGCGGGCCTCAACGCGATGTGGCCGCGGGTCTTCAACCCCGGAAGCGGCGTCCTCGCGCCGCGTGCAGCTCGCATAGGCCGCCAGGGTTTCCCGGCCGATGCGATCCCATGAGTACCGTGACCGGGCCCGGTCGGCGGCCGCGATCCCGCAGGCCTCCAGCCGCATCCGGTTGCTCAGCAGCTGCCGGATCCACCCGGCGAGCCCAGCCGGATTTCCCGACGGGGCGTAAATTCCCGTGGTCATGTCGACGACCGCGTCCCGCTCGGCGCCGGCGGCGGTGGTGACGACGGGCGTCCCGCAGGCCATGGCCTGGATCGCGGTCATGCCGACCGGCTCGAACAGCGCCGTGCTCACCAGCACGTCGGCCGACCGGAGCAGCGGCGGGAGATCGTCAGGAGCGACCGGTCCCGTGAACGCCAGCCGGTCGCGGACGCCCAGCCGTTCGGCCCGCCGCAGCAGGTCCGGCTCGGGATCGCCCATGACGACGAGCTCGGCGTCGGGGACCAGGGCCAGCGCGGCCAGGGCGTCGGCGATGCTGCGCGCCGCGGCCGGCGGCTGCGCCGCCAGCAGGCGGTGCCGGGCGGACCGCTCCGCGACCGGGCCCTCGGGCGAGAACCGCTCCAGGTCGACGCCGCACGGCACCATCCGCGTCCGGGCCCGCGGCACGCCCAGGCGGCCCAGGTCGGCGAACTCCTCCGTGGAGCTGGCCAGCACCATGTCGGCCAGGCGGGCGATGCCCGTCTCGAGGGGCGCCCGGTCCTCCGGCGGCCGGGCCGGCAGGCCATGACGATGCTCGGCCGCGGCCAGCGAGCCGAACGTCATCGCGACCGGCAGGCCGAGTTCCTGCGCGCCGGCCAGGGCGGCCAGGCCGGTGGTCCAGAAGTGGGCGTGCACCAGGTCGGGCGGATTCCGGCGCCAGACCTGCGCCAGGCGACGGCCGAACGTCGGCAGGTACCGGGCCAGCTGGGCCGCGTCCAGCGGAGCGGGCGGGCCCGCCGTCACGTGCTCGACGGTGACTCCGGGCGCCGCGATCGCGGCCCCCGGCTGCGCCGAGTCCTTACGGGCGTAGATGGTGACGCGGTGGCCGAGACCGGCCAGCGTCTGGGCGAGCGAGCTCACCCGCGCCGCCTCGGCGGCCGAACCCGGGCCCGGATGCGCGCCGAGCGGGTCGCCACAGCGTGCGACCAGCGCGATCCTCATCACGAGCCCCTCCTAGATGCGACCCTGGCAACTTCCCGGCCTGGGTACCTGTGACGTGTCGGAGGGGTTTGCGGCCTGTCTGCAACGCAAAGAGGCACGCCCCATCGACACGCCATAACGGCGTGGCGGGCGTGCCTGCGTCGTAAGCACGTTCCTGAGAGATTTATACCAGGCCGGAGGGCGCGAAACAACAGAAATGCTCACCTTGGCGTCGGCGCCGCGGTTCGCGGGCCGGCTGCCACTCGCCTCGCCGCCGGCCCGCGGGGCCGCCTACCAGCGATACCAGCGGCCTCGGCGTCCCCCGGTCTCGGCGGCCCGGAACACGAACCCGAGCAGCCAGATAGCCAGCACCACGAGCGCGATCCACCACAGCACGTGGACCGCGAACCCGAGACCGCCGAGGATGAGCGCGATCAGCAGAACAACCAGGATGAGGGCCACCGCAGACTCCTTTTCGCCATCAGTAGGCCCTGTACTGCCCGGCTGCGGGGACTTAAACAATGGCCCGCCGTTCGCACCGGCCGGCGTTGCGTCCGCGCAGGTCAGCCCGGGCTCAGCCGCATGTGCATGCGGACCGTCGTGCCGGCCCGGCCGGTTCTCAGCTCGACCAGGTCGCACACGTGGTTGACCAGGAACAGGCCGTGGCCCCGGCTGTCCGGGCCCCGCCGGACCCGCCCGGCCAGCGGGTCGGCGATCCAGCCCTGGTCATGGGCCTGGCAGATGATCTCGTCCTCGTCGTGCCAGACCTGGAACGTGCCGCCGGAACGGGTGTGGCCGAGCGTGTTCGCGGCCACCTCGCTGGCCGCGAGGATCAGGTCGGCGACGCGCTCGGCGGCCAGCCGGGTGCGCCGGGCGTGGCGTTCGACCAGCCGGCGGACCGGGGCCAGGTCGGTCTGGTAGCCGAGGCCCTCGGCGCCGTCCGGCGGCGGGGGAAGCGGCCGGTCGCACTCCGGCGGGATCCGCCAGGGCGTTGGCGGGCCCGCACCCGCAACCGCCTGCCCGTCGGTCACGACCTCGGAATGGGTGCGCCGGGCCGCGGCGATGACCGATGGCGCGTGCCAGGTGACGTCGTAGGCGCACATGATCGCGAGCGGGGCCTGCTGGAAGGCCAGGTTGGTCAGGGCCTCGTGCCTGATGCCCTCACAGACCTCGGCCGCCGAGCGCCCGGGCCAGATCGGTTCCCCGGCGATCCGGACCGGCTGCCCGGGGTGCTTGTCGACGAACGCCCGCAGCTCCGGGATGATCCGGGCCGGGTTGCGGCCCACGTCGGCCAGGTCGACCCACATCAGCTCGCCCGGCTCGCCGCTCAGCCCGGTCCCGATCTCGACCGCCTGCTCCCCCGGGAGCGCGATGAGCACTGCCTCGCCGTCGGCCAGGCCGTCGCGGGCGAAGCGCAGGATCTGGGCCCGGTACTCGGCCCGGTCGCGATACAGGAACGCCGCATGCCTCAGCGTCACGCCTGCCGCCACCGGCGTGAGGACCCGCGCGGCTTCGCCGCCATCCAGTAATCAGACATGCAGCCCACTTGGCTATGACTTCCCTTGGGAGGCGCCGCTATTCGCGCTCCGCCGGGACCGGCCCAACCAGCATACGATGTGGCGGGGCTTCGGCCCGGACAGCGATATCCGGAGGTGGGGTGTGGCGGAGCTCCGGCTCTCGTCGGAGAGTCGCGGCGAAAGCCTGATCGTGTCGGCCGCGGGCGAGCTGGACATCGTGACCAGCCGCCAGCTCGACGATCTCCTGACCAGGTCCCGGCGGCAGCACCGGCGGATCGTGCTCGATCTGGCCGCCGTGGACTTCATGGACACCAGCTCGCTCGCGGTGATCGTTGGCCACTGGAAGCGGCTGCAGGCGGCGGGCGGCGAGCTGGTCCTGGCCGGAGCGAGGTACCGGTACACCAAGACGCTCTGGATCACCGGGCTGGCCGAGCGGTTGCCGATGTATGAGGACGTCGGGCAGGCTCTGGCCGCCGCCGACGGGGCCGGGACCGGGACCGGCTAGCCGCGCGCGGCGTCAGCGGACGTGCACCGCGACCAGGCAGGCATCGTCGTCGGTGTTCGACGCGGTCTCGGCCACCACGTCGTCCGCGTAGACCCCGATGTCCGCCGCGGGGTGACAGGCCACCCCCAGCAGCGCGTCGAGGGCGTCATCGATGGGCTGGTCGCGTCGCTCGATCAGCCCGTCGGTGAACAACAGCAGCCGGTCGCCCGGTTCCAGCGACGTCACCGCCTCGGCGTACGAGGCCTCCGGGTCGGCGCCGAGCAGCAGGCCCGGCGGGAGCGACAACGTTTCCGCCGCGCCGCCGCGGACCAGGATCGGCGGCAGGTGCCCGGCGCGGGCCCAGCGCAGCGACCGGCTGGCCGGATCGTACAGCCCGCAGATGACCGTGCCCATGACGGCGTCGGAGAAGTGGCACGCGGCGGCGTTCAGCCAGCCGAGCAGCGTGGCCGGCCGCGCGCCGGTGATCGCCAGCCCGCGCAGGCTGTTGCGCACCGTCACCATGCCGGTCACCGCGTCGAGCCCGTGCCCGGCGATGTCGCCGACCACGACCAGCACTTCGCGGCTCGGCAGCAGCACGGTGTCGTACCAGTCGCCGCTGACCAGGTTTCCCTGGCCGGACGGCCGGTAGCGCGCCGCGACGTCCAGCCCGGGCGCGGCCAGCGGCTCCGATGACCGCGGCGTGATCGCCTCCTGCAGCCTCAGCGCCAGGCGGTGCTCCTCCGCGGCCCGCTCCTCGCTGTCGGCCAGCTGCTCGCGCGCCGCGGCGAACGCCAGCCGGGTGTGGTAGTCGCTGGACACGTCCTGGTAGGCGCCGCGGACGGCGATGACCGTGCCCGCCGGGGCGGTGACCGGCTCGGCGTAGGCGCGCATCTGCCGGACGCTGCCGTCGTCGGAGCGGACGACCCGGAACGCGGCCGCGGTCTCCCGGCGCTCGGCCAGCAGCGTGTCACGGAAGCCCTGCACGGCCGGGATGTCGTCGGCCGGAACATGCCAGTGCAGGTCGGCGATCGGGACCGGGATCCCGGGCTGCTGCCCGAACAGGGCGAACGTCGGCTCCGTCCAGTGCACCTCGCCGGTGCGCAGGTTCTCCTCCCAGCTGCCGATCCGGCCGAGCCGCTGGGCGTGCTGCAGCAGGGCGGCGAGCCGGTCGGCGTCGTCCGCCGCGCGCCAGGCGATCGCCACCCCGTCATACAGCCGGGCGATCCGGATGGCCGGCCCGGGCTCGGCGCCCGCGGCGCCGGTCTGCGCGGCCACCATCTCCCCGGCCACCCGCTGCGGCTCGCCGGTGGCCAGCACGGTCACGCAGTGGTCGAACAGCCCCCCGGTCAGCGCCGCGGCCGGATACATCTCGAGCAGCTGGCGGCCGGCCAGCTCGCCGGCGGCGCGGCCCACCGGATCGCGGAAGCCGGCGCTGACGTGGTCGATCCTGAAGTCCGTCACCTCGCCGTCGTCGCCGGTCACCGCGCGGGCGAACATGAACCCGTCCAGGAGCCCGTCCATCAGGCCGAACACCCAGGACGCCCGGTACCGGCCCGCGTGGCCGCCGTCCTGGAGCTGAGCCCCGAGCGCGTGCGCGGCCACGTCGGCGAGCGCGGCCAGCTGCCGCCGCACCGGCGGCGGGAAGTCCTCTTCCGGCTCCGGCCAGCAGATCACCATGGAGCCGATCGTCGCGCCCGCGTCGCGCAGCGGCAGCCCGACCCGGGCACCGCCGGGCCAGCGGCCCATCAGCGGCCGGTCGTCCCCCTCCGCCCGTCCGGCGGGCCACCAGATCTCCGCCCCGTCGCGCGCCACATCCTGCGGCAGCACCCGCATATCCGGGTGAATCCGGCGCCAGCGGCTGGCCTCCAGCTCGCCGAAACCGGCCTGTCCGGCCAGCTCGAGGCCGCCGTCCGGCTCGATCAGCCAGAGCGCCACGGCCACGGCGCCGACCGGGCTCAGCGCCTCGTCCAGCAGGGCGGTCGCCACGGCGGTGCCGTCGGCGGCGGTCTCGGCCGCGGCCCAGGCCAGGTTGATCCCGCGCAGCTCGCGGTCGCCGGCCTCTTCCGGCGGGACCTGCCCGGTGATCTGCGCGGCCAGCTCGGCCACGCTGTCGCCCGAGTCCCGGGCCAGGCGGGCCAGCTGGCGGCGGGCGTCAGCGGGCGAGCAGTGCAGCTGCTCCATTAGCACGCCGGTGGCCAGGTCGATGACCGAGCGGGTCGCCGCGACCGTCCGCATCTGGTCCTGTTCCCGGCGCTGGCGGGCGATCAGGGCCTGCATCCGGGTGACGTCGGTGCCGTCCGGCTCCATCGCGCCTCCCCGGCTTCCCCGCGACCGCCGCGCGGCGGGCGGACCGACACGTTACCGCGCCCGTTGCCTTAGTAGCTATTCTGCGCCAACACGGGCAGTGACAGGATCGGCCTATCGGATGCGGACGCCCGTGGGCGGGCCTCGCCCGGCAGGCACGAAGGAGTTCCGATGACCACAACCCAGGAGCGAACGGGACAGCCCGCCGATAACCGGCTGCAGCAGCTGCTGGCGGGCCTGACCGCGGTGCGCAGCGGGGACTTCAGTACTCGCCTGCCCCCGGCCGACGACCCGCTCGTGGACGAGATCGCGGCCGTGTTCAACGGCATGAACGAGCAGCTCGCGCTGGTCACCTCCGAGGTGACCCGGGTGGCCAGGGAGGTCGGCACCGAGGGCCGGCTCGGCGGCCAGGCCGAGGTGCCCGGGCTGGCGGGCACCTGGAAGGACCTCACCGACTCGGTGAACTCGATGGCCGGCAACCTGACCGGCCAGGTCCGCGACGTCTCGCAGGTGGCCACCGCCGTGGCCAAGGGCGACCTGGGCCAGAAGATCACCGTGGACGTCAAGGGCGAGATGCTCGAGCTGAAGAACACCATCAACACGATGGTGGACGAGCTGTCGGCGTTCGCGGATGAGGTGACCCGGGTGGCCCGCGAGGTGGGCACCGAGGGCCGGCTGGGCGGGCAGGCCCGGGTGCCGGGGGTCGGCGGGACCTGGCGCGACCTGACCGACTCGGTGAACTTCATGGCCGGCAACCTGACCGGCCAGGTCCGCTCGATCGCGCAGGTGGCCACCGCGGTGGCCAAGGGGGATCTGAGCCAGAAGATCACCGTGGACGCGCGGGGCGAGATCCTGGAGCTGAAGGAGACCATCAACACGATGGTCGACCAGCTCTCGCTGTTCGCCGACGAGGTGACCCGGGTGGCCCGCGAGGTGGGCACCGAGGGCAACCTGGGCGGCCAGGCCGCCGTCCGCGGCGTGTCGGGCACCTGGGAGGACCTGACCGACAACGTCAACGTGATGGCGTCCAACCTGACCGCGCAGGTCCGCTCGATCGCCCAGGTGGCCACGGCCGTGGCGCGCGGCGACCTGAGCCAGAAGATCACGGTCGAGGCCCGCGGCGAGGTCGCCGCCCTGGCCGCCGCGATCAACGGGATGGTGGACACGCTGGGCGCGTTCGCCGGTGAGGTCACCCGGGTGGCCCGCGAGGTGGGCACCGAGGGCATGCTCGGCGGCCAGGCCGTGGTCCCGCACGTCGCCGGGACCTGGAAGGACCTGACCGACAACGTCAACTCGATGGCCAACAACCTGACCAGCCAGGTCCGCAACATCGCCCAGGTCACCACGGCGGTGGCCAACGGCGACCTGTCCAAGAAGATCGACGTGGACGCGCGGGGCGAGATCCTGGAGCTGAAGACGACCATCAACACGATGGTCGACCAGCTGTCCTCGTTCGCGGCCGAGGTGACCCGGGTGGCCCGCGAGGTGGGCAGCGAGGGACGCCTCGGCGGCCAGGCCGAGGTCGAGGGCGTGTCAGGGACCTGGAAGCGGCTGACCGAGAACGTCAATGAGCTGGCGGGCAACCTGACCCGCCAGGTCCGCGCGATCGGGGCGGTGACCAGCGCCGTCGCCACCGGCGACCTGACCCGGTCCATCTCGGTCGAGGCCCAGGGCGAGGTCGCGGAGCTCAAGGACAACGTCAACGCGATGGTCCGCTCGCTGCGCGAGACCACCAAGGCCTACCAGGACCAGGACTGGCTGCAGTCCAGCCTGGCCCGGATCGCGGGCAAGATGCAGGGCCACCGCGACCTCACCATCGTCGCTGAACTGATCATGAACGACCTCATCCCGCTGGTCGGGGCGCAGCACGGCACGTTCTTCCTGGCCGAGGTCAACGGCGACGACACCCGGCTGCGGCTGATCGCCGGCTACGGGCTGCTGGCCGACATGGAGGAACCGACCAGCCAGTTCCGGCTCGGTCAGTCGCTGATCGGCCAGGTGGCCAAGACGCGCAAGCCGATCGTGGTGACCGACGTGCCGGCCGACTACGTCAAGATCTCCTCCGGGCTGGGCGCCGCGGCGCCGACCAACCTGATCGTCCTGCCGATCGTGTTCGAGGACCAGGTGCTCGGGGTCATCGAGGCGGGCTCGTTCACCGCCTTCACCCAGGTCCATCGCGACTTCCTGGAGCAGCTGACGGAGACCATCGGGGTCAACGTCAACACGATCATCGCGAACTCTCGCACCGACGCGCTGCTGGCCGAGTCCCAGCGGCTCGCCGGTGAGCTGCAGGCCCGCACCCGCGAGCTCCAGGTCCGGCAGGACGAGCTGCAGCTGTCCAACGCGGAGCTGGAGGACAAGGCGGCCCAGCTGGCCCGGCAGAACCGCGACATCGAGATCAAGAACGTCGAGATCGAGCAGGCCCGGCAGGAGCTCGAGGAGCGCGCCCGCCAGCTCGACCTCGCGTCGCGGTACAAGTCGCAGTTCCTGGCCAACATGTCGCACGAGCTGCGCACCCCGCTGAACAGCCTGCTCATCCTGGCCCGGCTGCTGGCCAACAACCCGGAGCGGAACCTCACGGCCAAGCAGGTCGAGTACGCGAACGTGATCCACTCGTCCGGGGCCGACCTGCTGCAGCTCATCAACGACATCCTGGACCTGTCCCGGGTCGAGGCGGGCAAGATGGAGCTGCACCCCGAGCGGTTCCCGCTCCGCGCCGTGGTCGACGACCTGCTGGCCGTGTTCCGGCCGCTGACCACGGAGAAGGGCCTGGAGTTCGTGGCCGAGCCGCCGGCGCCGAGCGTCCCGGCCGAGCTGTTCACCGACCGGCAGCGGCTGCGGCAGATCCTGCACAACCTGATGTCGAACGCGGTCAAGTTCACCGACCGGGGCCAGGTGGAGCTGCGGATAGCCGCGGCCGGGCCGCCCGGCTCGGCCGAGCCGGTGCTGGCCTTCTCGGTGACCGACACCGGAGTGGGCATCAGCGAGCAGAACCTCGAGGTGATCTTCGGGGCCTTCCAGCAGGGGGACGGCACGACCAGCCGCCGCTACGGCGGCACCGGCCTCGGCCTGGCCATCTGCCGCGAGCTCGCCGTCCAGCTCGGCGGGCGGATCACCGCGGAGAGCGTGCCCGGCGAGGGCAGCACGTTCACCCTCTACCTGCCGGCCACGATCCCGGCCCTGAGCGAGGATGCCCAGCCGGCGCCGCTGGCGGCGGCGCTCGAGCACGGGCGGGCCATGGCCGGGCCCGCCGGGCCGATTCCGAGGACGCTGGCCACGGCCGGGCGGCAGCCCGAGACCATCGGGAGCGAGCACGACAACCTGCGCGGCCGGAAGGTCCTGATCGTCGACGACGACCTGCGCAACGCGTTCGCGATCAGCAGCATCCTGGAGCTGTACGGCATGACGGTGTTGCACGCGCCCGACGGGCGGACCGGGATCGAGACCCTCTGTGCCACCCCGGACGTCGACATCGTGCTGATGGACGTGATGATGCCCGAGCTGGACGGATACGCCACGACCGGGGCCATCCGCGAGATCCCTGAGCTCGCGGGCCTGCCGGTGATCGCGGTGACCGCCCGGGCCATGCAGGGCGACCGGGACAAGAGCATCGCCTCGGGGGCCAGCGACTACGTGACCAAGCCCGTGGACACCGAGGAGCTGCTCGGCTGCATGGAGCGCTGGATCGCCGCGGCGGCATCGTGAGCGAGCCAGGGGCGCCGGTAAGGCCAGCGAACCGGGCAACTCCGTGAGCGAGTCGCCGCCGTCGCTCGCCGCCGCCGGAACCGCCGAGCCCAGGTCGCTGAATCAGCTCGTGGCCGACGCGGCCGGCGGGGTGCCCGGCTGCGCCGGGGCGGCCGCCGTGCTCTGGCGCGACGACGAGCCGGTGGCGCTGGCGGCGAGCCACCCGTCCCTGCCCGAGCTGATCGAGGTGCAGGTGCGCGCCGGGCGGGGCCCGCTGCTGGACGCGCTCGGCACCGGGGAGCCGGCGGCCTGCCCGGACACGCTCCAGGATGACCGGTGGCCCGAATTCGCCGACGCGGCGCTGCGCCTGGGCGTCCGCTGCTCGCTCACGGTGGCCAGCCGGCCCGGGCCGGAGGCCGTCTGCCTGTCGCTGTTCGGCGCGCGGCCCAGGGTGCTCGGCGCGCCCTCGGTCCCGGTCGCCGAGCGGCTCGTGGCATTCGGCGGGGTGGTGGTCGGCATCGCCTCGGAGTACGACGAGGCGCGGCGGGCCGCGCGGCAGCTCAGGGACGCGGCCGAGTCCCGGGCCGTGGTGGACCAGGCCAAGGGCGTCCTGATGCACGCGCTCGGCTGCAGCGCCGACGAGGCGCTGGCCCGGATGCGGCAGATATCGCAGGCGCGCAACCTGAAGGTGACCGAGGTGGCGGCGAGGATCACCGACGCGCGCGGCCCGGCCGGGCTGAGGTAGGCGCATGGCACAAGCGGCGGGCCCCCGGGCGGCGGGGGACGAGGACGCCCGGCCGAAGGCCAGGGCCGACGCCGAGCGGCGGCAGCTGCAGGCGGTGTTCCAGCAGGTGCCGGTGCCGCTGTTCGTGCTCGCGCTGGACGGCACCGTGCGCCGCGCCAACGCGGCGGCCGGCCGGCTCATCGGCTCGGGCCTCGGCTACCCGACCGGGAAACGGTTCACGGCGCTCGTCGACCCGCCGTCCCGGGCGGCGGTGCAGTCGCAGCTCGCCGAGGTCATCCGGTCCGGCGAGACCAGGACCGTGCGCTGCGGGGTGCTGACCGCGGCCGGCGTGGCCGAGTGCGAGGTCACCGCGTCCCCGCTTCAGGTCCGCGGGGACTCCGGCCAGGTCGCCCTGGTCGTGACCGCGCCCGCGACGGTGCCGGCGACCGAGCCGGGAACCGGGCCGGGGACCGCGCGGGGGACCGCGCCGCCGGGCCTGATCATCGGCGCCGGGGCCGGCGACGCGCCGGAGGATGCCGCGTCCGGCGCGAACGAGGACCCGGTGCGATCGGTCACCCGGCGCCTGGACCTGGTCACATCGGCCACCCGGATCCTGCTCGACGGCGTCGGGCACAGCGAGCCGGTCACCATGCAGCGGCTGGCCCGGCTGCTCGCCCCCGAGCTGGCCGCCTGGCTCATCCTGGACGTGGAACGTGACGGGCGGCTGCGACGCCAGCTCGCCCTGGGACCGGACGAGCAGCTGTCGGACGAGCTGGCCCGGTCCGTGGCGGCGGCCGACCCGCCCGCCGATTCGGCTCCGGCCCAGGTGTACCAGGCGGGCCGTTCGCTGCTGGTCGCTCACGCCGACGACCCTGGCCTGCTCGGCGCCGCCGCGGACGGCGAGCCGCTGCTGCCCCGGCTGGGCGCGGCGTCCGTGTTCTGTGTGCCGCTGTGGGACGGAGAGCGCTGCTACGGCGCGCTGACCCTGGCCCGGCCGGCCGGCCAGGGGCCGTTCGGCATGGCCGACGTCGGGCTGGTCGAGGAGCTCGGCGAACAGCTCGCGCTGGCCATGCGGGCCGACCGCGCGCTGCGGCACCGCGCCGAGATCGCCGACGCGCTGCAGGCCAGCCTGCTGCCGCGCCAGCCCCGCCAGATCCCCGGGGCCGAGATCGCGGCCGGTCACGTGGCGGCGGCCAGCGCGAGCGCGGCGGGCGGCGATTTCTACGACATCTATCCGGCCCGGGACGGCTGGGGCCTGTCAATCGGCGATGTCGCCGGCCGCGATCAGGACCCCGCGGCGGTGACCGCGATCGCGCGGCACGCGATCCGGGTGCTCGCGCACTGGGACAGCGATCCGGCCGGGGTCCTGCGCCGGGCCAACGAGATCCTGATGGAGGAGGAGTTCGGCGGGCGCTTCGTCACGTCGTGCGTGGGCCATCTGCGCTGGCGCGACGGTGCGCTGCACGTGGTGGTCGGCAGCGCCGGCCATCCATGGCCGATCCTGGTCCGGGCCGACGGCCGGACTCAGGCGCTGCAGGGAGGCGGTCTCCCGCTCGGCATCTTCCCCGACGCCGAGCCCGCGACCCAGGAGATCGACCTGGAGCCTGGCGACGTGCTGTTCTTCTTCAGCGACGGCCTGACCAGCGCGCGCGGCCCGGACCTGGCCTACGTCGAAGACCGGGTCAACGACGAGCTGGCCGGGCTGGCCGGCCGGCCCGCCGCCGAGGTCGTGGCCCGGGTGCAGGAGGTGGTGTCGCGGTTCGGCGGCGGCGAGCTGCGCGACGACGTGACCATGCTCGCCCTGCGCGCGATCGGGCCCCCGGCCGAGGAGCCCTAGCCGGCCGGGCCCGTGGCGGGTGCGGGACGTAACCGGCGCGGGCCGGCGTCCGGGCCGTTGATGCGCCGGCGCAGGTGGGCGAGGGCCCGGGCCAGCAGCTTGGACACCTGCATCTGCGAGATGCCGAGCCGTTCGCCGATCTCGGCCTGGGTCAGGTTCCCGTAGAACCGCAGCAACAGCAGCCGCTGCTGCCGGGCCGGAAGCTCGTTCCAGTGCGCCTGCACCGCCTGCATGTCGAGGGCGTGTTCCAGCCGGGGATCCTCGGCTCCCACCAGTTCGGCGAGGTTGAGGGCGTCGCGGCCGTCGGGCAGCGGCGCGTCCAGCGACGAGCCCTGGAACATGAGGTCGGCGTGCTCGGCCGAGCGCAGGTCGGCCCGGCTGACGCCGAGGTGCTCGGCCAGTTCGTCGGCCCGCGGCGCCCGGGCCAGGCGCTGAGTCAGCTCGGCCCGGGCCCGCTTCACCTCGTGCCGCAGCTCCTGCGCGGACCGCTGCACCCGCACCTGCCAGCGTTTGTCGCGGAAGTACTGCTTGATCTCGCCGCTGACGTAGGGCCGGGCGTAGGCGGCCAGGCTGTCGCCGATGGCCGGGTCGAAGTTGTTGATCGCCTTGAGCAGGCCGACGTACCCGACCTGGATCAGTTCCTCCTGCGGCTCGGGGCTCTGCCAGTACCGCTGGGCGCAGGACCGGACCAGCGGCTGGTACCTGGCGACGAGCTGCTCGCAAGCGGCGGCCCGCTCCGGGCTGCCCCGCGGCAGCCGTCGCACCAGCCGGACCAGGGCCTGATCGCCCGGCTCGCCGGTCCGGGACGACCGGGCGGCCAGCCGGGTGATCGACGCCGTCATGGGCGCTAACCTCCGCGTCGGGGACAGAGCAGGTTGTGCCCCCTGAGCGCGGATCAAACATCTACCGCGGACGGACCGCCCATTCGTCCGGGCCAGCCTGCGGGCGGTCCGCCCCGGGCGGAGGTTCATCGTCGTCCTCGCCGGACTGGCCCGCCGCGGCCAGCGCCTCGGCGACGCTCGGGCTGATGGCGATCAGGCGGTCGATCCCGGTGATCGCCAGCACCCGCTGCACGGCGGGTGAGGTGATCACGAGCACCATGTGCGCGCGGCTGGCCGTCGCGCGCTTGTGCGCCCGGACCAGGGCGTGCACGCCAGCGGAGTCACAAAAGGTGGTTCCGCCCATATCGACGATCAGCGCCGCCGGGCCGCGATTCAGGACCGAGAGCAGGTCCTCTCGGACCTGGTCGGCAACCGTTATATCGACCTCGACCGGCAGCGTGACCACGGCCGACTGGCCCAGCCACAGCACCGGGAAGTGTTCTTGAGGCACGCGTATCACACCCCCCACGGGGGAGAAGAGAGGCCTGGGCCACGTCTCCGGACCCACGAGAGCGGCCGCCCCGCACCGAGCGTTGCCGCCAGACGATTATCCCCGCCCGTCTTGCCGGGCACAAGCCGAGGCCGCCCGCCACCGGCGGCCCGCCGGCCCGTGCCCCCGCAGACCGCGCCGGACCGCCTATGCGGGCGCGACATCCGGGCGGTCCCGAGTTGACCGTGGCCGCGTATTCACCGGTAGCGAACGCGGCGTTCCGGCGGGCCGCCGGGCGGCGGACTGCCCGGTGGGGATCTGGACTGGTTTGTCCGCGCGCTGGATGGCTTTGAGGCGGTCCCCGGCCAAGCCTGGACTTGGTTACAGCTGCCGGCAAGCCAAGCGTCCTGAAGCAGGCACGCCTGCGAAAAGGGGGGACCGTGAGAGGCTATGTGGTCGTTTTGAAGGCGATGACGACGCCGGATACTCGGCGTACTGTGCCGACCTGCCCGGAGTCGTCGCGGCAGGCGCCACGCACAGTGAGGCCGAGCAACTCATGCTGGAAGCAATGGCGGAGCACATCGCGCTTCTTCGGCAATCCGGCGAGCCGGTACCAGAGCCGGCCGAGGCCGACAGCGTCATGCTTCTCGATCCCGCCGCCGCCTAACCTCTCGATCCTTTTTCGCTCATCACGCCGCCGCACGCGGGCGGACATGATGGCGGTGCCGGAGCCCGCGGCGTTGACCCGGAGCGTGCCGCTGCCGTGGGGCGATCCTCCGGGACCGGCAGAATCGGCTGCTTTTCCACGTCGCTCTCCTCCTGAACCGGCTGCGGGGGCTGTTCCTCGATCTTCAACGGACGGCCCTCCTCCCTGCTGGCTCATACCCTTGCTCCTAGCTTCCAACGTGGCACCGACAGGACACTATTGCCAGCCCCATTCATGTCCGCTCAACGCAGAATCTGCTGGTGCCGCCAGAGGGCGGAACAGTCGCGCTCTCGTCGTGCGTGATGGCCTCCTCCGCCCGCCGAAATGGCTGCCGCAGAGCTACCTACCCGTTGTCGTCCTGGACGCGGTCGGCTCAACTAGGCACTGGCGGCCATCCCCAGGTAATCTCGCCGCACAGCGCCGCGACGTCGGTCCGGTCGCTCAGCGCGGTACGGCGGGCACTTCTGCGACGATATGACCGGCGCTTACGTTGGGCAGTGCCTCACAGATGAGGGCCAGATCCTTCCGGCTGACCAGGCCACGCCGGTAGCTGCGGACATAACGCGCCAGATGCAGGCCCTCCTCGTCGCACGCAACGCCGGGGCTGGCCCAGCAGAATCCGGACGTCGCCATGAGCGCCGCCGCCGCGCGTTCCGCGCCGGTCATGCCGGTACCTCCATGCCCAGTTTCTCGCCCAGCTCCAGGTAGGCAGTGGCCCGGGCGAGCCCGGCCGCGCACTCATCGCATAACCCGTCCACGGGATCGCACGCATCGCAATCCACGGGCGGGTCGCGGTAAAACACCGCGTCGGCTAAGGCCTGACGCAGCAACTCGCGCTGCTCGGCGACGATCAGCAAGGCAGGGCGCTCAGGCATGGCAGTTCCTCTCGGCCTCTTGGAGCGAATCTCGGGCGCCAGGCCGAACGGCAGGTCGGTCTCGGTCCGTCCGGTCAGATTTTCACTGTACACCTGTCGGTACCTGACTACCCACATAGGCGGTTGATACTAGCCCGACCTGGGCAGGTACCGTCCGGGGGCCATGGGCGAGACGTACAGCTTCCGGCCCGACGTGCCGAAGCATGTTCAGATCGCGGCCGAGCTGCGCGAGCAGATCAAGACGGGCAACCTCGTGCCGCGCCTGCCCATCCCGAGCGAGCCAAGCCTGATGCAGATCTATGGCGTTGCACGGGACACCGTACGCAAGGCCGTTGCCGTGCTGCGAGAAGAGGGCTACGTCACCACGGTGAAGGGCATGGGCAGCTTCGTGCGTGACAGAGAAGACTGGCCGTCAGAGTGACCAGGGGGTGACGGCACTACAGCGCCCTGCCCGCCAGCATCGCGCCCGGAGTCGCCGGGGTGCCTGGATGCGCGCGGTCGTAGTCTGGCGGTGTGGTCAATGGCGATCATTCGCGGGACGGCGAACCCGCTCCCGTCCCCGCCATTCCCGCGTCGGCCGGAGCGCTGATCTTCGACCCGGACGGCCGCCTGCTGATCCTGAAGCCGACCTACAAATCGGGATGGACCATTCCCGGCGGCGTCATGGAGGCCGACGGGGAAACGCCATGGGAGGCCTGCCAGCGGGAGGTGCGCGAAGAGTGCGGCCTGGAGGTGCGCGGCGGCCGCCTGGTCTGCGTTGACTTCCGTCGGCCCCGCCCGGGCCGGCGCGGCGGCGTGCGATTCCTGTTCGACTGCGGCGCCGTCGACCCCGCCCGGCTGGATGCCGTGGTGCTGCAGCCTGAGGAGATCTCCGAGCACAGGCTCGAGGCGCTGCCCGCGGCGCTGGCTATGCTCCGCGGGCCGATCCGGCGGCGGGTGAAGGCGGCGTGCCGGGGCATGAGGCGGGCCGAGGGGCTGGTGTACCTGGAGGACGGCCGCCTGGTACGGGGCGTCGGCTCTTGACGACTGCCGGTCGCGGCGGCGCCCGGCAGTAGGGCCCGAGCGTCGGCTTCTGACCGTCGCTAGCCGACCTGTGCCGTGCGGCTGCCGAGTCCCGGTCGTCCGTTCCTACCCGGCCAATCGACGCAGCCGACCCGCCGCGCGGCCTCGCCTCGGCCTGCGATTAAAGCCCGGCGCGATCCCCCGGAAAGTCGCTCATAAAGCATGCGCAATCACGTCGTTTAGCCGGTTCGCTGATGCTTTCTTATGATATGCAAGGTGATCACAGTTATTTGCATCAGATAAGTGAGGCATCTGATATGCATCTGCGACGGTGGCTGGCCGTGCCGCTCGCAGTTCCCGTGGCTTTTGCGGCATTCTCAGGTTTTCTCCCGGCGGCGCAGGCCAGCGTCGGCGTGGGCGTGCAGGCCGCCCCGGTTCGCCTGGGCAGCGTGGCCCGGGCGGGCGGGAGTTACGCGCTGCCGCCGGTATATGTCGTCGACACCGGCACCCAGGCCGAATCGATCAGCGTCAAGGTCGAACGGCTGCACGCAGAGGCGGGGCGTGACGTCCCGTCAGCATGGGTCCGCGACACCGGGCCGGGGTTGCGGCTTTCTCCGCACCAGTCGGCGCGGGTTCCGCTCGAGCTCGTCGTGCCCGGCGGCGCCAGGCCCGGCCGGTACCTGAGCGACATCATCGTCAACGGCTCCGCGGTGACCTCGGTCGGCAAGGCCAACCTCGGCGTGGCCGCCGCCACCGCGCTGGAATTCAGCGTGGCTCCCGGCGCACCGCCCGCCCCGTTCCTGCCCACCTGGACGTGGTGGCTGCTGGGCAGCCTGATGGTGCTCGGCCTGACGGTGGCCGGGCTGCACCGGTACGGATTCCGGGTGGGCATCGAACGGAATCCGCCCGCGGTAGCGCGCGCGGCCGGCCGTTCCCGGCTCTCCCGCTGGCGCCGCCGGACGCGCGCCGCCGGCGCGCTGGCCGCCGCGGCCGCGCTGGCCGCCTGCAGCACCGGTTCCGCGTCGCAGCCCGCCGGAACGCCGGGCAAGGGCCAGAGCATCGCGATCTCGCTCAAGGTCGTCCCGACCGTCGTCGCCGTCACCGTCTCGCCCTCGTCGGCCTCGTTCGGCGGCTGCACCGGGGGGACCAAGAGCGTCAACACCGCCTCGACCGGGAACGCGCTCGGCTTCCCGAACGGGCGCTGCTGGCTGGGCACGCCCGGGTCGCACGGGACCTTCCCGATCACGATCACGAACACCGGCGTCGCGGCGGACATCTACGTCAACGGGGCGTCCGCGTCCCCGTCCGACAACGGCACCGGGTGGGGCCTGTGCAACATCGGCGCCAACCCGGCCTCCGCCTGCACGGGCACCGGCGGCAAGCTGCCCGGAGACGACCAGTACCTGCTGCAGAACTTCGCCGGCGGCAGCACGAATGCGACCGGGCTGACCGGCACCATGACCTGTGACGACGAGTTCGCCGCCGGCTCGTGCTCGGCGGTGCAGGGGGATTCGCAGCAGGAGGGCATCGAGCTGACCGGGCCCACCTCGACCGCCGACCAGTCCACGAAGTGGACGGTCACGATCACCTGGACCGCGTTCTCCCTCGTCCCGCCGACCTGACGCCGACCGGCTGCGCTGACGTCGGCTGCGCTGACGCCGCCGGTCAGCCCGCCCAGCCGGGCCGGACCAGCCCGGCCTGGTAGGCGAACACGACGAGCTGCGCCCGGTCCCGCGCCCTGAGCTTGGTCATCGCCCGCGCGGCGTGGGTCTTGACCGTCGACGGGCTGACGTAGATCTGGCGGGAGATCTCCTCGTTGGACAGGCCGGTGGCGATCAGCGCGACCACCTCGCGCTCGCGCGGGGTCAGCTCATCCAGGCCGTCCAGGCTCCGCGCCTCGCGCGTGCGGGACGCGAACTCGGCGATCAGTCGCCGGGTGACGGTGGGGGACAGCAGCGCCTCCCCGCCCGCCACCACCCGGACCGCCCGGATCAGCTCGGCGGCGTCGGTGTCCTTGACCAGGAACCCGGCCGCGCCCGCGCGCAGGCCGTCGAAGACGTACTCGTCGAGCTCGAACGTGGTCAGGATCACCACGTGCACCCCGGCCAGGCCCGGCGCCGCGGCGATGCGCCGGGTGGCCTCGATCCCGTCCAGCCTCGGCATCCGGATGTCCATCAGCAGCACGTCCGGTGTGGCGCGGGCGGCGAGCCGCACCGCCTCCTCGCCGTCGGCCGCCTCCCCGACCACCTCGAAGTCGTCCTCGGCGTCGAGCAGCGCGGCGAATCCGGCCCGGACCAGTTCCTGGTCGTCGGCCAGGGCGACCCGGATCACGCCTCGCCCCGGCGCAGCGGCAGCCAGGCCCGGACCACGAAGCCGCCCTCGGTCCGGGGCCGGGCCTCGAGGGTCCCGCCCAGCGCCGCCGCCCGCTCGGTCATCCCCGCGATGCCGTTGCCCGATCCGCCGCCGGGCCCGGCCCCGCCCACCCTGGTCGCCGCCGGGCGACCGTCCGGCCGTCCCTCGTCGTCGACCTCGATCAGCAACGCGTCATCGCCGTGGCGCAGCCGCACCGTCGCGCGAGCGCCGCCGGAGTGGCGGGCGCTGTTGGTGAGAGCCTCCTGGATGATCCGGTAGGCGGTCAGATCCACGTCGGCGGGCAGCGCGGCGGGCTGGCCGTCCTCCTCGACGCGGACGGTCAGCCCGGCGGCGGCCGCATGCTCGGCCAGGTCGCCCAGGCGGGCCAGCCCCGGAGCCGGCGCGCGGGGCGAGCGCGGCGAGCCGGGCGCCTCGTCGACGTCGCGCAGCACGCCGAGGACGGAGCGCAGCTCGACCAGCGCCTGCTTGCTCACGTCGTTGATGGTGACCAGGGCCGAGCGGGCCCGTTCCGGCTGACGGTCCATCAGATGCAGCGCCGTGTTCGCCTGGACGTTGATGACCGAGATGTTGTGCGCCACCACGTCGTGCAGGTCGCGGGCCATCCGCATCCGCTCCTCGCTGGCCCGGCGGCGCAGTTCCTGTTCCCGGCCGAGCGCCACCGCCGCCGCCCGCTGGCTGCGGATCCGGATCAGCTCTCCGATGATCAGCAGGAACGCCAGCCCGGCCGCCAGCCCGAGCGCGAACGTGACCGAGCTGTGGTTGGCCTGGCCGATCAGCCACGGCGGCCACACCGCGGCGACATAGCCGATCACCAGGGACGCGATCGCGGCCGCCCGCTCCCGGGCCACCACCGCGGTGAGGAACGCCACGATCAGCGCGAACCAGATCACCGCGGCGTTCAGCACACCGGCCCACAGCGTCGTCGCCAGGACGACGGCCAGGACGGGGACCGGGTAGCGGCGCCGGGCCAGCAGCGCCGCGCCGCCCGCCGCGAGCAGCACGTAGGCCAGGATCCCGGGCGCCGGATGGTGCTGGAGGTGCGGGTTCCAGGTCGAGGCCGCCCGCGAGCCGCCGAGTTCGATGGCCAGCACCGCCGCCGCGATGCCGGCGTCGACGGCCCACGCCCCCGCGCTGGGAGGCCAGGCGTGCCCGGCTCGCGGCTGGGCTCGCAGCCAGTTGCGGACTCGGGCGACGCGCGGCCGGCGGCCGGCCGGATCGGGTTCGTTCACTAACCCCGACGGTACGCGCCGGCCCCGGCCGCGGCGTCGGCTCCTCGGCTACGTCCGGCCGGCCCGGCTACCACCGATGGCGCATGACGCCCGCCGCGCGCTACCGCACCGGACGACCCGGAACGGCCCGCTCGCCCGACGCCGCCGCCCGCCCCGTCCCGGCAGGCTGAAGCGGCACGGAGAAAGGAGAACGCACATGTCGGTGATCGAAGTACGTGGCCTGACCAAACGGTTCGGCCGGGTGCTGGCCGTCGATCGGCTGAGCTTCGAGGTCGAGGCCGGTCACGTCGTCGGCTTCCTCGGCCGTAACGGCGCCGGGAAGACGACCACGCTGCGGATGCTGCTCGGCCTGGTCCGTCCGGACGCGGGCACGGCCACCATCAACGGGCGGGCCTACCGGGACCTGCCCGAGCCGCTGCATCAGGTCGGCGCCGTCCTGGAGGCGTCCAGCTTCCATCCGGGCCGCACCGCCCGCAACCACCTGCGCGTCCAGGCCATGGCGGCCGAGGTCGACCCGTCGCGCATCGACGAGGTGCTCGACCTGGTCGGCCTGCTCGGCGACGCCGACCGGCGGGCGGGGGCGTTCTCCCTCGGCATGCGGCAGCGCCTGGGACTGGCCACCGCGCTGCTGCCCGAGCCAGAGGTGCTGATCCTGGACGAGCCGGCCAACGGCCTGGACCCCGACGGCGTGCACTGGCTCAGGGACCTGCTGCGCGGCCTGTCCGCCGACGGCGTCACGGTCCTGGTGTCCAGTCACATCCTGGCCGAGGTCGCGCAGACGGTCGACTCGGTCGTGATCCTGGACCGCGGCCGCCTGGTCGCGCAGTCCTCGCTGGCCGACCTGACCGCGGGCGCCGGCAACCTCGAGGACGCGTTTTTCAAGCTGACCAAGGAGGCATCGCGATGACCCGGCTGATCCGCGTCGAACTGCTGAAGCTCCGCACCGTCCGGATGACCTGGGGCCTGCTCGCCACCGCGGCCGGGCTCACGGCCCTGTTCTCGGTGCTCGAGGCGAACTTTTCCGGGGGCACGAGCAAGGTCGCGTCGCTGAGCACGGCCGCCGGCCTCAACTCGGTGATCACCGGCGGGATCTGGGCCCTGGTCCTGGCCGCGGTCATGGGCGTGGCCGTCTCCAGCGGAGAGTTCCGGCACTCGACCGCCACGCTCACCTACCTGGCCACGCCGCGCCGCGGCCGGGTCCTGGCCGCCAAGACGGTCGCCGCGGCCGCCTTCGGCGTCGTGTACGGGCTGGTCGGCTACCTGATCGCCCTCGGCGTCGGGCTGGGCTTCATCTTCGGCCGCGGCTACCACGTCCCGGTCGGCGACGCCACGCTGGTCCGCTACGGGCTCGGCCACCTGGTCGCGGCGGCGCTCATGGCCGCGATCGGCGCCGCGCTGGGCTCGCTGATCCGCTCCCAGCTCGCCGCGGTCATCGGCGTCTTCGCCTGGACGATCGTGATCGAGTCCCTGCTCGGCGCGCTGTTCAACGACGTGCAGCCGTACCTGCCGTACACCGCGGCCACGACCCTGGCCGGGTCGCAGCTCGGCGGCGCGGCGTTCGGGCCCGCGCACGGCGCGGCCAGCACGGCCACCGCGCTGCCGTTCGCCGGGGCCACCGCGCTGCTGGCCGGCCTGGCCCTGGTCCTCGCTGTGGTCTCCGCCCGGACCACGGTGGCGCGCGATGTCACCTGAACCGCCCATCATCAATCCGCTCAGCGGCGAGCGCATCACGATCCTGGCCGCCGGTGCCGGCACCGCGACCGACGCCAGCGCCCTGGACTGGGAGCTGGTGCTCGCCCCGGGCGGGCGGGTGCCGAGCCGTCACGCCCATCCCGGGCAGGAGGAACGCTTCACCGTCCTCGAAGGGCGGATGCGCTTCCGGATCGGCGGCCGCCGGATCACCGCGGGCCCCGGCCAGACGGTCACGGTTTCGCCCGGCACCGTGCACCACTTCGCCAACGCCTCGGACCGGCCGGCCCGGATCGCGGTGCGCACCAGCCCGGCGCTCGGCATGCGGGCCCTGCTGGAGACCGCGGCCGCCCTCGCCCAGGAGCAGCACGCGAAGGCCCGGCGGCTGCCCAGCCCGGTCGACCTGGCCCTGTTCATGCGCGACTTCGAGCACGAGGTCCGCGCGCCCTATCTCCCGTCCGCGCTGGTGCGCGCGGTTACCCGCCCGGCCGTCTGGCTGGCCCGCCGGGCCGGGCTCGACGCGCGCTACCGCCGCCTGCGCGCCCCGGGCGGGCACCGCGCCGCGGACCAGAGACCGTGACCGCTTCCGCGATCGAGGTCGAGCACCTGGTCAAGCGCTACCGGGGCGCCGCCCGCAACGCCGTGGACGACATCAGCTTCGCCGTCCCCGCCGGGCAGCTGTTCTGCCTGCTCGGCCCGAACGGCGCGGGCAAGACGACCACGGTGTCGGTGCTCACCACGACCCTGGCCCCGACCTCGGGCCGGGTCCGGATCGTCGGCCGGGACCTGGCCACGCA
>Ga0335073_10002374_pt1 | contig 25722 bp, 25 predicted proteins | sample Lox_Sample_22_FD_207093 | JGI IMG/M metagenome (GOLD analysis project Ga0335073, IMG submission 207093) | Soil microbial communities from Loxahatchee National Wildlife Refuge, Florida, United States - Lox_Sample_2.2 | ecosystem: Environmental > Terrestrial > Soil > Wetlands | place: USA... | reverse complement strand
TTCTAGGACGTGCTCGGCCATCGACGGCAGGATGATGACGTCGTCCCGGCCGTGGGTGACTAGAACCGGGACGGACAGCCGTGAGTAGATGTCCGTGTCGTCGATCTCGCGCGCGATGAGTGCGCCGCGAATCGCTGCCGGGACGGCCATGTTCCAGCACAGCGCGCCGCCCCACAACTCGCCAGGCAGGGGCTGGACAGTGGACGCGCGAAGAAACCGCCGGATCGAAATGATGTTCGTCCGAAGGTCCGGAGTCGACGCGCCCAACGCGTTGTCGAGAAAGCCCGGGCCTATGTGATCGAACGAGGGCGGCCGCAAGAGGACGGCTCCGCCGACAAGATTGATCGCCGCGATCTCCGCGTCTCCGTAGTCGCGGAGGTAGTCGGCCACGATGAACCCGCCATAGGACCATGCCACCAGCACGGGACGGGCGAGACCGGTCTGCTCGATCACGGCGGCGAGGTCGTCCGCCCAAAGTCGCCCGTTGGCATAGCAGCCGCTGTCGAGCGGCTTGTCGGACATCCCATGCCCACGGTTGTCGAACGTCACCATGCGGAAGCGCTCGGCCAGCGGGCTGCAAACCTGAGCGTCCCAGCACATCCCGCACTGCGACCAGCCGTGCACGAACAGGATGGGTGGCCCGTCCGGCAATCCCCATTCGTACGCGCGGAGGCCGATCCCGCCGCCGCCGCGGATGTCGTAGTCGCGTGCCGGCTCGGTCGCCGTCGCATGCCCCGTATCGAACGCCAGGTCGTGCGTCATCTCGTAACCCCCTCTAAGCGCCAATGGCGGCTCGGTCGATGTTGCGTGCGATCGTAGGCGCGACTGGCCGGCTCGCCATCGGCGCCAGCACGTATTCGTGCGCTTCCCGATGGCGGTGGGCACGTAGCCGGATTTAGCGTGCGCGTCGCCCGGTCGTCGGCCGTTGCTCGATAAACGAGACGGCGGCTGCGGCACGCGCTGCCTTGCCCGAAAGGCGCAGCTTCGCGTAGATAGTGGAAAGATGGCGCTCGACTGTGCGTACGCTCAGCACCAGGCATTCGGCGATTGCCCCGTTAGTCAAACCTGCGGCCACCAGTCCGAGCACTTCCAACTCCCGCGGGCTGAGAGCATCCAACGTCGTAGGAGCCGCAGAGACGGGACACGTGCCGAGGAATTCGCGCAGCTCGTACACGAACTGCTCCCACGCCGCCTCGTCCGCGAGCAGGATGTGGTTCGCAGAGTCGAGAACAACCAGGCGCGCACCCGGAATCAACGACGCGAGCAGCCTCCCCTCCTCTACTGGCACCACCCGGTCCTCTCGCGCATGGACCACGAGGGTCCGCACTCTCACGCGCCGCGCAGCATCGACGACATCGACCGCGCCACGCGCCCGGAACAGGTCGACGGCCGCGTCCGCCGTAGTGGTGATGCGTAGGAGCTGGTCATACCACGACATCTGCTCGGGCGTGCCGTGCGGAAGGAACAGCATGCTGAACAGGTGGCGATAGGCGGGCTCATCACCCGCCCAGCCGGCGCGGATCGCAGCAATCAGCGCCTCTTCTTCCTCGCACTGCCCACGTAAACGTCGGCCGCGCGCGTAGCCGCCATACAGCACGAGATCGGAAATCCGGGAGGGGTGCCGGGCGGCGTACGCCACCGCAATCGCGGCGCCCTGCGACACCCCGAGCAGGGCAAAGCGCTCCAACCCGGCAGCGTCGATCACCGTTTCCAGATCCGCCACCCACGTCTCTACAGACAGCTCGTCGAGGCTGACCCCCGAGAGCCCGCAGCCTCGCTCGTCATAGCGCAGGACCGTGTGCGACTCGCCAAGCCGATCGAGCCAATGACGCCAGATCGGGCTTGCCCAGTCCCACTCGAGATGAGTCAACCAGGTCGCGACCCTAACGAGTGGCGGCCCATGGCCATGCACCGCATAAGCGATACATGCCCCATCGGGCGCAGTACAAAAACGGATCTCCGCCACGACCACCCTCGAACGCGCCGGCAGCCGCAGGCTACACCCTCTCCGGTGCTCGCTGTCAAGTTCGCGCGCGGCACCGTCCTGACTCGCAGGTCTTGACTGGGCGCCGCGCGCGCCCGAGCGGTTGTTACGCCGTCAGAGCTAGATGTGCAGCAGCGGGTGATCGAGTCCATGCTCGGCGCACAGCCGCGGGAGACTGTCGAGCTGCAACTCGAGTCCGTAGCAGGCGCCGATCTCGCCCAACTTCTCGGGTGTGAAGTCCGGCGCTTGGATCGCTGCCGCGGCTTGCTCGAAGAAGTGCTCAAACCCGCCGGGCGAGATGATCTCCAGGATCCGGCAGGGGCTCTCGCCGGCGTTCCAAAATGTGTGCCACTGATCGCCGGGCTTGAAGGCCAAATCGCCGGGCTCGGCGTAGATGACCTCGTCGCCGAGCAGGGCCCCCATGCGTCCTTCGAGCACGAAGCTGTACTCATCCTCGCGTGAGTGGCGATGCACGGGCGCGGCCAGCGTGTGCGGCGGGATCGGGTGCTCGACCATTGCGAAGCCGCCGCCCGACTCCTCGCTGTACACCATGAACCTGACGCCGAGTCCCGCGACATCGACTGCGTTTCCCTGCTCCGCGCCGAGCTTGCGCGGCCCCTGTGAGGCGTCAAACCGCCTCACGGTCTCGATCATGCCTGCCTCCATCCGAGCCTCCTTCGGTAAATCAGTGAACAGCCGTGTGCAGCAAATTAGCGGACGCCGAAAGACCTGTCAATATTTGCTAGACACTTATGAGCAGCGAAAACACTTCGGCACCAAAGCGCAGCTACCAGAAGCGTCGTCGGGCCGAGCGTGAGCTCGAGACTCGCCGGCGGATCACCGAGGCGGCAGTCAAGCTGCACGGCACGCTCGGACCCGCACGCACGACGATTAAGGGCATCGCGACCGAGGCCGGGGTGCAGCGCGCCACCGTCTACCGACACTTCCCGGACCTGAACTCGCTCTTCATCACCTGCTCAACGCACTGGGCCAACCTCAACCCCCCACCGGACCCCAACACGTGGACGCAGATCACGGACCCCGATATCCGCCTGCGGCAGGGACTGAGCGAGCTGTACGCGTGGTACGGATGGGCGGAGCCGATGCTCAACAATGTCTTTCGCGACGCGCCGTCCGTTCCCGCGATGACCCAGACGGTCGAAGACTTCCAGCGCCACTTCCAAGCCCTGCACCAGGCACTGATGTCCCGTCGCAGGGTCAGTGGCCGGGCGCGCGCCAGGACCGCGGCTGCGATCGGGCACGCCCTCGCATTCGGTACATGGCACTCGCTGGTCCGCGAGCACGAACTCGACCCGGGGGAGGCCGTCGCGCTGATGAGCGGCCTGGTGGCCTCCGCGCCCTGGCAGGCAGCCTCGATCGCCAACCGCCCGTGACCGTGTACAAAGAAGTGGCCAGTGGCGAATGCACTTGGATCTGACGAATCCACACCCGAAGAGCTGGATGGCCTCACCTACGTCCACGGGGGCGAGCCCGGTCTCGGGCGCGAGCGCCGCGGCGGGGCGTGGGTAATTGTTGACCCCCTTGGGGAGCCCGTCGCGGACACCGGGACGTTGGAGCGGGTCCGCGCGCTGCGGATACCGCCGGCTTGGACGGACGTTTGGATAGCTGCCTCCCCGAATGCGCACCTGCAGGCCACCGGCCACGATTCCAAAGGGCGCCGACAGTACCTGTATCACCCGCTGTGGCGCGTGCGGCGGGACCACCAGAAATACGACGACATGCTCGAGTTCGCGGACAAGCTGCCGCGCATCCGAGCCGCAACAAACAGCCTGCTCGGCACGCGCCATGGCGACCGCGATGAGACGCTCGCTCTGGCCATCCGATTGCTCGACATCGGTCTGTTCAGGGTGGGCTGGGACCGCTACGCGCGCGACAACGGCCATGTCGGACTCACGACGCTCCTCCGGGAGAACGTGACGCTGCGGGGGCCCGAGGTTCACTTCGACTTCGTCGCGAAATCGGGAAAGCGTCGGCGCATGACGGTGCGCGATCCGCAGTCGGTCGCTGCGCTCGCCAAGCTCAGGCACCGTCGCGGCACGCCGGATGAGCTCCTCGTGTTTCGATCGGATCACAGCTGGCACCGGATCCATGCGGCCGACGTGAACAACGCGCTCCGTGCCTGGGGAGAGGGCCCGTACTCGGCCAAGGAGTTCCGCACGTGGTCGGCGACCGTGCTCGCCGCCGTCGCTCTGGCGCGTCAGCACGCGACCGGCCAACGCGGCCCGAGGGCGGTCAGCCGGGCGGTGCACGAGGTGAGCTCCGCGCTTGGCAACACACCGGCGGTCGCCCGCGCCAGCTACATCGACCCGCGCGTGATCACGCTGTTCGAAAACGACCAGGTCATTGAGGTTCCCGCGGCCCAGTCGGTGGCGTCCGCGGTGGAGATAGAACTCGACGGTGGCGGCGTCGTCCTGGAGCTGCCGACGGACGTCGACGGCGACGCGGTCCGGCTCGAGATCGAGCAGCGCGTCCACACGCTCCTTCTGGACGCGGCATAGACCGGCGAACGCGGGGCAGCGCGTTGAGCGTGTAGCGTGCGCTTGACAAAGCTAATGCCATTAGGTAAATTCCTAATAGCATTAGGCGACGCGCTAACCCCGGAGAAGAGACCATGAAGACCATCACGCTCAACGACCACCTGATCCAGCTCACCCGCTACGGCTTCGTCAACGCCTACCTGGTTCGCGAGGACGACGGGTTCACGCTCGTCGATACCACCATGCCCCGTACCGGCGCTGCCCTGATCGCCGCCGCCACCGCCGCGGGCGCCCCCATTCGCCGAATCGCGCTAACCCACGGCCATGGCGACCACGTCGGCTCGGTCGATGAGCTCAAGCGCACGCTGGGTGTCGATGTCCCTGTGCTGATGCCAGAGCTCGATGCTCGTATTCTCGCGGGCGAGAAGGTGGTCGAAGGCAAGCTGACGGGGAGCTGGCCCAAGGTGGCCACTGTGCCCGACGTGCGGTTGATCGCCGGCGACCGGGTCGGCAGCCTCGAGGTGGTCCCCAGCCCCGGCCACTCCCCCGGCCATGTCGCGTTCCTCGATACCCGCGACCGTACGCTGATCGCCGGCGACGTGTTCACGTCCTATGGGAAGGTCGCGGTGACCAACCACTTCTATCTGCGCTTCCCGCTCGCCGCGATGGCCACCTACGACAAGGCCGAGGACCTGCGTTCTGCCCGCGCTCTTCGCGCACTGGACCCCCGGCTGCTCGTCGTCGGTCACGGGCCGGCCACCCCGAACCCCGCGGTCGCCATGGACGCTGCGATCGCGCGAGCGGCCCGCTGATGCCCCGTGCCGGCCTCGACGCCGAGTCGGTCGTCGCAGCGGCCGCCACCCTCGCCGACGCCGACGGCCTGCACCAATTGACACTCGCCCGGCTGGCAGCCGCCCTGGGGATTCGAACCCCGTCGCTGTACGCCCACATCGACGGGCTCAACGACCTGCGAGCCCGGCTGGGTGCACGAGGCGCGTGGGAGCTGGCCGCCACTCTCCAGCTGGCCGCTGCCGGGTGCGCCCGCGGCGACGCGCTACGCGCGATCGCGCTCGCCTATCGCGAGTACGCCCACGCCCACCCAGGAACCTATGCCGCCATGCAGCGCGCTCCCGACAGCGAAGAGTTCGAAGCCGCCGGGGCCGCGGTTGTAGGGACGATCATCGCCGTGCTGCGCGGCTACGGCCTCGAAGGAGAGGCAGCGATCCACGCCGTGCGTGCAATCCGCAGCGCCCTCCACGGCTTCGTATCGCTCGAGCGCGAGGGTGGCTTCGGTCTCCCGATCGATATCGACGACAGTTACGCCAACCTGATCGCCATGCTCGACGCTGGACTAGCCGCCACTCACTGACGGCTTGCGTTGCAAACTCGCTGCGGAGATGCTTGCGAGGCAATCTGTCCAGCGTCGACAAGGAGGAGATCGTGGCGCGAAAGGTCCTGATCAATCTGGCGACTGGCCTTGAGGATTCTGAGCGGGTGACGGTTGCTTTCTTGGTGGGTGGCGCGGCCGTTCAACGAGGCGACACGGTGGCCATGTGGCTGACGAAAGAGGCGGTCAGGCTCGCGATGCCCGGCCATGCCGAGGCGGTCGCCTGCGACGGCTGTCCGCCGCTGTCGCGGTTGTTTGAGCAGTACGCAGAGGGCGGCGGCGAGCTACTTGTCTGTCCTATCTGTTTCAACGCGCGCAAGCTCAGCGAGAGTGACTTGGCCGCACACGCGCGTCTCGTGGGCGCGACCCCGATGCTCGAGTGGATCGGAGAGGACAACGCGACTGTCTTCAGCTACTGAGTCGAACTCATCCACCCCTTACGGCGGAAATAGACCCAGAATCCGACGATCGACACGACCAGCAGCCCGAGACCAAGGACGAAGAACGACCAGGTCGCGTTCTGGATATGTCCGGTGAGAAACGCGAAGTTCATGCCGAAGAAGCTGGTTAGAACCGACAGCGGCAGGAAGATCGTGGCGATGATCGTCAGCTGCTTGGAGATCTCACCCTGGCGGTTGGCCACCGTCGACAGATACATATCGGTGGCGCCACTCAGCAGATCACGGTAGGAGTCGACCAGGTCAGAAGTCCGGACCAGGGTGTCGTAGAGGTCGCGCAAATAAAGGAGGTCGTCGGACTCCATGCCCGGAAGGTGCGCGATCTCGTCCGTATCGCGTGCGAAAAAATCGCGCATCGGCGTCACCACCCGGCGCATTGCGATCAGATCGCGTTTGAGCGAGAAGATCTGCTGGAGCGCCTGCTCGCGCGGCTGCTCGATCACGCCCTGTTCGATGTCGTCGATCGCGTCATCTATGCGATCGAGCACCGGCCCGTAGCTCGAAAGGACGGTGTCGAGGATGTCGATGATCAGAGTCCGCTCCCGGGCCGGCGGCTCCTTCTCCACCCGGGCGCGCAGGGTGTCGAGCACTGAGAACGGGGTCGGGTGGAGCGTCACCACCCAATCGCCCGAGATCAACAGGTGAACCTCGCGGAGCAGTCGCTCGCCGGCGGCCGCCTGCTCATCGACCCCGTAAACGACGAGACTCACATATCCGTCGTAATGCTCCCGCTTGGGTCGCTCAGAGAAGGTGCTGACATCCTCGATCGTCAGTGGATGGAGCTGCAGCAGCTGACTAAGCCTGCTGAGCTGATCAGCTTTCGGGTCGTGCAAATCGAGCCAGAAGAACTGATGAGCCTGCAGGAGCCCGGTGACTCGATCGAGGTCGCTCGCTTCGAGCACCGGGAAGGACGCGCCGGCGGAGCTCACGCCCGGGCAGACTAGAGTGGTCCCCGGCGGAGCCGTGGGGGCCGTCTCGCACGCTGCCAGAATTGACCGACGTGACCGAGCACTACCAACGCCCCGGCTGGTTTACGACCAACGTGTTCAATCGCGTCGTCGGTGCGCTCACGCGTCTTGGTGTGAGCGTGTACGGCTCGCGCGTGCTCGAGGTCAAGGGACGCAAGTCCGGCGAGTGGCGCCAGACCCCGGTCAACCTCCTGCGCTACGAGGGCGCCGAGTATCTGGTCGCGCCGCGCGGTCAGACTCAATGGGTCAAGAACCTGCGCGCGAGTGGCGACGGCAGGCTGCGCGTCGGCCGGCGGGCCCAACCGTTCCGCGCGGTCGAGCTCTCCGACGATGAGAAGGTGCCATTGCTCCGGGCTTACCTTAAGAGGTGGAAGTTCGAGGTGGGCGTGTTCTTTGCCGGCGTCGGGCCTGACTCCTCAGATGAGGAACTCCGCGGTATCGCCCCCGACCATCCCGTCTTCCGGCTCACCCAAACCTAAGTCCGAACCTGCACGGCACGACAATCGGCGCCGAATGGGCTGACCTTGCCGTAGTACGCGCGCCCCACATGCTTAATCCGGCACGGTCCCGCCGGGCTCGCTCGAATGTCGTGCGGTGCAGGTCCGGCGGCGCCGCACGCCCCCGGGGGTCTACTCGATCGTCCGGTTCTGCGGCTAAAGACTGGTGCCCGGTTGGTGCGCGAGTCGACCCGCGGTACGGGGTGCTGAGCGTGCGATCCACGAGATCAGCACGAGCGTCTCGCACGCCACCGCCGCGAGACCAAGCGGGTTGGTCCAGTCCCCGATGTCGTCCGACATCGACGGTAGCCCGACTGAGCGCGACAGGACATAGGCGACGATCGCCCCGGTCGAGATGGCGCTGGCGCCCAGCCAGACGAGCTCGTGGTCGGTGGCCGAAAGCAGGAGGGCGGCCGCCAATGCGGCGACGCTCAGAGCGATGAACAGCCCGCCCGCGTAGGGCGCTTCGTGCAGGTGTTCCGGCACGAGGGTCATGTGGATGGCGGCGGTCGCGGCGAGTGCCGCGGCGGCCGGCCAGCGCCAGGCTGAGCTTGGATACGGGAGATGCATGAGTTCGGCTCCCCGGTTGGAAACTGGTGAAGGGGACGCGGGCCGCGCGCACCGATGCGCGCGACCCGCTGACTGCCCCCTGGTGACTTGCTCTTTACTTGACGACCCGGATCAGGCGCATCATCCCGAGCTGGGTGTGCTCGCGGCCGTCCTGCGTGTCCATGAAGCACGCCTCGACGTAGTAGCCGGGCTTGGCGTTCAGCACCGACTGCTGTATACCGCCGGGCGAGATCGGGCCCGCCAGGCTCAGGAAATTCCGGCTGGCCAGCTTCATCGCCTTGCCGTCCTTGCCGGCGAGGAGCAGCGCCATCACCGCTCGTCCAGTGGCGGCGTTCTTCACACCGATCCCGATGACCATGTGCACCAGGTAGCCGCCGTTCTGGGCGCGAACGATCGTCCCGTCGTGCAGCACCTTGGGCCCGCGGAAGTTGAACTCGATCGCGGTCTCGGTTGCAGCCGCGTTCGGCAGCGCCGCTGGCGACGAGGACTGGGTGACGGTGAACGTCGCGATTCCAGGGTTTCCGTTCCCGGTGATGTTCAGCGCGGCGTAGTTGCCGGGCGTGAGAACCGTCTGCGTCGGGATGCCCGCAGAGTTGTCGGCGAACAGCGACCCGTAGGGCGTGAGCGCATTGATGTCGCCGTGCGCGCTCTGGACCGCGCCGGCAGCCTGAAGGACCGAGACGCCCGGGTTCAGCCTGACGAGCCCCCACGTCGGTCCGTTGGCGTTCGGCCCGCTCGGGGCCTTGCCGCTGAACGTGGAGACGACATTGACCGCTCCCGATACCTCGCTGCCGGACACCGACACGCCGGTGGTACCGGTCAGTGCGATGTTCAGCGTCGGCAGCGAGCTGGCGCCGGCGGCGCCGGCACCGCCGGCGAATACCAGCGCGGCGGTGACGGCAAGTGCGCCCACCGTGGCGACTAGGACTGATAGTCGCTTTGACATGTAGTTGAAACCTCCCCGAGTTGAGTGATATTGAGAGAAGATGGTTCGATCGCGACTCCTGGGCTGACGCGCGCAAACGCGAGCCCGGCCCGCTGATTGGCCTCGGTTACCGCTTCGGCTCGTTCTGAGTCAAAGCGGCAAAAGCACGCCTCTTCTAGGGCTAGGAAGATCGACCCGCGGTAGTGGATTTCGGTCCCGGATGCGCGCAGCGCGGCGCACGCCGCCTCAGCTCGGCGCAGCGCGAGGCGAACGTCGGCCTCGGCCAGCCCCGGCAGGTAGCGCTCGACCAGATAGGCGTGCACGGCGACGCAAGGTATGGGCGTCACGAAGGCCGATCAACCGGGGAAATCCGCGGTTTTAGCCCAATGTCATCACGCGCGGATCCGGTGGTATCCCGGACCGAGCGCACGCGCCAGCTCGGTGCGCGAGCGCACCCCAAGCTTGCGATACAGCTTGGACAGGTTCCATTCCACCGTCCGTGCGCTGAGATGAAGCGCGGCCGCGACCTCGCGGTTGGTGCGACCCGCTGCAACCAGCCGCGCGATCTCCGACTCGGTCGCGCTGAGCGCGCCCGCCGAGGAGGCCCGACGTCCGCCGATCCGCCCGAGCTCGATGCGCGAGCGCTCCGCCCAGTGCGCGGCGCCGGCGGTATCGAACAGTTCACGCGCCGATTCGAGCAGTTCGCGGGCGAGCGACTTACGGCGCCGCCGGCGGTGAAGCGTCCCGTAGGCCAGCAGCGTGCGAGCGCGGTCGAGCGAGCGGTCCTGTAAGCCATGCTCGCGGAGCGCACGTTCGAACGCCGCCACCGCGACCGTTTCCTCGCCGCGGGCATCGGCAACGACGGCCTCGCAGCGGGCCGTCAGGGCGCGGATCCATGGGCGGTCGAGACTGCGCGAGATCCGCCGATGCTCGCGCGCGATCGCGGCCGCACGATCGACCTCCCCCACGGCCACCAGCGCATCGACCAGATCGGGCAGTAGCGGGAAGCGGCCGGGTGACTGCACTCCCCCACCGGACATGAGCTGCCATGCCCGCTCCAGCGCCGTGACCGCCTCGGCTGGATTGTCGAGCGACAGCTCGAGGGCGCCCACAGCGACCAGATTGCCGATCACGTACAGGCAGTGGCCGGTTCGTTCCGCCAACTCGAGCCCCTGCCGAGCAGCATCGCGGGCCTCCTCGCTGCGCCCGAGCCAGCCCGCGGCGCCCGCCAACGGCCACAGCGCGCCCGCCCGCTGAGCGTCCTGGTCGGCCGCGACCGCCAGCTCCAAATACCGAAGCGCCAGCGCTCGTCCTCGTGCCGGACGGCCAAGGTTCGTCTCCATCGCGCTCAGGTACGCCAGCGCATGCATCTCGCCCCACGGGTCGCCAGATTCGACCGCGTCGCGGAGCATCGCTTCGAGCGGGGTTCGCGCGTGCTCCAACTCCCCCGCCCACAGGAGCACCACGCCTTCGAGCGCCGCCGGACCGATCTCGGACCAGGCCCACGGCCGTTCGCCGGTGCCAGCGCTGCTGCGAACCTGACTCGCCAAGTCGGTAAGAACCGGTTGGGCGCGAGCGGCGAGCACGAGCGACAGCGTCGCGCTGGCCGCCGCCTCGGCTGCCGGATCGGTCCCGTCGGCAAGCCGCAACATCGCCCGGGCATGACGCTCGGCGCCCTTGGCGTCGGCCCCCAGGAGTCGGAGCCACGCCAGCTTCTGGTGGAGGTCCGCACGCAACTCACGTGATGTGTCGGGCTGGCGCAGGGCGCGCCGGTAGAGCGCGGTTCCGGCCTCGATGCCCTCCGTGTCGCCGGCCACGGTCCCGAGGACGGCGAGCGCGCGGGTGCACACGCTGGGCTCGGCAGCGATGTCGAGCGCTTCTCGCGCGCGATCGGTAGCCAGCTCCAAGCTTCCGGCGTGATGGTGGTATTCCGCACTGGCCAGAACTCGCCGAGCCCGCTGGTCCGACGCGGGCGACAACCGAGCCGCCAGGTCGCAGAGTTCCCCCGCTGCGCGCGGGCCGCCGCGGGCCGCCGCCGCGGCTGCGGCGAGATCGAGCTGCGATGCGATTTGTTCATCCACACCCGGCGTCGCAAGCGCCAGGTGGCGGGCCGTTTGTTCCAAACCCTCCACGTGCACGCTCAGACGGGCATGCATGCGGCGGCGCTCAGCCAGCGGGGTCTGCTCGTAGTGCACCGAGGCGAACAGGGGGTGCGCGAACCGAATCCGGTCAGAGTTCGACGGCATGATCAGACCCGCCGCGAGTGCCTCGTCAAGCCCGGCGTCGGCATGCTCGTCGATCTGGGAAAGGATCGCGCGGGTCGGCCGGGCGAGCGCGGCGGCCGCGAGCAGCACCGTCTGCGCCGCCGGCGACAGCCGCGCCAACCGGGTCTGGACCAGCCCGCTGACGCTCCCGGGCACCGGCAGCCCCTCATCGGGAGCGGGCTCGCCGCCGCGGGCGATCAACTCCCGACCGATCTCGAGCGAGTAGAACGGGTTGCCGCCGGCAAGCTCCTGCAGGCGCACGAGCGTCGAGCGCGAGGCGTCGAAGCCGAGCCTGGCAACCAGCAACTCGTGAACGCCGCCAAGGCTGAGCGGCTCGACGCTCAGCCGCCGAACCCGCTCGTCGCCGAGCATCCGCTCGAGCTCGAGCGGCCCGGTCCGCCCGCCTTCCAGCCGACGCGTGACCAAGACCAGGACGGGCTCTACCCGGAGCCGACGCAGGGCGAACCGCAGTGCCGCCGCAGACGAGGCGTCAACCCACTGCAAGTCGTCGATGGCCAGAAGGAGTGGAGCCCTGGCCGAGATCAGGCGGAGCGCGGACAGTGTCGCAACGCCGATCGTCCGCTCGTCGATGAGGCCCTGTTCCGAGTCGCCGTCACCGCGCAGCAGCGCGACCTCCAGTACGCGCCGCTGCGGCGTCGGCAGCGCCGGCAATGCATCGTCGATGACCAGATCGAGCAGGTCACCGAGCGCGGCGAAGGCTAGCCGAGCCTCCGAGCCGGCAGGCGCACTCGACAGTATCTGCCACCCTCGCTCGGCCGCGGCGTCGAGCGCTCGGCGCCACAACGCAGTCTTCCCTACTCCCGCCTCGCCCTCGAGCACGATCGCCCGCGGCCCCTCGTCCGGCGCCTCGATCGCACTCAGGAGCATCCCTAGCTCGCGATCGCGCGCGATCAGCTGTTCAGACGTTCGTCAGCCCTCGAAGTTGTCCCCCCGGGCGTGGGCCCGTCCGAGAAGGATACCGAGTCTCCCCATTTCCGCCCGAATCTGGCGAAACATACTCACGCATTTGCAGGGGCGCCGGCGACCTAACCAGGCCGCCGGCGCCGGCTGCGTCAGTCCAGCGGCTGATCTCGCCGCCGTTCCTGCGCCAGTTCAGGCGGCGATGGGCAGACCCGCCGGCTCGACCTCGACCCCCGCCTTCGACCGACCCGACATGGCCGTGGCGGCGAGCGCCCCCAAGCCGGCGAACACGCAGCACGCCCAGAGGGCCGGCTTGAATCCGGCATCCACGGTCGCCGGGCTGGCGAACCCACCGTCGGTCGCGAACACGGTGGTGCCGATCGCGACCGCGAACACCGCGCCGAAGCGTTGCGCCATGTAGTTGACCCCCGACGCCTTCCCCATCTCCTGTGGCGCGACCGCGCTCAAAACGGCGGTCGGCACCGTCGGGAGGGCCATCGAGATCCCGATGCCGGCGATCAGCAGCGCGATCACGAGCTCCACCCAGCTCGTGTGCAGGGAGTCGCGCCAGGCCACCCAGGCGAACCCGGCGGTCAGCATGCTCAGGCCGACGACGATGATCGGCCGGCGACCGATCCGATCGGACACAGCGCCGGCCACCGGCGAGACGAGCATCGGCGTTGCGAAGAACGGAAGCAAGCGTGCCCCAGCGCCAACCGGAGAGAAATGACGCGCGAGCTGGAACTCCTCGGTAATCAGCAGCCCGCCGGCAAAGATCGCGCCCGACATCAGGAAGGTCGCCAAGTTGCCGATCGCGAAGTCCCGGCTCGCGAACATGCGGAGCGGCACCATCGGCTCGGGCACCGAACTCTCCCACCAGACGAACAGACCGAGTAACGCGACCCCTGCGGTCAACGGGCCCACGACCTCGCCACCGGACCAGCCAACCTGGTTGGCGCGGCTGAGCGCCCAGACCAATGCGACAACACCGGTGGTAACGAGCCCGACTCCGACAAGGTCGAGCCGCTCCGGTGCGCCATAGCTCTCGGGCAGCAGCCGACGGCCTAGCAGGACGACGACCACGCCAATCGGGACGTTGATCCAGAAGATCCAGTGCCAGTCGATGCTCTGGGCGACCGCGCCCCCGACGATCGGCCCCATCGCGACCGCGAGGCCGGCGAGGCCGCCGTAGACCCCGACGATCATCCCGCGGCGCGAGGGCGGGAAAGCTGCCGTCAGGATCGTCAAGCTCAGTGGCAGCACGACCGCGCCGCCGAGCCCTTGCACCGTTCGGGCAGCGATCAGCACGGACAGGTTCGGCGCGAGAGCGCAGGAGACCGAAGCGGCGGTGAATAGGGCAATCCCGATTGTGAAGACCCTCCGTCGTCCGAAACGATCGCCAAGTGCGGCTGCGGTGATGATCCCCGCGGCGAACGCGATCCCGTAGGCGTTCAGCGTCCATTGGAGGGAGGAGAGGCTGACGTGCAGGTCACGTTGCATCCGCGGCAGCGCAGTGATCACGACGACCGAGTCGAGAACGACCATGAAGTAGGCGGTCGAGGTCAGCGCGACCACCCAGCCGAGGCGGCGATTCGTTGCCGCGGTGTCCGTCATATGTCCTCCTTAGTCGTGGCCGGCTCGTCTGCCGGTTCTGTCTCGATGACGAACGGACAGAGGCCGGACGGACAGGCCGGCGAGAAAAAGAGGCAAGGTGTCCGTCTATCGCCGCGCTATTCGTCTACATGCGAACGACCCTGATCCACCGTGGGAGGAGAGGCCTTGAGATACGCGCTCTTGATCTATGACGACATCGAGGTCCGGGACCGGACGCCCGACGAGGAACGCCGCCGGATCACCGCGGCGGTACTCGATGTTCTGGAGCGACCGCCCGTGACCGGCTGGCTGCGCCTCCAGGAAGTCGAGTCGGCGACAACGGTGCGCCGCGAACAGCGCGGGCCGTTGCTGACTGATGGACCGTTCGTGGACAGCAAGGACTTTCTCGGCGGCTTCATCGTCGTCGAAGCCGAGAACCTCGACGGCGCCCTCGCCGTCGCCGAAGAGCTCCAGGAGTTGCGGCCCTGGGGCGCGATTGAGGTCCGGCCGGTGCGCGAGGAGCCTCCCATCGGTGCTTGAGCAGGCATTCCGCGAAGAGTGGGGCCGCGTCCTGGCATCACTCGTCGGCTTTCTCGGGGACATCGAGCTGGCCGAAGACGCCGCGCAAGAAGCGTTCGCGATCGCCGCTGAACGCTGGCCACGAGACGGAGCGCCCGCTAAGCCCGCGGGCTGGCTGATCACGGCCGCTCGCAACCGGGCGGTCGACCGCATCCGGCGCGAGCGGACCCTGGCGGCGAAGGCCGAGCAACTGGAACGCGAGCTTCGAGACCAACCGGAGGAGGAGGCGATGGACGAGACGTCGGCGTTTCCGGACGAGCGGCTCGAGCTGATATTCACCTGCTGCCACCCAGCTCTCGCGCTCGATGCGCAGGTCGGCCTCACCCTGCGCACGCTCGGTGGGCTCTCGACCGAAGAGATCGCGCGCGCCTTCCTCGTCCCGTTCGAGACGATGAGCAAGCGCCTGACGCGCGCCAAGCACAAGATCCGCGACGCCGGCATACCGTTCGCCGTCCCGCCCGACCACCTGCTACCCAAGCGGCTCGACGCAGTGCTCGCGGTGGTCTACCTGATCTTCAACGAAGGCTGGGGCGGCGGCCGCGTTGACCTCTCCGCAGAAGCGATACGCCTTGGCCGTTCGCTGGTCGAGCTCATGCCGGACGAAGCCGAAGCGCACGCGCTCCTCGCGCTCATGCTGATCAACCACGCTCGGACCGCGGCGCGTTTCCAGGACAGCGAGCTCGTCCTGCTCGACAACCAGGACAGGTCGCTGTGGGACCGGCGCCAGATCGGTGAGGGCCGCCACCTGCTCGAACGTGCGCTCACGCTACGCAGGACGGGGCCCTACCTCATCCAGGCAGCAATCGCCGATCTCCATCTCTCAGAGACACGCGATTGGGAGGAGATCGCGCTCCTCTACGAGAGACTCGAGCACATCTCGGGGTCGCCGGTCGTGACGATGAACCGCGCGGTCGCCGTCGCCGAACTCGAGGGAGCGGAGGCCGGGCTCGCGCTGCTCGATCGTCTCGAGCTCGCCGACTATCGCTACTACCACTCGACACGCGCCGATCTACTCCGACGCCTCGGCCGCGCTGACGAAGCCCGCGCTGCCTACGCACGCGCCCTCGAGCTGACGCAGCCCGGACCGGAGCACCGGTTCCTGGAGCGCCGTCTCGCCGACCTCTCGTAAAGCGCAGAAACCAGGGAGCGGACCAGGGGGTTCACGGGCGCCTCGCGCAGCCGGGAACGGCATCGTTCCGATCACTCCATTCGATGACCGTCTTCGAGCATGTGCACATACCGTCCCTCAGCGGGGCAACCGGGTGGATCAACTCCGAGCCGCTCGACCCGGCCGAGCTGCACGGTCACGTCGTCCTGGTGAACTTCTGGACGCTCACGTGCATCAACTGGTTGCGGCAGGAGCCCCATGTGAGGGCCTGGTCGCAGGCCTATCGCGATGACGGTCTGATCGTCATCGGAGCTCACACGCCCGAGTTCTCGTTCGAGCACGCGGTCGAGCGCATACGGCAGGCGACCAACGAGCGCGGGATCGACTACCCGGTCGCAATCGACAACGAATACGCGATCTGGAGAGCGTTCGATAACGAGTATTGGCCGGCGCTGTACTTCGCCGACGCCGAGGGGATCATCCGCGACCGTCACTTCGGGGAGGGACGCTACGAGCAATCCGAACGCGTGATCCAGCGGCTGCTGGGCGTCCAACGAGAGCTCGTCTCAGTCAAAGGAATCGGGGTGGAGGCCGAAGCGGACTGGGATCACCTGCGCACGCCCGAGGTGTACCTGGGCTATGGACGCGGCGAGAGCTTTACGTCGCCCGGGGGCGTTCGGTTCGACGCGCGCCATGGCTACGGGCTCCCCGAGTACCTGAACTTGAACCACTGGGGGCTCGCCGGCGAATGGACAATCGGACGGGAGCGTGTGACGCTCGGTCAGGCTGGCGGGAGCATCGCCTTCCGTTTCCACGCGCGCGACGCTCATCTCGTGCTGTCCACGGCGGAGCGGAACCCGATCCCCTTCCGTGTCACGCTCGACGGCGAGTCGCCGGGCCTCTCGCACGGCGTCGACATCGACGGGGAAGGAAACGGTGCGCTCCGAGACGGTCGCCTGTATCAACTCGTGAGACAGACCGGCGCGGTCCGCGACCGGACGCTCGAGATCACGTTCCTCGACGCTGGCGCCGAGGCGTACGTGTTCACCTTCGGATAACGCGGCAGACCGGGGTCAAGACCAGGGTCAGCACGGGCGCGACGGCCAGATCGGAGGAGCAGGCTTCACCCGGTCACCGATCGGAGGGTATCCACATGCCTGCCACCACCGAGCAGTCGGGCGCAACGGCAGTTCGCCCGTTTCACGTCGACTTTCCCAATGAGGCACTGGAGGACCTCCGTCGTCGGATTGCCGCGGTGCGGCTGCCTTCCAAGGAGCTCGTCGGCGATCGCTCGCAAGGTGTGCAGCTCGCGACGATCGAGGCACTCGCCCACTACTGGCTGAACGACTACGACTGGCAAAGATGCGAGGCGAGGCTCAATGCGTTGCCGCAGTTCAAGACCGAGATCGACGGCGAAGACATCCACTTCATTCAGGTGCAGTCGCCGCACGATGACGCGCTACCGCTGATCATGACCCACGGCTGGCCTGGCTCCGTGATCGAGCTGCTCGAAACCGTCGGGCCGCTCACCGACCCGACCGCGCACGGCGGAAGCGCGGAGGACGCCTTCCACCTGGTGCTGCCGTCGGTCCCCGGCTACGGCTTCTCCGCCGAGCCGACCGTGCTCGGCTGGTGGGCCGGCAGCGTCGCGGAGGCGTGGCCGAAGCTGATGAACCGCCTCGGTTATACGCGCTACGTCGCCCAGGGCGGTGACGTCGGCGCCGCCATCACCGACGCGATGGGCCGGCAGGGACCCGCCGGGCTGATCGGCATCCATACGAATCTGTTCGTGCCCGGGCTGGCGGGCGGCTCCTTCCCGCACGACACCGAGGAGGAGCGCGCGGCAGCCGCCGCGGGGGCCGCGTTCAGAGCAACCGGCTTTGGCTACTTCCTCGAACAGGCCACACGACCGCAGACGATCGGCTACGCCCTGCTGGATTCACCGATCGCGCTGGCGGCCTGGATGCTCGACCACGACACCGACAGCTACTACAAGATCTCCAGCGCCTTCGTCGACGGCAAGCCCTCGGGCAACCTCACCCGCGACCACATCCTCGACAACATCACGACCTATTGGCTGACTGCGACCGGGGCCTCGTCGGCCCGCTCTTACTGGGAGAGCGCGCAGGCCCAGGCTCGCTCGGCAGGCCAGACGCCGCCGCCGGTCAAGGTTCCGGTCGGGTTCACCACCTTCCCCGGGGAGATCGTCGCGACTCCTCGCAGCTGGGTCGAGCAGGCCTACCCCACCCTCATCTACTACAACAAGGTCGACAAGGGCGGTCACTTCGCCGCCTGGGAAGAGCCCGAACTGTTCGCGACGGAAATCCGCGCCGCATTCAGAACGCTCCGCTAGAGCTCACCGTCAGGGCACGAGTGCCCAGTAACCCCACAACGCGCTGAACAGCACGAGCAGTCCGGCGAATGCCACGAGCGTGATCCGGGCTGCCGTGCGGCGCTGTGCCAGATAGGCGCCGGCACCCATGAACAGCGGGAACAGCGGCAGCATGTAGCGAGGCAGGCCGATCAGCGGCTCCGTCTTGGTCGGGAAGCTTGTGATCTGCGCGAGTTGCACAATCGCGAAGATCGAATAGACACGCGGGACGCGGCGCCACGCGAGCGCGACCGCCGCGACCGCTACGCCCGCGAACACCACGTCGATCAAGTCGCGGGACTGCCAGCTGATCGGGTCGCCCGGTCCGATCGGGGTGGCCGTACCGTCGAGCACCGCCCGGAGGTCACCGGGCACTTCGAGGAGCGCCTTGATAACTGAGTCGAACGGCGGTCCCAGGCTGTGTCCCCAGTCGGCGCCGGCGGCGTGGTAAGGCGCGAGCGGAGCTCCGTGCGCAACGGCCAGGTAGCCGAGGTACACGGCCAGTCCCGCGGGCACGAGGGCCAGCCACGCGATGTCGCGCTCGATCGGAAACCGCGGCCGCCACCACGCGCCCACTCGCTGGTGGAGCGGCGCGCGACCGCGGGGACCGTAGAGGTAGAGGAGCGCCAGGACGCCGACCAGCAGGATCCCGTTCGAGCGGGCAGCAGCCGCGAGCCCTCCGCAGAGCCCAGCCAGCGCCCACTGCTCCCGGCGCGCCGAGTAGATCGCGGCGACCGTCAGCAGCAGGAACAGCGAGGTCGGATACACGGCGGACAGGAACAGCGACGCCGGAAAGACCGAGACCAGCAACACCGTCATCCGCGCCGCCGACTTGTCCAGGTCGAGCAGCGCGAGGCGGTAGAGGAGCGTCAGTGCGGCAACCGCTGAGGTCAGCGAGATCGCAGTTCCGACGAGGATCGGGCTGTCGAATATCTGATTCCCAAGACCGATCAGGAGCGGATAGAGCGGGAAGAAGTTCGTCGACGCCGGATTGACGTAGCCGTGGGCGGCGATCAGCAGATACCAGACGCTGTCCCAGCGTGCCCCCGGCGCCAGGAACGCGTTGAACAAGCCGGAGTGCGTCGCGGGCGTGACCCCAAGGGGATCGAGCACGTGCCAGGCGACGGTGTTCTCGCCGAAGATCGCGATCGTCGCCATCGCCGCCGCCCACACGATCAGCCTCGTCCCTAACGTCGCGCCGAGAGCCAGGCGAACGCCTTGTAGGTTGCCTCTCCTCAGCTCCCCGGTATTCGGGATCCCCGATGCCGGCTGAACGAAAGCCGGATCAAACATCTGGAGGGCCTCGCCGGGCTCCATCATGGTGGTGCCATCGGCAGCCGTTGGCCGTAGCTCAAGAGCGCTTTCGTTAAGGAGCGCTCCGGCCCGGTCCGAGAGCTGACAAGGTCGCGCAGGACGTACCACGGACGCCAGCCATCGCTATGTGTCTACGACGTCACGCTTTGGGGGCGCCGTGAACTTCGAGCCAGCACGAGACCGCGGGCGAGGCGCGCCCCCCGCGGCCCGTGTGAGCTACGAAGCGCACGCCCAAGCCAACGCTTTGGCAGAGCCGCGGCGCCTTGGTTCAGGAGTTGACGTCGTTCAGCGTTCCGCACTCCGGGCACTCGATGAACACGCCAAAGAGTTGCCCGTCGCTGACGCCTTCCGCCAGCACGATTGCGCATCCGCCGCACAGCAGACGATCGGGTCCGTCACCGCTGAAGGCCATCTTCCCCTTCGGCGGTGCGTGGATGATCGCGCTTGACCGCGGGACTTCGTTGACGACGGTCAGTGTTTGATCGGCCATGTCGAGAAACCTACCCGCCCGCACCCAGCGGAGCAAGCGACCGCGCAACCTGGCCGTCAAACGCCCTGGGATCTAGACGTCCAGGCCGAGGTAGCGTGGCTAAAGCCCGGCCCCCGTTTGCCGACCTAGGAAACAACCGTCTCCCAGGGGTCCATATGCCAGACGCATTCGTCGCTCGCCAGCCCATCTTCAACCCCAAGCTCGAGGTTGTCGGCTACGAGCTGCTGTTCCGAGGTGAAGGCTACGCCAACGACGTGGCGACCTTCGCCAACGCCGAGAGCGCCACCGCCACCGTGGTGCTGAATGCGCTGACCGAACTCGACTTGGGGCGGCTCGTCGGAAACCGGACCGCCTGGGTCAACGTTTCACGCGAGTTCGTGGTCGGGGGACTCGCCCATGTCGTGCCTCCACACCTCGTTGGCCTCGAGATTCCCGAGACCGAGCAGTTCGACGAAGAGATGGTGGGGGCGCTGCGCGACCTCAAGCACGAGGGCTACAAGCTCGCGCTCGACGACTTCCGCTACCGACCGGGCTCCGAGGCGCTGCTCGAGCTGTTCGACATCGTGAAGCTCAACGTCAACGAGCTCGGACGCGACCGGTTCAGCGAGCTCTCCGAGCGGTTGAAGCCGTATGGGGGCAAGGTGGTCGCCGAGAAGCTCTCGACCCAGCTCGATCACGAGTTCGCCGCCGAGGCGGGGTGCGACCTGTTCCAGGGCTACTTTTTTTGCCGGCCGGCGGTCGCGTGCACGCGCGGCATCGCCGCCAACCGCCTCGCGCTCCTCCAGGTCGCGGCGGTGCTCAATGACCCAGCCGTCGAGCTCGAGCAGATCGAGCAGCTGATCGCGCACGACGTCGCCCTCAGCTTCCGGCTGCTTCGCTATGTCAACTCGGCGTTCTTCGGGTTGCGTGGCGATGTCCGGTCGATCGGCCAGGCGCTCGCGCTGCTCGGTCTCGACAACATCCGGCGGTGGGCAACGCTGAGCGTGCTCGCGACCATCGATGACAAGCCGACCGAGCTGACGCTCACAGCATTGACTCGTGCGCGCTTCTCCGAACTGGCCGGCGAGCCGCTCGGGATCGCCGGCGCGGCCGAGCTGTTCACGCTCGGGCTGTTCTCGGTGCTCGACGCGATGATGGACGCCCCGATGATTGACGTGATCGAGTCTCTCCCGCTCGCCGCCGAGATGCGTGAGGCGCTCGTGGCCCACAAGGGCAAGCGCGGCCTGCTGCTCGAGTCGGTCGCGGCGCTCGAGACCGGCGAGGTCAACGACCTCCCCCCGATTGTCGACCGTGCGGGCGAGCTGTACCTCGAATCGATGATGTGGGCAAACAGCGCCGCAGAGTCGCTGTTCGCGGCCGCCGCGCCCGCTCCGCAGGCAAAGAGCACGCCACCGCCGGTCTCCCAGCCCGCCCCCGCACCGCTTTCGGCCGTCGCTGTGGCTCCTGTTCCAGCGCCGGTCGACCCCGGATACGCCGCGCCGCCCACCGACAGGCGGGGAGCGTTCGCCCGCGTGTTCGCGACGCTGTTCGGTTGGATCGGGCGGCGGGCCGGCCACGAGCCGGCCTAGAACGCATCCCGAAGCGCCCGCTCGGTCGACCAGAACGCCAGCTCGTCCCACGGCAGCTCATCGACGCCGAACGGACGGACCTCGACCGCTTCGGGCGAGGTACGCGGCGGCCCCAACGCGCGCGCCAGAAACACGATCAGCACGACGCGCTCCTCGGGGCGGGAGTAGACGCCGACCAGCCGTTCCACCTGGATCTTCATGTCCAGCTCCTCGGCGGTCTCCCGCAACGCCGCTTCCTCCACCGACTCGCCGAGTTCGACGAACCCGCCGGGGAATGTCCAGAGTCCGCTCCCCGGATCGAACCCGCGACGCAGAAGCACCACCCGGCCCCGCCCGTCGACCGGGATCGCGCCGGCAACCGGCTTGGGGTTGTAGTAGGCCTCGTAGCCGCAGTGCGCACAGACGATCCGCTGCGGGAACTCGACCTCGGCGGTCCGGCCGCACCTCGGGCAGAAACGCGCCTCGGCGAGCGCGGGGTTCAGCGACGCATCCATGCGTGCGATGCTACGGCCGTTGTGGTGGTGAGGTTCGGTGAGCGTGAGATCCCTCACGACGAGCTGAGGGCACAGGCCGCCCTGATCGCGGGCGCGTTGCGTGACGCCGGCGTCGAGCACGGGGACCGGGTGGCGTTTGTGCTCCGCAACGAACCCACCTTTCTCGCCCTCAGTGCCGCCTGCTCACACATGGGCGCGATCGCGGTGCCCATCAACTGGCACTCGCGCGGCCGCGAGCTCGAGCACGTGCTCTCGCACTCGGGCGCTCGGTCGGTGTTCGTCCATTCCGATCTGATCACGGCTGTCGAAGAGGCTCTGCCCGGCGACGTCGACCTGATCGAGGTGCCGGTGCCGGACGAGCTGGCCGCGCATTACGGCGCCGCGGCTATCACCGGTCGCCACCGTCTGCTCAGCGACCTCACCCTCGACGCGGCGCCATACGCGGAACCAGCGGACAGCGCACGCATGAGCCTGATCTACACCTCGGGGACCACCGGCTTGGCCAAAGGCGTACTGCGTGAGGCCATGACCGCCGAGCAGTCACAGCAGGTGGCGGCGACAACGCTGGCGGCGATGGGGTTGCGGCCAGGGATGCGGACGCTCGTCACCGCCCCGATGTACCACGCCGCCCCGAACGCGCAGGCCGTGTTCGCGCTGGCGCTCGGCATCGAGCTGACGATCATGCCCCGCTTCGACGCCGTGAGCTTCCTGGAGCTGATCGACACGGAGCGCATCAGTCACGCCCAGGTCGTCCCGACGATGTTCGTGCGGCTGCTCGATCTCCCCGACGAGGTGCGCGCGCGCTACGACGTCGGCTCGCTCGAGTGCGTCGTGCACGCTGCCGCCCCGTGCCCCGTCCACGTCAAGCGACGGATGATCGAGTGGTTCGGACCGGTCATCCTCGAGTACTACGGGGCGACCGAGATCGGGATCGTGGTCGCCTGCGACAGCCACGAATGGCTCGCCCACGAGGGGACCGTCGGCAAGCCGCTGGGAAACGCGGACATCCATGTGTTCGACCCGGCGGGCGCGCTGCTCGCGGCGGGTGAGACCGGCGAGGTGTACATCCGCCCGCCCGGGTACTGGCCCGGCTTCACCTACCTCGACCAGGAGGACCGGCGCCGCGAGATCGATCGAGACGGGTACATCACGATTGGAGACGTCGGCCGGGTGGACGAGGACGGGTTTCTCCATCTGTCCGACCGGGCGCGCGACATGGTCATCTCTGGCGGCGCGAACATCTATCCGGCCGAGATCGAGGCGTGTCTGCTCGAGCTTGGCGGCGTCCGCGACGTCGCGGTGTTCGGGATCCCGGACGACGAGTTCGGTGAGGCTCTGGCCGCCCACATCGATGCCGAACCGGGTGCCGGACTGACCGAAGGGTCGATACGGGATCACGTCGGCAGCCGACTAGCCGGCTTCAAGGTTCCCAAGGTGGTGGTGTTCGACGACAACCTCCCGCGCGAGGAGACCGGCAAAATATTCAAGCGCCGGATCCGCCAGCGTTACTGGGAGCACGCCGGACGCAATATCTGAGAGCAGAACGTAATGAGCGGTGAGCGAACGACGCGCGTTGGTGAGTTCGAGCGAGCGTTCACGGCGGCGTTGCTCGCCGGCGATCAGATCTCGGCCGAGACCACGATCCGCGAGGCGATGGACGCCAAGCTGAGCTCGGCGGAGATCGACGACGGGATCATCGCGCCCGCCCTGTGGCAGATCGGCGAGCTGTGGCAGCGCGGCGAGATCACGGTCGCCGACGAGCATCTCGCGACCGAGATCTCGATACGCGTGCTTGCCCTCCAGCGTGAGGCGGAGCGCGTCGCGGAGACCCGTCGCGAGCGCCGGGTGATGCTGGCGACCCCTGAGGGAGAGCGGCACGTCGTCGCGCTGCGGATGGTGGGCAATCTCCTGGGCGGCGCCGGGTACTGGACGGTGATGCTCGGCCCGGACGTGCCGGCGGAGGCACTCGCGGCCAGCGTGGTCCGGCACTGCCCGGACGTCGTCTGCCTGAGCGTTACCATGCCCGCCGTCGCGACCCAGATGATGGACTGCATCTTCCTGGTCCAGGCCGCGTGCCCGACCGCTCAGTTCGTCGTTGGCGGCCGCGGCTTGACGAGCGTTGTGCGTACGCAGGCCGGCGTCGGAATCTGCGAGCGCGTATCCGAGGTTGTGGAGGCGGTCGACGCCTCGGTCATGCGCGCCGGACTCAACTGATGGACGCGGCGGCAGACCACGTGTCGACCACCAACTGGGCCGGCAACCACACTTACCGCGCGCGCGCCATCCGCACCCCCGAGACGATCGATCAGGTGCGGGAGATCGTGGCAACCGCGCCGCGTATCCGGGTGCTGGGCTCCCGCCACTCGTTTTCGGACATTGCGGACTCGGCCGAGCTGTTGAGCCTTGAGCGCCTCGCGCCCGACGTGGTAGTCGATCACGATGCTTTGACGGTGTCCTGCGGGGGAGCCGTGCGCTACGGCGAGCTTGCAGTCGAACTCGAGCGTGCGGGACTGGCGCTTGCGAACCTGGCGTCGCTCCCGCACATCGCCGTCGCGGGCGCCGTGTCGACGGCGACGCACGGCTCGGGTGATGGCAACGGCAACCTCGCAACCTCCGTCGTCGCGCTCGAGATCGTCACCTCCGACGGGAGCATCGTCACCGGGGCCCGTGGAGACGCCGATTTCGACGGGCTCGTCGTCGGACTGGGCGCCACTGGGGCGGTCACCCGGATCACGCTCGAAGTTGAGCCCATGTACCGGGTTCGCCAGCGGGTGTTCGAGCGGCTCCGATGGAAGGATCTGTTCGACCACTTCGACGCGATCACCTCGGCCGGCTACAGCGTCAGCGTGTTCACCCGCTGGGGCGAGTTCGTCGACCAGGTGTGGGTGAAGCAGCGCGTCGCCGAGGGCGCCGACCCGTCCGCGGCCCCGGAGCGCGGCGCCGGCGACAAAACGCTCTTCGGCGCCGTCGCCGCGACCGAGAATCGGCACCCGATCCTCGGAATCGATCCGGTCAACTGCACTCCTCAGCTCGGCGTCGCCGGACCCCCCGCCGAGCGCCTGCCTCATTTTCGGATGGGCTTCACGCCGAGCAGCGGGGCCGAACTCCAATCCGAGTACCTAGTCCCGAGGCGTCACGGCGTGGCCGCGATCGAGGCCGTCCGGGCCCTCTCGGCGACGGTACGACCGCTCATTCAGGTGAGCGAGATCCGCACGGTCGCGGCCGACGCCCTCTGGATGAGTCCTCAGTACGGGCGGGACACGATCGCGATCCACTTCACCTGGGACCCTCAGCCCGCCGCCGTGGAGCGCGCGCTGGCGGAAGTTGAGCATGCGCTGGACCCGTTCAATGCCCGGCCGCATTGGGGCAAGCTGTTCCGTGCCGGCGCCGGCGAGATCGGGCCCTTGTATGAGCGGCTCGCCGACTTCACCGCGCTGCTCGAGCGGCTCGATCCGCGCGGCGCGTTCCGCAACGACTGGCTGAATACCCGGGTGCTCGGCGTCGGCGAGTAGCCAATCAGCGGCGGGTCAGCCGTTGAACAGCTGCCGCCACGAGAATTCCGGGGAGTAACCGAGCACCTTCCTCGCTTTCCGGATGTCGAGAAGCGTGTCGGTCCCCTCGACGTGCTCGGCGATCGGTACCTCGGGGAATACCTCGGCCACCAGCTCGCGACTCGGCCGCCGCATCACCGTGTCCGACGCCGCGATGATGAAGTTGTCCGCCCCGTCGATGT
>Ga0335073_10002373_pt1 | contig 25730 bp, 19 predicted proteins | sample Lox_Sample_22_FD_207093 | JGI IMG/M metagenome (GOLD analysis project Ga0335073, IMG submission 207093) | Soil microbial communities from Loxahatchee National Wildlife Refuge, Florida, United States - Lox_Sample_2.2 | ecosystem: Environmental > Terrestrial > Soil > Wetlands | place: USA... | reverse complement strand
GGTTTTTCTCGAGAATATCTGGTGGTTCCTGGTTCTGATCGGAGTGATGATTCTGCTCCACGAACTGGGCCACTTTGTGGTGGCGCGGCTGTTCGATGTGAAAGTGGAAACGTTCAGCTTCGGCTTTGGACCGCGCCTGTTCGGATTCAAGCACGGCGATACCGATTTTCGTTTTTCCGCTCTGCCGATTTTGGGCGGCTACGTCAAAATGGCCGGCGATCAACCTCTGGATCCGACCGGCGAAGAAGTTTCCGATCCGCGCAGCCTGGTGGCCAAGCCGCGCTGGCAACGTCTGCTGATCACGCTGGCCGGTCCCGCGGTGAACGTGCTGCTGGCGATCGTGCTGCTGACCGGACTTTGCATGACGCATTACGAGAAGATTCCGACGCCGCGCGATCCGGTGGTGGGATATCTGGCTCCGGACGGAGCAGCGGCGAAAGCGGGAATTCATGAAGGCGATCGCGTGGTGCAGGTGGATAACGTCCTTGATCCCAACTGGGATGAGATCTCCATCAAAGAACTCGAGAGCGCGCAGCATCCCATGCAGGTTTGGGTGATGCGCGCCGGCGAGCGCCTGCATTTCACCGTGGTCCCGGTGCTCGATCCGAAAGAAGGGATCGGCGTGGCGGGATGGGGTCAGGAAACGCAGGTGCAGGTGGGCAGCGTAGCCAAAGGGATGGAAGCGCAGCGCGTCGGCTTGCAGGCGGGCGACATTCTGATCAGCGCCAACGGCGAGCCGCTGCGGTCGGTTTCGCGGCTCTATGAGATCGAGAAGACCACCAACGGGACGCCGATCGATCTGGTTTATTCGCACAACGGGCAGAGGCGCAGCGTGACGGTGACGCCGGTGAAAACGGAAGTCGACGGGCAGCAGCGCTGGCTGATCGGATTGACGGTGGAGACGCACCTTGAAATTACCAAGCTGCCATTTCTGGCCGCGGTGCGCGAATCGTGGCGCTGGAACATTCAGAGCACCAAGCTGATTCTTCAGTCGCTGGAGTTGATGATTGAGCGGCGGGTGTCGCCGAAATCGCTGGTGGGGCCGGTGGGGATCGCGGCGATGTCGGGCCAGGCGGCGCGCGAGGGCGCGGCGTCGTATTTCAGCCTGATGGCCGCGGTGAGCCTGAATCTGGCGATCTTCAATCTGCTCCCGATTCCAATTCTGGACGGCGGCGGCATCATGATGCTGCTGGTGGAAATGCTGATGCGGCGCGAACTGGACCTGAAGGTAAAGGAAGCGGTGGTGAAGGTCGGGTTCGTGTTTCTGATGATGGTCGTTGTCTTTGTGATTTACAACGATATTTCGAAAATTCTGCCGGGTTAGAGCAGGCAGCGTAAGCCAAGCTTGACGGCTTACGCCTACGGACGCTCTAAGGCGAAATCGATGTAGCCTTTTTGCGGGTTGGTGCTCACCAGTTTTACGCGAATCGTATCTCCGACGTCGACGCCTTCCGCCCGCATCAGAATTCCTTCCGCCGGAGGGTTCATGATGCGCACGAAAGTTCCTTTCGGCGTGACGCCGGTGACCACTCCGCGGAACGCTTCACCGATTCGATGAGACAGCGCGACCGCGGCCAGGCGCTTGCCCATTTTGCGTTCGACTTTTCGCGCTGCGTCCTCCTTGAGCGTGCAGTTGGCGGCGATCGAAGCCAGATCACTATTCAAATACGGGGCCGATTCGCGCGCCAGCACCGATTGGATCAGCCGCTGCGTCACCACGTCGGCGAAACGGCGATTCGGCGCGGTGGAGTGCGTGTAATCGAGAACGGCCAGCGCGAAATGCCCGGGCGCTTCGTCGGCGCGCGCGAACACATACTCGCCCGGCCCCATCAATTTGATGATGGCGAGAGAAATGTCTTCGTAATGATCGCCGTCTTCCTGGCGCAGTTTTTGCAGGAACCCATTGAGCGCGGCGGAATCGGGAGTGGGCGGAAGTTTCGTGCCATGCTGCGTGGCCAGCGCAACAATTCTCGGCCAGCGTTCGGGCGATTGGACCACACGGCGAATGCTGGAGCAGCCGTTCTTGGCAAGCGTCTGCGCCATCACTTCATTGGCCGCGATCATGAAATCCTCGATGAGCTGCGTGGCCAGATTCCGGCGCCGGATTTTCAGATCGCGCACGTCGCCCCCGGAAATCACCGCTTCCGCTTCCACCCGATCGAAATCGAGCGCTCCGCGCCGGTGCCGCGCTTCGCATAAATGGTTCGCCGCTTCCGATTGAAGCTTTAGCTGCGCCGCCAGTTCCTGATTGCTCGCGATTTTTTCCGGCGCTTCGCCCGATCCTTCGAGCCATGCTCCGGTGGAATTGTAGGCGAGCTGCGCGTGGTTGCGAATCAGGGCGCGATAAATCGCCGGATGCCTGATTTCGCCGTCGGGCGTGGCGACGAATTCGACCACCATCGCGTAGCGGTCTTCGTTTTCGTTGAGCGAAGTGAGGCCGGTCGAAAGCTCCTCGGGGAGCATGGAAAAAACCTTGATCCCGGTATAGACGCTGGTGGTTTGCTGGCAGGCGTGGCGATCGATCGGCGTATTGCGTTCGACCGCCGAAGACACATCGGCGACCGCGACCATCACCTTGATGCCCTCGGCGTCGCGCTCGGCCACTTCGGCCTGGTCGAGATCGCGCGAAGTGTCGTTATCGATGGACGACCACAGCAGATTGCGCAAATCGCGCGCGCCATTCTGCACGGGATGCGCGCGAATTTCCTCAATCTGTTCCCGAGTGCCGGGTGGGTAATCGGGATCGAAGCCGTGATCGATCATCTCCTGGCGGGCGGCGGCGAGGAGATTCATTGGACGGTGAACGGAATACTCGCGATGGTTTTCTCCCACTCGGTGCGAAGGAGGCCTTTATTACCGCCAGTCGACGACAGCGTCATTTTCCAGACGTCGATGAGCCTGGGCGACGGCGAAAGATCCATGGGCACACGGCCCAGGTCCATGCTCTGGTGATATTCGAGTCCCCATTGTCCGGTTTGTTTATTGATGATGAGCTGCCAGGAATTGGCCGTCGGAAGAATGAAGATGGTGTAGTCGCCTTTCGGGACGTGCAGCGACTTGATTTGCAGATCGGCGTCGGTATGCAGTGCGGTCGCTTCGTTGGCTCCCGCGCGCCAGACTTCGCCGAAGGGGACGAGTCCGCCGAAAATCTTGCGGCCGTGCATCTGCGGCGAATGGTAGGCGATGCTGATTTTTTTGCCGTTGACGGTGACCGACGTGTCCGCGGGCGGGCTGACGTATTGGGCCAATGCAAGCCGCGCCAGTAGCGTCGTGGCTAAAAGGAGCTTCATGTCTATCGAGTATAGCGAGTAATAATTCAGGGCCCTGTTGCTCAGGGCCCCGGCATCAGTTCAATGGAACATCCTTCGCGCTGCCGAAATACAGGCCGTTGAACAGCAGCTTATACGTCGCGTGCGGCTGGCTGCGGAACGTCACCTCCGGACCGAGCAACACCACTTTGCCTTCGCCGATCGATGCCTCGGCCGCCGCCGTGCCTCCGTCCAAATATTGCTGACCCCACGCCCAGCCGCTGTCGAGCGTGCTCGACCCGCTGAACCATGCGACCGAGTTCGTCTTCTTTTGCTCGGCGTCGGGGCCCATTTTGAAAACGGGGCTGTTGTCGAAAAACATATCGACGCTGGACGGCATCCCGTAGGCGATCGGATTGGTGTTATCGATCTGCGCGCGCATCAGCGAACCGGGAATGTAGAATTTCGTCCCCGGCAGCGGCCGTTCGCGGCCATCCGGACCCATTTCCGTCAGATAATTTTTCACCGGCAGACCGAGCAGCTCCGCCATTCCTGTCGAACTGCCGATGGTCACGATCGATCCACCGGATTCGACGAATTTCTTGAGCTGCGGCAGAGTTTTTTCCGCGGTGATGCGGCCGGTCCAGCCTTGATATTCAGCCGGCAGATCCTCCGGCGGAGCCTGATTGAAAAACCCGCCGCCGCGTCCGCCGCCGCCCGGCGCGCGATAGGCGCCGTCGCTGAACACCAGCACGTCGAATTTCGATTTCAGGTCGCCCGCGTCGAGCGTCTGCGGATAAACCACCGTGAACGGCACTTCGTATTGTTCGAAAATCCAGCGAATCCAGCCGGAGGGCATCAATCCGCCGTATTGATCGAACAGGCCCACCCGAATCGGATTGAGTTTCAACGCTTCGCCCTTGGGAGCGCTCTCCACCGCGCGAACCGGTACGCCGAGCTGGCGCGCGGCTTGTTCCAAAATCGGCTGCGCCGATGCGTTTTCCGGAATCCAGATGGTGCCGGGGCCTTCGGCATTCGTTTTCAGCCAGTACACGTCGACGCCGGCCTTGAGCAGCCGGTTGGTCAGAATGAAGGAATTGTTCACCTGATGGCTCACCAGCCAACCGGCGCTGCCGGCGCCGCTGATCGAGCTCGGCGGCGGCGGAAGCAGGCCGTTGATTTTGACGAATGGTCCATCGAAGCCGTCGAGGATGCGATCGAATTTCACGCCCATCTGATACGCCAGCGTCCATCCGGCGATATCGTAGGGAGGCTTGGGAGGGCCGCCGGGATAGAGAAAATCGTTGGGATGGTCCTGCGGCTCGAACATATCGAGAACGTGCGCGCGAAACGCCTGCGCGGTTTTGACCACGTACGAACCGGCGGGATACGTCTTGCCTTCGACGCTGAAGGATTGCGTGGCGCGATCGATGGTGATGCCGTTTTTGAGCAGCGCGTTGACGAACTCGGTTGCCGTCGCGAAATCGGGCTGATCGGAGGTGATAATGTAGCCGCGCGCGTCGCGATATTTGGGGTCGTGCAGCACGGTGTTGTACAGATCCGCGGGAACGCCGCGCGCGCGTCCGCCTTGCGTGAGGCCGATGGGCAAGTCCGCGCCTCCTCGTCCGCCGCGTCCACCGCGCCCGCCACCCGGTTCGAGCTTGGCCGCCGCTGCTTCCAGCGCAGCGATGCGCTTGGGCGTAATGGTCCAGCTATCTTCGCTGCCCTTTTTAATCGCGTTGCGGCCCATCTGGTACATGTTGTAAAGAAACACTTCGCGATAGCGCGAGGCGACGTCCAGCACCGCGCGGTTATTCTGCATTTCGTATTCGATCGACTGGCGATAATGCCATTTCTGCGTGCCCGTGGTGGGTGGAATGGGCAGCGGCCAATCGCCCGACGGAAGCTGTTTTTCGGGCACCAGCGGGATATCGATCGGCGTCGGGCTGCCGATAATTTCGGTCAGCAGGCCGATCGAATTGTGGAAATAGGCGATGGTCCGCAGGCCGCCGTTCCACCACGTTGAATAATTCGCGCCGCTGCGCATTTCCGATCCGCCGAGGCCGTGGTCGACCAGCCGCGTATGCATCGCGGTGCCGACCATTTCGATCCCCAGCGGAATCAGCGGATCGAAATTGAAATTGAACGGATCGCGGAACGGAGGCATGAAAATGACGCCACCGGCCGGTCCGGTCTGGTGATGGTTGTAAAGAATTTGGGGGAACCATTCGGTCCACAGGACTTTATTGATGTTGGTGGATTCCTTCATCGCGGACATGAAGAAGTCGCGATTATCGTCGTGGCCGACGTATTTCGCCCACAGCCGCGGCAGACCGTTCAAGCTGCGCTTCAGCGGATCTGTTTCGCGCATGTACCAGTTGGCGACGATGTCCTGGCCGTCGGGATTCACCTGGGTATAAAGCTCAATGGTATTGTCGAGCAGACGCATCGTTTCGGGATCGGTTTTGCTGGCCATTTCGTAGACCATTTCCATGAGCTGCTGCGAGCCGACCGTCTCCGAAGCGTGCAAACCGCCGTCGATCCACACCACGGCCTTGCCTTCCTGCGCGAGCGCGTGCGCCTGATCGTCGGTGAGGCCTTCGGCGTGCGCCAGCCGCGCGGAAATTTCACGATAATGCTCCAGCCTTTTCAGGTTGGCCGGCGAGGAGATGATCATCATGTATTGGCGCCGGCCTTCTTCGGTGGGACCGATATCCACCAGCTTGCAGCGGTCGCATTCGGTGGCGATCTTTTTCCAGTACGTCTCAAGTTGAGCGTAGCTGGCCATCATGTAATCGTCGCCAAGGTTGAAGCCGAGGGCTTCCTTGGGAGTGGTGATTTTGGGCGCGGACTGGGCGGTGAGAAGTGCGACGGGGACTAAAGCGAGGAGGAGCCGGAGCAGGGGTTTCATAAAGGAAGAGTTTATCCTAATCCACGCTCCGGTGCGAGAAACATAATAAGAGGAGGATGATGTCGAATTCCCGGCGCTTTGAAGATCTGGTCGAAACATCGCGGCGTGTTGGGGAGACCAGCAAGCGCCTGGAAAAAACCGATCTGCTGGCGCGATTGTTGCAGCAATTGCACGGCGAGGAAATCGACGTTGCCGCGGCGTTTCTTTCCGGACGCACCCGGCAGGGGCGAATCGGCGTGGGGTATAGCGTTCTGCGCGAAAGCGCAGCCCAGCCCGCGGCGGAAGCGGCGCTGGGGATCCGCGAAGTGGATCGCGCATTGCAGACCATTTCGGAAATTCAAGGCGCGGGAGCCGAGCGCCGTCGAATCGATCTGCTGCGCGATCTTTTTTCCCGCGCGACCGCCCCGGAGCAGGAATTTTTGCGCGGCCTGCTCACCGGCGAATTGCGGCAGGGCGCGCTCGAAGGCATCATGCTCGAAGCGGTCGCCAGGGCGGCGCAGGTTCCGGTCGAGCGGGCGCGGCAGGCGGCCATGGTGGCCGGCGACGTGGCGGCGATCGCGCGGACGCTGCTTGAAAAAGGCGAAGCCGGTCTCGCGGGTTATGAGATTCGGCTGTTTCAGCCGGTGCAGCCGATGCTCGCGCAGACGGCCGACGATGTGGCGGAAGCGGTCGACGATCTGGGCGAAGCGGCGCTCGAATATAAGCTCGACGGAGCGCGGGTGCAGGCGCACAAATCGGGCGATCGGGTGGAGATTTTTTCGCGCGCCTTAAATGAAGTGACGGCGGCGGTGCCGGAAATTGTCGAAGCCGTGCGCGCGCTGCCGGTGCGCGAAGCGATTCTCGACGGCGAAGTAATCAGCCTCAGGCCGGATGGCCGTCCGCAGCCGTTCCAGGTGACGGCGCGACGGTTCAACCGCAAAATCGATCTCGAAAAAATGCGCGCGGAGCTGCCGCTGTCGCCATTCTGGTTCGACCTGCTGTATCTCGACGGCGGCAATCTGCTGCACGCGCCGCAAGCCGAGCGATTCGCGGCGTTGGGCGATGTGGTTCCCGCCGCCGCGCTGATCCCGCACACGCGCACCGCGGAATCGAGCCTCGGCCATGAGTTTCTGGAGCAGGCGCTGGCGCGCGGGCATGAAGGCGTGATGGCGAAATCGCCGGCGTCGGAATACGCGACCGGCGCGCGCGGGCGCGCCTGGCTGAAGGTGAAACACGTGCGCACGCTCGACCTGGTGATCCTGGCGGCGGAGTGGGGCAGCGGGCGGCGGCGCGGCTGGCTGAGCAATCTGCACCTGGGCGCACGCGACGTCGAAAAGGGCGGATTCGCGATGCTCGGCAAGACCTTCAAGGGGCTGACCGACGAGATGCTCGCGTGGCAGACCGGGGAGTTGCAGAAAATCGAGATCGCGCGCGATGCGTACACGGTTTACGTCGAGCCGAAGCTGGTGGCCGAGATCGCGTTCAACGATGTTCAGATCAGCCCGCGTTATGCGAGCGGGCTGGCGCTGCGCTTCGCGCGGGTGAAGCGGTATCGGCCGGACAAAAGCGCGGCCGAGTGCGATACTTTTCAGACGGTCCAGAAGCTGGCGAATCCGCTCTGAGGCTGCGCACCGAATCTGCGCCTAACAGGGCGCTGAAAAAGGGGACAGACCGCTCTGTCCACGGCCATGGTCGTACGCGATATGAATGGCCTACAGGCGGGGACAGAGTAGTCTGTCCCCTTTTTTCAGCACCCTGCTAAACCGCCGCCCGCAGACGGCGCGGTTCCCTCAGCAGCAGCTTCGGAAGCAGCGTCTGCCGGCCGTAGTCCGCCTCCAGCATGCGCTCGGTAGCTAAGGCGATCGCCTCATCAACCGATTCGCCGTTCACTTCCAATCCGCCCCAACTGAACACCACCGCCAGCGAACCGAGCAGGCGAAGCTGGAAATCCCACAACTGCTGTGCGATGTGATTCAGCCGGCGCTGCGCCGCCGCGCCGCGCTCGCCCGGGCAGAACAGCACAAATTCCCTGTCGCCGCGGCGGCAAACGAATTCGTTCCCTTCGAGTAGAGTGGGAATGAATCGAACCACCGCGTCCGGCAGCGGGTTCGCGCCGCTGGTGCCGACTGAAACCACCAGACCGCTGACCGTCCGGTGTTCCCGCACGAACTCTTCGAGCGTGAACTTTTCGCGACCAGCCGCGGGCGCATAGGACATTTTCGCGACCACCTGCGTCGGACGAGAAGCGGCGGCTTTCGCCGACGCTCGCTCCAGCAGCGATTCCCAGTCTTTCTTGGGCCCGGCTTTGGGAACAATTCTTGGCGCGACGGCCTGCGCTCCGGGAGGTTTGGGACGAGCCTGCCGGCGAGGCCGATCGAGCGCGGACCGTTCGCGGTGCGCAAACGCCGTTGTGGCTTCCCGTCGCAGCGGACGCGCCGTCTCCGCCGGGGTTTCGATTGTGGCGGCGGTGTACTGCGGTTGGTGTTCGTAACCGGCTTTCAGCTCAATCACCAGCTCGCGCAACCGCTCGTTATTGCTCTTCAGGAAATCGCAGATCAGCGCAACGCACGCCGCGGCCAGGATCACCACCAGACTGACGAAAATCTGAAGCTCGTATTGGCCGAATTCCATCGCAGTCCGATTCTAAGAACTTCACCCGGGATCCGGAATAGCCCCATGTTCCCAACCAGGTGGCGAGCAGAGCCAGAACCGCGGTACCAGATGTGGTACTGTATGCGGCATGATCAGAATCGCGATCGGAATTTTCGGCCTCGCGACCGCTGTTTTCGCGCAATCTCCTCAAGTCACAGCCGTGCGCGCCGGACGAATGTTCGATCCCAACTCCGGCAAGATGCTGGCCGACCAGGTGGTGCTGATCGAAGGCGATCGCATCGAATCGGTTGGGCCCGCTGCGAGCGTCTCGATTCCCGCGGGCGCGAAAATCATCGATCTGAGCCATGCTACCGTGCTCCCCGGGCTGATCGACGGTCACGTTCATCTCACCGATGCGGCCGGGGGTTTGCAGCATCAGGTGCTGGTGGGGCTGCATAGCATGATGGCCAGCTTTGACGCCGGTTTCACCACGCTGGTCTGCATGGGATCGCACGGCGGCGGCTATGCCGACGTGGAGTTGAAAAAAGCCATCCAATCCGGCCTGATCCGCGGGCCTCGGCTGATCACCGCGGGACCGGTGATTGAAATCACCACCCCCGGCAGCGCGATTTATCCGCTGGAATTCAAGCCGTTCGAACCATCGCTGATCGCCAACGGACCCGACCAGATGCGCCTGGCGGTCCGCGAGCTGGCGCACTACGGCGTCGATCACGTCAAGATGATCACCACCGGTCCGTTTTATTTCAAGCGCGACGGCGAAATGGTCAACCAGCCGCTGATGAATCTGGAGGAGATGAAAGCGGCGGTTTCCGAAGCGCACCAGCGCGGCCTGTGGGTGGCCACGCACACTTATGGCGGCCAGGGGTTGAAATGGGCCATCGAAGCGGGCGTCGATAACATCCAGCACGCCATCGCGGCCGACGATGACGATATCCGCATGTTCGTTGAGAAGAAAATCCCGATCACTTCGACCATTCTCGATCAGCGCCAGGACGAGCCCGGCGATCTGGCGAAATGGGCACCCTACAGCCGCTGGCGGCTGATGCGCGTCACCTGGAAAAAAATGCTGGACGCGGGCGTGATTCTGGGGTTCGGCAGCGGCTCGGCTCCGCCGCCGGGGCGGGTGTACAACAAGGCGTGCAACTGCTCGCACGGCGTGCAGGGGGAAATGTTCCCGGTGTTGGTCAGTTGGGGCGCGACGCCGCTGTACACCTTACGCATGGCGACCATGGTCAACGCCAGAATTATTCACATGGAGGATCGCATCGGCTCGATTGAAAAAGGGAAATACGCGGATCTGATTGCGGTTTCCGGCGATCCGCTTCAAGACATCAGCGAAATGCAGCACGTAAAATTCGTGATGAAAGGCGGCGTGGTCGAACGCGACGATTTGACCTCACGAAATTAGACGGGTGCTGAAAAAGGGGACAGACCGCTCTGTCCGCCATGGTCGCACGCGTCGCCTTTTTCAGCACCCTGTTAGAGCATTGCGGTGGGGCAGGCCCGTGGCCTGCGGCGGATTCGTAATCCGCCCGTTCGGTTGCAACCGGATCGGCGCCGCTTGAGAACCGGCGAGCAGGCTGGGAGCCTGCCCCACAACTAACGGCAGCGTTTCTTCATCAGAACTTGCACACCCCAAGACCGGCTACTGGCGCGGCGCCGCAGCCGCACCACCGGTCGTCGCCGGCGCGGGCGACGGACCGGTTTCACCCCAGATCCACTGGCTGAACCATTCGTAATTGTGTTCCATCACCGCGCTCTGCTGTTTGGGCTTGTTGATGGCGTGGCCGAATCCTTTGTACACGATCATCTTCACCGGCACGCCGCGATCTTTCAGGCCTTGGTACAACTCGTAGCCGTTGGGAATCGGCACGCGCCGGTCCAGTTCGCCGTGCTGAATCAAAGTCGGAGTTTTCGCGTTGTTGATATAGGTGATCGGCGACGTCTTGCGGTAAATTTCCGGATCGTCCCACGGCGTCGCCTTCAAATAATTCCGCGTGAAAGGGTGAATATCGGTGTTGACGTAATAGGTCATCCAGTCCGAAATTCCCGCGCCCACGGAAATCGCCTTGAAGCGATGCGTGTAGGTGGTGAGAAACGCCGAAATGTAGCCGCCCTGGCTCCAGCCCATCGCGCCGACGCGATCGGCGTCGATGTAGCCTTTGGCCACCAGCGCGTCCACGCCGCTCAAGACATCGTCGGTATCGCCGAGACCCAGATTCCGCACGTTCAACGACCGGAATTTTTCCCCATAGCCGGCCGAGCCGCGATAATTCGGGCGCAGAATCACCGCGCCCTTGGCCGCGAACATTTCGAGCGGATAGCTTCTATCGCCGGTAATGGAGGGGTGGTCGACGCCGGTCGGCCCGCCGTGAATCACCACCAATAAAGGATATTTCTTCAGCGGATCGAAATCGGCCGGCTTAATCAAAATGCCTTCGATGGGCGTGCCGTCCTTCGACTTCCACTCGAACAACTCGCGCGTGGCCAGCTTCCACGGCTTAAGCTGGTCCTTCATGCTGGTGATTGGGTGCGGCGCGAATTGCGCCACCGGCGAGGTGCAAATTTCCGGATATTTATTGGGAAACGCGCAAGTGAACACCACCCGCGAATCATCGCCGTTGAAACTCGCCGCGCCGAGCTGCAATTCGTCCGGCGCGCTGATCCGGTCGGTCATGGCGGTCGCCGGATTTACGCGAAACAGGTGCGCCGCGGTGCGCTGCGCCGCCTGAAAGTAAAGCCCCTCGCGCGACCACGAAATCAGGTGCGGATTTTCGTCGAAATTCGCGGTAATGATCCGCGATTTTCCGCCTTCCACCGAAACCACGGCAACATGGGAATTGCGATACCATCCGCCGCCCGTTTCATACGCGATTTCCGTGCCGTCGGGCGACCACATGGGGTCGCGGTCCGGCTCCGGCGAATCGACCAGTTTCTTGACGTATTTGTCCGACAGACGCACCACGTAGATGTCGGCCGTGTCGCCGCTGGAAAGATCGGGATCGCGCGTGGCGCTGAAGGCGACGCGTTTTGAATCGGGCGACCATTGAAACGCGCCGACGCTGAACTGCGTGCCCGAAGTGAGCGGCTCCGGCTTGGGTTTTTCTTCATCGGTGTTGATGGTCCACAAGTGCACCATGGTGTAATCGCCGCCGACAATTTCGAAATCGCCGTATTTTTCCCGCCGGTCCTTGCGCGCCTTTGATTCCGGGCCGGTGGAAGTGAACGCAATCTTCTTCCCGTCCGGCGACCATTCATAGTCGCTCACTCCGCCTTCGAAGTGCGTCCACTGGGCCGCTTCGCCGCCGCCGGGGGAGATCACGTAAATCTGCTGGCTGCCGTCGCGGTCGGAAAGAAACGCCAGGCGCTTGGAATCGGGCGACCAGCGCGGATCGCTCGACGATTTCCTGGCGTGCGTCACCTGATAACGCTCCCCCGTGGCCGGCATGGCCATCCAGATCTGCGTGTCGAAGGCGTTTTCGTCCCAGTTGGTTTCTGAAACCGTATAGGCGACGTAGCGGCCGTCGGGCGACAGGCGCGGCGCCGCGGCGGTTTTCAGATTCAGCGATTGTTCGATGGTCGGCGTCTGCGCCAACAAAGCGGCCGGAAGCAGGCAGACAAGTACGCTTTTCATTCTGGACCCTGAATTCTTTTTTACTACAAGTGGCGCGCGCGCTTGTGACGCTCATGAAAAACCGCCTTCACCCGTTCGCGTGAAAACACCCGAACCAACCCCGGCATCACCGCCGGGAATTCCCGCAGCGCGCGTCACAACCATCAGACCCGGTCGAGCGCCAAAAATTCCTGAATGTGCGGATGCGGCGATTTGGCCAGCTCCGACACCGGACCATTGTAAATCGCCTTGCCTTCAAACAGCACCACCACGCGATCGGCGACGCGCCACATCAGATCCAGATCGTGCGTCACCACCACGCCGGTCAGGCGAAGCTGTTTTTTCAGGCGCAGCATCAGATTCGTCAAATGATCGGACATGATGGGGTCGACCATGGTGGTCGGCTCATCGTAGAGAATGCATTCGGGCTGCGCCGCCAGCGCGCGGGCGATGGCCACGGCGCGTTTGAAGCCGGTCGAAAGATCGTTGGGATAATGATCCTTGTATTCGACCAGATCCACCATTTGCAGCAGCCCCTTGACCACGTCTTCCTTGTTTTTTTCGTCGTAATCCTCGCGCAGCTCCAGCGAAAACAGGATGTTTTCGGCCACCGTCAGCGAATCGAACAGCGCCCCGGATTGAAAAACCATGGTCACTTTCTTGCGGATCCGGCGCATTTCAGCTTCGTCGAAATCCGTAACATCTTCGTAGGAAACGATGATGCGGCCGGAATCAGGCTTCAGAAAACCCATGATATGGCTGAGCGTCACCGATTTGCCGACGCCGCTTCGTCCGATAATCGCCACGGTCTCGCCCGGCAAAACATTGAAGTTGACGTCGACTAAAACGGGGTGATCAAACGTCTTATATACGTGCTGAAATTCGATGTAGTGCCCCCTGATCGGATCCGCGGGGGAATCGGCGGGAGGATGAGTGGGACTCATCGCGCCGCCCATTCCTCGGGAGTATTGACGTTTTTGAGCGCGCTCGCGTCGGCGACGGGCAGCCGTTCCACCCGGAGGGTCGAAAGAAAATCGTGCATTTTGAAAATTTCTTGATTAAGCGCCGACCACGCGAGCGCGGCGCAGCGGCGATGGTAGACGGCGCAGAGCGGGTCGAGCCCGCCCGGCGATTCGGGCACGACCGCATCGGCGCGACTCCCTTCGGCCGCGCGGAACAGGTCTTCAAGCAGCGCCGCGGTAAGTTCCGGCATATCGCAGGCGGCGATCAGGTTCCAATCGGCCTGGCTGCTGGCGAGCGCGGTATAGACGCCGCCGAGCGGTCCGCAATTTTCGATTTTGTCTCCGATCGTCCGATAACCGGGATAACGCTCCGGCGGACCGATCACGGTGACGCTGCCGGCAACATCGCCCAACAGCCGGACGACGCGGTCGAGCAGGGTTTCTCCCGCGAGCGGCAGCAGCGCCTTATCGCGCCCCATCCGCGAGCTGCGTCCTCCGGCCAGAACGAACCCCGCGCGGGAAACCCGACTCATGAGATGATGATAACGTATGTTCCCCAGTTGGACGGTCGTGTAGCCAACCGAAACAAAATGGTATATATTTGTTTCTTAGTACTGGCTATGCTGGCCGCCTCCCCCCAAAGCGGTAAGGCCGCGGATTTGCCGGACGCCGCTCCGGGACGGCATACTTACGTCGTGCGCGTCGATCCGCGCAGCGGCAGGCTGGTCCGGCGGGAGATCGCGCCGAAAATCCCTCCCAGGCAGATTACGGAGCTGGTGGAAAAAACCGCGCGCGCGCAGGGCGTCGATCCGCTGCTGGTGCATTCGATGATTCGGGTGGAAAGCAATTACGACGCGCGGGCGGTTTCGCCCAAAGGCGCGCAGGGGCTGATGCAGTTGATGCCGTCGACCGCGCGGATGCTCGGCGTGAACGACAGCTTCGACGCCCGCGAGAACATCGAAGCCGGCGTGAAGTACTTGAAATATCTGCAAAGCATCTACAAAGACGATCGATTGGCGCTGGCCGCGTATAACGCGGGTCCGGGCGCGGTCGAAAAATACGGGCAGATTCCGCCGTACCAGGAAACGCGGAACTACGTGGAGCGCGTGGGGCGCGATTATCAACAGGCATTGAAAGCGCAAAAGGCGGTGGAAGCGGCGCCCGCTCCGGCGCCAGTGACCGAGGAGAAATACCCGAGACTCGAACAGTTCATCGATCAGAATGGCAGGTTGCATCTCAGAACCGCGGAAAATTAGATCCGTTCTGCTGGCCGGATTGGTCTGGGCCGCGCTTTCTTCCGGCGCGGGCGCCAAGGGTGTCGATGGCAGCAAAGTGACCGCCGTGCGTTTCTGGTCGCTCGGTGATGTGACGCGTGTCGCCATCGAGGTTTCCTCCGATTTTCATTACCGTTCCGACCGGCTGTCCGATCCCGACCGGCTGTTTTTCGATATCGTCGGCGCGCGGCCGGAGATGGTGCATAAAGGGATGCACGTCATCGCGGTAGGCGACAAGCTGCTCAAACAGATTCGCATCGCCGAAACGCAGCCCGGCGTGACGCGCGTAGTGCTCGATCTGGAACAGAACGCGGCGTACACGGCATCGCAGTTATCGAGTCCAGACCGGTTGATGATCGAGCTGCGCGCGAAAGATACGCCGGTCGCGCCGCCGACGGCCAGCACGACGGGCGCGAAAACCGTGGCAGCGTCGCCGGTCGCGCCGCTCGAAGCGGATCTGTCGACGCCGCTTCCTGAAGTAGCCCGGCCAGTTGCGGTTCGCCCCGCGCCCAAACGATTCGAGCCGCCGCCGGTTCATGCCGCGCCGGTGTTCGCCGGCGCGCAGCCGGATCTGCTCGAGCAGCCATCGAGTTCGCTGGCCTTGCGCACCTCGCGCGTCATTTCTCCCGCGCCTCCGGCGACGGTGCTGCTGGCTCGCGTGACGCCGCCGGCCGGCGTGCTGGCCGATCCCGTCCCGCTGCCGGATATTCCCGCACCGAAGCCCGCGACGAAATCCGCGCCGGTGACGATGCCGCTGCCGGCCAGGAGAAATTCCAACGGCGGACGTTCCCTGACCCGGGTCCTGGGGCTGAAGCTGGGGCGCGTAGTGCTCGATCCGGGCCATGGCGGCCACGATGACGGTACGCACGGGCCCACCGGGTTGCTTGAAAAAGACGTGGTTCTCGACGTGGCGCTGCGGCTGGGCGCACTGCTCCAGTCGCGGCTGAACACGGAAGTGATTTACACCCGCACCGACGATACGTTCGTTCCGCTCGAGGAGCGCACGCAAATCGCCAACGACAAAAAAGCTGACTTGTTTCTCTCCATTCACGCCAACTCATCGCCTTACAAGTATGTTTCCGGCGTCGAGACCTATTATCTGAACTTCACCACGTCGAGGACGGCGCTCGACCTGGCGGCGCGCGAAAACGCCAGTTCGGAGCGATCGGTTTTCGAGTTGAAGGATCTGCTCGAAAAGATTGCGCTAAAGGATAAAATTGACGAGTCGCGCGAGTTCGCCACGCGTGTGGAGACGTCGCTTTACGGAATTTCGGCGCGCAGCAATCCGGCCACGAAAAATCGCGGCGTGAAGAAGGCCCCCTTCGTGGTGCTGATCGGCGCGAACATGCCGAGCGTGCTGGCCGAAATCGGATTTCTGACCAATGCCAACGACGAAGCGCTGCTGCGCAAAGCCGAGCATCGGCAGAAGATCGCCGAGGCGCTGTACAAGGGCATTGCCAGCTACGCCAACACGCTGAGCCACTTTCAAGTCGCCAAAAGAGACGATTAGACACGCCGGCCGCTCCCGTCTTCAATTTACGCTCAGGGAGCGGCCAGCCGTCGCGTCTTTCGCGCCCTTATTCGCCGGTGCTGGGTGTGGTGTAGCCGTTCAACTCCGCGTACAACTGCTGCGCCGCCGCCGGAGGATTCACCTGGCCGTGCAGGATTTCACCCGGCGTGGTGCTGCGCCCATAGAGAGCCTTATTGTCGCCGCTATCCGGCCTGAGGGTCGAGCCGTTCAGCGTCAGTCCCACGAAGGCTCCGCGCGATTTGGAATAGCCCAGAATTTCCGCATGCATCTGCGCGTCGGTTTCCGCGGTCGCCGATCGCCCCACCGGTCCGGCCATCGCCTGCGCGTTGGCGCCGATGGTGAACTTGTCCTGCATCAGGTTCTGCTCGCCGCTCTGATTCATCACCAGGAAAACGGCGTCGGTTTCCCCGGCCCCAATCTGCAAACCCCAACTGCCGCCTTCGATTCGAATCACTTCCGGCGCACTCCAGCCGTGAGGCTCATTGGCCGCGCGGCACACCAGCACGCCTTTTCCGTATTTGCCGCCGAAAATGAAGCCGGCGCGCTTTTCATTGGGCACAATCCCCACGCATTGCGCTTTTTGCATGAGATTTTGCGGGATGGAACCGTTCATGTCGCGCAACACATCGGCCGATGCGTGGATCAGCTTGTCCTGGTTGCTTTGCGCCGCCAGAGGCAGCGTCAGCACCACAATAAGTAAACCAACTTTCATGATCAGTACTCCTGTGGAGCGCGGATTGATCCGCGTCCACAGGTGTCCTGCATCTGGCGTACCGCGCTTACTCGCCGGTCTTGGGCGCCAGCCGACCAGCGTAATGCCGCAGCTCGGTGTATAAGGCGCGCGCCTGCGGCGGGGGTGGGACTCTTCCGTCGAGAATCCGGTTCGGAGTCGCTGTTGCGCCGTAGAGCGCGGCGTTATCGTCGTTGTCGTTGCGCAAGCTGCCCCCTTTGAGGTCCACGCCGGCGAAGACGCCGCGAGCCCGCGACCAGGTCAACACTTCCGCGTGCATGGTGGCGTTGGTGTCGGCGCTGATGCTACGCCCGATCGGACCGGCCGCGGCCATGACGTCCGCTCCGATCTGGACCTTCGAGCCTTTCATGCGTTGTTCGGCGTGATCGTTCATCACCGTGAAGACCACGTCCGTCTCCCCGGCGCCGATCTGCAATCCGAAGCTGCCGCCTTCGTACACGATCATGGACGGCGCGCTCCAGCGCTCCGTGCCGTGAATGCGGCAAGTCAGGATTCCTTTTCCGTATTGCCCGCCGACGATGAACCCGGCTTTTTTGGCCGCGGGAATGATACCCACGCAATGTGCTCTCTCCAGTAAGTGGCGGGGAATCCCACCGTCCTTCGCGTTCTGAATATCGACGAGGGTGGACGTCGCCGCCTCGATCCGCTTAACGTCGTCAGCTTTCCGGTCGCTGTCGGCGGCGAATAGACACACCACACCCGCCATCATCAAAGCTGCAAATTTCATAAAAAACGATCTCCTCAGGTTCGATCCGCGCCGGCCTTACGCCGCATCGCGTTTGGCCTGGTATGTTTTACAGACTTGCACGGGTTTTCGTTCCGCTCGCGAACGAGCGGCACGGCGGGCGCGCAGGAGCCTGATGCGGATTGCGGTCTCCGTGACGCCCTGCTTCCGCGCAATTTCTTCCGCAGTGTCTCCTTGCATCTGTAGCTCCAGCAGCGCCCGATCGCGCGGCGCGCAGAACTTGAGGATTCGTTTCAAATCGATGGCGGCCAGATTGAGTTCCACCCTGGAATAAAATTCCGGCAAAGCTTGATACGCTTTCTCACTTCGCAGAACGCTACGGTGCACATTCAAGGCAATCGCATTGACCCAGGTGTTCACCATGCTCTCCTGACGAAGCTGGCTCAGCCTTTCCCATCCCTTCACCCAGGCGGCCTGCGCCACGTCGCGAGCCATGTCGCGGGGCACTCCCCGAGAGATCAGGAACCGAATGGTCAGTTCGAAACCTCGTTGGTAGGCTTGTCCGTACGATTCTCTGGTCATTAGCCGATGGTTTCTCCTTCCGGGCCTTTGGAGTGCGTGGATAGCAGTTAGGAGGCCAGAAGTACTGGTCGGAGGAAAACCGACAACTTATTGTGGGATAAGTTCTTCCTACGAAACCGTTTCTAAGGCATCTAAGGCGTTAGTATGCAACATCTGCCGAAGTGTGCAGGATTGAGCGGTAAGAAGGACCGATACCAGTAAAGTCCACCCTATGCGCCAAACAGTACTACCCGGACGACCATTCCCCCAAGGTGCCACCTGGGACGGAACAGGAACCAACTTCGCCCTGTTTTCAGAAAATGCCAAACGCGTCGAATTATGCCTTTTCGATCAAGCGGATGCGGAGGAAAACCAACGGATTGAGCTCACCGAGCAAACCGTGCACGTCTGGCACGCGTTCTTACCGGGCGTCCAGCCGGGTCAGATTTACGGTTATCGCGTCTACGGCCCGTACGAACCGGAAAAAGGCCTGCGCTTCAATCCCAACAAGCTGCTGATCGATCCATATAGCAAAGCGCTGACCGGCAAAGTCGACTGGGACGCGCCAATTTTCCCTTACACACTCGGAAACGGCGATGCCGATCTGGCGATGGACGCCGCGGATAGCGCCCGCGGGATGCCCAAATGCGTGGTTGTGAACCCGTATTTTGATTGGGATACGGACCGTCCGCCCAAAATTCCGCTGAGCGCATCGATCATCTATGAAGTTCATGTGAAAGGATTTACCAAGTGTCATCCGGACGTGCCGCCGGAAGTGCGCGGAACCTACGCCGGCCTGGCGTCGCGGCCAGCCATCGAGTATTTGAAAAAGCTCGGCGTGACGGCGGTGGAGGTGATGCCGGTACACGATTTCCTTGACGATAAAATACTGGTGGATAAAGGGTTGCGTAATTATTGGGGATACAACACCACCAATTATTTCAGTCCCGACGCGCGCTATTCCAGCTCCGGCGACCTCGGCGGCCAGGTTTCCGAGTTCAAAGCGATGGTCAAAGTGCTGCATCGCGAAGGAATTGAAGTGATTCTGGACGTCGTTTACAATCACACCTCGGAAGGCAATCATCTGGGTCCGATGCTGAGCTTCCGGGGCATCGATAATCCGACCTATTACCGGCTGGTGGCCGACAATCCTCGTTATTACATGGATTACACCGGAACCGGCAACAGCCTGAACATGCGCCATCCGCAGGTCCTCAAGTTGATTATGGACAATCTGCGGTATTGGATCCTCGACATGCATGTAGATGGGTTCCGCTTCGACCTGGCGGCGACGCTTGCCCGGGAATTGCACGACGTGGACCGGCTCTCGGCATTTTTCGACATTATTCATCAGGATCCGGTAATTTCGCAGGTGAAACTGATCGCCGAGCCGTGGGATGTCGGCGAAGGCGGTTATCAGGTCGGCAAATTTCCGCTGTTGTGGGCGGAATGGAACGGCAAATATCGCGATACGGTGCGGCGGTACTGGAAAAGCGACGACGGCCAGCTTTCGGACCTAGGCTACCGGCTCACCGGCAGCAGCGATCTGTATCAGCACGACGGGCGGCGGCCTTCGGCCAGTATCAATTTCGTCACCGCGCACGACGGCTTCACGCTGCACGACCTGGTGAGCTACAACGAAAAACATAACGACGCCAACGGCGAAGACAATCGCGACGGCACCAATGAAAATTATTCGTGGAACCTGGGCGTCGAAGGCGATACCGACGATCCGGTGATCAATGAGTTGCGCGAGCGGCAGAAACGGAATCTTCTGGCCACGCTCCTGTTATCGCAAGGCGTGCCGATGATCTGCGGCGGCGATGAGATCGATCGCGATCAGAAAGGCAACAACAACGCCTACTGCCAGGACAATCCGCTCACCTGGTATGACTGGGAGTTGACCGGCCGGCGCGAATCGCTGCTGCGCTTCACGCGGCGGCTGATCGAGTTGCGGCGCGCCCATCCCAATCTGCGGCGGCGCAAATTTTACCAGGACCGCGCCATCCGCGGCACGGTGCAGAAGGACATCGAATGGCTACGCACCGACGGCGCGGAGATGACCGATGAAGAATGGAACGCCGGCTGGGTGCGCTGCATCGGCATGATGCTCAACGGCCGGACGCTCCAGGACATCGACGAAACCGGCCTGGCGGTGGTGGACCATTCGTTCCTGCTGCTGCTCAACTGTCATCACCAACATGTCGACTTTCATCTTCCCCCGCCGCCCAATGGGGGCACCTGGAACATGGTAATCGATACCAATGAGCCCGATCTCGAACCCGGCTCGGTTCGTCCGGCTAATGGAGGTTTCCTGCGGCTGGTGCGGCAGTCGCTCGTGCTTTTGCGCGAAGAGGGAGCCGGCCGTGAGAACGAGGCATGACCCTGACCGGTGCGGAATTGGCGGACCGCCAATCGGCGGCGTCATCGAGACGCTGGTCGTGCGCCTCATAAACGCTCTTGATGATGGCGGCGATGTTGTCGACGATAGCGGATCGGCGGGCGCCGGGACAAGCCAGTTCCGGCGCGGTGAGATCCGTGGTCAGGATGCGATACGCCGCGATGTAGGCGGCCCGTTCCATTTGATTCGCGTTCATGTTCAGTCCCTCCCCAGGCATTTTTTCGCTACATTCTTGAACAACCGTTTAAAGACTTGCGTTCCCATCGAATAAAGCCGGCGCCCACGCCGCGCGATGCTGAAGTTTTTCGCGAAGCCACGGCACGGAGGCGCAGTAATAATAAATCCACCCGGAGAGGCGGCGGCGATGCGGCGCCAGCCGGTCGATCGCTTCGCCCGGTTCCAGCCATCGTCCGGTGTTTTCGAGCATGTGCACGCCTTCCCGGCGGCATCTTTCGAGCGCCCAGGCGAGCAGCGGCGGCAGCAACTCATCGCCTGGTTCCAGCGAAACAAAATCAACCAGGCGGACGCGCTTCAAGCCCAGCTCGCGATTGTCGCGGCGATCGAACACCGCGTAGGCGAGGATGCGGGCGCCGTCGCAAACGGTGGCGACCCAGACGCCGCCGCGCTGAAGGCGCTGCTTAAAATGCCAGTCCAGCGATTCGCGCGAGCGCACGGTGAGCAGAACGCCGGGGTGGGCGGCGCGCAGCGAATCCCAGAACGCGTCGAAGCGGCGGTCGAAACTCTCGGCGGCGCGCACCGGCAGGCGCGTGCCTGTCAGCCTCTTGGCGGCCGTCCTGTCTTTTAAGAACGCCGCCGCGCCGAGGGCATAGCTGAGCAAACCCGAAAGCGGCGTTTTTTTTCGGACCAGATAGCTGCGGACGAAGGCGCGATGGTTGGTGATCCAGAAAGCGGAGACGTTCCACAGCCCGACGGGAACGCGCGGGCATTCCATCGCCTGCATGGACGGCTCCGCCTCACGCGTCATGGTGCTGTTCACATAAAGATCGATGCCCGGCTGGTGAATCACGCGGTCGAGCAGCAGCAGCGAGGCGCTGCGATGCGCCGGCCGGCTGACCCAGGCCCGGCCGGACGCCGCAATCACGCGCCTTCCGCCAATTTCGCAGGCGAGCGGAATATTGCCCACGCTGCCGACCACCCGGTGGTTTTCATCTTCGAGCACCCAGCCGATCGGCCAGCCGTCACGCAGCTGGCGATAGAGCGGATTGTCGCGCCAGAAATGGACCCATTGCTCGTAGCTGCCGGGCCCCAATCCGTAGGAGGCTTCGAGCGCGGCGATCTGCTGGTAATCGTCGAAGGCCGCTTCGCGCAGTTTGGGGGCGCGCGCGGACCTCCTGGCGAGGCTGGCCGTCGGAACCGTCATGATGGGCTAGGACTGAACGGCCGCAACCTGCTGCGACGCGGCGCTCAAGCGATCGACCTCGGCCGAGAGCGCGGAAACCGTGGGGGCGTCGAACAGAGCGCGCAAGGCGATGTCGACGCCGAAGGCGTCGCGCACTTTCGCGATCAACTGCGCGCCCAACAGGGAATGTCCGCCGAGCAGGAAAAAATTATCCTCGCGTCCGATTTCCTGCATGTCTAAAAGAGTCGTGATGATTTGCGCGACGCGCCGTTCGGTCCCGCTTTCCGGCCGGTCGGCGACGGCATCGCGCAACGCGTTAAAGGCGTCCGGCTCGGGCAGCGCGGCGTAATCGATTTTGCCGTTGGCGGTCACCGGGAAAGCGTCGAGCGGAACAAAAATTCCGGGCAGCATGTACTCCGGCAAATGGTCCCGCAGAAAATCGCGCATGGCGGTGTGGGTGAGCTCGCGATCCGGTTGCGGGATCAGGTACGCGACCAGGCGTTTTTCGCCCGTCGCGTCGGGACGCCCCTGCACTGCGCTATCGCGCACCGCGGGATGACGATTCAGCGCGGCCACCACTTCGCCCGGCTCGATGCGATAACCGCGCAGCTTAATCTGATCGTCGGCACGTCCGGCGAACGCGAACTGGCCATCAGGAAGCAGACGAGCCAGATCGCCGGTTTTGTACAAACGTCCTTCGCCGAAAGGATTGGCGATGAATCGTTCCGCGGTCAGATCGGGCCGATGGTGGTATCCGCGCGCCAGCCCCGCGCCGCCGATATAAATTTCTCCGGCATCGCCTTCGGGCACCGGTTGCTGGTTTTCGTCGAGCAGATAGATTTGCGTGTTCAGGATCGCCCGGCCAATGGCCGGCAGCGCTTCGCGGCTTTCGACGGGCACGCGGCCCGAAGTGGCGACCACGGTGCACTCGGTGGGGCCGTAATTATTGATCACCTGGAAGGGAAGACCGGCGGGCGGAAAATGATGCAGCGTGTCCGCGCCGGTGAGCAGAACGCGCAGCGCGGCTTGGCGCGGCCATGCGATCCGCATCATCCATTCGGCGATTGGCGAGGAAACGAAACCGATGCTGATGCGCTGGGCGATCATCCAGTCGCGCAGCAGCTCGGCCGAGCCGCGGCTGATTTCATCGACCAGATGAACGCTGGCGCCGGCGGCGAGATACGGCCATAATTCCCACACCGCGGCATCGAAACCGAGTCCGGCGACGTGGCTGGCGCGGTCGGCGGGCGTGACGGAAAACGCGTCGCAATGCCAGGCGACCAGGTTCGCCAGCGATGCGTGCGTCAGCTCGACGCCTTTGGGCCATCCGGTCGAGCCGGAGGTGTAGATCATGTATGCGAGATCGTCCGGGCGCGGCTCGGCGGGCGAAAATTCCCGCGGAGACTGGTCCGAATTGGCAGCCAGTTGCGGCGCGGCGATGTCGATCACTTCGCAGCGAGCCTGGGTGAATCGCTCGGCGATGCGCGAGCTGGTGACCAAGAGCGGCATCTGCGAATCGTCCAGCATGAACGACAGCCGATCCGTCGGATACGACGGGTCCATCGGCACGTAGGCGGCGCCGGATTTGAGAATGCCCAGCGCGGCGACCGCCATTTCGATGGATCGGGGCAGGCACAAGCCGATCGGTACGTCGGCCGCGGCGCCGCGTGAACGCAGGTAACGCGCCACGCGGTTGGCCTGCGAATCGAGCTCCCGGTAAGTGAGCCGGCGCGAGCCCGAAGCGACCGCCGGCGCATGCGGCGCGCGGGCCGCGTGCTCCGCGACGGCCACGGAAACGGATGTAAATCCGACGGAATCTGGAATCGTTTGAATCATTGATTTACCTCTGCACAAGTTCTTCTATGGTTTCCTGCGCCGGACGTCGCACCCCACGGCGGCGCAGCAAAATGTTCTCGATAAAAAGAAATTCGATCCCCGTTGAAAGAAATGTCTCGAGGGCCTCGCGCGGCGTGTTCACGATCGGCTGGCCTTTCACGTTGAAACTGGTATTGAGCGCCATTTCCCGGCCGGTGGTTTTTCCCACCGCGCGCAGCAGCGCGTGAAATTCCGGATTTTCGCCGGACGCAACCGTCTGAATCCGCGCCGATCCGTTGACGTGGGTGATGGCCGGCAATTGTGCGCGATAGGCTTCGCGCACGTTGACGGTCGCGATCATGTAGGGAAACTGTGCGCCTTGCGCGACATCGAACCAGCGATCGGCTTCTTCGACGGTGACCGCCGGGGCGAAGGGACGAAAGGCCTCGCGCATTTTGACCATGGCGTTGATGCGGTCGCGCATTTCAGGACGCCCCGGGTCGGCCAGAATGCTGCGATGGCCGAGCGCGCGCGGACCATATTCCATGCGTCCGCGATACCACGCGATGACGCGCCCTTCGGCGATCAGGCGCGCCGCTTCGCGGCAGGTCTGGTCGAGCGAACCGCAGCGTGCGATATCGATGGAACCAGCGAATTCCGCGAGCACGGCCTCGATCTTTTCCTCTGCGTACGAAGGGCCGAAAAAAGGAACGGGCATCCGGCGGTTCCGCACCTCGCCCGCGAGCGAGGCGCGATAAAGCGCCGCGCCGAGCGCGCTGCCATCGTCGCCGGCCGCCGGCTGAATGTAGATTTCATCAAAAAGGCCAGACCGCATCAGGCGTCCGTTGGCGGTGCAGTTCAACGCGACGCCACCGGCCAGGGCGAGCTGGCGATGACCGGTGGTTTTCGCGAAATGCCCGCACAGGTGCAGCATCGCGCGGTCGAGACATTCCTGAAGTCCGGCGGCAAGGTCGCGGTGCTCGGCGGTGATCTCGTCGTCCGGCCGGCGTTCGCGCATCAGGCGCAAGGCGAGATGGCGGCGAGTGGCCAGATAAAATTCGCGGCCTTCGCGGGTGTGGTTCAGGTGCAGAAGGGGGATGCGGATGGCGCCGTCGGAGGTGAGTTGTACCGCTTCTTCAAAAAACGCGCGATAACGGGCCGGATCGCCATAAGGCGCCAGACCCATGATTTTGTACTCATCCGAGTTGAAATCGAATCCGAGATGCAGCGTGATCAGCGAATAAAGGACCCCCAGGGAATCGAGCGCGGAAAGTTCGCGCAATAACTGCAATTTCCCGTCTTTGGCCTCGTAAACGGAGGCACTTTGCGACTCGCCCATGCCGTCGATGACGATGGTGAGGCATTCGTCCCAGCCGGAAGTGAAATACGCGCTGGCGGCGTGGGCCAGATGATGATTCACGTGGCGCAGACGGTGCGCGGGAAATTCGGGCAGATGGCGCGCCAGCAGGCGGAGCAGCGCCTGGCGGGAAAAAACCTGATCATACCAATCGGCGGAAGCGAGACGAAAAATCTTTTCGAGCGGCGCGTAATCGAAGCCATGCGCGATCTCGTCGACATCGGCGAGGGTCAGGCCGGCTTGCGACAGGCAATCACGAATCGCGTAAACGGGGAAATTCGCGCTGTGCTTTTTGCGATTGAAGCGCTCTTCCGCGGAGGCGGCGATCAACTCGCCGCCGACGATCAGCGCGGCGGCGGCATCGTGGCCTTGCGAGATCCGATATTCCCGCTCTTCGTGTCCGGGGAAGTGCTCGCGCTTGAACGGCACTGCATTTTCGAAACCGCTGATTCCCAAAATGTTCATAAGCAGGGTTGTTTTTCGGCCGGCGCGGCGGCGGATTTGAGTTCAAAAGGCCGGACGGTGCTCGCGTGAGAGCGGCGCGGCGAAAACAGCTCGCGCACGTCGGCGCGCAGCATCAAGGCGGCGGGCAGCGGATCGTCCCAGGCGAGAAACGAGATTTCGTCGATGCCGCGCAGCGAGCCCAGCCATTGGCGGACGCTCAGGGCG
>Ga0335073_10002372_pt1 | contig 25732 bp, 18 predicted proteins | sample Lox_Sample_22_FD_207093 | JGI IMG/M metagenome (GOLD analysis project Ga0335073, IMG submission 207093) | Soil microbial communities from Loxahatchee National Wildlife Refuge, Florida, United States - Lox_Sample_2.2 | ecosystem: Environmental > Terrestrial > Soil > Wetlands | place: USA... | reverse complement strand
CGGGACCACGACGTCTTCGTAGATCCAGTGCCCGGGAACGACCGGGCCAAGGCCGCCGCCGGGGCGGACCACCGCGACCGTACCGGCCGGCTGCTGGGCGAGCGCGGCGTAGGCCGGCTGGCGCGCGGCCTGCGCCGCGGTCAGTGACTGCCGGCGGGCTCCAGAAGCTGGCAGCTGCGCGGCCGTCGGGGACGGCGCGGCCGGCCGCGCCGGCGGTTCGTAGATGTCGATCCGGGTGCCGCCGCCGTCCACCGCGACGACCCGGGCGAGTTCCGCGCCGGGGTCGAGGCCGGCCAGCGACGCGGGCGCGGTCACCTGGTCAGCGGCGAAGGTGAGGCTCGACAGGGCCGCGGCGACCGGGTCGGGCGCGGGATCCGGCGTGACCAGCACCCCGCCGGACAGCGCGAGAACGGGTACCGGGAACGGCCGGGGCCGCGGCAGCGGGACCGGCTGCGCGGGCACCCAGACTCGCACGTGGTGGATCAGCTTGAGCGCGACTTCACGGGACAGCGAGATCGGCTCAGGTGACTCCACCACCAGCCCGAGCGTCCCGTTCTGGTCCGTCAGCCGGGTGACGCTGACCGCGGTAGGGTATTTCCGTAGCCCGAAGCCGAGTGCCGCGGTGATCGCGTCGAACAGGCGCTGCCGCTGCTGCGGGTCGGCGGCGGCCGCCATCGCCGCGGTGATGTCGCCCGCGTGCTGCGTCAGCACAGTGCCGACCGGAACCGGGGCGCCGCCGAAGGCGCCGGCCGCCATCGCTGGCAGCAGTCCGTCGTAGGACGCGATGTGCTCGGCGAACGAGGCGTACTTACTTGTCACGTATTCGAACGAGTAGATGTCGAGCGCGGTGACGGCGATCCCGGCGAACTTTGCCGGACCCTCCGCGACCAGCGCCACGCGGCCCTCGCGGACCGCGCCGCGCGGCGCGTCGAGCGAGACCGTGCCGACAGCGGCCCGCACCACGTCGTCGTAGGCCACGACGCTGAGCAGGAACGGCCCGGTGACGGCGACCGCGGCCCTGCCAGCCTCGGTTTCGCCGGCAGCATTCCGGATCCGGAGCACCAGGCTGTACCCGCCGCCGTCCTTTTCGACCGTGGCCAGCACGCCCTGCGGGACCGGGGTCCCGGCGCCGACACCGACCGCGATCCCGGCACCGCCCGCGCCGGCGAGGTCGATCCACGTCTGCACCTGCAGGTGGTCCCAGTCGAGGTCGCCGCAGCTGGCGTACGAACGCCCGCGCCCCGCCGACGGCGCGACCAGGTTGCCCGCCGCGTCGACCGACCACAGCGTGGCGGCGGCGCCGTCCGCCTGCATGATGAATGCGCCCAGATCGAAGACGTCGAAGCCGGTGCGCTCGGTGAACGGGCCTGCTTCCTGGCGGACCGTGGCGCGGTACCCGGTGCCGGCCTCCCACAGCCCCGGCATGCCGTTCTCGTCGATGGGCTCGTGCAGCAGTACCTGGCTGGCGTGGTCCACGGTGGGCGGCGGGCAGCCGGGCACGGCCGCCCGGACCGCCTCGTACCGCAGCACCAGCGGGTCGGTGGACCGGGTAAGGCGCACGGTCGACGTGGCGTAAGCGGGCTCGGCGACGACGTAGATCGGCGGGTAGGGATTCGCCCGGTGGGCGAGGATCCAGTCGTTGCCCGGCACGGTCAGCCGACGCATACCGCTGAGCGAGGCGACCCGGTCGACGTTCAGTTCCAGCGGGAACATCTGCGCCTTCTCCGGCGGGTCACCGGGAGCAGGGTTGCGGTCGATCGGCAGCACCGAGCTGAGCGAGTTGTCGAACGCGAGCACGCACGGTTCCTGCCGGTACAGCGGCGTCGCCCGCCGGGCAGGGTAGCTGGTGTCCACGTGCTGCCGAATGTCGTCCCCCACGCTGGCGCAGGCGTTGAGCCCGGGCAGGCCCTTGGTGCGGAAGTACAGCGCCTCGGCGGTCCCGAGCGTCCGGGTTCCGTTGTCCTTGCTGGTCATCGCGACGCTGGAGCTGACGACGATCTCGTAGTCGTGGTTCGGCAGCCAGGCCAGCTTGCCTGACGCGTCCGACCCGGGCGGGCCCGGAGGTACCTGGTTGCCGCAGCGCTGGATGGCGGTCACGTACTGCCGGTAGTCGGCCATCGTGATGTAGGCGGCCACGACGGTCCCGATCCCGGCCACCGCGGCGGCCGCGGCTGCGGCTGCGGCCGCCGACGGGATGACCACCTCCTTGTCGACCTGAATCCGGGCGGTGAGCCGGGACATCCCCCTGGCGGAGACGGCGGCGGTCAGCATCAGTTCGACCGAGCCGGCCGTGTGCAGGTCGGCGGACTGCACGTCGATCAGCTGGGTGCCGTCGTAGGCCTCCAGGTAGAAGACACCGGGGAAGGCGTCCCAGGCGAGCTCGAACCCGACCTGCGCGGCGGGATCGAGCAGGTCAACGGCGCCGACCGGCACGGACTGCAGCGGGAACAGCCACGCGACCGTCGTGCCTGGATAGGCGGGGCTGCCGTCTGCGGCCACCGGAGGATTCGGCGTGGCCCAGGTCCACCAGGCGCCGTTGTTCGTGAACTGCTGGCTGCGCGGGACGCGCGTGCCGGATCGGAACTGGCTGAAGTCCAGGACGTGTACGGTCGGGGAATGGTGGCGGCGGTCCGTCCCGCAGCACGGGAAGTCCGGGTCGCTGGCCACCGCTTGCTGGTCGTTCTGCGCGCCCTGCGTCGCGAACGAGTACGGCGCGGAGCTGTTGACCAGTAGCCGCTTCGGTGCCAGCTTGCCGTCGGCGCGGGTGTCGACGTCCCAGGCGAACGTGAGCGACTCTGGCGCCACCCCGCCGACCGAGAAGCCGGTCTGCGCGTCGGTGATGAAGTCGGTCCAGACCCCGGCCGTCGGGCCGTACCGGGGGGCGCGGCGGACCGCGACCGATTCGAGCCCGTAGCGGACAGTGAGATCCTGCACCTGCTGCACTCCGGTGTCCGTGGTGCCGTCGTAGGTCGAGTTGGCGACCAGCGAGTCGTTGGCGCAGGGCTGCGCCAGGCTGATCGCGATCGTCGTGTCGACCGAGACGACCGGGATGTCGTCGCGCAGGTGCGGGTCCGGGATCCGGGTCCCGTTCATCCCGTTGAGCTGGTTGAACGTGTACAGGTGGCTGGCGTCGCCGAGCGCGCCGGCCAGGCCGGGGACAAGCAGCGGCTGGTCGGCCTGGGCCTGCTGATCCCCCTGCGCCGCCTGGCCCACGCCGGACGCGCTGGACAGCGACTGGGTGATGGTGGACGTGTCGAACGGCAGCGACTCGTTCCACGTCTTGTCGACGGTGAAGGTGACGTCGGGCAGGAACCACGGCGTGTCGATCCGGATCTCGGCGTGCAGCGTGAGGTACCAGGGGTGCTTGCCCAGGTAGGTAAGCTTCAGGCTGATGTCGGCGCCGAAGCTGAACACGAAGAACAGATTGATCTTGAAGCCGAGCTGGATCCAGATCTCGGCGCCCGTCGACAGCGAGCCGGTCTTCCAGGTGCCGATGATGAAACCGACCGAGCCCCAGACCACGAACGAGCCGATGCCCCAGTTCGCGCCGCCGCTGGCCGTGACGACGAAGCCGACGCCCTTCGGGCCGCCGTCGGTGATCTGGAGCGCGAGGGCGAAGGTGAACTTCACCGTGATCCAGATTTCCCAGTCGACCCGCACCCCCAGCCACGTGGTCTGGTCCGCGAGCTGGCCGATGGCGAACTCCCACGGCTGGTTGCCGAAGTACAGGTTGCCGGTGAGCGTCGCGATGTTGGCCAGCCAGTCCGGTACGGCACCGGAGGTGAGATCTCCCGCAGTGAGGTTGACGCCGGCCATGATGCCGAACTTCTCGCTGCTGATGTCGTACTCGATCGCGACGAACGCGATCGGTTTGGGGTTCTGCCAGATGAACAGGTCGCCGACGATCAGCAGCCCGGTGTCGGCGTCGCTCTTGGCGAAGAAGATGAACACGCTCAGGTGGGCCGCCGAGCCGCAGCCGTTCAGCGAGAAGCCGCAGCCGACGCCGAGGGCGAGGGCGCTCTGCTCCGCTATCCAGTCCGCCAGCGTCCGGCTGGCCGGCATGTTCAGCGCATTGTCGTGGCTCTGATGCCACTTGAGCAGCGCCATCCCCTCGCCGTCTGGGAAGGTCGAGTCCAGATTCGGCGCCATGTTGTCCGCGACGAGCGCGCGGATGTCGTATAGACCGATCGGCCCGGCCGGCAGGTAGCTGAGCTCCGCGGCGGCCAGGAAGTAGTCGAAGTGCTGGGTCCCGTCGGGGAGGCTGCGCCGGACGCCCTTGACGAACTCGGCCGACAGCGACCAGGTCATCCCGATCGCGCCGAGCGACACCTTGACGCCGAAGCCCCACTCCTTGACGTCCCAGCCGCTGTCGGTGTAGTCGCTGATGTAGCCGAAGCCCTCGATGTCGATGCCCGTGAACTTCAGTTTGAGGAAGATGCCGTCGATCTTGAACAGCGGCTGGCTGGCGTCGTCGTTGGTGCGGAACCGCAGCCGCCGCACCCGGATACCGAAGCCGTTCGCGTTGTTGTCGCCGGCGTTGCCGCTCGGCTGGGTCTTCTGCCCGCCGCCGAACCCGATGTTGACACCGCCGCTGAAGGAGAAGTACGGGGTGCCGTTCGGCTCCTCGACCCAGCCCATCTCCTCGATGATGACCGTGACCGTGTTGTAGAAGATGATCTGCATCCCGTCCGGGAACTGCAGCCCGTCCAGGGACAGGTGGCCGAGCTTGTAGCCGATGTCTTTGGCCACGATGCTGAGCTGCTTGCCGGTGAGCGAGCGGAGCTTGAACGCCGAGGTGTCAGACCCGGTGGCTTTCGCCGTGACGAAGATGTCCCCGAGAAACTCGAAGCTGTCCTTGAACGCGTCGCCCTGGGCGAGCCGCCCGACCGAGATGCCGAGCTTCAGCCCGACCAGCCCGACGGTGGTGTCGGCGATGGTGAACTTCGCCGGGGTGTTCGCGACGTCGATCACCCAGCCGGCGGTGAGCGTCCACTCGGCGTCGATGCCCATCGTGGCGCCCTGCTTGGTCCCCGTCGCGCTCTGGTAGATGATCTCGGCCTGGAACTGGATCTGGGGCTGGTCGGCCGGGTCGATCGCGTGCACGTCCCCGGTCTGGAAGAAGAACTGCTCGATCTGCAGGGTCAGCGCGGTGCCGCCGCTGCCGCCTTGCTGGCCGGAGGTGTACAGCGGGATGATGACCGGCGCGCCGGACAGTGAGTACGCCTGGCCGATGTCGGTGCGGTCGGTGATCTTACGGCGGAAGCCGAATATCCCGTGCGACGGGACCGGCAGCACCGGCACGCTGACCGGGAGGACGACGTCCTCCATGACGAGTTCGAGGTTGGCCAGGTTAATCCCGCCCTGCTGCAGCCGGGTCCGCAGGTCGGAGAACGGCGGCTGGCTGAAGTCCAGGTCGATGCTGCGGAAGGCCAGCGCCCCGGCGGCCGGCGGGTTGCTGATGAACGCGCCGATGTCGTTGTGCGCCCATTCGAAGTACTCCCGCCGGTCGGGCGCCGGGATCAGCTGGATGTCGTAGACGGCGGCAGCGGGCAGGCCCATCCACCGGACCGGGCCGAACGAGATCGGCACCGACGGCTCCAGGATCACCTCGTTGTTCCCCGGCAGTAGGTGGAGCCGGATGAAGCAGTCGATCTCGGCCGGGTGGGCGTCGTCGCCGAGCGTGTAGGCGAAGCTGTCCTGGTCGGTTGGGTCGAACGAGCCGACCGGGGTCGGCGTCCCGGTCAGCACCGACGCGATCCCCGACTTGAGGAAGATCCGCACCGGGAGCCGGTCGATGATCAGCTCCGTCCCGCGTCCGTCGAGGACGAAGAACAGCGAGGCCGGGTGCTGCGGGTCGGTGGGGGCCAGCTGGATGCCGTGGTCGGGCAGCGCGCGCAGGTAGAACGGCTGCTGGGTGGCGAGCGGGCCGGTCACCGTCACCGAGGCGGCGACGCCGATCTGGCCCGTCGCCGCGCCGGAGGCGCCCAGCGCCGCGTGCGGGTCCACCCCAGGCCTGACGTCGGTGAAAACCAGTTCGGCCAGCATGCCGATCATCGCGACCGAGTCGTCGGTCACGTTGATGCCCTGCGTCAGCGAGATGATCCCGTTCTCTGCGAGCAGCGGTTTGAGCAGGGTACGGGCCGCGGCGACAGGGTCGGCGGTATCCGGCGCGATCCCGAGCAGGTCGAAGAAGGAAACGTTCACGGGTACTCAGGCCCCTTCGCGGTCGAGGCATCCAGCGTCGTGGTCGGGTCGACCAGCAGCGGCCACACGTCAGCCTTCGCCGCTTGCTCAAGCGAACCGATGAGGATGTTCAGCAGCCAGCCGCCGATGGTGTCGCTGGTGCCGAGCGATACGTCGGGCGGCAGCGAGCCGTAGAACGACAGCGGCTGCCGGGGCGCGCCCTGGTACCAGGACCGGGACGTGAGGTAGCCGACCGCGGACAGCGGGTCGGCGAACAGCGACTGGCCCATTTCCGGTGACAGGCCCGCGTGCTCGGCCATCAGGTGACAGCGCAGCAGCCGCGCGGGGTTGGCCGGGTCGCCCTTCAGGTGCTGCGGGATGGTGAACGAGTTCATCTCGCCGTCGTGGTAGAACCCGCGCCTGTTGATGTTCGACGAGCCGGCGAACAGGAACACGTCGTCGACGATCATCACCTTCGCGTGCACATAGATGCCGGGGATCTGCACGGCGAGCACGGGCGTCCCTGCCGGGTGCGCGACCGGTTTCGCGCCCCAGGTACCGGGGGTGGCCCGGGAGACCTGGTAGGTCTGGAACGCCGTCGCGCCGCTGCCGGACGGACCGCCCTCTTGCGCGTACACCAGCATGAGCTCGTTGCCGACGAACGCCCAGAAGGGCGGCGGCGGAATGTGCGCGAGCGGCGACAGGTCGCATGTCGGGCCGCCGGCCGTGAGCGGGTTGGCCAGCCGCATCCGGCCCAGGTTGGTGGTCAGCGCCGGCACCTCGTGCAGGTAGCGGCGCAGCGGCGTGCCGGCGTAGAACCGGCCCGCCCAGCGGTTCTGCAGCGCGTTGAGAACGTCCGCGCGCCGCACGCCACCGTACGGCTGGTCGGTCTGGTACGGCATGGTGATCAGCAGCGGGCCACGGCAGGTGTCCGCCGCGGCGAGCAGCGCGTCCACGTAGTCGTCGGGCGGGGTGAAGTACTGGTCCTCGATATAGATGAAGTCCCGGGCCAGGCCGATCGCGTTCTTGATGGTGCGGACCGGGGTGGTCTCCCCGTTCGGGGCGAACGGCAGCGGCGCGGTCGGACTGCCGGGGGCGGGCTTGAAGTAGGTGCGGGCGATCTGCACCAGGTGGGAGCCGGAAGCCGGGATGGTGCCCACACTGGCGACCGGAATCGCGACCGGGGCGTTGTGGTGCTTGGCCCGCTCCTCGTAGGACTGGATCACGTCGAGGACCGCGGGACCTGAGATCTGCACCTGGACGTCGTGGAACGGGTGCTCCGCCCGGTGGATGGTGGTGTCCGGACGGTCGCTGTTGATGTCGATCCCGCCGAGGTAGGCGACGAAGCTGCCGTCCGCGCGGCGGATAGTGACGTACTTCTGGTGGTAGACGCCGAGGTGGCTGATGTCGTCGAGGGTGTGCAGCAGGATCTTCGGCGGCTCAGGGACCAGCGGGTTGTCCGCAAACGCCGCGTCGTACGGGGTCCAGGTCGCGATCGTCGGGTCGACCGCCTGCAGCGCGTCCATCAGTGCCGTTGAGTACTCAGCAGCGCTCTTGATCGCGTCCGGCGTGACGCTGCTGGCCAGGACCGCACTGAGCGCGGCCACGGCGATGAAGCCGATCACGTATCCCGCCGGGTCCGTCTGGATCTTCAGAAGCACCTGGAGCGGACTCAGCGACGTATAGACGGTAAACAGGATCGGGGTGAGCTCGGGAAAGTCGTCCAGCGTGGCCGAGTCCCACCGGATGAACTGGTTGACCAGCAGCCGGGTTTCCACCCCCGCCCCGCGCAGGTCAGTTATCAGGTGCATCAGCGTGGTGGAGTCGTCGCCCGGTATCAGCGGCCAGTCGATCGTCGAGTCGGACAGGCTCCCCTTGACGAACGCCCACCCGGCCAACTGGACCTTCCCGGCCTGCTGCCCGGCGCCTGGCTTGGCCTTGCGCAGGTCCCCGACCAGCGCGGCGAAGTACGGGTTGCCCTCCTGGATCGTCTCGACCAGGCTGCCGGGGTTCCAGCGCTGCACCGCCACGCCGGCCTCGGGAGGCGCGAGCCACATGGCGGCGTCCAGGATCTGGGCCATCCGCTTGCGCCCGCTCAGCTGCAGGGCAGCCTGGAACGCGCCGGTGTCGTCGTCGCCGCCGGCCACAACCGGGTCCGCCGCGTCCGCGAACGTGACGGTGGCCTGGGCCATCGCGGGAACCGCGACGCCCGTGTCGCCGTCCATCGCGGCGGTGAGCGCCACCGTGGCCGGCGGCCCGCCGCCGACCGAAACGGTGATGGTTCCGTTGAGCGCCGGGGCCCCGCGGTGGTCGAGTATCCGCAGGTTGAGCGCGCCGGGCAGTTCGCTCAGCGTGGTGATGAGTTGCGGCCAGGCGGTGTCGCAGGCGCCGCTCGCGGCGATCGCTTCCACGGCGGTGAGCGGGTCGCGGCACAGCCCGTCCTGGAACGCGAAAGCCAGGAAAGCCCCGCCGACCGGGGCGGTGGCCAGCGGGTCCCCGGCCTTCAGCCGGTCGTCGCTGGCGGGCACCGGCCCGGCCGTGCCCGGCAGCAGCACGAGCTGCACCGGGAGGCCGCCGGTGATCAGCTTGAACGCGCTGGAGTTCATCTGCGGCAGCGGAGAGAGCTGCAGCAGCGTCCACGCCGACGCGCTGTCGCCCGGAATACCGCCGCTCGCGCCTTGACTGCGCGCCACGGCCCCGGTCGCGAAGGCCGTGATCGCGGCGCCCCCAGGGACGCCGATCCACATCACAGGGGCGCCCTGGAACCGCAGGTCAGGGACTGGCGCGGACGGCGTGACCCGGGTCAGCGCCGCGCCCGGGTCGACTGGTGTCACGAACGTCGTGCTCATGCCCGTACTCCCGTCCCGAAGGGACCGCACGCGTAGGACGGCAGGCCGTCCTTGGTCAGCCCGTAGCACCACAGGCTCGCCCAGGAGCCCTTGGCCGCGGCGGTGGTCAGCGCGGCGACCCGGGTGCCGTCCGCCTCGACCGTGACGTCGGCGTCGGCGAGGTTCTTCACCACGGCCGGCCCGAGCAGGGTCCCGTCGGACAGCAGTAGCCGCAGGCCGTCGTCCGGGTACAGGTCCCGGCGGTTGGGGATGCGGAGCAGTTCGGCCTCGCCCTGCACGGGCGGGTCCGCATCCGGCGGCGCGATCACCGCGAATAGCAGCACGGTGGTGGTGTCGGGATCGGCGCCGGTGACGGAGACGGTCAGCGTCACCGCGGTGTCCGTGGTGGCCAGCGACTGCTTCACCGGCGTCGCCGCCGACGCGGTGGAAGGCACCCGCACCACCACCGGCAAGATCGCGTAGCCAGCCGACAGGTGGCCGAGCGCGTCGGCGGCGCGGACCAGGTAGAGGTAGCGCCCGGGCTTGGGCGCGAGCTGGTCGTCTGTCGGCCCGGCCGACAGGATGTCGTCGCTGAGCCGGGTGAACAAGGCCAGCGGGTCGCTCGCGCCGACCGCCAGGTGCAGCAGGTACCGGTTAGCGAGGTCCTGCGGGCGGTCTGAATTCAAGGTGGTCAGCACCGCGGCCTCGTCGCCCGGGTTCGCGAACGTGATCACGTCTGCGGTGCCGTCGGGCAGTGTCAGCACCACCTGCCCGCCAGAGACGGCTGTGCGGGACAAAATATCCTCCGCCGAGCAGCGGGCGAGCACGCATGGCGTGCCCGGCGCCAGCGCGCCGCCGGTCAGTGCGCTGAGGTCAAGCGACACCAGCACCTGCCGCCCGGTGGGCTCGTCGGTGACCAGTTCCGGCACGTCGCCCAGCGGCGGCGGCACGCTGAACACCGGCTGGCCGCGGTACCTGGCCGTGACGGCGCAGGCCACGACGCCGCTCTCGTTGCCCGGCCGGTTCGCCAGCGTCCCCGTCGTCCGTTGATCGGGCACGTACGACTGCGCGTCCGCTGCCGTCACCCCGACCCACAGGCCGTCGCGCGGATGGGTCACGCTCAGGTCGAGCACGTCGTAGAACACATGCTGGTAGCTGTCGGCGGCCGTCAGCGGGTAGACCGTGACCCGCTGGTCCCAGGCCGCTGGACTCTGGTGCGCCGGGGCCAGCGGCCTGCCGAACACCACCGGCCCGGCGACCGGCTGCGTAGCGGGCTGCAGCACTGAGCCGTCGACGAGCATCCCGGGTGCGGTCCCCGCGTCGTTCTGCACCACCTGGAACGGGTACCCGTTGCTCGTTATCCACTGACCGGCGAGTTCGTTCGCCACCAGCGGCACGTTGGTCGTCAGCTGCAGTTGCCACCGCGTCGAGGCCGACGTGACCGAGGTGATCGCGCCGGTCACGACGTCCGGCGGGACCGTGGAGTACACCCGGAACTCCGCGGTCGTCGGGTCTAGGTCCCGCTCTGCCTGGCGCCACCCCCATTCCAGCAGGATGGCATCGTGGTGCGCGCCGAGCAGCGCGATGTCGGCGGCGGTGAGCCGGGGATCCCCGGCCACGATCGCCCGTGCCCGCGGCCCGGGCGGCGCGGTGAGCCCGGCGTCCGTGACCGGCGGCTCGGGCTGCGGGCCGACCGGCAGGGGCGGCGGTATGTGCTTTTCCAGCCGTACGACGTTGGACAGCGTGGCCGTCGCGCTGACCCGGCCGACCGCGTCGACGGAGACGATCTCGTACTGGTGGTAGGAACCCAGCGGCTGGGCGGGGCGGAGCACGGTGCCGGTCACCGGGTCGGTCTCGCCGAACACGTCGCTCAGGTGCAGTTCGAAGCCCGCGCCGGGCGACCGGGGCCGGATCGCCGGGAACACGGCGTCCAGGTCGCAGCCGAACGAAAGCTGCACAGCTGCCGGGCTGTTGTCGCGCGATCCGACGGTGAGGTTGTCCCCGCTGGCGATCGGCTGCCATGGCCCGAACCCCGACGGCAGCGTGACCGCGCGGTGCTGGACCTGGTAGGCGATCGCGTCAAGCGGCGGGCCGGCGTCCTGGTCGGACGGCCAGCCAGTGAGGCCGCCGACGGTGGGCGGCAGCCAGGTGAGCAGGAAGCCGTTCGGTGGCCGGGGCGGCACCGCCGTCGACTCGTCGATGGGCCCGGTGATCGCGGTCTGCGGCTGCTGCAGGTTGTCTGCAGTGAGGATGGTCGGCGGCTGCGGCAGCGGCTCCGCCGCGTAGGTGACCGGCCCGGCGTAGGCGTGCACCTCGCGCACCCCAGTCTGGCCGGACGGTAGTCGCACGGCGAACAAGGTCCCGGTGCCTGCGAGCCGCAGCTCCGTGATGGGGGAAGCGAACGTCAGGTGCGCCACCGGGCCGGCGGGCAGCGGCGTCCCGGCGGCGGCGCCGAACGCCCACGGGACTCCCCCCGCATAGGAGAGGCTGTGGCCAGGTGCGATTTCGAGGATTACGTTCGCTACCGGACGTGGCAGTGAGAGGACCGCGCTCCACCCCTCAAGCGAGGCCAGCCACCACGACGGATCGAAACCGCTGGTGTCGATCCGGATGCCGCGCCGGCTCTCGGCCACCAGAGCGGTCGCGGACGGTGCGGGCTCGAGCACCACCTTGACCGGCTTCTGGAACCGCAGGCCGAGGTCGCGGATCGAGCAGGCGGCCGGCAGCGTGGTGGAGGCAGGCACGCGGTGCACGTCGTAGATGGTGTCGGTCAGGTCCTCGGCCCGGAACCGCCCGGTGATCCGGTAGCGGTAGCTGTGGCCCGGGATCAGCTTGTCGTTGTCGCGGTGCCCGAAGCCGAGGACCCGGCGCAGCTTGGGATCGATAACCAGCCCGCTGAGCTGGTTATCGAACGCCAGTTCCTCGTACGACTGGGTGTCGTCCGCTCGGACCAGCACCACCCGCTCGCCGCCGCGGCCGAGCGCGGACCCGGTGACGGCTTCGGACGCCGGGCCGCGCATCGTGCCGGCCAACTGGCCGAAATCCGCTGCTGTTAATGTCTCCCCGGGCAGCAGCCGCCCGTGTGCCGCCGCGTACTCCTGAGCCGGGGTGGCCAGGGCCGGGTCGGCCTCCTTGATCGGGAGGGTGAGACCTTTCGCGATGTAGGGCGCGTGGTCCCACTCGGGGTCGCTGCCCGGTTTGACCTCGCCGGGCCGCTCGTAGACACAGATGACGACGAGCTCCGCAGCGGCGGTGTACACCACGATGGTGTCGATTGAGGGTGCCTGGAGCAGCAGCGTTGCCGGGAAGATGGTGGCCGAGGCCACCTGGGTCACTTTGCCCTGGCTCAGCGCCAGCGCGACGGCGAACTTGCCGGTGACCTCCACCGTCGCGCGTTCCACCGGGGCGGTGAGCTCCTGAGTGAACGCGGTCAGGCCGACGGGCCCGCCCGGCTGGATGCGCACCCCGGTCGTCATGCGCAGCGGCCCGAGCGGCGCCGCGTATTCGCCGCGCCTGGCCAGGTAGTCGATGAGCTCCCGACCGATCTGCTCGCAACGGGACTCCCACTTGTCCTCGCCGCCGTCGAGCCGCTGGATGTCGTATCCGCCGACGGACAACGGCAGCACATCAGGCCAGGTCCACAGCAGGTGGATGCCTTCACCGCTCGGATCGGTCCGCGGGATGGCGAAACTCTGCATAACGGTCATGGCATACCGTCCCCTCCCGGCCTACGACAACCGCGCAATTCCCCACGCCGGGTTATACCGGCGATGATGACCACCCGCCCCGATCCTGTCAATAAACACACAGCAGTTACCTATTGCCGATTCGATGAGACAACGGGTTCAGGACAACCTCTCGGCCACCGAGCCGGTCACCATGGCCGGCCGGCTGCGCTGGAGGGCCATCCGGGCGGCTGCTGGAGCGCGCCCACTACGGCCCGATGGCTCACCCCTGGCGACGTTCCCGTTCGACATCACCACCTGGCAGTGGCGGGTGGACGTCGACGGGCAGGCCTTCATCCCCTGGCTGACCGGGTAGGTGCAGGCGGCGTACGAGCGTCAGGCCGCCCCGGTGTCCACCAAATCCGACGCGGGCAGCTACGGTACGGGGAGAACTGCGCCCCGGAGCGAGCGGCTATCAGCTCATCACGCATTACGTCGTCTAATGACCGCGCGCCTGCCCAATAGCGGCGCTGGGTAAGCCCGGGCGTCGGGCTCCGGCCTGCGGGAAGCTCATTGCTTCTTTCCGAGGCACAGCCCGAATCCGGGTAGTAGCTCCTGCCAAGAGGTATGCGCGAAGCCGGCCACTGCGAGCAGTTCCCGAAACTGTTCCGGGGTATGGAATCCTACCCATCCTGGATCTGCAAGGCGCGCGAGTGAAGAGCTGAGAGCTATATACCATGACGGGCCGGGGTCTACGATGGCGTATATTCCACCCGGACGCAGCACGCGCCGAATCGATGTCGCGGCCGCCAGTGGGTCAGGATAATGGTGGTGTGCGAGGCAGTTGTAGACGAGGTCGAACTGCTCGTCGAATTGTTGCGGCAATTCGCCGACGTCGGCTTGCACGAACGCTGTGTTGTCTAGCCCGGCTGCTCGTGCAGCGCGGTATGCGCTCATTATCATGCCGGCCGCGAGGTCCACCCCTACGACCTCTCCGTGCGGCACGAGAGCGGCCATGCGGCGCAATTCGCGGCCCGGCCCGCAGCCCGCGTCGAGGACCCGCGCGTCGGGCGCCAGCCGCGGCCCGAGCACGACGAGTGCTTCCTCGAAGATCGGTGTGGAAAATGGCCGGACATACGCGTCGTACGCCTCCGACAGGCGGTCGAATTCCTCAACCAGGTGGTCATGCTCGGTGGGGCGGCCGAGCAGAATCGCGTGTTTCTGCTCAAGACAGAAGCGCGGACCGAGCCCCGGCCTCGGTGGGGCGAGCCCCGGCTCGCCGAGAATCTTGGTTGGCCGTTCGTTCTTGCGCAGGCTGGCCTGTGCCGGCTGGAGGACGGTGGCGGAATACCACCACATCGCTCCGACGAGCAGGGCACCGGCGGCATCGCTTGAGGTCAAGGCCGGGCCGCCGGTTATCTTGCCGGCTCAGCCCGGCGAAGGACGACCGGGATCGAAGTACCTGGCAGATCGGGTCCCCGAATCACCGTCCTGTAGTTGGTGCCGGGGGTAAACGCCTCTGTGATGGTGAGCCGCACCCGCACGACGCACCGCTCTTCGGGGGCGAGTGATATGGCGGTTGGCTCGAATTCCAGGGATGCCGGCAGAATGACGCCACCTGGGTCGGTAATCTGGTCAGCGATCAGCGGCGTGTCGACTGGGCGCCCGAGCTGATTCTCGACCAGGAACGCGCCGGTCGCCTCCTCGCCTACATCGGCTTCCAGCACGAGCGTCGAGCTCGCGGCTTGGCGCGGCGTTGGGCGGGGTGCCGGCACGGTGGCGGGTACCGATGCCTGGCGGAAGGCAGCCGCGTCCGGCACTTGCAGACCGCGTCCCAAGTCTGCTAGTTCGAGGAGCCACTCTGTAGCGATTCGCCCCCATGCCTCGTAGTAGCGCATGTTGGCGGCGATCGCGCTGCGCAACGTTTCCTCAAGGCCCGGCCGGTCAGGCATGGGTGTGCTCCGGGCCGCCGGGGCAAGGCCGCTCGCAGTAGAAGTGGTCGTACCAGTGATGAATAAGGTCTGGGCAGTCCTCGATCTCGATCTCATGGGTGCAGCTGCATCCGTGCCTGGAGACGTCAACGGTCCAGCGGAGCACATGGTCACGGCAGCCGTGCACCCACAATTGCGCATGGAGCGGCTGGCCTGCTTGGCCTGGGGCCGTGACGGTGGCAGTGACCGTGCTGCAGTCGAACGGCATGAGAACAATGGAGGACGGGTCAATTGTTACGAGCGATCCCTGTGGTCCGCTGGCCGTCACCGTGACGTCACGCGGTGATCTGCCGCAGTTGGTAATCCGCAGGCACACGGTAGCGGTCGCGCCGGGGCAGACGTGGCTGGTGAGGGTCCCGAGCTGTTCTGGCATCCAGCAGGGTGGCGGGATCTCGCAGCCACAGCCGCGGATCTGCCGCCCCGCAGCCGCGATCAGCGTCGCGCCACTGGTTGCCATGTCTCTGGCACGCTCAACGGGGTCGCCTACGAGAGCCTCCAACAGCTCCCGGCCGACGCGCGTGCTGTGATCGATGAGGTCGGCGAACGCGTCGGCGACGTTACCGGATCCTGCGGTCCTGGTCACTGCGACTCCCGGGTCGAGACAGGCGGTTTGACGACGTCGACGAGGACGGCCGTGCGGAGGTCTTGGAGGGCCCAGGTAGCGACGTACTGCAGTCCAGGCTTCAGCCGGTCCGAGAAGCGAAAGGCCGTGACGAGCTGCCGGTCCTCCCCCGGATTGAGGACTCCAGCACCCTCGCGGACGGTTATGCGTACCAGTCCACCATGACTGTCAGCGAGCGAGTCCGCCATCGTCGCCAGGCGCTCCAGGCCGGTCGCCTTAGCCAGCAGGCCGGCGCCTACCGCCTTGTCCAGGCCCTCAGAGTCGAACAGTCCGAACCCGTAGGTCCTGCCGATCCGGCAGGGTACATTGCCCGCGTTGAACACTGTGAGATTTTGGTCGATTTCCCCGCCCGGTGAGGCCGTTATGCGCAGGAGGGTCGGCGTCAGTGTCAGGTGCGGTCTTTCCTTCACGAGAACTACCGCGGGGATGTCGCCGGCCAACGTATGAACCGTGGCGTCGTAGGCGCCCGGCGGCGTGCCCGCTGCAAGAACGAGCCGAACCAGGGTGCGTGTCTCACTGGCTGGGGCCGTAAGCGCCTGTACCGGCCGGGCGGCATCCAGACCGGGCAGCATGACATCGACCTTGATCGCGCTCCGCTGGGCCCCAGGGACGTTGACCAGCGCGCTCACAGCGGTAGGGGGTCCCTCGAACCGGACCGCTGACCGCGCTGCAGATCGCCGGTTCGCGGGCGCTCGGCTAGGCACCCGCGCCGTCCGGGGCCGTACCTAGATCGTAGGGTGATGACCCACAGCGTTCACATGGATTTGGCCGGTACGCCTCGGAAATCATCTGTGCCTCACCGCACAGCCGTATCGACAACAGCGGGATCCCGAGCACCGTTATCCCTACACAGAAGTCGGCTGGCAGATGGGTGCGTGTCTCGGGCAGTTCCTTTATCGAAAGGTTCAGGTCAACGGGCGTCAGCGTCAAGGTCGCTGTCACAGGATTGATCGTCAGCGGGTCTACGCCAAGTGTGATCTTCGGCAGCGGATCGGGAAGGTGATCGATGTCGATGTGAAAAGTGTCCGGGATCCCGTCTACGGTGACCGGTCCGACCGGTCCCTGGAGCTCGCTGACGAACGGCTGGGGAATGGTAACGCCCATCATCGCCCCCTCTTCGGCGAGGAATTTATTATCCGCCCTTCGGGATTGGGGCGTCAACCTCCGGCGTCGGGGAGCAGGTTCAGGCGGGCGAGCACGCTGTCCTCGGCGGCTGCGCTGGCTGCCGGATACCAGGCGGTCGACAGTTGCCGCGTTCCTGGTCCCTGCGCGCGGACGTGCCCTGATGACGATTCATTGACGAATTCGTCGGCCAGCAACTGCAGAGCGGGGTTCCGGGGAGCCGCGTCGAGCACGATCTCAATGATGAGCAGCATGGCGGCCACCGCGTCGGGCGTCCCCTCGATCTCGATCAGTCCCTCGAGGATCGCTGCCGACACCTCGAGGCGCGCGGCGAGCAAGTCCAGGACGGTCCCGCGATCGGTCCGGCCCGTGCCATCGACCTGCCGTGCGGGATCCGCCGGCTCGACCCGTAGCTCTCCCTCGCGGAAGCTGACCTCGACCGCTTCATCATCCAGCATGATCCGGGCCCGCCGGGCCCCTGCGACGCGCCGCATCCGGGCGGCGGCGAATACATCATTGCTCGCCAGGATCATGACGATCGCCTCGATGTAGCCGCCTAGGGAGTGCGGCATTCGCGCGGGCCTGTCATTCGGCACGCTCGACCACCGCCAGGCCCTCGCCCTCGATATCTCTCCCCTGAAGCCGGCCGCGGCATGAGAACGATCCGACGAGCTCGTGCAAGAACGAATACCCATGGTGTACCGGATCGGCCAGGATGAGCTGTGCCGCCGCACGGGCGGTGAACGTTATCTCTAGCATGTCGAGGCCATCATCGCCCTGCGCATCCAGCCGCGCCGGGAGCCGAGGCGCCACCCTGTCGGCGTGCAATGCTGCGAGGGCACCCGGGAACCGCCGGGGCAGCGCATCGAGCACGCCCGACCACTCGATACTAACGGCTGGCCCACTGAAACGCCGGCGCGCGCCAGCGATACGCAGTTCTATGAGGGGTTCGGCGGTCCACCGGTGCGCGCGATCGGTCATCTGGGACATGACTATCGCTGGTCCATCGCCAGGGCATAGGAAACTGCCCCACTCCCAGCCCATGTCCTGGCCCCAGTGCCACCGGCCCCAGTTGTGGTCCGCATAGCCGCTGCCGTTTTCCAGCGGCAGCACCGTCTCGCCGACGCGATACTCACCGCCAATGGTGAGGCGCGGCCAAGCGGACCAGCCGATCCAGCCCTGTCCCACTGGTATCGGACCGTCAACGATCAGTGCCGGTCCACGGACGGCAGCCGTCAATGCGACACGCAGGCCGTCGTCCGGCAGCTGGGCTGAGGCCATCACGAGTCCCGACCGTGAGTCGATTCCGACTGCCACTCTGTCCAGGCTGATGGCCTCGATGCTGATGCGCGCATCGTCGAGAGCCCGGACGTCTAGATTCCCTGCCCATCCGACGCCAGGCAGCTCGACCAGAGCTGCGCCCACGGCTCGGGAGGCCGTGTCACCGGGCGCGCCGTGGAGCGATACGTTAACCAATCCCACCGCCCCGGAATCATGATCGAACACGTTGACATGCAGCCACTCCTTGTACGCCGGAGCGGACGGGTCGTAGGGTGACGGCGGCCGCAGATGATCCAACGCGATCACGGCAGCAGAGGTCCGCGCACGGTCGGCTCCCTCGGCGTGCCCTGGACGACCTGTTCTGGTGGGGGCCAGGTGGCCGCGGCGAGCGCTTCAATCCCGGTCACCACCTCACGGGCGAACGCCCACATGCCGAGCAGATAGTGGGCAGGCGTGGCTGGCTCAGGGTCCGGCCGGCCGGTGCCGAAGACTTCCGGAGGCATCGGCGGCAGCTCGAGCGCCGCGTCGAGGTCGTCAGCGAGCAAGAGCGCAAGATCGTTGCGGAGCTGGTCAAGCACGGGGCTTGGCGGTAGTGACGACGCCCAGCGGCCGATGAGCAGGGCCTTCCAGAGTTCGTCGCCGTTGCTGCCCGCGCGTCCTCGGCAGATTGCCTCGAACATCCGATGCCCCTCCGCGGTCTCGGCGACCTTTCGGCCCAGGGCAGCGTAGCCAGCAGTGAGCGCCCCGATGGCGTCGGCCCCGGAGATGGAATGCAACGCTGCAAGACGTGCGGCAAGCGACGCGAGCAGCGTCGCCGTCGTGCGTCCCGCGCTGTCTGGCTCATCGACCAGTCGCAGCCGTACCATCGCGGGATCGCCGGTCATGGCGCTGCCTGCGGTGCGGAAACCTCCACCACGAGCGGCACGCCACCGTCCCGGAAACCCTGCAAGATCAGCATGCCGCGGTAGGTGCCAGGCGTTAGCTCAGTCGGCAGAGGGAGACGGAGCGTCAGTACGGCCACCTCCTCCGGCGCGAGGAGCCGCGACGGCGGGGAGAACTCTGTGGCCGGGAAGAACGTCGTACCGTTCGACTCGACAAGTGGTGTCACGCTCGGAGTCACCATGGTGTGCACGCGCTGCCGATTCTCCACCTCAACATTCAGCTCCACAGTCTCGCCAGCGGTGGAAGGCGCGCTCACCAGCGTCTCAGTACCGGGTTGGAGCACGGTGCCCGGCGCGCGGGGTTCGAATACTCCTTGCAGTCGGCGCAGATACCGGGTGGTCTCTTCTATCAGCCGGGTCTGGAACTCGGCCTGCATTTTGACAAGTTCAGCAAACGGGCCACCTCCGGGCTCATCATTTACGACTCGCATTCCGCCCTCCAGTCAGTTCACTCGGTCGATCACATACTTGATCATTTCGCGAAGAAAGCGACGGTCGTCACTCCCGTTGCCTGGCGGCAGACTGGTCGCCTCCGCCTCTAGCGCCCGTTCGCAGTACTCGCGGGCCACCGTACGTCCGTGGTCGAGCGAGCCCGCCTCAGCCATTGCCCCAGCCAGCCAGGCAACTTCCCTGGGTGCCTTGTCGGATCGGGGCAGTCGCAGCAGTCGCAGCGCGCGCTCTCGAACCGGCGCAGGGGCAGTGCGAACGAAATGGAGCAGCATCACCGTTCGCTTACCCTCCCACAGGTCGCCCGCAGACTCCTTACCGTATAGCGCTTCGTCCGCCTCGAGGTTGAGGAGATCATCCTGGACTTGGAACGCGATACCGGCGAGGAATCCGAGTTCGATCAGCGGCGCGAGTTCGTCTTCCAGTGGCGCGAGGATCCCCGGTGGGCTACCGCAGATGACTCCGATACGCAACGGCGCGATCACCGTGTACCAGCAGGTCTTCTTATAAGCCATGCGCACATAGTCCCGGTCCGCAAGGTCGAATCGGCCATCGGCAATCCATGCAAGCTCAATGGCCTGACCCTCCACAGACTCTCGCGCCATTCGCTCGAATTCGCGCAGCACGAGCAGCGCCTTACGGACACCTATCGTGGTTAGATTCTCGAGCAGCATCGCGATCGCCATCACGTGTGTCGCGTCACCCACATTGATTGCGACCGGCACACCATGAGATTCGGGGAGCGTCAGACGACCCCGGCGAAACTGTGAACCATCCTCCACATCGTCATGCACGAGAAACCCGTTGTGCAACAACTCCAGCGCCGTCGCGGACAGCAGCGCCTGATCAGTCCGTCCTCCCACGGCCCGCGCGGCCGACAAGCAGATCGCCGGGCGTAGGCCTTTGCCCCCGCGCAAGGGGTAATCGGCAAGCAGGTCATACAAAGGCCCATAGCCGGTGCGACGTCGGTCCTGAAGCAGCCGTTCAACCTCGCCGCGCACCGTGGCACGAGCCTCCGCTAGCGTTTGGCTCACCAGGACCTCATCATGAGGCATGTAAAATCACCGGCTCTGTCAAGTTCAGCGTAACCTCTTTCTTTGCTGCTTCTTTGCTGGGATTGCTGAACGGTCGAACCGCTTGAAGTCGATTCCGTATTGGAGCTTGAGGCGGGCTTCGGTCATGAAGAGGGCGGCGTCGATGCCGTTGGAGATTGCCTTGTACTGGTCAATCCATTGCTGTCGCTCCGGGTAGCGGGCGGTCGTCAGGATGCGCAGGAGCGCAACCTGGGCGAAGCCGATCTGGCTGGGCGTCGGTCGGAGCGCCTCGACGGGTTCTTCGTTGTAGCGGCCGCTTCTTTGGGCGATGCGGAGCTCGGATCGCCTGGCGATCAGCTGGTCCTGCAGGACGGCGTCGTCTTGTTCGCATGGGAGCGGGTTCGGATTGGTTGCAGGGTTGTTGAGTGTCGTGGGGGTGTCAGTCCGCGGGACCTGGAGCGAGAGCAGGTGCAGGAAGTCGTTGGCTGCTTTGTCCCTGTTCGTGAGCGGTGGCATGCTGAAAAGCCGCTCGACGCTTGCGAGCATCGAGGTGTGGTCGTAGATGGTGTGGTCGATCACGCCGCGCGGGATCAACGGCGAGATGACAAGTGCGGGAACGCGGACGCCGAGCTGGTCATATTGGAAGTGATGTTGGATATAGCTGTCGGTCATCGTGTCGCCGGGCGGCACGGCAGCGGGCGGGGGCACATGGTCGTAGAAGCCGCCGTGCTCGTCGAACACGACCAGTAGCACGCTGTTTTCCCAGTGCGGTGAGTTGCGGATCGCCTCGTACACTGTCTTGACAAGCGCTTCGCCGTGGGTGACGTCGTCGAGCGGGTGCATGGAATCGCCGCAGGTGAAATCACCCGGACCGGTGACGTCGAACCCGTGGGCGCCGTACTTTGGCTCGATGAAGACGAACCGCGGGCCGAAGTCGGGATTGCTCAGTTCCGATTGGAAGTCCGCGAAGTCCTGGAACCGACCCTCGAGCGCGTTGAGGTTCATGCCGCTCAGCGCGAAGCTGACCGGGAAATCGTCGCCTTCGAAAATCTTCCAGTCGATACAGTTGTCATCGAGCAGATCGAAGATGTCGCCATTCTCGAACCGGTAGCCCTCGACCGTTGTCGCAGCGACAATTTCGGCGGCGCTGGGACTGTGGTCCAGGCCGCCGGTGGATGCGGCCATCAGGAAGAACCTATTCGGCCACGTCGGCCCGGGCATCGACGAGAACCATTGATCACAGATCGCGAACTCCTGCGCCAACTGGAACATCACCGGAAGCTGCTTCGGTGTGTCGAAGCAGCGCATGATCCGATCAGGAGTGGACGATGGTGTGTCGTCGGGGTTGGAAGGATGCATATAGTTCTCGACGAAGCCGCCGTTAGTGATCGGCGGATAGCCGCCAGGAACCGGCTGGTATTGCGGCACCGGGTGCACCAGGTTGCCTGCCTCGTCGAACTGGGCGCAGAGGGACATTAGCACGTCCTCGAACTCATGCCCGGGATCCTGGTCTATTCCTTTGAGCGCGAAGTCGGCCGGTGGGTTGATCGTCACCGGCACCGGCTGATGCGTGCTGGAGTCGATGTTGCTGTTCGGGGCTGAGCCGACGCCTATGATCGTTGTCGGGTTGCCGTCAGGGTCGATCCCCTCAAGGGCGCTGAAGCCGAACATGTGATCGAAGGCGCGGTTTTCGAGCATCAACACGAAGACGTGGTCGACCCTGGGCACCGGAGTGCGATCACCGAACAGTCGTGCTAGATCTACGATCATGCACCGGAACGTGTCCCAGGCAACGCAGACAAGCGACAACACCCAGGAGAAGACGACGCACACCGCCACGACGATCCAGGTGAACGCGATGCAAACCCACTTCGCCACCCAGTACCAGGCCTGGCAGACCCAGTTGGCGACCCAGTACCAGGCCTGGCAGACCCAGTCGGCGACCCAGTAGAACGCCTGGCAGCCCCACGAGCATGGCCACCAATCGCAGCATTGGTTGGACCCTTCATCGGCCCACTGCGAGCACTGATAAGACCCTTCATCGGCCCACTGCGAGCACTGATAAGACCCTTCATCGGCCCACTGCGAGCATGACTGCTGTAGGTACGAGGCCCAGTCCTTGCAGGTGATGACAGCCTGGGTGACCCACTTAGTGCACGTAGACATGGTCCTCCCCCGGTAGGCGGCGGACGCGCCTGGACAGCGAGCGCTGAAGCATCTCAAGCCTGACCGACGCCACGGCCAGCCCGAGTGCTTTTCCCAGCAGCGAACTGACGAGCACAAAGCCGATAGCTGCCCCGGCAGCACCGATAGAAAAGTCGGCCGTAACGACGATGTAGACAGGGGCTGCCAGCAGCGCAGCAACCATAAACAGGCCACCCAGGGAACACCCGCACTCCCGGTTGTATCGGGCCATCCGCGCCTTCACGTCCGATCGCTCTGAAGACTCCAGAGCGAGCTGCCCGACCAACTGGTCGATCTCCATGCTTGTCCGCGTCATGAACCGGCGGCGCGACATCATCGGTTCTACCCCCCAAGCTCCAGCGATCCGTCGACTATCAGACGATCGCAGCCGGAGCCGACTGGCGAAACCCGCAGTTCGCGCCACATCCATCCCCGGCGCCTCCAGACAAGGGTCAAGTTCTCACCTGACGTGCGCAGAGTCAAGAGGTAATACCCCGGGATCTGACCAAGCCATCAACCCTGTCGTCAAAGCGGGACAACCTCAATCCATTACGGCATCGCGGTCGGCCGCACCAGCGCTCTGCCGCGGCCAGCAACCAATTGGTGAGGCACCGTGCGCCGTGTGGTCCTGCCACACCTGCCAGCCGACTAGCAGGATCTCGCTGGGATCGCAGGTTCCGGCGACTCAGATTCCAGCAATCGACGCCATCTTCATGGATATAAACATCAGTCGCCTCACCAGTACCACCTGCATACGGATCCCGTTAATGCGTTGGGTGCCCTGAGAGTTGTCAGGACCCGCACCCTGTTGCCAGAGGGCTATTGACATCATACTGGGCGCGTTTATGTAGAGCCTTAAGTAGCGACGGGGCATGCCTCAGCTACGAATAAGCAGTTAGGGGATGGGCCATGGCATCGCCAGCTGGAAAAAGAAACAAACTTTTTCGGCTTTCTCGGATTGCATAGGGCTTCCTCGGCATACTTCTGCCTGTCATATTCATTACAGGGGAAATAGCCTTCCTCAAAGGCGGCTTCCAGGTCCGTGGATCGCGAGCCCGGGACGTGGGATTTCTGGGTCAGCCTCCTCGCGGGTATCGCGGTACTGGGCGTCGTGTTCTTCCCCGCCTCCCGTCCGCCCGAGCAGGCCAGTTCAGGGACCTGCGGAAGCCCCGGCGCGATCGGGTGCTCCCCCGTTGAGTCGACGCTCGGCGAGCATCAGACAGCGCTGATACATGCCGCTTGCGCCGTCGCTTTCATCGTCTGCCTCGCGATCATGAGCCTCCTCTTCGGGCTCGCCGAGGTTATTACGGACAATGAGCGATCCATGTCCTCGGGCCAGGACATTCAAGGCAGGTTCTGGAACCCGGCCCTGTTCTGGATTCACAGCGGGCTGGCGCTCGTCATCCTGGCCGCCGGGGCATGGGCATTCTGGGGAGCACAACTGGGGCACTTGAAGCCTCTCTACGTTGGAGAGGTCGCTGCCGTCTGGGCCTTCGGGATTTCCTGGCTGCTGGCCGGGTTCAACCTGACCGCACCACATAGGACTAAGCCGGTGCCAGCCAGGATTCCGGCACCGTCCGCCTCGGCCGACGCAGGGGAACCCTTGCTCTAGGACTCTGGTTCCGCGGGCGGGGCGCCCGGGTAGGTGAAGCGGTCGCGGACGGCGACCACGCCTTCGACGTGCCGCACCTGCTCGGCGATGTTGAGGCCGAGAATGACGCTGCCCGGCTTTCCGGCCAGCGTGACGATGCCGTTGCTGACGACGACGGTCAGACGGTCCGGGTCGGTGAAGAAGCCGTAGGCGATCACGTCCTGGGTGATCTCGCGGCGGATCTCTTCGTCCGGCCGGGTAAAGACGCTCAGCACGTCAGTCCGGGTGAGGATGCCGGCCAGCCGTCCACGGTGATCGACGACGGGAAGCCGCCGGACCTTGCGCGAATACATCAACCGGGCCGCGCGCCTGACTTGCTCGTCCGGCCCGATGGTCACCGCCGGGCGGGTCATCAGGTCGGCCGCGGTGAGCTCCGCCGGACCGGCCCGCTTCCTGCGCGGCCCCGCCGCCGCCTGGACAACGAGCAGGTCAGACTCGGAGATGACGCCCACCACGATCCCGTCGCCGTCGACAACGGGAAACCCGCTGACCCGGTGCTTGCGCAGCATGGCCGCCATGTCGGCGTAGGAGGCACCGGGCCCTACCGCCACCACCTCGGCGGTCATCACGTCCTTTACCAGGGCATGCACGTCATCGCCGCCCGGCGAGCGGCACCCGCTGGCCACCGCTGATCCACCCGGCCATGGGCCGGGAGGTTCCAGTAATGCCCTGCGGCCGGCGGCCGCGTCTACTGGCCGACGCTGGCTTGAATTTCGCGTTCACGGGCATCAGTTTCGTCCTGGTCCGGCTCAGTGGGAAAGACGGTTGCTTCAGGCATACCCAGGATGAAAGGGATCAGGTGGCGGCCGTAGGCCTGAATGTGGTGTGAGAGAAATTTTCGGTGTGGGCCTGGTTGCCGACTCCAGCTGTTGGGCCGAGGGCCGGGCCTGGCGCGGCCTGCCATACCGTATGACAATCACAGGTATGGGAATGGAGGACCGCACGTGTCTCTGCCACTCAGCGGCGTTACCGTCCTCGACCTCACCCGCGTGCTGGCCGGTCCGTACGCGACTATGGTCCTGGGCGACCTCGGGACGGACGTGATCAAGGTGGAACGGCTGCCTGGCGGCGACGAGTCACGGGCCATGGGGCCGTTCCGCGACAGCGAGAGCTACTGCTTCGCCAAGGTCAACCGGAACAAGCGCGGCGTCGCGCTGGACCTCAAGCACCCGGACGGGCTGAGGGCCCTGCTTGCCCTCGCCGCCCGGAGTGACGTCTTCGTGGAGAACTTCCGGCCCGGCACCACCGAACGGCTCGGCTGCGGCTACGACGCGGTCCGCGCGGTCCGCCCGGACATCATCTACTGCTCGATCTCCGGCTACGGCCAGACCGGACCCTACGCGCAACGTCCGGCCTACGACATCATCGCCCAGGGCATCAGCGGGTTCCTCAGTATGACGGGCCATCCGGGCGGTCCGCCGGCGAAGAGCGGGATCGCCCTCAACGACATCGCCGGCGGCGTGACCGCGGTCCAGGCCATTCTCGCCGCGGACTGGACGTCGCGCCCGGAGTACGCCACCGCCCAGGACCGGCTTGCCCACGGCGACGAACTCGAGCGGGACATCCAGTCGGTGCTCGTCACCGACACGACCGACCACTGGGTCACTGCGATGCTGGCCGCCGGGGTGCCGGCCGGGCCGGTGAACACATACGACCAGATGATCGCTGACCCGCACCTGAACGAGCGGGGCATTACGACCACCGTGGAGCACTCGGTTCTGGGTCCTGTGCGCGCGCTCAGCTCTCCGCTGCGCTTGTCGAGGACACCGCCGCAGATCCGCCG
>Ga0335073_10002370_pt1 | contig 25756 bp, 20 predicted proteins | sample Lox_Sample_22_FD_207093 | JGI IMG/M metagenome (GOLD analysis project Ga0335073, IMG submission 207093) | Soil microbial communities from Loxahatchee National Wildlife Refuge, Florida, United States - Lox_Sample_2.2 | ecosystem: Environmental > Terrestrial > Soil > Wetlands | place: USA... | reverse complement strand
AGGCTCAGGCGGTACGAGTGCCCCGCTTTTTCGATCAACCGGTTCCAGCGCGTCACGCCCATCTCGCAATCCCTGACGTACGATCCGCGCGTCACGTCGTTCATTGCATTGCGCATCGGAATCTGCTCAGCTCTTGTGCCGCCGTTCCCGTCCGGAACTTCCATTGCGTAGACCTGCTCCAGGGCAACATGGTCTTCGTACCGCGCCTCATCCGGACGCCCCTTCAGTCCATTGGCGAAATAGGACGCGGCGTTCGACGAACTCTCGGAGCCGAACAGATCGAGCGACGAGCTGAACCAGAAATTCAGATACCTCTGCACCGTCGGTAAATCAATCGCGCCAGCCTTACGAATCGCCTCCGGGTCGTCTGTGTTCAGCTCCTTCATCACTTCCAGCGTCCGTTTGATGACGCGGCTTATGCCCGTGTCACCGACAAACATGTGGTGCGCCTCCTCGGTCAGCATGAACTGACAGGTGCGCGCCAGCGGATCGAAGCTCGACTCGGCCAGCGACTTGAGCTGGAACTTGCCGTCGCGATCCGTGAAATACGTGAACATGAAGAAGCTCAACCAATCGCGGATCGGCTCGTTGAACGTCCCCAGAATGCGCGGCTTGTTGGCGTCGCCGGAGTGCCGCTCCAGCAATTCTTCCGCTTCTTCGCGGCCATCGCGGCCAAAATAGGCGTGCAGCAGATAAACCATCGCCCACAGATGACGACCCTCTTCGACGTTCACCTGGAAGAGATTCCGCAAATCGTATAGCGACGGAGCGGTGTGGCCCAGCATGCGCTGCTGCTCGACTGAGGCGGGCTCGGTATCGCCCTGAGTGACAATCAGGCGGCGCAGCGTGGAACGATGTTCGCCGGGAATCTGCTGCCAGACCTCCTGGCCGTAGTCGTCGCCGAAGCCGATTTTTCGATCGGGATTGCGATCGGCCAGAAAAATGCCCCAGCGATATTCCGGCATGCGCACGAAGCCGTAGGTTGCCCAGCCTTTCGCATCGACCGAAGTCGCCGTGCGCAGATAAACGTCGGCAACCTGGAAATCCTTTGGGCCAAGCTCCTGCCACCAGTTAAGAAACTCCGGCTGCCAGTGCTCCAGCGCGCGCTGCAGCGTGCGATTCGAGCCGAGATCGACGTTGTTAGGAATGCGGTCCTGATAATTGATTGACATTACGAATCTCCTACACTCGTTCCCAACTGAATCTTGCCTTCGATCCGGTTCCGAAGAGCTTCAGCGCGCCATGCTCGCCCGTTGAGTTCGGGCGGATGAACACCCAGTTTTGCCAAGCGGAGAGCCGGCCAAAAATCTTGGTCTCCATGCTTTCGTCGCCGGGGAAGCGCAGGCTGGCTTCCATCCCCGTCAGCGCATCAGGCGATAAACTGGCGCGCTCCTCAATGGCGATGCGCACTTCGTCTTCCCAGTCGAGATCGTCAGGCGCAACCGTGACCAGCCCGAGCGACAGCGCCTCTTCCGGGCCGAGCAGCTTGCCCTTGGCTTCTACCGCGCCGCCCATGTCTTTGGCATCGCCGCTGAAGCGCGTTTGCAAACGGCTGCGGCCATTCACCGCCGGCAGCAAACCAAAGTTAAAATCGTCGACGGCAACGTACGGCGCCTCGCTCTCTTCTTCCGGCAGCGCCAGTATGTAGCTGCGATCGGCGGCCAGCGCCAGCTCAAACAAGATGCCGGCAAAACACGATCCCGGCTCAACGATGGCGTACAGGCTGCGCGAGGAAACATCGAGGCGCGCCAGCGTTCGCCGCAAAAAACCGATGGTCTCGCGCACCAGCCAATCGCTATGATTGGCCAGCATCGCCGCGTCGGAAGCAAGCACTGCCTTCGGGTCACCCGAGGTCTTCAGCAGCAGCAGACCAAGCTCCAGCTCGTTAACGCGCATTATCAGGATGGCATTGTCGAGTTCGCGCGCCATCTGCAGCGGCCACCAGTGCTCGCCGGCGGCATGAATTTCTTCTGCGCTCTGCGGCTGATCGCATTCGGGAGCGCGCACCGTCAGAGTCGCGGTTCGAGCGCTGCGATCGAAGCTGACATCGACATACTTGTAGTGATAGCCGGCGTCGTCGATCTTGCGATCAAGCGGGCTAAGCTTGATGCCCTTCGCATCCGCAGGCCGGGTTGAAATCCCAACCAGCTTTTCTGCGCGCGCGCGCACCACCTCCGAAAACTTTGCGGCCGGGGCGATCTCATCCACTAGGCCCCACTCCTTCGCACGCTCGCCCTTCACGCCGTCGGGATTGGTGCAGAACATGTCCGCCAGATCGCGGCGCACCTTGCGCTTGTCGACCACGCGGGTCAGCCCGCCGGTCCCGGGCAGCACGCCCAGCAGCGGGACCTCGGGCAGGCTCACCGCGCTGGAGCGATCGTCGATGAGTACGATCTCGTCGCACGCCAGAGCCAGCTCGTAGCCGCCGCCCGCCGTGGTCCCGTTCAGGGCGGCCAGAAACTTCAGCCCATCATGCCGGCTGGAGTCCTCCATGCCGTTGCGCGTCTCGTTGGTGAACTTGCAGAAGTTGACCTTCCACGCGTGCGTCGAGGTGCCGAGCATGTAGATGTTGGCGCCAGCGCAGAACATGCGCTCGCGCGCGCTGGTCAGGACAACGCAGGCTACCTCGGGATGCTCGAAGCGAATGCTCTGCAGGATCTGGTGCAGCTCGATGTCCACGCCGAGGTCGTACGAGTTGAGCTTGAGCTTGTAGCCCGGCTTCAGGCCGCAGTCCTCGTTCACGTCCATCGACAGGGTGGCGATGCGATCGTCGATGCTCAGCCGCCAATGGCGGTATTCTCCGGGAGTCACGTCAAAGGTGACGAGCTCCGCTTCTTTCACTTCAGGCATGCAGGTGGAATCTCCTCAGAACAGCGCCTGTTTGACGCAGCAAATCCCCACAGCAGATACATGCAGTATAGTGCATTTCCCCGACAATAGCGAGGCATTATTATGCATCTCTGGTTGCTTGATTAGCTCTCTCGAATCGCTTGGATCAGACTTTCCGTGCTTTGCTCGGGGCTCGAGTTACTTGTACCCAGCATTACATCCGCCTTGCGATAGAGCGGCTCGCGCACCTCCAGGATGCGTCGCAGGTCCGACATGGATTCGCGGTTGTCGGCCATGGGCCGCATGTCGCCCTGGGCGATCACCCGCTGCATGTGCTCCTCCGGCGTCGCGCGCAACCAGACGGTGAAGCACATGGTCAGCAGGCGTTCGAAGGTGGCGGGTTCGGAGACCAAGCTCCCGCCCGTCGCCAGCACAAATCGCGGATAGCGCTCGATGACCTGGTCCAGACAGTGGCGCTCCAGCCGACGGAAGCCGCTCTGCCCATACAGGTCGAAGATGGCGCTCAGCGCCACGCCGCTCGCCTGCTCGATCAGCCGGTCCAATTCTAGAAATGGCGCTTCGAGCCGATCGGCGAGCATCGCGCCCAGGGTGGATTTGCCCGCGCCGCGCAAGCCGATCAGGGCGATGCGTCCACGGCGTGCCTCCAGGTCGACGCCGCCGAAATGCTGCACGAGCAGACGCCGGGCCTGGGTGAGCTCGGCCGCAAGCAGGCGGCGAAGAAACTCGGTGGTGTGCACCAGGTCAACCGAGGGCTCCGGCCCCTGCAGTACGAGCGCCTCGACCGGAGTATCGAGCGCCCTGGCAATCTGTCGCAGCAACAGAATCGAGATGTTGCCCTGCCCGGTTTCGAGTTGCGCAAGATAGCGCTCGGAGACGCCGGAATCGCGTGCCAGAAGCTTGCGCGTCATGCCGCGACGGGCGCGAGTCTGGCGCACGCGCTCGCCGATGATCCTCAGATAGTCAGCTTCGGCGGCGCTCTCCGGATCGGCCGCTGCCAGCTGCGCATCGGCCAAAGCTTCGCTCAACTCGGTCTCCTCGACGTGCACTATTTCGCGCTTACGGCTCACGGTGAATGCATTATACTTCCACATCGGCACGTATAATAGAGCCAGCTCGAAGCACTGGGTGAGACTGAACGAATGGCAGTGGGGATCACAATCCTGGTGGGCACGATGACCGGGACCGCCGAAATGGTGGCCCAGGAGGTGCAGCAAGTGCTGGAGAACACCGGCCACCAGGCCAGCATTCAAATGATGGACAATCTCGACGCGAGTGTCTTCCACGCCGGCGGTATTTTTCTGATTTGCACCTCCACTTACGGCAACGGTGACGTTCCCGACAACGCGCAAGCATTGTTTAATAGTTTAGAAACTGAGAAACCGAACCTCAGCCACGTTACGTACGGCATCATCGCACTCGGCGACATAACGTATAAAAGCACCTTCTGCCAGGGCGGCAAACGCTTCGACCAACTGCTGACGGAACTTGGGGCCAGACGGGCCGGCGAGATGTTGATGCACGACGCCAGTTCGGGCACCTTGCCGGAGGAACTGGCCGCGCAGTGGATCGTCTCCTGGGCGGAGCTGCACGTCGCCGGACAACTTAAAGCGTAAACGCGGCTGAGGAGCATAGGGCAGACTTTATTGGAGATGACATCGATCATGGCTACTACTGTGGAAAATCGCGTTACGACCGAAGCCAAGGTGCTCGAAAGCTATCTTGGCGGCAAGTGGCAGGCGGGAGCCGAGCAGGGCGCGCCGCTGGTGAATCCCACAACGGGGGATACCGTCGCCTGGGCGAGTTCGAAAGGGCTGGACCTGCAACATGCGCTGGAGTACTCCCGCAATGTGGGAGGCCCCGAACTCCGCAAGCTGAGCTATGCGCAACGCGCGGAGTTGCTGGGCAAGATCGCCGATGTGCTGGCAGCGCGGCGTGACCAGTGGTTCGAGATCGCGCGAATCAATTCCGGCAATACGAAAGCGGACGCAGGCATTGATGTTGATGGCTCGATCGGCACGCTGAAGTACTTTGCGAAACTTGGCACGAAGCTCGGCGCGGCGCACATGCTGCGCGACGGAGCGCCCATGCGACTGGCGCGCGACCAGAACTTCCAGGGGCTGCACGTCGGAGTGCCGTTCGATGGTGTCGCGGTTCACATCAATGCATTCAACTTTCCCGCGTGGGGAATGTGGGAGAAGGCCGCGGTCAGCCTGCTGGCGGGCGTGCCGGTGTTCGCGAAGCCGGCGACTTCCACCGCGTGGTTGGCACAGGAGATGGTGGCCGCGGTCATCGACGCCGGAATTCTGCCGCCGGGAACGCTGTCGATCCTGTGCGGCTCGCCCAACGACCTGTTAGGCCACCTTCAGTTGGGCGATGTGGTCGCTTTCACCGGCTCGGCCGATACCGGCGAAGCGATTCGACAGCACCCGCGAATTCGCCATCTCAATATTCGCGTGAACATCGAAGCCGACAGCCTCAACTCCGCACTGCTGGGCCCGGAAATCAATCCGAGCTCGCCGGAGTTTGGTTTCTTTGTGCGCGAGGTGGTGCGCGAGATGACCTCGAAGGCCGGCCAGAAGTGTACGGCCATCCGCCGCGTGCTGGTACCCGGCGAGCAACTGGATGCTGTTATCGAGGCCATCGCGGGGCTGCTGAAGACGACCGTCGTCGGCGATCCCGGAAATCCGATGACGAACATGGGGCCGCTGGTCAATATGGCGCAGCGCAAGTCGGTGGAAGAGGGCATTCGCAAGCTGAGCACGCAGGCGGAGATTGCTTATACGCCGGAACCCTTTACCCCGCTCGATGCCGATCTTGCGCGGGGTGCGTTCGTTCCTCCCACGCTGCTGAAGGCCCGCAACAGTGGCGCTTCCGCGGTGATTCACCAGGTCGAGGTCTTCGGTCCGGTGGCGACGGTCCTGGCTTATCGCGATAAGCAGGACGCATTCGCTTTGGCGCGGCGCGGAGGCGGCTCGCTGGCCGCATCCGTTTTCAGCAGCGACACGTCATTTCTCACCGAGGCCGCGGTCGCGCTGGGGACGTCGCATGGCCGCTTGTTGTTGGTCGATTCCGCGATCGGCGACAGCCATACCGGGCACGGCATCGTGCTGCCCTCGTGCCTGCATGGCGGACCGGGACGTGCCGGTGGCGGCGAGGAACTCGGCGGCCTGCACGGATTGTGGTTCTATCATCAGCGCGTTGCTATGCAAGGCTCGGCCGTGACCTTGCGGGTGATAACCGAAGCGGCGGCAGATCCGCGGGAGTGAGCAATCATGGCGGAATGGGTGCACACCTTCAAGGGCGCGGTGCTGGCGTCGGAATACGACTTCGCCAGCCACATGAACTCGCGCATGTACGTCTCGCGCTTCGACCAGGCGACGTGGTTTCTGCTGCACGCTATTGGCGTGACGCCCGCCTCCATCAAGCAACAGGACCTGCGGGTCGCGATCGTCCGCCAGAACTACCAGTTTCTGGAAGAGTTGCGCGGCGGCGAACTGGTCGAGATCAAGAGCGGCTTTCTCGCGGTGGGCGAAAAATACTTTCGTTTCATCCACCAGATGTACAACGATGAAAGCGGCAGGATGGTCGCGACCTGCGACAGTGTCGCCGTGCAGGCAAGTCTGGACACCGGTAAGAGCGTTCCGCTGAGCGCCTCGCTGCAGGAGAAAGCCAAGCGCTACCTGGTGACCAGCAACGTGCCCATGGACGCGGAAGTCAGGTAAGCGTTTCCGGGGCAGCGATTCTCTGATTTTCTGCTTTGCCCTGCTCCTTGTTTCACGGAGCGGACAATCGCGCAGCCCACCCGCCTCGCAGAACTCGGGTCCAGTCCTCTATCCCTTCTTCGCGCTCTGTCAGACGAACCTTCACGGTAAACGCATCCTCTTGCGTCCGTCGGGACCGAAATCCACCACGCGTTGTGGCAGCGTTCTACTGACCCGCCAGGACGCAAAAATCCTGAATTTCCTCTTGACAGACAACTGTTTAGTAGTAGGATACGTCCTAAGTGGGATGAAGTGGTAAGAAGTGGTCAAAAATCTGAGCCCTCGGACGCTGAGTCGAAATAGCTTTTTTGCCCAATGCATTTGGCGCCCGCGATGGCAGATCCACGATGGCGACCTTAATTTTCACCTCCACGGCGGGAGTCGGAGTAATCGCCGATGGCTATGTTTCGCGGCACTCATTTAACCCGGCTCGACGAAAAAGGGCGTCTGAAGATGCCCGCGGAATTCAAGCGCGAAATCGACGAGAACTACAGCGCGCAATTCTATATCACCAGCTGGGACGGGAGGAGTGCCAAAGTTTATCCCATGCAGGCCTGGGAGGAAATCGAGCGCAAGCTGGCGGCCTTGCCGGAGATGCACAAGACGAAACAGAAATTTCTGGAGCGCACGAGCTTTTACGGGCAGGTGGTGGAGTTCGACGGCCAGGGCCGGCTGCTGATGCCGCAAATTCTGCGCGACGTGGCGAACTTGAAAGGCGAAGTCGCAGTGATGGGCAACTTGAAGCATTTGGTGGTGCGCAACGCCGAGGAGCTGCGCAAGTCGATTGCGGAGCCGTTTACCGAAGAGGATGAGGCGACGCTCAGCGGCCTGGGGATTTAAGGCAAGGTTGCAGGTTTGTTCGCGATGCCGGAATGGTGAGTGAACAACGGGTTGCGAGACACGAACGGCGCCCCTGGGCGCGAACATGGCGAGCGAGAATTTGGCCATGTTCCAGTTCTTTTACAACCCACGATCGAATTCCTGGCCGTGCGGCGCGGCGGGATCTATATCGACGCAACCCTGGGCTTAGGCGGGCACAGTTGGGAAATCGCAAAACGCCTCGGCCACGAGGGTCATTTGATTGGCTTCGATAAGGACCCGGCCGCGTTGGAGCGGGCGCGCGAGCGGCTGACCAATCCGCCGGCAGAATTGGCAGGAGATTGGCCGTCGCTTGAATTTGTACACGCTTCGTTTGGGGAGGTTGCGCAGCATGCGGCGGCGCAATCCGCCAACGGATTGCTCGCCGACCTGGGCATCAGCTCCGTGCAACTGGAAGATGCCGCGCGCGGATTCAGTTTTCAGGCGGAAGGCCCCTTGGACATGCGGATGGATCCGCATTCCGGGCTGACCGCCGAACAAGTGGTAAACCGCTTCGACGAGCGCGAGCTTGCCGACGCGATTTACGAATTCGGTGAGGAAAGGAGGTCGCGGAGAATCGCCAGAGCCATTGTTCGGGCGCGGCCGATTCGCACTACCGCTCAATTGGCGGAGGTGGTTTCGGCTGCGGCCCGGCCAATGAACCAGGCCGAACGACGCATTCATCCGGCGACGCGAACTTTCCAGGCACTCCGGATTCTGGTGAACCGTGAATTGGATGACCTGCGGAGGCTGCTGAGTAAAGACGCGGCGCCCGCAGTCTTAAGGCCAGGCGGCAGGCTGGTGATCATCAGCTTCCACTCGCTGGAAGATCGCATTGTGAAAGATGCGTTACGAGATGGTGTTCGCGACGGCCTGTATCGACCGCTGACGAAGAAGCCGGTGACCGCGGGCGAAGAGGAAATCGAGCGCAATCCGCGCTCGCGCAGCGCGAAACTACGGGCAGCCGAGCGGATCTAGGCAGGCGCGCAGCGAGAATGGGAGTGGGGTTGCATAATTCACGATTTTGAAACCTTCAAGGCTGCGGAAAAGCTGTGCAAAATGTGAATAACGTCCGGCCTGAGGAAAATTGGCTTCGGCGTATCTGACAATGTAGTACCTGAACGTGAAGCGCGACCTCGCGCTAGGAGAGCACGATGGCGGCTGGAGTTCTATATCCCACAATGACGGATGCTGCCGGCTGGGGCGAGCCCCCGGCGCAACCGCGCGGCATGTTCCTTGGCACGCCCGAAATCTATTTCGCCAAGCGGATCGATAACTCGCGGGTAGCGAAGATCACGGACCCCAAGCGCCGGCGCGAGATGGTCAGCCTGGGGATCACCTTGGCCGTGCTGTTTCTGTTGGTGATGGTTTATCTCTGGCAGCATTTCAGCGCCATCGAGTACGGCTACAAGATTGAGCAGCTCAAGTCGCAGCGCGACGCGATTGCCGAGTCCACGCGCACATTGAGCCTGGAGGAAGCCTCGCTCAAGGACGTCTCCCGCATCGAGCGGCTGGCGCGTGAGATGGGCATGCAGCCGCCCGCCGATGGACAATGGCAGCCGATGGACAGCGCCAGTGATCCGTCGACCCCGGTGATGGCGAAGGCCAACAGCATCATGGTGATTTCCGGGATGCAGTAGGCGTTCACCGGTTCTTGCCTCGAGCTTTGGGTCTTTCGCTACTCACGATCTTCTGCCGGCGGTCCGCCACCAACGGACCGCCTTTCGAACGTAACGGGCTGAAACTGAGCGGAGCAACGGAGTGAATCGGGGAATGCGGGCGAGCGCTCCCAAGACGCCAACTCGAAGACTCTACATCTTCAGCGCGCTGCTCGTGCTCTGGATCCTCGTCATCTGTTTCCGGCTGGTCCGGCTGCAGATCGTGAAACACGCCGAATTCGTGCTGCGCGCAGAGCGCCAACAGACCCGCTCCATTCCGGTCGAGCCACGCCGGGGCAACATCTACGATCGCAATGGGTACGCGCTGGCGATGTCGGTGGACGTCGACTCCGTCTTCGCCGTCCCCGGCGAAATCCACGATCCGGCAACGACGGCCACGCTGTTGGGAAAGGTGCTGGACCTCGACCCTCAGGAGGTCCTCGCCCGCCTGCAGGGCTCGCGCTACTTTGCTTACATCAAGCGCAAGATCGATCAGGACACGGCCAACCGGGTCCGCGAACTGAACCTGCGCGGCATTTACTTCCGCAAAGAGCCAAAGCGTTTCTATCCCAAGCGCGAGCTGGCGGCGCAGGTGCTGGGCTACGTCGGTATGGATGACGAGGGACTCGGCGGTCTGGAGCGCGAATTCGATGACGATCTGCGCGGCATCCCCGGCCAGGAGCGAATCTCGATCGATGCGCGGCGCAAGTGGTTCAGCCGGGTGGAGCGTCCGCCGGATCCGGGCCAGAACCTGGTACTGACCATCGACCAGACCATCCAGTACATCGCCGAGAAGGAACTCGACCAGGGCATGCAGGACACCCATGCAATCGCCGGGACGGTCGTGGTCGAGAACCCGCGCACCGGCGAAATCCTGGCGCTGGCCAACCGTCCCACCTTCAACCCGAACGTCTTCAGCAGCGTGCCGCTGGAGGCGCTGAAGAACCGTGCGGTCAGCGACATCTACGAGCCCGGCTCGGTCTTCAAGATCGTCACCTATTCCGCTGCCATCAATGAGCACGTAGTGACGCCGGAAGATCATATCGATTGCCAGCACGGCTCGATCGATGTCTTCGGCATGCGGATTCACGATCACGAGAGCCTGGGCGTGGTGACGATTGCAGAAGCGCTGGCTCACTCCAGCGACGTGGCCGCGATTAAAGTGGGAATGAAGCTGGGCGACCAGCGGCTCTATCACTACATCAAGGATTACGGCTTCGGACAGCAGACCGGTATCGAGCTGCCGGGCGAAACCCGCGGTTTGGCCCGGCCGGTGAGCCGCTGGTCGAAGGTCTCGATTGGTGCCATCTCGATGGGCCAGGAGATCGGCGTGACGCCGCTGCAAACGATCTCGCTGATTTCCACCATCGCCAACGACGGTGTATATACGCCGCCCCGCATTGTGGCCGGCGAGTTGCCGCCCGACAGCAAGGCGCTGCCGGTGGTCTTTCATCCCGCGCAGCAGCACCGCGTGATTTCTCCCATGACCGCGGCCGAGATGAAGAAGATGATGGAAGGCGTGGTTCTGTTCGGCACGGCGCGGCGGGCCATCCTGGACGGCTACACCGTCGCGGGCAAGACGGGAACGGCGCAGAAGGTCGATCCCGCCACCGGAGCCTACTCGAAGACGAAGTATGTCGCTTCCTTCATCGGTTTCGCTCCGGTCAACACGCCGGCGATCACGGTCGCCGTCATTCTCGACTCGCCAGTCGGCCTGCACCAGGGCGGACAAGTGTGCGCGCCCGTGTTCAAGCGCATTGCACAGCAGGTGCTCGAATATCTGCATGTTCCGCACGATCTCGACGTGAAGAACCCGCAGCGGCAGGCGCTGCTGGCGTCGGCGAACGATGCCGACTTGACCGACGAATCATCGGAACACCTGGGCGCGCCGCTGCAGATTGACGAAGCGGATGCGCCGGCTTCGGCGAAAGCAGATGCGCAGCCTGCCACCGGGCCGAGTTCTGCCTCAGCAGCTAGCGGGCCTCCGCAGGACAATCTCGCGGCATCGGCGGCGGCGTCCTCATCGACCGAGCCAGCGCAATCGCCCGCGTCCACCGAAGCAGCGGCAGCATCGGGAGTTGTTGTCGAGGTGCCCACGGGCGTGACCGTGCCGTCGTTCCTGGGCAAGCCCTTGCGATCGGCGGTCGAGATTGCGCAGCAGTCGGGAGTGGAGATTAACGCGGTTGGCAGCGGCGTTGCCCGCGAACAATGGCCTGCTCCCGGCAGCCGCTTGCCCGCAGGACAGGCCATCACCGTGCGGTTTGCGCACTGAAGAGAAGACCTTGCTAACCAGCCGCCAGCCCTGATGCCAAACGCAATGACGGTTTCGAGCTAAATCACAGTAGCTCAAATCCAGGAAGCCGGAGGGCTTTGCGGTCGAAGGTCAGCGTTCGCGAACAGCCGGCCTGCGCGTTGATCGCGCCGATAAGAGCATCGGCAAATGACCCGCGCCGCTGTTTGAGCGCGGTCATCGCAACGAACACCTGCAGACAATGTTCTACAAGGAAAACTTCGATCTGGAGCATGCGCTCAATCGCCGCGCCGATTTCGTTTTCCGGAAAACCGTAAACATGTTCGAGGACCCAGGCGATTTCAACCATGACGACGGCGCTGATGAATCCGGGATTGCTTTCCGTGAGCCGCCCTTCGATGCAATCCGCCGCCTTACGCAATTGCAGCGCGTCATCTTCCACGACGTAACGGATCAAGACATTGGTATCGAGTCCGATCATTTACGTTTGCGCCGATAACCCTCGCTGGCGCCGGCTGCGATAGCTTCGTCCATGTCCGCAAGCGTGGCGTGCTTCGTAGTTTTAAGCATGCCCCGCAATGCCGAGACGGGAAGCTTCGGCAGAAGCACAACCGTTCCATCGGGATGCACGAAAAATTTGACCTTATCGCCGGGCTTGAGGCGGAGATGCTCGCGAATGGCTTTCGGAATCGTCATCTGTCCCTTAACTGTGAGTGCAGATTCCATGACAAGCTCCATTACTTTTTCTAAAAAGTAATACCACAAGTACCCTCAGGTCAAGCTGCGGTACTCTTGATGCAGGATTATGCATTTCCTTGATCTGTTGGACGGTGTGGGATACATCGCGCAGCAGGGCAATCCTTCGATTGCCGGCCTTGATTACGACAGCCGCAGAGTGCAACCGGGCTGGTGCTTCGTCGCCATGCGCGGGGAGACGACCGATGGGAATCGCTACATCGATGCTGCCTTGCAAGCCGGAGCCGTGGCCATTCTCAGCGATTCGCTTCCGCCGCGAAATGAGATTGCGTGGGCGCAGGTGCAGCATGGACGTCAGGCGCTGGCTCGCCTGAGCGCGAATTTCTATGGCCGTCCCGCAGAAAAGCTGGCGATCACGGGGATCACGGGGACGAATGGCAAGACCACGACCGCATTCCTGGTGAACTCCATGCTGCGCGCCGCCGGCCGCAAGAGCGCTTTAGTGGGAACCATCGAGTATCGTATTAATGACGAAGTGTATCCCGCTCCGCACACCACGCCCGAGGCACTCGAGTTGGACCAATTCTTCGCTCGGGCCCTCGACAGCGGCTGCACGGAAGCGGTGATGGAGGTTTCCTCGCACGCGCTCGAACAGCAGCGCGTCTTCGGCATTCCGTTTGACGTTGCGGTCTTCACCAATCTCACGCGCGATCACCTCGATTACCACGGCACCATGGAAGACTACTTCGCCTCGAAAGCGATTCTCTTCCAGGGCTCGGGTACCGAGCCACCGCGCGTGGCCGTGATCAACCTGGAAGAGGAGTACGGGCCGCGGCTGATCAAGCTGTGCAAGAAGCAACAGGAGGTGATCACCTACGGAATCGACAGCGGCGAGTTCCATGCGAAAAACCTGCAAATGCAGACGAATGGAACACGGTTTGATCTGGTCGCTCCCAGCGGGGAATATCCCATCTGGACTCCGCTGGCCGGCCGGGTGAATGTGTTCAACGTCATTGCCGCCGCGGCCGCGGCATTCGCCCGCTACGTCGAAGCCCGCGCTGTAGTCGACGGCATCTATCAACTCGATCGCGTTCCCGGGCGATTTGAACGCGTCGATGCCGGCCAGCCCTTCACGGTCGTCGTGGACTACGCACACACCGACGATGCGCTGCGCAACCTCACCGCAGTGGCTCGTGACTTTCTGGCCCAGCACAGAGGCGCGGGACGCGTAATCACTGTCTTCGGTTGCGGCGGCGACCGCGATCGCAGCAAGCGTCCCCTGATGGGCGCGGCGGCTGGCGCGGGCAGCGATTTTGTGGTGCTGACCAGTGACAATCCCCGCAGCGAAAACCCGCTCGACATCATGAACGACGCGCTTCCGGGATTACAACGCAGCGGCGCCCGCTACACCCTGGAGCCGGACCGCCGCAAAGCGATCGCGCTGGCGATCGACCAAGCCAAGCCTGGAGACATTGTGCTGATCGCCGGTAAAGGCCACGAAAAGGTACAGGTCGCACAGAGTGGGACAGTGCCGTTCGACGACATCCAGGAGGCGCGTGATGCCTTGCATGCTGCCGGCTACGGCGCCCCGGAGGCGCAGCCCGCCAAGCTATGAAGCTCACGCTCTCTCGCGCCGCCGAATTCATGCCGGCCACCGGCGACTTCAATCCCGAGGCGGTCGCCGCCGGCTACTCCATCGATTCGCGCACCCTGCATCCGGGCGACTTGTTCTTTGCCGTTCGCGGCGAGCGGCTGGATGGCCACGATTATGTTGAACCCGCCCTCGCCAGCGGTGCAGTTGCGGCGGTCATCGAGAAGCAACACGCGTCGCGATTTCCCGCTCACTCGCAACTGTTGTTGGTGGAGAACTCGCTGCAGGCATTGCAGCGGCTGAGCGCAGCCGTTCGGCACTTGTGGGGCAAGCCGCTGATCGGCGTCACCGGATCGGCAGGAAAGACCACGACCAAGGAGTGCATCGCGCACGTCCTCAGCACTCGCTATCGCGTGCTGAAGTCGCAAGGCAATCTGAACAACCATTTCGGCATGCCGCTACAGTTGCTGAAGCTGGAGCCGGAGCACGACCTAGCGGTGGTCGAGATGGGCATGTCGCACGCCGGCGAGATTACGGCGCTGGCTCAACTGGCGCAGCCCGACTGCGGAGTAGTGACCATGGTCGCCCCAGTACACCTGGAGTTCTTCGAATCCATCGCCGGCATTGCCCGCGCCAAGTACGAACTGATCGAGTCACTCCGGCCGGGCGGCATCGCCGTGCTGAACGCCGACGACCCTTACGTCGCGCAGTTCGGGCGCGACTTCCATGGCAAAGTTGTGATGTTCGGCATTCATAAGCCTGCCGACGTAAGGGCGCATAACATCGAGTCGCGCGGTGCGGAGGGATCGTCGTTCGAGATCGCGGTAGACAATGAGCGAGCCTCTGCCCTACTGCCGCTCCTGGGCGAACACAATATCTACAACGCCCTCGCGGCCGTCGCGGTTGGACTGCAATATAACGTCTCGTTGCAGGCGGCAGCCGAGTCGCTCGCCACGTTATCACCTGGTGACAAGCGCGGGGAAATCCTTGAGAACAACGGCGCCAGGGTCATCAACGATTGCTACAATTCGAATCCAAAGGCCCTCGACAGCATGGTCCGTTCGCTGGCGCAGCTTCCGGCGCAGCGCCGGATTGTGGTTGCCGGGGAGATGCTGGAGCTTGGCTCGGCGGGCGAGACGATGCATCGCGAGGCCGGCCGACAGATGGCACAGTACGGGATCGATTTCGTACTGGGGGTGCGCGGCCTGGCGCAAGCAATTGTCGACGGCGCGCGCGAGGCCGGCATTCGCGCCGAATTCGTCAGCACGCCGGAAGAAGCGGGCGAGTGGCTGCGCCGCGAGATCAGGGCAGGCGATGCGGTTCTGCTGAAAGCATCGCGCGGCGTTCGCCTAGAGCGTGCGCTGGAGGTTTGGAATAGCGAGTCGTGGCAATGAGTTTTGCGCAGCATGAGCTGTGGCGCCGGCTGAAGCCGGCTCGGATCTATACCGTGGCGCAACGGCGCACCTGAAGGTGCGCCCCTTCTTGGAACGGGGAAGAATTTGCTCTATTGGCTGCTTTATCAAAAAGGATTCGTCGTCTTTCATATCGGCCCGTTCCGAATCTTCCGCTATCTCACGTTTCGCACCGCATTCGCCAGCCTAACCGCATTATTCATAGGACTGCTCATCGGCCCTTCAGTTGTGCGACGTCTCCGGGAATTCCAGATCGGGCAATACATTCGCGAAGACGGGCCCAAGGAGCACCTGAAAAAAGCGGGCACGCCAACCATGGGTGGCATCCTCATCGTCGTCGGCATGCTGGTTCCAACCTTGCTGTGGGCTGACCTGACGAATCGCTTCGTATGGATTGCCATTCTCGCGACCCTCGTCTTTGGGGGCATCGGATTCGCCGACGATTATCTGAAGGTCGTGCACCGTCGCAACCTGGGCCTCACGGCCAGAGCCAAGCTGCTCTACCAGTTTCTGGCGGCGATTGCGATTGGAGCCATTCTGAGTGGCCTGGAGACGCATGGCCTTTACTCGACGCGGCTGATTGTGCCTTTCCTGAAGCACTTTCGCCCTGACCTGGTCATCAGTCGATGGCATCACGGCTATCTCGCGCCACTGGCGTTTCTGCCGTTCATCATTTTCGTTGCGCTCATTATTGTTGGCTCCAGCAACGCCGTGAACCTGACTGACGGGCTCGATGGCCTGGCGATCGGCTGCACTGTGATCGCCGCGGGCGCACTGACCGTGCTTACCTACGTCAGCGGACACGCGGTCTTCGCCGATTATCTGGAGCTGGCCAAGATGCCGCAGGTATCGGAGGTGACGATCTTCTGCGGTTCCATGGTCGGCTCCGCCATCGGCTTCCTGTGGTACAACGCGCATCCAGCAGAAATCTTCATGGGCGATGTGGGCTCGCTGGCATTAGGTGGGGCGATCGGCACGGTAGCTGTCATCATCAAGCAGGAGCTGCTGCTGCCCTTCATCGGCGGGGTGTTCGTGATCGAGGCGCTCTCCGTCATCCTTCAGGTGGGCTCCTACAAGCTGCGCCGCAAGCGCATTTTCAAGATGGCGCCCATCCACCACCATTTCGAGCTGCTGGGCTGGAGCGAGTCGAAGGTGATTGTGCGTTTCTGGATCGCCTCGCTGGTGTTTGCACTTTTTGCTCTCACCACTCTGAAGTTGCGCTAGCGGTCAGGCGAACGTGGCACAATGACCATTGGATTTGAAGGGGCACAGCTTTAGCTGTGCCGATAAGGGGTACACGATTTTCAGCGGGCTTAAGCCCGGGTCCCCCGATCAAAAGGGCCCTCATTACGGCGCGCCTGAAGACGCGCCCCTTCAAAAAACAGAATGGACCTTCGCAACCAACGCGTGCTGGTGGTTGGCCTGGGCAAGTCGGGCGTGGCCAGCGCTCTATTTCTCGCCGAACGCGGCGCCCGCGTTGCCGTTTCCGATGCTAAATCGGAGGAGCAGTTGCGCGAAGGAATCCCGACGCTGCTCGACCACGGCATCAGCGTGGAAACCGGACAGCACGGCGAGCGCACTTTTCGTGATCAGGACCTGATCGTCGTCAGTCCGGGCGTTCCCTTCGACGTTCCGCAACTGGTCCACGCTCGCGAGCGCGGCATCCCCGTCATCGGCGAAGTAGAACTCGCCGCGCGTTTTCTCAAAGGCCGCATCGTTGCCATCACGGGATCGAACGGCAAGACTACGACCACCGCCCTGGCCGGCGAAATCATCGCTGCCGGAGGCCGCAAAACGCTGGTCGGCGGCAATATCGGAACGCCCGCCATCACCTTTGTCGATCGCGCCACCGACGACACCTGGCTGGTGCTGGAGATCAGCAGCTTCCAATTGGAGACGATCGAGACATTTCATCCCCACATCGCGGTGATTCTGAACGTCACGCCCGATCACCTCGACCGCCATCACACCTTCGAAAATTACGCCGCTGCCAAGGCCCGCATCTTCGAAAACCAGACGCCGAGCGACTTTGCCGTGCTGAATGCCGACAACGCGCCGTGCGTAGCGATGGCGGCCGGGGCGAAAGCTCCGCTGCGCTGGTTCAGCCGCCTGAAAGAAGTCGACCGCGGGGCGTTCGTGCGTGGCGATGAAATCATCTGGCGCGATGACACCGGCGAGCGGGCGATCATGCCGCTCAGCGAGATTCAGCTCAAAGGCGCGCACAACGTGGAGAACGTGCTGGCTGCGGGTTGTGTAGGAATGCTTGCGGGAATCGAGCCGGCGCAAATCCGGCGCGCCGTTGCGGAGTTCAAGGCCGTCGAGCACCGCCTGGAGTTCGTTGCCACGGTGCGCGGCGTGGATTATTACAACGATTCCAAGGCGACGAACGTCGACGCCACCATCAAGGCAATCGAATCGTTCCCCGGACGCATTCACCTCATTCTCGGCGGCAAGGACAAGGGCAGCGATTACAGCGTGCTCAACCACCTGCTGAAACAGCGGGTCAGGCGCGTGTATACCATCGGCGCCGCTGCGGCGAAGATCGAAGCGCAGGTGGAGGGAACGGAGGTCGTCAGCGCCGGCACCTTGGAGGCGGCCATCAGGCGCGCCGGCGAAGCGGCGACCCGGGGCGATATCGTTCTGCTCGCTCCTGCCTGCGCTAGCTTCGATCAGTTCGACAGCTATGAACATCGCGGCCGCGTCTTCAAGGAAGTCGTGCGCCAGCTTGCGGCGCGGGCGCAGGAGCGCGAGCAGGCAACCAGCAGCGTTCGCGGAGGCACGGAGTAAATGGCCAAGCGGGTCAGCGTCGACAAATGGCTGTTTACGGTCACGCTGGTGCTGGTCTTCATCGGCCTGGTGATGGTCTTCAGCGCCTCGGCGGTCATGGCCAAGGAACGCTTCGGCTCTCCCTACGGTTTCCTGGTGCGCCAGATGGCGTGGGCGGCGGCGGGCCTGGTGGCCATGGTCGTCATCATGAACGTGGACTACAAGAAGTTTCGCTGGCCGCCGCTGGTCTTCACCTTCCTGGGAATTACATCGCTGCTTTTGCTGGCCGTGTTTCTCTTCCGCGATTCGCATAACACGCATCGCTGGATCAAGTTCGGCGGCCTGTCGTTTCAACCCTCCGAGGTCGCCAAACCGGCGCTGATCTTGTATCTCGCCTATTTCCTGGAATCGCGCTGGCAGCAGATCACCGACTGGAAACACGTGTTGCTTCCCGCTGCCGCGCCTACGCTGTTATTTGCCCTGCTCATTGTCAAGGAGCCCGACCTGGGGACGGCGATTGCCTGCGTTGCCATATCGGCCGCAGTGCTGTTCGTGGCCGGCATGAACATGAAGTACCTGGGCTATGCCTTTGTTGCGTCGCTGCTGCCGTTGTACTTCCTCATCGTGCGCGTGCCCTGGCGATGGGCGCGCATGCAGGCGTTCTTCGATCCTTTCAAGGACCCGCAGGGCAAAGGCTTCCACATCATTCAGTCGATGATTGCGGTGAGCACCGGCGGGCTGACGGGGCTGGGACTAATGGAAGGCAAGCAGAAGCTCTTCTATTTGCCGGAGCCGCATACCGACTTCATCTTCGCGGTCACGGCGGAAGAGCTGGGGCTCTGGGGATCGCTGCTGGTGGTCACGCTGTTCGGCATCTTCTTGTATCGAGGGATTCGCACTGCGCTGCGCACTGACGATATGTTCGGCAAGTTTCTCGCGACCGGCATTACCGCGATGGTGGTGGTGCAGGCACTGTTCAACATCAGCGTAGTGCTTGCGCTCATGCCCGCCAAAGGCATTCCCCTGCCGTTCATCTCCTACGGCGGCACTTCCTTGTTTATTACTCTCGCCAGCGTCGGGGTCCTGCTGAATATCACGCAGCAAGCGGAATGAGCATGCGTGTGATGGTGGCAGGCGGCGGCACCGGCGGACACGTCATCCCGGCGCTCGCCATCGCCCAGGAGCTGCGCTCGCACTACTCCGCTGAAGTGGTCTTCATCGGCACGGCGCGCGGCATCGAGACGCGGCTGGTGCCTGCGGCCGGCTTCGAGCTGCGACTCATCGAAGTGGGCGCGCTCAAGCGTGTGGACCTCGCGACCCGGATCAAAACGATCTTCGATCTTCCGCGCGCGGTTGCGGCATCGGCAAGAATCGTTCGCGAGTTTCGCCCCGACGTGATGATCGGCGTCGGCGGTTACGCGTCGGGTCCGGCGATGCTGGTGGCAGCGCTGATGAATATCCCGACCGTCGCCTTCGAGCCCAACGTGGTGCCGGGTTTCGCCAACCGCATTCTTGCTCCCACGATCCGCGCCGCCGCAGTGCATTTCGAGAAGACGTCCCGCTACTTTCGTAGTTGCCTTGTCACCGGAGTGCCGGTGCGGCGCGAGTTCTTCAACGTTCCACCGCGCCCGAAGGATGCGCGTCCGACCTTGCTGGTCTTCGGCGGCAGCCAGGGCGCGCATGCGATCAACGAAGCAGTGATCGCAGCGCTGCCGCTGCTGGTACAGGCCGTGCCGGAAATCTACATCATTCACCAAACCGGCCAGAAGGATTACGTGGACGCGCAGTCGGCCTACCTCAGCGCAAGGGCTCCGGCGGAGATCTCCCCATTCATCGACGATATGCCGGGCGCCTTTGCGCGCGCTGACCTGGTGCTCTGCCGTTCCGGCGCGAGCACCGTTGCCGAGGTGACGGCCGCGGGCAAGCCGGCGATCTTCATTCCCCTGCCGACTGCTGCCGACGATCATCAGCGGCACAATGCGGCAACTTTGGCATCGGGCGGCGCGGCGCGATTGCTGCCGCAGCACGAGCTCACAAGCGAGCGGCTGACGGCCGAGGTAGCGACTTTGCTCAGCAACCGTGTTGAGCTGGCCCGGATGGCCGAGGCGGCGCGCGCTGTTGCCCATCCGGACGCGGCTGCTAAGATTGCCTCGCTCGCAGCGCGCGTGGCTGGCGTACAAAGCCGGCAGGCGCGGGCCTAGAAGGTAGAGCGGTGCTTAAGCGCCGCGCCCAGCGCCTTCCTGATATCTTCTTCCGCAGGCTCGATTATGATCGAGCCTGCGGGGGTTTAGAACTGAGCGCCAGCGCCGACCTAAAAGGTCGGCTCTACCCGTCCGCCTCTCTCATGTTTGCCAAAATCCAGCGCATTCACTTCATCGGAATCGGCGGCATCGGCATGAGCGGCATTGCTGAAGTGCTGCTCAACCTTGGATACAAGGTCTCCGGTTCCGACCTGCGCTCGTCCGCGGTTACCGCGCGGCTGGCCACGCTAGGCGCCGGCATCGCCGAAGGACATCGCGCCGAAAATATCGCGGGAGCCGAAGTGGTGATCGTCAGCTCGGCCATTGCGCGCGACAATCCGGAAGTCGTCGCCGCGCACCAGCAGCATGTCCCGGTGATTCAGCGTGCCGAGATGCTGGCCGAACTGATGCGCCTGAAATATGGCATCGCGGTCGCTGGCATGCACGGCAAGACAACGACTACATCGATGATTGCGGCGGTGCTGGCCGGCGGCGGCCTCGATCCCACCGTCGTGGTTGGCGGACGCGTCGATGCCATGGGCTCCAATGCGCGCCTGGGCAAGTCGCAGTATCTGGTTGCCGAAGCCGATGAGAGCGACCGCTCGTTCCTCAAGTTGTCGCCGATCCTCGCCGTCGTCACCAACATCGATCGCGAGCACATGGACTGCTATCGCGACATGCAGGATGTCGAGAGCACGTTTCTGCAGTTCATGGATTCCGTTCCGTTTTACGGCACGGTGATCGCGTGCAACGACAACGGCGATCTGCGGCGGTTGCTGACGGGCGTGCAGCGAAGAACGCTCGCCTACGGCGTACGCGAGGGTTCCGACTTTCGCATCTCCGGCTTCGAATGCGGCCGCGTAGAAGCGAGCCGGGCGCTGAGCCGATTCCGCGTGAGTTATCGCGGCGACGATCTCGGCAGCTTCGAGCTGCGCGTTCCCGGAGCGCACAACGTCAGCAATGCAACTGCGGCCATAGCCGTAGGAATCGGGCTTGATCTTCCGCTGGAAGACATCCGTCAGGCGCTGGCGAACTTCAACGGCGTCGACCGGCGTTTTCAGGTGATCGGCACGGCCGGCGGCGTCACCGTCGTCGATGACTACGGACATCATCCCACCGAGATTCGCGCCACGCTCGCAGCCGCGCGGCAATGCGGCTTTGCGAAGGTCCACGTCATCTTTCAGCCCCACCGTTACACGCGAACCCAGTTGCTGCTGGACGATTTCGCCACCGCCTTCCGCGATGCCGACTCCGTGCTGGTGCTCGATATCTATGCTGCCAGCGAACAGCCGATTCCGGGGATCACTGCCGAGCTGCTAGCCGAACGAATCACGGAGGACGGCGGGCAGGAGGCGCTGTATGTCTCGTCGTTCGCCGAAGCTGCGCAGCTCGCCATCCGTGCATCCAGCCCGGGAGATATGATCCTGACCCTGGGCGCGGGCAGCATCTGGCAGCTCGCTCCGCAGGTGCTGGAGCGACTGGAAGCCCGGGCAGCCAGGAGCGCGCCGTGATCGCGCGAGTTCAGCCTATCGTTTCCGCTCTCGTTTACCTTTGTGGTTCCTCTCGTCTCTAGTGGCGATCTCAGCCGCAAAAGTCTCGCCGCTGCTGTTATCAAAACAGTTATAGTGAGGCGAATGGCCGAAGGTACTAGATTCTCCTGCGGTTGGCATGGCGCGTAAAAGCTCATCGACAATTTCGGACGAGGAACTCGAAGACGCCGTCAGCGAGGGTGCAAGTCGCTCCCGACTCGCCGACGAGTCGCCGCTGGACGCGCGCATGCTCGACCTCGACGACGAAGCCGAGTCCCCGTTCTTGCGTGGGCAAAAACGCGTCCCGGTCCGCCGCGGGCCGCTCCCGCTGCCGCGAAACACTGCCAGCCGGTTGAAGCTGGTTCTCCTATTGATTCTGTTCGCGGCCGTAATTGCCGCGGTGTGGCTTCCCCTGCAGCGCTATGCTACGCAATCCTGGCGCTTTCGTCTCGATTCCAGCGACCACATCAGCGTCGCAGGCATGCACAACGTCTCCCGCTCGCAGGTGCTGGAAGTGATGGCGAGCGATCTCGATCGCAACGTTTTCTTTGTGCCCCTGGCGCAGCGCAAGCAACAGATCGAGCAGATTCCGTGGGTACAATCCGCGACCGTGATGCGCCTTCTGCCTGACCATCTGAAGATCAACATCACGGAGCGGACGCCGGTGGCATTCGTCGAGATCAACTCGCATATAGCGCTGATCGACTCCTACGGCGTAATCATGCCGATGCCCGCGACACCGGCTAAGTATTCGTTTCCTGTCATCGTGGGCATGACCGATTCCGATCCGCTTTCCATGCGCGCGGCGCGGATGAAGATTTATGCGCAGTTCATGAAGGAACTGGACGCCGGCGGCGCACACGACTCGGCCAATATCAGCGATGTCGATCTCTCCGACCCCGATGACGTGAAGGCGACCATCACCGATCCGCAAGGCGCAGTGCTGGTGCATCTGGGCTCGTCCAATTTTCTCGAGCACTTCAACGTCTATGTCGCACACGTGCAGGAGTGGCGCACCCAGTTCCATCCGCTGGAATCGGTGGACCTGCGCTATGACCATCAGGTGATCGTGAATCCGGATATCGCCAGCTCTCTGGCGAAGCCGAGCGCCGCGAATGCGGCAGCCACAAACCCGGTGGAGGGTCCCGCGACAGGGCACAAAGAGCAAAGGAAGGGCTCAGTTTCAAAAAAGAAGAAGCATACGTAATCCATGGGAAGTCAAACGGAAAATCTGCTTACGGTGATCGATGTCGGTAGCGCCAAAACCAGCGTTATCGTGGCCGAGGTGAACGATTACGCGCTCCGCTATCGCGGCCACGGCATCTCCGATTCGCGCGGCATGCGCAAGGGCGTGATTGCCGACCTTGACAAGGCGGTTGATTCCATCAAGCGGGCGGTAGAAGAAGCCGAGAACGTGGCGCAGGCGCCAGTCGAGCACGCGCTGGCGGGCGTCGCCGGTTCGCACATTCGCGGGGTCAACAGCCACGGTGGCATCAGCCTGGGCGCGCGTTCGCGCGAGATCAGCCGCAACGATGTGCGCATGGCGGTCGAAAAAGCGCGCAGCATCAACCTGCCGGAAGATCGCGAAGTGCTGCACCTGTTGCCGCAGGAGTTCATCCTCGACGGGCAAGGGGGCGTGCGCGATCCCGCAGGCCTGATGGGCCGCAAACTCGAAGTGCGGGTCCATGTCGTCACCGCCAGTTCTACCGCAACCCAGAACGTGGTCACCGCCTTGAATCGCGCCGGTATTCACGTTGACGACACCGTCTTTGAAGCTCTGGCTTGCGCCGATTCGGTTTTGCAGACCGATGAGCGCGAGCTGGGTGTTTGCCTGGTCGACATCGGCGCGGGATCGACCGACCTGATCGTGTACTACGAAGGCGTGGTGATCCACACCGGCGCCATTCCGATCGGCGGCGATCATTTCACCAACGATGTCGGCGTGGGCTTGCGCACACCGCTGCCCGATGCCGAGAGCATCAAGAAGATGTTCGGCTGCGCCATCGTTACGCGCATTCCCGAGGGCAATGAGATTGAAGTGCCTTCGGTCGGTGACCGTCCCTCGCGATTGATGCAGCAGCGCATGCTGGCCGAGATTTTGGAGCCGCGCAGCCGTGAGTTGATGGAATTGGTGCGCGATCACCTGCGGCAGGCGGGCGTTGCCGATCTGCTCGGTGCAGGCCTGGTGTTCACCGGCGGCGGATTACGGCTGAATGGCATGCTGGAAATTGCCGAAGATGTCCTGCATCGCCCGGTGCGGCAAGGTTATCCCGTGCCCATCGCGAAGTTGCCGTCGGAGTTGCTGGAGCCGGAGTTTGGGACGGCAATTGGCATGGTGTTGTACGGACATCGGGCGCGTCAGGCGCGCATGAACCTGGATCGCGGATTGGGAGCGAAGATTCGGGCGCTATTCGCCAAACAGGGTGTGTGAAGCCGCTGTTCGCTTTTCGCCAGAGCCGTGCGAGTGGCGCGCCAGGTGGACAAACTTATGGCGCCGCCCAGATTGTCACATCGGACGGGTGGTGACGAATGATTGCTCCAACGCCACGCGAAGAGCTGTTGATTTTGACGGCGATGATTGAAGCGCACAGTCGGAGCGCGGGCAGGCGCGGAGTTCAACTTAGCCCAGGACGCAGTCCTGGGTAGCGATGGTTATAAACCCGGGCCCCTTTAGGGGCGACACAGGATCGCGCAGGACGAACAGCAGGTCCCTCGACTCCGCGTCCGCCCGACTCGCAAAATAGCGAGCCGGACAAATTGCGGACGCGCCGCGGGATGACAAATCAATTAGGGCGATGAACGGCGCGCCTGAAGGTGCGCCCATTCAAAACAGGAGTACCCCATGATTGAAGACTTCAACGAAAAAGGCCAGCTGGAAAACGACATTCGCATCCACTTCAACGAAGAGCTGCTGAACACCGCCAAAATCAAGGTCATCGGCGTGGGCGGCGGCGGCGGCAATGCCGTCAATCGCATGATCGAATCGCGCCTCGAAGGCGTGGAATTCGTCGTCGCCAACACCGACCTGCAGGCGCTGAAAGGATCGAAGGCTCCGGTAAAGATTCAGCTCGGCGTCAAGCTGACCAACGGCCTGGGCGCGGGCGCGAATCCTGAAGTCGGCCGCCGAGCCGCTCTCGAAGACGCCGACAAGATCATCGAGGCGCTCGAAGGCGCGGACATGGTCTTCGTGACGACCGGCCTTGGAGGCGGTACAGGCACGGGCGCCGCGCCGATCATCGCCTCGCTGGCCAGCGAAATGGGCGCGCTCACCGTCGCGGTCGTCACCAAGCCCTTCGCCTTCGAAGGCAAGCGCCGCCAGAACCAGGCCGAGCGCGGGCTGCAGGAGCTAATCGATTCGGTCGACACCACCGTTGTGATCCCGAACGAAAAGCTGCTCGCCGTTGCCAAGGACGCGGGCTTCTTCGAGTCGTTCCGCGTGGCCGACGACATCCTGCGCCAGGCGGTGCAGGGCATCTCCGACATCATCACCATTCCCGGCATCATCAATCGCGACTTCGCCGACGTGAAGACCATCATGGCCGGCATGGGTTACGCCGTGATGGGCACGGCGACCGCCAAGGGTGAAGCTCGCGCGACCGCGGCGGCGCAGGCGGCAATCGCATCTCCTCTGCTCGAGGCCGGCGCCATCGACGGCGCGCGCGGCATCCTCATCAACATCACCGGATCGAGTTCGCTGCGCCTGGCTGAGGTGAACGAGGCCTCGACCATCATCCAGAGCGCCGCGCACGAGGACGCCAACATCATCTTCGGCGCCGTGCTCGACGAGAAGATGAAGGACGAGGTGAAGATCACCGTCATCGCGACCGGCTTTAAAGAGACGCGGCCGCGGCGCGATCATTCCGATTCCGCTTCCGTGCTGCAGACAGCGCGTGCCGCGGTGGCCAGCGTCCATGCCACCTATGAAGTGCCTGCGATTCGCGAGCCGAAGTCGGTGGTCAATCCCGAACCTGTCAGAGCAGAAGAGCCGGAGGTCCCACAGCCCCAGAACCTTAACTTCATCCCGCATATTCCCGAGAATCTCGACGACATCGATTCTGAGATCGTGCGCCACGCCGAGCCGCTGGAGGAAACTTTGCGACGCCAGAATGCCGCGCCCGAGCCAATTGAGACGCGGAGCAGCACC